>Ga0208965_1000246_pt1 | contig 27081 bp, 30 predicted proteins | sample AOAMet1_07_M0_10_2_FD_188230 | JGI IMG/M metagenome (GOLD analysis project Ga0208965, IMG submission 188230) | Ammonia-oxidizing marine microbial communities from Monterey Bay, California, USA - CAN11_07_M0_10 (SPAdes) | ecosystem: Environmental > Aquatic > Marine > Intertidal zone | place...
CATGGTCGCTGCGGCCATGAAGTGGAACGGAGGATTTGTCTGGGCGTGCAAGAACTACGATGGAGACGTGCAGTCCGATACCGTGGCCCAGGGTTTCGGTTCACTTGGACTGATGACTTCCACGCTGGTGACACCCGATGGAAAGACCATGGAGGCCGAGGCTGCCCACGGAACGGTGACCCGTCACTATCGCCAGCACCAGCAGGGCAACAAAACCTCCACCAATCCCATTGCGAGCATCTTCGCTTGGACCCGTGGTCTCGACTTCCGCGGCAAGCTCGACGGCAATGGTGCACTGCGCACTTTTGCCCAGACCTTGGAGCAGGTGTGCATCGACGTGGTGGAGAGTGGCCGCATGACCAAGGACTTGGCCCTGTTGATTCACGGAAAGGACATGACAGAGGCCCATTGGTTGACCACGGAGGAATTCCTCGACGCCATTGACGGCGATCTCAAGGCCCGTATGGCATAATAGAAGGGCCGTGCCCTTTGCTTAGGGCGCAGTATGAAATGAAAAAGGGACCCATCGGGTCCCTTTTTCATTTCAATGCTTTCAATGCGGTAAGGAGGGCCTCGAATTCAGGCACCAGAGGTGGCCATCCCGAGAAGAGGGTTGTCGCCGTCAGTGCCATGAGGTTTTGCTCCAAGGTGGTGGCGCTCCATTGTTGCAGCGTTGGCCCTAATGCGTGCCGTATTTCCTTGATGACGTCCATGTCCTGCACTTTTACGGCCGCTTGCAGATCATGGAGTCCCTTCTCGAATGTCTCGATGTTGATCCTTATGAACTCTTGCCAATCAGCCGCCTCATCACCAAAAATGGATTGGAAATGCTGGGGGCTGAATTCAAGGGATGTCGTTGCTTTCATTGGAGGAGAATTCGGAGAGCAAAAGGTTGAGCTGTTCGGGCATCAGGGGCTTGGTCAAAACACCATTGAAGCCCATTGAAAGGAAGCGTTTCATGGAGTTTTGGTCGGCGTGGGCGGTAAAAGCATGGACCTGAGGCCGTTTTTCTTCAAAACACGGGAGATTGGTCAAGGATTTGAAGGTTTCTATGCCGTCCATTTCAGGCATTTGGATGTCCATCAAAATCAAGTCAAAGGATGACTCCTGGCATTTTTGAATGGCTTCTTTTCCCGAGCTGGCCATGGTCAGCTGGACATTGAGCGGTCGACACATGGCTTTCATGACCATTTGGTTGGGCAGGATGTCTTCCACATAGAGGACCCTGAGCCCGTCGTGGCTTTCCAACGGGTCCTTTGTTGGGCTACTCGGCAGGGATTCATTGTAGTCTGCGAGAGGCAGGGAAAGCTGGAAGGAGAAGGTTGAGCCCTCTCCGAGACTGCTGTTGACCTCGAGCTTGCTCCCCATCAGTTGCAGCAATTGCACCACAATGCCCAATCCCAATCCAGTGCCGCCGAATTTTCGCGCAATGCCGGTGTTGGCCTGTTCAAATGCCTGTAGAATTTTGTCCTGATCGGTTTTTGAAATCCCGATTCCGGAATCAATTACCGCGCAATCCAAGATGAGGTTGCGCCCTTGTTGCGCAGCGTTCACTTTGAGATGCACTTCCCCTTCTTCCGTGAATTTCAAGGCGTTGGACATCAGATTTTGAATGACCTGATTCAATCTGGTGTTGTCGGCTTCTACATAGATGCCATCGCAACCGAGAACGGTTTTTCGAAAGGAGACCAGGTCTGAGCGGGAACCAGTATCGGTGCGAGATACTCCATTGAAGAATTCCGTCAGCGATATTCTGCGTGGAGACAATTCGAGCTTCTTGGCATTGGCCTTGGAGAAGTCGAGAATGTCATTGACCAGGTTGAGGAGGTGTTGTGATGAGGAGTGGATGTTGGTGCTGAACTCGCTGTGCTCAGTTCTGCGGCTGGAATCATTGAGCAGTTCTGCCAAGACAATAATGCTGTGCAAGGGGGTTCTGATTTCATGGCTCACGGTGGCCAGGAATTCGTCCTTGGTGTTCAAAGCGCTTTGCAATTGAAGTTGGACGGCTTTGAGCTGAGAGACTTCAAAACCATAGGTGAGGAGATAGGTCGTGGGTTTTTGTTCTCCTACGGAAATGATGTACCGTCCAATCAGGTAGTGCCGCACACCATCGCCCGTGCTGAGCGCATATTCAGTGGGTTTTGTGTTCTCGCCATTCCACGTCCGTTTGTCGAGTTCGGTGGATTCCTCTACCCAGTCTGTATCAAAGACGTCAACTTCACGCTGCCCGATCATTTCTTCACGGGATTTTTCCAAGACTTCACATGCGCGGTCGTTCACGAAGCTGTACACGAGGTCCTCGCCTTTGAGGGTGACCATCAGGGGCAGGGCATTGAGCAATGCTGAATTCAGTTCCCGTTGTTCCTCCAAATCAGAGGTCAGTCGTTTGGAATCCGTGATATCCCTGATGAAACTAGAGAAAATCTCTTCATTGCCGATGGTCAACGAAGTGATGTATAGCTCGATGTCGAATACGTCTCCATTTCGCCTCAGGGCTTGGGTCTGGAAGCTGGTGTTGAGCACTGGTCCATGGCCTGTCGCATGGTAATGCGACATGCCATTGTCGTGGGCATCTCGGTGTTTGTGAGGGATGATGAGCTTGGACAGGGTCTGGCCAATGGCCTCCTCACGCTTCCAGCCAAAAATCAATTCCGCCTTGCGGTTCCATTCGACAATCTTCGATTTTCCATCTGCGATGACCATGGCGTCCAAGGCCGACTCGATGACGTTGCCGAACAGGTTGCGGCTGTCTTGCAGCTCATCCAATGTTTTGCGGAGATCCTTGGTCTGCCGCTTGATCTCATTTTCCATTCCCTTGGTCAGGGCCTGGTTGGTCTCCCGCTCCTTCAACAAACCTGTGCGCATCATGTCCAGCGCATCGTTGAGCGATTTGAGCTCCCATATTTTGGCGTCGTAGGCTTTGGAACCTTGAAGGTTGCCTTGTCCGATTTGCTGGGCGGCAGCCCTCACTTGTCTGAGCGGTTTGGACACCTTTTGTCTCAAGAAGAAATAAAGAATGATCACGGCGATCAGGATGAGCGCCATGGCGAACTGCAGCGGGGTGTTCAGCCTCGTGAGTTCAGCTTGGATAAAGGCCTCCGAACCCAGTATGACCACAGTTCCCTTGAACGGCCCTCCTCTAAAAGGTGCCCGCACGAGCAAGGGACTTTCCGCGGCCTCGTCAATGGCTTGTTGATTGATGTTCGGCGGATTGGACGCTACCAATGCTGAGATGCCGTTGCTCTCTAAAATGAGCGCTGAAAATTCAAGGCTGGGCCTGGATGAAGCGCTATTGAAGACCTCGTTGAGGTTGGACCAGTCGTCGTATTGTCCTGCAATGCTGATGTTGTTGGACATCACTTTGACGACCTCTTCCAGCTCGGACATTTGAAACTCCCTCAGTGTTTTGGCCTGTTGAATAGGGATGTAAAGGCCCACCATGGCGGTGAGCAAGACCGCCATCAGCATGAACGGCCCCCAGATTCTGGCGATAAGAGAGTTCAGGAACTTCATTTCACCTTTAGCTCGAGCTCTTCAGGTGGTGCGGTAGAATAAAGGATGCCAATCGCACCGGGGTGTTCTCTCACATATTTGATGACAGATGCTTCGTTTTCCAAAAATACCGGAGCGTTTGACCTTCCTTGAAAGACAAGCGATAGCCAATGTTTTTGATATTCAAAGCCACTGGCGTCTAGCGCCCATTCAGCCACCATTTCAAACCCTTCGGAATTGCTCGAGGGCAATACGACCACCACAGTATTTCCATTGTTCCACAAGGATTTGTTGCCCAGAAAGATGCCCTTGTACTCTCTTTCGGTCAAGGCTTCGGTTCCCAGGTCGTTGCCGATGGGAGCCCCCATTTGGCTCCAAGTGACCAGCGGTGCTACCCAAGACAGCAGAATGATGAGGATCACGTTTTTCATCGGGTCAGGCAATAAGCGAGGCGAAACTTGATTTCCCACTTGTTGTCGGCTGGAACCCGATATCCGTCGCTTCCGGTGTAGCGTTCTGCTTGGATTTGGCTCTTGAAAAACGGACTGAATTCGTGTTGATGGCCGATTCCAAATTTGAGCTGTTTGTGGGATTTGATGTGCAGGTCATCGTCATAATGACTGTAGTCGATCAGGGCATAAAGCCGGTCTCTTTCCTTGATTTTGCGTCCGATGTACCCAAAGAAGGTTTGGTTGTTGGACTTGTCCAATGAGTCTAGGCCATTGATCAGGTCGGGATGTGTGTCCTTGTTGACGCCCGTGCGGTTGTAGCTCGCCTCTATGAGGGTTTCCCAAGGGCCTCTGTTTTTGTAGAAGCTGAAGCAATACAACTCGAAGTCGAGGTCTCCCATGTAGAGTGAACTGGCACCCATCGCATAATGGTAGGAACTTGCGTGTCCTGCATGGGCCCCGACCATGTTGCCAAAGATGATGTCTCTGTACGCACTGATACTGATGCGCGAGCGCTCCCACGGTTTGACATGAATGGCGGCTGTCACCGATTTCTGGAGGGTTCCGTCGGTCACGTCATTGGCGCTCATTCCATTTCCGATGACCAGGTCGTATCCGAACTTCATTTTCCCGATGTTCTGGCCCTGCAGTCGCAAACCCAATGTATGGATGGGGATGCTCAGGCCAAATGACCTCGGGCGGTCAATGGTCGGAAAGAAGAGCCTGCCATGGTGGTAGGCGTCGTTCCAGTAATTGACTGGACTGTGCATCTTTCCCACAATGATGGAGAGCCATTCGCGGTATTGATATTTGATTCTAGCCCGTTCGATGCTGACTTTAAAATCGGCGCTGCTGTGCCCCATGGCACTCAATGGGGCCACTACGGTCTCGCTGAGAAATGAGATGCGTGGGGTGATCTTGCTCTGAACGAAAAAGTCGTGTTCGCCTAGGCTAAAGTCACTTTTTTGCTCATCTCCATCTTGTTCTATAGAGGCAGTAAAGTGTCCGAACATTTGAAACTGCGTGACAGGCTCTTGAGCGGTAGTTTTCCTTCCGCCCATGAGCACGAGCAGGGTACCGAGGCCCAATATTCTGAAGGCTGCTTTCATTCTCTTAAAATTACGGGGAGGATAGCGTGGGAATTGTCTAATTACCCGTGGTTTTTAACGGGGTGACATTTATCATTAAAGCGCCATGACTTCTGTCAACGTCCACCTCTACGCAGCAGTTTACTTTAGGTTTCCATGCTTCGTTTTTTGCCAAGGAAATCCGTCTATACTGTGGCAGTAGCCGCTTCGGCTACATTGGCTTTTCGGTTGATTCTGGGCGCTTTCGCATCCACTGGAGTATTAATGGAAGATAACATTCCTGGCCCAGGAGCCTTATGTGCATTCTATCTGTTCTTCGTTGCCGTGGTGTGGCTCGGTCAACAGCCCCACCGCAACTCCACGGAAATCAACCCGTGAAGGCCCTGTCTTCGGGCTTTTGATGGAGACTATGGTCTTGTTGACGATGTCGGAACGCTGCGGTTGAAAGGCAGTCCCATCTGGTATTTCAGGCTGTCGCTCTGGGCCGGATCGGTGATGTCGAGTCCGTAGACCACATCGGCGGTGTCGCCGTAAACGAAGGTCCCGAAGAGCCGGTCCCAAATGCTCAATACGTTGCCATAGTTGCGGTCCGTCCACGGCACTTCGTGGTGGTGGTGGAACTTGTGGAGGTTGGGCGTCACCACGATCCAACTGAGCACCTTGTCCAGCCCCAGCGGCAACGCCACGTTGCTGTGGTTCCAGTAGGTGAAAAAGATGGTCACAATGCGGTAGAACCCATAGAACGCAACCGGCGCTCCCGTCACGATGACCCCGATGAGCGCAAAGGTCTCGCGGCAAATGAAGTCGATGGGGTGGTGGCGCGTCCCGGTTGTTACGTCCACATGGGTGTCGCTGTGGTGCACCATGTGCAGCCGCCACATCCACTTCCAGTTGTGCAGCAGGTAGTGGACGGTGTACTGGGCAATCAGGTCCAGCGTCATCACCGTTACGAGCAGCTGCAGCCAGAGCGGCATCGCCACCCAATGCAGGAGTCCGAACCCGCTCGCCGCCGTCCATTCGAACAGCCCCACAGCCGCCGCCCCAAAGGCCACGTTGATCACCATGGTGGTCGCCAGGAAAGTCAGATTGGTCCGCATGTGTTGCCAACTGCGGAAGCCCTCGCTAAACAGGGGCCTGACCGACTCCACGATGAGGTTGGCCGACATGCACACGACGATCCACCCCAGCTTCTGCCAGGCCGGCATCGCCTCAAAAAACGACAGGAACTCCTCCAAAATCATGCCCTCAATCTACGGCCCCACCTTAAATCCCCGCCCCGCGAAGTCCACCACCGCTCTTGAGACAAGCCCAGCCCTTAATCCTTTACGCACCTGGCTCACATGCCAGCGAATCTTTTTGAAGGAGGTTATGGGAGCTGCACTAGAGGCTGAGAATGACAGGTCGAGGCTACAAAAATGCTTGTAGTACTGTTCGATGGCGGATCACCATTCAGAATCACCAAAAATGTTGAGCTCATTGTCATTCCCAGAGGCGCCAAGGATCTCTTATTTCGGTGCGTATTAGGCAAGGATGCCGTGGGTGGGGACCTTGGAAGGGACTTGGCCGATGTGGGAGGTGCCGATGGTGAGCAGCGATAGGGAGTGTAGTGCAAGTATTTGATTTACATGAAGATGACCAATGGCTCATATAAATCTATGGCTCCGATTGTGTGTGTCGAGTGCCCAAACGCGGTTTCTATTCGTCGGCGGGGGAGGCGAGGAAGCGGGGGTGAAAGTTGAGGAGGTGGGCCTCCTCTTGAGCGCGGGTTAGCGCGGTGTAGAGCCAGCGCAACCATTCGAGGTCGACCATCTCTTCGGTGAGGTAGCCTTGGTCGACCACGATGGCGGGCCATTGGCCGCCTTGGCTCTTGTGGGCGGTGACCGCGTAGGCGAACTTGACCTGAAGAGCCTGGGTGCACGGGTCTTGCTTGGCGGCCTCGGCGATTTTACGCTTGCTGCCGAGGTGGCTGTGGTCGAGCATGACGTCTTCAAAAAGCGTCTTCATGCGCGCACCCGGCAAGCTGGGGCCTTCGACGTGCAGGACGTCCAGCATCACGGTGGCTTCGAAGCCCGGTGTGTCGGGAAAGTCCTCCATTTTGAGATCGGCGACGACGTAGCGCAGGCCATAGCGTTCGAAGCGGCGCACGATTTTCTGGACCACGAGGGTATCGCCGTTGGCGATGAGGTCGGTAGGGTAAGCATCCTCGTCCTTGAGCCAATGGTAGTTGTTGCGGACCACCATCAGGCGGTCGCCGGCGTCGAGTTCCTCCTCGCGCCAAAGTATGCGGCGGCGGATCTGTTCGTTGAAGTCGTTCGCCCTTTTGTTGGAGCGCGTGATGACGACCACGTTTTGTTCGCCGTGCCGGTGGATGAGGTCGTCGAGGAGTTCCGCCAGCGCGTTGCCGGTGGCGATATGGAGGTCGGGGTAGTCGTCGCTCGCGAATTGTGGGAGCGGGGCTTTGACATCTTCCGGCAGGTCTTTGGCAAGGGCAATGTCTTGCCGGAGGGCGTGGGCGTTGGCGAGGATGCCGCTGTCGAGTTCTTGGCGGACGACGTCGTCGAGGGTGCGCTCGGCGAGCGTGAGGTAAAATTCTCGGGCCAGCTTGGGGCCGTCTAGGGCAGGGGAGATGGCGCTTCCGACTGGGGGGAGCTGTGCATCATCGCCGACCAAGATGATCCGGCTGCCAGGGGCTTGAAGGCAGAATTGGACCAAGTCTGAAAGGAGGTCCCGTTGTCCAAAGCCGGCTCCAGCCGCCCCTGTTTGACGGAGTCCGCTGTCGCGCCCGATCATGGAGGCCTCATCCACGATGAAGACCGCGCCTTTTCGAGTGAAAGGGGCGAGTGTGGCGGATGTTCCGCCGTCTGGTGTGGCTTTGCGCAGGTAAATGCGGCGGTGAATGGTACTCGCCTGAAGTCCGGCATAACGGCCCATGACTTGGGCGGCGCGGCCTGTGGGGGCGAGCAGTTCAACCGGACGGCGGAGGTCGCGAAGGACACTCACGAGTGCGGCCATGGTGGTGGTTTTTCCCGTACCGGCATAACCACGGACCACGAGACAGCACCGGGGTTGTGTGCTGACCAAAAACCTCCCCAGCGCATGAATCAGGCCATCCTGACTGGGGGTTGGTCTGTGCGGAAATGCCCCCCTCAGGCGGTCTTCAACTTCGTCGGATGTTGGGGCTGTCGGCACGTTCAAGGGCTTCGTCGTCTGCAAGTTGCAAACGTTCGGGGGCAAAGTACGGACCCAGAGGGCGGTCGTCCGCTTGGTATTCATTAGCTTCGCCCCGCTTGATTCGCCCCTTTCCGCGCCCACGAGCATGAACGATTCGAACGACAAATACCGGAACCTCCTGTTCCTCGTCCGCAGCCACAGCTTTAGTCTGATTCTATTGGTGGCTGGTATTGCATGGACCACCATGTATATCCGCAGTGTTATGGCCTCGACCGACACTGCTGATTTGAGCCAGCCAACGGAGATGCTTTTTGCTGGATTGGCTTTGATTTTAAGCGCCGTCTTGGCCATGCCGGCCGTTTTGGACCGCATACCGCAGAAGGCCTATCGCGTGCTCATGGCCGTTGGAATCGTAGGGGCCGCCTACTTTTTCATGGCCACGACCAACTCGGTTTTAGACGAAGAGCAATTCTTGGAAGACCAGAAGGCGATGAACGCCCTGACCATCCAGCGCTTGACCGACATCCGTGATGCTCAATTGGCGTACAAGGAAATCAATGGTGCGTTTACAGACAGTTTTGATACGCTGTTTGCTTTCATCAATGCGCCTTTGGTCCCATTGAACTTCTCCATCGGTTCTTTCCACGACACCCTCCCTGAGGCCATGTGTTACGAGGAAGGTTTTGTGATCAAGCGGTCTGATGTGCCCGGTATCGCTGCAGGATTGGGGTGGAGCGAACAGGTGCTGCTCGACAGCATTTCGGGAGACGCCGTAGCCTACAAAGTGCGTGATACCCTCTACACTTCATTTTTCGCTGAGAATTTTTCTCCTGAAAAGCGCACTGACAAGAAGCTACCTGCGGTCAACCTGGATTCTTTGACCTTCAGTCCGACGTCTGGTGTCCGTTTTATGATAGACACCACGTATGTGAACCAGAGTGGATTGCGTGTCAGTGCCATCAAGGTCCAAGACCCTACGCCTTTTGGACGTTCCAATGTCAAAAAGGACACCCTCCGTTTTGGCTCTCTCGTAGAAGCTCATACGGATGGAAACTGGCGCCAATAAGGGCCAGAGGGACTTCGTGCTCACTGCGCTTGACGGTGCGCAAGACGTGCCGCAAGGGGCCTTCCCGTTGTGGGTGTTTGATTCTGGCCAGTGCATGCGCTGGTTGAGGACTTCGGAAGATGGAAATGCCCTTGTAGAAGGTGGCCTCCACACTTGGAAGGCGCCCCCGGGACCCGCAAGAATGCAAGAGCGTGTGGATTGGCTGGCCGGTAGCATGCGCTTGGAATCTGCAGGTTCTGTAACCTGGATGTCCGATGGTGCAGCAACGGTTGTTCCAGATGCCCTCAGAGGACAAGCGACGGATGTTGAATGGCTCGAGGCGGAAACTGGCCTGCGCCATTTGGGAACCGAGGCGCATGAGGTGGTCGGGTCTCCATACCTGGTGATCCACGCCCCCGATCATACGCTCCGGCAATCCCTCTCTGCATTGGTGCCCACGATGAAATTCCGTCATCCACGTGCGATTCTGGCAGAGGCTTTCATTCGGGAGGAACGTCAACGCGGCCGCGAGGCTTTGGCCGTTCACCTGAGGGATGACATGGTCGATTTGGTCTTGCTCAGTAAAAAGGGCCTACAAGCTTCTGTGTCGCATGCAGCTGCGACACCAGAAGATGCAGTGTACCGTGCGGTGCACCTTTTGCACGCCCTTGGCTTTGGTGATGATGTTGCCATTCAGTTGAGTGGAGACGTCAAGCCAGCAGGTGGGGTCCATCAGGCTTTTCAACGTCATTTTGAAACGGTCGACTTCCATTACGGGAGATTCATTCCTGCGCTGGGTCCTGTGACGGCGCTTCACAGGCAGCATTTTTTGCCCGTCATACAGTTGATTCGATGCGCATAATTGGGGGGACCCTCAAGGGAAGGCGGTTTTCGCCCCCCCGCCATTTCAAAGGCCGACCTACCACAGATTTTGGCCGGGAGGGGCTGTTCAATTTGCTGCGTTCTAGGTTAGAACTAGACGGGGTGGAAGCCCTTGATCTGTTCGCCGGATCTGGAGCGGTTTCCTTCGAACTCGCCAGCCGGGGAGCTGTCGCTGTGACATCTGTGGAAAAGGATGCTGGCTCATGCCGCTACATCCACAAGCAAGCCCAAGATTTTGAATTTGATGCCATTCGTGTATTGCGCGCCGATGCCTTTGCCTTCCTCGGCAAGGCGGTGACACAATTTGATTTGGTGTTTGCCGACCCTCCTTACACCGAGCCCAAGCTTCCTGAGCTTCCAGCAATGGTGGCCGCAGCGGGCCTTGTGGCCAAAGGTGGACTGTTTGTTTTGGAGCATGGAGACCGCCAAGACTTCAGCAAAGAAGACGGATTTGTCGAGATGAGGAAGTACGGTCACGTGCATTTCAGTTTCTTTGACTTTCATGAACCCCTCGCAGAAGACTGATCGCGCCCGAAGGGCGGTTTTTCCAGGATCGTTTGACCCCATCACACGGGGGCATGAAAACATCCTTCGCCGCGCTGCGGTGCTGTTTGATGAAGTGACCCTTGCCATTGGGGTCAACCAAGACAAGGCCGGTATGTTTCCGTTGGAACGGCGCATGGAATGGTGCCGGGCGACATTTTCCGATGTCCCCAACATCAAAGTGGCTTCTTTCGAGGGACTTACGGTTGATTTTTGCCATTCCATTGGAGCGGGTTGGCTCATCCGTGGTGTCCGCAATGGTGGCGACTTTGAATACGAACGTACCATCGCTCAGATGACCAAATATTTGGATGCTGAGCTTGAAACCATGATCCTGTTTACCGATCCAGAGCACGCTCCTATTTCGAGCAGCGTGGTGAGGGACATTGTACACCATGGGGGGGATGTTTCGCGTTTCGTTCCCGATGCAGTGGACCTCGAGGGTTATGGCAAGTAGGTGTTTTCGGGCGGGTTTTGTTCTGCTGTGTGCAATGTTCAGCAGCGCAGCACAAGGGCAAGAGTCGGTGGCGACATTTCGCATTGAAGGCCTGGAAAACAAGCCATTCAGGTTGCGTTTGTTTCACCCTCTGAGCCAAACGCAGACGCTGCTAGAGGAGGGGCAAGTGGGCTTGGAGGGGCAGTTGACCTTGACTTGGCCAGATGATGGGCAGGTGCATTTGTTGGAGTTGGAATGTGCGGGCACAGTATGGTCCTTGCCTGTTTGTGGTCCTTATGAAAATGGCGCCCAGCTTGCGGTGCCTCCTTTGGGGGGAGCCCCATTTTCTGAACGTCCTGGATCTGTCTTGTGGGCGGGAGAGGCTGGAAAAGAATGGACACCAATTTTGGTGTCGCAAGCCCAAGCAATTTTGGCTGAATACGAGCGGGCAACGGCGGCTGATTTGCAGCAGTCTATGTTGTGGAGTGGCGCTGCAAGTGCTGCGAAATCCAATGCGGGAGAAGTGCTTGGGGCTTCTATTGGGGAAGCTCCGGAAGCGACCAATCAGGACTCGATGTGGTCGGTTTATCAGGCGGATTTTCAAAGGGAATACGATGAACTGCTGGACCGCTGCAGCTCCGAAGCTGAGCGTGAGTATCTCGAGGCGCTGCAATGGAACCTTTGGCCTGAGCTATATCCGGACAGCGCCTTGCGCTGGAAGGAAGAATGGGCGGGTTCCGCATTGCCTTTGCTAGATGATGCTGGGGGTGTAGAGTATTTCCTCCAGGGCTTGAACCGGTCGGCCAGTTTTGAGGGGTGGAATTTGGAAGAGCGGCAAAAGCTGCGCAGAGCCCTCTTGGATGGTGATTTGGACAGTTTGGCTGCGGCAACGGCTGTATGGTGGGGGAGGACAGATGTGGACCGCACCAAGGCGTGGTTTTTGGCGAGGTTGGGAGACGGTGGCCTGGGGGTGCAATTCCCCAGTCGTTTTGAGCGTCACATGGAGGTGCCAGCAGGTGTTTTCGCATTGCTTTCGGAGTGCGAGGATCACCTCGTTTTGGGGGCGTCAGCCAAACGTCTCAAACAAAAATGCCTTCAACCGGGAGCATTGCCAGGCGCATTGCGCGCCTTTTCTGCTTCGGGCAGTTTGATTCGAATGGAAGAACTGGCTTCCTCTGGCCCTGTAGCTTGGCTGTGGTTAGACGCCAGTGCGCCCACCACTGTCATTCAGTTGCAAGTGTTAGAGCGGATGATGACATCGGGTGGGGGACAGCGGCGCGGAGGCAACAGTCCCTCTAGGGATCTTAAATGGGTGGTGGTCGATGCGGGCGAGGATTGGACGGCTTTTGAGCAGCTGATCCGAAATACTGCCGCCCGTTATGGTGGGCTGAGACAACTGCCGTTTCAGATGCTGCATACCGGAGGTGATGTCCGTTGGACAGAGGCCTTTGAACTTGAGACCTTGCCCGCCATGCGGCACAGTGGACCGGGCCTCGTCCCGACCCCAGAGGCGCCGCCTCTGCCGGGACCCGCTCTCATAGACTGGCTCTCCAAGCGCTCATGAGCCTCGCTATGTTGCCAAAGGCATCAGGTTCCATTTCGGCTACTTCATCGGGCATCGCCCATCGGACTTCAGTGATGCCCTCTTCGGTTTGGGGCTGCGGCGTGACGTTCTCGGTTCCCGGACTTGGCTTCATGGCGTACCACTGGGTGACCTTCATTTTATCGGATTTCTGACCGTAAACGTGGTAGGTCTTGGCAAACGGTGCTCCCACCAGTGGCAGGGGGACACTGCACTCTTCGTGAACCTCGCGCGCTGCCGCAGTGGGCAGGTCTTCACCGGGTTCAACCTTGCCTTTGGGGAGGTCCCAGTGGCCGAGCCTGTGGATGCACAGCAAGGCACCTTCTGCGTTGGTGAGCAGCCCTCCTGCAGCAAAAACGTCTTTTGTGTGACGGTTGAGGGATTTCCAAGCGGCTTTGAGGTCCGTGCAGCTCACCCAAACGTGCGTTGATTTGGCAAGCCATTTGGGGACGGAGGGCATGGGCTTGCCGTCGTGTTGAACCACTGAAGCTGAACCTTCTGGAACTACTTCTGAATCCGCAACCGTTAGCCGCCTTTCGCCGAAATCCACGTCATACCTTCGCGCCATGTCTCTTTCTTTGGATGAACGCCGGAAAGTAGCAGAATCTCTGCTCCGTATCAAGGCGATTCAGTTGGCGCCGGAAGAACCTTTCACATGGGCTTCAGGTTTGCGTTCCCCGATTTACTGTGACAACAGGATGGCTTTGAGCCACCCGCCGGTCAGAACCCACATCCGTCAGCAGCTGTGTTCAGCGGTGGAGGATGCCTTTGGTAAGCCCGATATGATTGCAGGTGTAGCCACAGGCGGCATTGCCTGGGGAGCTTATGTGGCCCACGAATTGGGCTTGCCCTTTTGCTATGTGCGGGGAGATGTGAAAGGCCACGGGAAGGGAAACCGGGTGGAAGGAGACTTGGGAAAAGCGCGCAATGTGGTGGTCATCGAGGATCTGATCAGCACGGGGAAATCCAGCCTTTCGGCTGTAGAGGCGCTTAGGGCAGAAGGCCTTGAAGTCAAAGGTATGGTGGCGATTTTCACCTATGGATTTGACCTAGCCGCCAAGAACTTTGCGGCATCCGGATGTCCATTGGAGACCCTGAGTGATTATCCGACGCTGATTACTGAAGCGGCCCGGCGCGAATACCTCACAGAAGATCAAGCCGGTACTTTGATCAAGTGGCGCGAAGACGCGGCGGCTTGGAGTCAGAAGTTTACTTCAGCGGTGGCACCTGACGGCGTGGAGGAATGACTGAGATCCGCAGCAAAGAAGTTCATGTCGCGGTCTCAGCAGAGGAGCTCAGGTCCCATTTGAAAGACCTCAACAACCTCGAAGAATTGTTGCCTGCCGACAAGGTCAAGGACTTCAAGGGTACAGAAGATGAGGCCAGCTTTAAAATTCAAGGCGGTTTGGAAATTCGACTCACACGGACGTCCGAAGCCTTTGAAGGAGATGTTTTGCGTCTTGTTGGAGGAGGAGCACCATTTGCCTTTCATTTGGACCTCAACGTATCGGAAACGCCAAACGGAGCCCGTGCATTGGTGCTGTGCGAGGCCGATTTAAATCCGTTTTTGCGGATGATGGCCCAGAAGCCCTTGGAGGCTTTGTTTCAGCACATCGCTGGCGCGGTAGAGGCCAAATTTGGGCCTTCCTCCAGTTAAGAGGGGTCGAGCCCCAGCCAGCCGACTTCTCCAGGAGAAAAACACTGTTGTGTGCCGTTTGAGTTCACACACAGCCGTCCCTCAATGTCTATGCTCTCTAAGGTTCCACGCACCTCTTGACCATCGAGTTGCCAGCGCTGCTTTTGGCCCCAACCAAAAAGGCGCTGGTGGTACTGTTGAAGGAGCGAAGGCGGGTATGCCAGCTCTGCCAAGCGTTCGTCTGTGCGCTTAAGAATGGCCTTGCGCAAGTCCAAGACGGTATCGGCCGACAGCGGACCATCGGGTGTGAGTTGGGCAGCGTTGGGGTAGGGGTGGACGCCGGACAGGTTGAGGCCAATCCCCATCACAGCAGAAGACCAAGTGCTTCCTCTCCAACTGTTTTCAATGAGAATGCCTCCTGCTTTGGCCCCCTTGAGCATGATGTCATTGGGCCATTTGATGAGCAAGTCTTTGGATTGAATGTTCGGTAAAACGTCTTCAATGGCCTGAATCACGGCAAGGCTGATGGCGAAATTCAACGCAAAAGGCGAGCTGGAGGGCAGGTTTTGCTCTAAAATGAGGGTCATGGCGAGGTCCTGCGGGGTAGCGTGCCACATTCTTTGTTGTTGACCTCTTCCTGCTTTTTGATGGTTTACATACAGTGCGAAATGGTCCAGAGCCCCCCGTGGTGAAGTCCGCAAAGCACTCATTGCTCGGGAGTTGGTGCTGTCGGTGTCCGCCCAGCCCAGCAAGGTCCACCTGCCCTCCATAGCAGAGGTCAGCGGCGGGGTGCCCATGGCTTTGGTCACATGTGATATGGCTAGGGTGTGCAGGTCCTCCACGGACGCTATTTTAGCGCACCTTGGAAGAACCACAAGCACAACCCGATCCGCGTACCTACGCGACGGCTCCGAGAAATGCTCCGGAGCGCACCCAAGGTCCATCTACGGATGCCTTGGTGACCTCTGTCGTAGCTGGGATTCAGGAAGTTAAAGGAAGCCGAATTTGCATCGTCGATTTTTCGGCGATTCAAAATAGCGTGGCTGCTCGTTTCATCATTTGTGAAGGACAGTCCAACACGCAAGTCGAGGCGATTGCCCGCAGTGTAGAGGAATTCACCGAGAAAATGCATGACGAGTCCCCTTGGATGAAGCAGGGGTTGAGGGGAGGTCAATGGGCGCTGTTGGATTATGCCGATGTGGTGGTCCACATTTTCCACAAAGACTGGCGCGTTCACTATGGATTGGAAGAGCTCTGGGCCGATGCGCCTCAACAGGTCTTGCCCGATGTTGAAGATGCGAGGCCTGATCCGGAAGATTTTCCGGAATACTGATCAATTGAACATCAGCACCGTTGCGGCGTGTGCCAAGGCCATGACCAACGTGGCGACCGAAAGACCGATGTGATAGGGTAGGTTTTTTCGGATGTTGGCTTCACCTTCTAACATTGAGCCGAAGTGGCCTGAGGCGAGCAGGGCCAGAGGCAACAGCGCGAGGAGGCCCCATCCAATGGCTATGGAATGAACCAGCACCGCCAATGGAAGCAGAAGAGAAATGCGAAGGTGCCAGTCGATCCAATTGCCCCACTGACTTCCCGACTTCTGAAACACGGTTCTTCCCAAGGTGAGGGTCCATTGAAACAGGATCAGTGTCATCACAGCAATGCCGCTGATGTTTCTGAATGTCCGGTCCCTTTGGAATGCGAGCGCTTCCAACTGATCCCAGTTGAGGAACCAGGCTACCAACATCAAGGTGGCCACGCACCAGATTAAATAGCGGGAAGCTGCGCGCATTATAGGGCTGCTTTGTCCATGAGGGCCATGAAAATGGGGCCGTTGGCCAATTTGTCAATGGTGTCCCTCAGCGCGGCGTGGTCGGGAATGTAAAGTCCATTGGAAGGCCAATTCTTGCCGATCTCTGGACGTTGATCGTCACCCAGTTCTTCGAGTTCCTTGAGGTATTGGCCCCAAACGGACTCGACGCCTTTGCGGTACTCTAGGACCATAGCCATGAATTCATCCGTGGTCACTGAATCTTCTGGGTATGACCAGGTTGTGGCGCCCATAAGGTCTCCCAAAACCCAGTCGGATTTTGTTGTTTTGATGTGTTCGTTGTGGCAGGATACACAAGCGGGTGCAGATGCGAAATCAGGGAACATGCTCACGTGCTCTCCAGTGTCGGGGTCAATGAAATGCTGGGGCTCCAAAGTTGACCGCATAGCCTTGAATTTTTCCAATTGTAGGTCCTTGAACTTGTTTGAAGATTCGATGGGGAAATCGGACCCTAAGTAGAGCTGTATGGGCAGGTCGCTCATGGACAGCTCATCGCTGACACCCCTCAGAAAAAGAGCGGGTAGGGGGCCGGCAATGACGTTTGCATCGGCCCAAGCTTCGTCAAATTTGAGCCCTTGAGCTTTCCCTTTCCCCACAATTTCTTTCGTGAAAAGCGTGCGCGTGAAGTCGTTTTCTTGTGCCAGGATGGTCATGGCTTCCCTCGTGGACATGGTGTGTTTTTCGGAGCGCTCAGAAGTCAAGGCTTCGGGTGCTGTGGCAAACAAATACACCAAGAGGGCCGCGCCCGCGAGAACGGTGAAGGTCCAGAACTTGACCGGCGGCTGAACAACGCTCATTTGAGTTGAATTGAGGGGGTGAATTGCAGAGAAACCCAGCCCCACTGTTGCAGGTGATCTGCCACGGGGGTCCAAGCATCAACAAGGATTTCGCCTTGTCTTTGAACGTGCAGCGTGGTGGCTTTCATCATGGACCAACCCACGGTCCATGAAATGCCTTCTTTTTCTTTGCCTGTGAGAAAGAGGTCGAGCTCATGGGCCAAAAGACCCTGAGTGTCGAAGGTGTTGAATTGATGCAGCACCGCTCCCCAAGACCGCGATTCAGAAATTGGTCCAGAATGACGCAGGTGCAGGTTGATCAATCCATCTGTGACGGCACCCAAGTAGAAGTGGTCCATCCAACCGTAGAATTTGTGGTTGGTTCCCAGGAGGGGGCGAAAGGCCACACCATCTTGACCAGCGTTTGAAAGCAGGTCTATTCCCACGGTAGTAGCATGACCTGCAAGCCCATTGCGTCCGGCCTCAAGCACCCACATTGAGGCTGGTTTTGAGTCGACGGCATCCGGTGCTTGTAGGTAGGCTTCTGCCGCCCACCAGCCGGCTTTGGCGCCTTTTGATTTCCATGTGGCGCCTCCAGTAAATGCGGAGTATTCTGTATCGCTGGCTTGGTGAAAAGCCAGCAGGGTCAAGGTTCGCTTGGCTCCGAAACGATGGGTGTGATGTCCGACAAGGCGCTGGGTTCCGTTGATTTCGTCCCAGAATAACATGAGGGCTGTGCGGCTTTGTTCGCGTGTTCGAATGAGCTGCACTCCGTCAAGAAACCGACCGGGGTTGGCCCAATTTGCCGCACCTATGATCCGTCCGTTGTCAATGTCAATTTTTTGGCGGCCTGCAACCGCCTTGAGGCCTTTTCGAACTTCAAGGGAAACCCATGCTTCCGCCGCGCCCATATTGCCTTGGGTGTTGCCTCCGGGTTGGCCATAATTGCGGACGTCTTGCAGTTGGATTCTGAAGTCCATGCGTCCCCATCCACCGCTGAATCCGAATCGGTTTCGTTGGAAGGTGGTCATGTTTCCAGTTTGGTCTGGCAATGCCATCAGCCGATAACCGTCCCTCCATTCCGAACGCACCCTCAGTTCGATGTCGAGCGAGAGCGTGGTGTCTTTTTGGGAAGCGGCAGCATTGGACTGGGCTAGAGAAACAATAGGGGTGAATGCTAGGAGGGCCAGTAGAATCCTCATCAATCTTGGTTTGCAGTAAAGGTTTTTTCAGTGCTGTAAGGATCGTTTCCTCCTTCCAGATAGCGCAGCACAGTCTCCTGGGAGATTCCGTTTTTCAGATTGATGGGGATTTCGCGAATGTGGTTCCCGTGGAAATCATGACACTGCAAGCAAGTCTCCCAGGCCTCGGTTTCCAAAAGCTCTGCATGGGAGGGTTGGATGTTGTCAAAGTTCACCTCCAAGTCTTGATGACAATGGATACAGAATCCGGTTTGCACTTGAGCGACGCGTTTTCCTTGGTGTTCGCCATGACAGTTGTTGCACTCGTGGGGTCCGAGGGTGCGCCGCTGCTCTGCAAACTGGGTTTCCAAAAACCGAGAAGTGGGATGCCTGTCGTTGGGTCGTTTGTGACAGTTGATGCAGGTTTTGTTGTCGACAGGAGCGAGGCCAACAGGAACCAAGCCTTGATTGTGCAGCCCCATGAAAGATTGGGCGTTGTGTCTTACTTGTTGTCTGAATGTGCCGGGTGCTTCTTTGTGGCATGCGTTGCATTCAAGGTTTTCATGGGAAGTGTTCATGGGGCCTAAGGCTTTGAACCCTTGAGCCGGAGGCACCCACCATGAGCCCAAGAAAAAGACGCCTATCAACAAGCAAACGGCGACGATTTGAGCCCTGCCGCCTTTTGCTGGAGCCAGAATTGTATCGCTGGGGCCAATGGGTTTGCTAATGCAGGTCAGAATTTCATCACCCGCCTTGTGCTTTTCTGTTCCACAAATGGCCTCGCCTTGGAGCAGTCGCGCTTTACAGGTTCCGCAAACGCCTATACCGCAAGCATGGGGGAGGTTCACATTTTGGGCCAAGGCCCCATTGAGCATGCTTTTTTGCCCTTCCATAGATATGGTGAGGGCGGGTCTCCAAAAGTCCTTCCACTGATACGAGCCCGATGCTTCCAGCGTGCCATCCATGTCCAATCCATAGAGCTCAGTTTGGATGGATGATGCGGGCACTCCTCGGGCCTCAAGGGTGTCCAGCGCATTTGTAATCAGGCCTGATGGTCCGCAAGTGTAACAAGCTGCGCCTGTTAAATCCACTTGATTAAGGGCCTTGGATATGTCGCGGTCGTATACCTCGATGAGGTGGATTCCATCGGCCTCTGCCAACAGACGAAACGACTGCAGGTACATGGCCTTTTCCGGCGATTGGTTCGCATAGACCAACACGGGTTTGACCCCCCTGGCGAGCAGGTCGTCAAACATGCTGCGAACGGGCGTGATGCCGCTTCCTCCGGTGATGAAAATGTGACGTTGAGCCGAAGGGTTGACTTGGAAGTTTCCAAAAGGGCCAGCCATACTGGCTTTGGTCGGCTGTTGGAGGGCGTTGAGCCAAGCAGAAATGCCGTGTTGGCCGTTTTTCTTGACCCCGATGATGATGCCTTTCTGTTCCCTGCGAACAATGGAAAACGCGCTTCTTCGAACTCCATCTGCGAGGGGGACCTCCAGAACAATGAATTGACCACTTCTAAAATGGATGGTTCCAAACCGTGGGTGGATGGCTATTTCAACGGCATCAGGGGTGATCCTGTGCCGTGGAGTAAGGGTAACAGCGGTCCACATTGCCCCCAATTTAACTGTATAGCGTTAAAAAGCTCAGGAGATTTGAGGAGCTGTTATGGAATATTGTGTGCTACTCGACGGCTTCGTGGAACCTTCAGTTCGGTTGGTTTGTAGTTTCGTTGGTACGCAGAAGACGGTCTTCTGCAGAGGAGGATTGTAAAAGCGCGTTGAATTTTTATGGAATCAAACAATCAGGAACCCCGGAAGTCGAATAAGCCGAGTTTTAATTTCTACTGGGTTTATGCGGGTATTGGGGCCTTGCTCATCGCCATGATCCTCTCAGGAGGAGCGAGCGGAGGGGCTGGCAGCGTGAGCTTTCAGGAGCTTGTGAGGAAAGCTGAATCTGGAGAATTCAGGAAGCTGAGCCACAACGGAATGGTGGCAGAGGCGTGGTATACCGATGCCGCCCGTGACTCCATCATGAAAGACCGTCCAGAAGGACCACTGGGAGGAGCATTTTTGAGGGGGGCAGACTTGATGGTTGAGATTCCGCCATCAGAAAAGAACATCGATAGGTTGGATCAGCTCTCCGAGGAAGGAAAGGTGGTCGTCGTTTATGAGAGGTCCAATGAGTGGGGGCAACAGCTGTTGTTTTACATCATTGTTCTGGCCTTGATGGTCGGGGTTTGGATGGTACTGATGCGCCGTTTAGGCGGAGGCGGAGGTGGTGGCGGCCAGATTTTCAATATCGGAAAATCCAAGGCGCAGTTGTTTGACAAAGAGAACTCTACACAGGTCAACTTCGAGGATGTGGCAGGCTTAGAAGGCGCCAAGGAAGAGCTTGGTGAGATTGTAGAGTTTTTGAAGAACCCCGACAAGTACACGGACTTGGGGGCCAAGATTCCAAAAGGGGCATTGCTCGTAGGTCCTCCAGGAACCGGCAAAACCCTGCTGGCCAAAGCCGTTGCCGGTGAGGCGCAGGTGCCTTTTTTCTCTTTGAGCGGTTCGGATTTCGTTGAAATGTTTGTGGGTGTTGGAGCGAGTAGGGTAAGGGACCTGTTCAAACAGGCCAAAGACAAGAGCCCTTGCATTGTTTTCATTGATGAAATTGATGCGGTGGGCCGTGCCCGGGGCAAAAATGCCAGCCTCGGCTCCAATGATGAACGGGAGAATACCTTGAATCAATTGCTGACCGAGATGGATGGCTTTGGCACCAACAGCGGTGTGATCATTTTGGCTGCGACGAACCGTGCAGACATTCTGGACAGTGCCTTGATGCGGGCGGGGCGTTTTGACCGTCAGATATATGTAGACATGCCTGACCTCAAGGAACGGGAGGCCATCTTCACGGTGCACCTCGAGCCGCTGAAGACCGACGACTCAATCGATGTGGACTTCTTGGCGCGACAAACACCGGGATTTAGCGGTGCTGACATTGCCAACATCTGCAATGAGGCGGCTTTGATTGCAGCCCGCCGCGATGCCGGAAGGGTAGGGAAACAGGACTTTTTGGATGCGGTGGACCGCGTGGTCGGAGGCCTCGAAAAGAAGAACAAGCTCATCACAGACAGCGAGAAGCGGACGATTGCCTTCCACGAGGCAGGACACGCCACGGTGAGTTGGATGTTAGAGCACGCCTCACCATTGGTGAAAGTGACCATCGTCCCGAGGGGACAATCCCTTGGAGCGGCGTGGTATTTGCCCGAGGAAAGGCACATCACCACCACCGAGCAAATCTTTGATGAAATGTGTGCCGCCTTGGGAGGGCGAGCCGCCGAAGAATTGACGTTTGGAAAGATTTCTACCGGCGCTTTGAGTGACCTGGAAAAGGTGACCAAACAGGCGTATGCCATGGTCAGTGTCTATGGCCTCAACAAGCGCATTGGCAATCGGAGTTTCTATGACCCACGGGCAGAAGCCACGTTTACCAAGCCTTACAGTGAGGAGACGGCGCGGATTATCGACGAAGAGGCGGGCGCCATCATTGAGCGGGCTTACGCCAAAGCACGCGAGATTTTGGAACTCCACGCAGACAAGCTGAATTCACTTTCTGAGCGCTTACTGGAGCGGGAAGTGTTGTTCAAGGAGGACCTTATTGAACTGCTTGGCCCCCGCGCCTGGGAGCAAGAAGCCAAGGTTTCCATTGGCGAAAAGACAGCTTCAAAGGAGCTGCCTTCGACAGAACCTGAAGCGGCGTCTGACGACAACTCCGCACCGGAAGCTCCAAATGAGTCGGCTGAGCCAGGGGGCGAAGTCGATGAAAACGCGGCATAAAATGGAAGGTTGGTCCCTGATTCACTCTGATTCAATGCCTTTTGGTGCAGAAGTCTGTCGTGCTAAGCTCGAAGGCGCTGGCATCAAGGCTGTTGTGCTCAACAAGCAGGACAGCAGCTATGGCATGTTCGGCCCGGTTGAAGTCTATGTTCCCCAAGAAGAATTGGAACGGGCCCGAACCGCATTGGGTGCTCAGGAGGAAGGTGGGCTCCCTTCATGAGTGCCAAAAGCACCGAACTCCAAATACGCGCTGTCACAGGTGCAGGCATTGTGGGCCTGATCGTGGGAGCCATAGCCGGTGGTCCATGGACATACGGGTTGCTTCTTTTTATTGTCGGGCTTCTGGGCGTTCGTGAGCTGTTCGTGGCTTGGCGTTTGATGCCCGCTTTTCCACGCTCTTCCGTCATGGGTGTTGGGGCGCAATTTTTGCTGGTGTTGGCCTTTGGTTCCCTGTGGGCCATGTCATGGACCAGCAGCGGTTATGAAGCTTGGATTCCTTTGGGGTGGTTTGCGCTCATGTGGTCCAACGATACTGGAGCCTATCTGTTCGGCCGTTCATTTGGCCGGCACCTATTGGCCCCCTCGGTTTCTCCTGGAAAGACTTGGGAAGGTTGGGCTGGAGGAGCTTTAACGGCCTTGCTCATCGGCGGTATTCTGCAGTACCATTTGGGTGCGGCAGGCCAGGGGCATTGGTTGGTTTTGGCCACTTTGGTTTCTGTTTTCGGTCCCCTTGGAGACCTGTTGGAAAGCCTGTTGAAGCGCAAGGCTGGCCTGAAAGATTCGGGACACATTCTGCCTGGACACGGCGGTATACTTGACCGTTTTGATTCCCACATTATTGCTGCTCCAATTGCGCTGTTCTACCTCATTTTTGCCTGAAGTCGATTGACATGACAATTCACCGTGCTGGCCACAAGGTCATCCTCGTTTTTATGCTGGTCCTCGCCCTGTTGCAAGGGTTGATTTCTTGGATTCCATCTCTTCACATTGTGCTCGAGATTTTCTTGCGGGTCGCGCTGGTCGGTCTTGGATTGTTGGTTTTGTGGTTTTTCCGCATTCCGAAACGTCCTTACACGGGTCAGCCTGGTGAAGTGACCGCCGTCAGTGATGGCAAAGTGGTGCTGGTGGAGGAGGTCGATGAGCCCGAAGTAATCGGTGGAAGGGCCATCAAGATTTGTGTGTTTCTGAGCATTTTTGACGTGCACGCTCAATGGGCACCTGTTGCGGGAACCTTGGAGTATTTCAAATACCACAAAGGGGAGTACCTCGTGGCTTGGCACGAGAAGTCGTCCACCTTAAACGAGCGGACGACTTTTGGACAAAGAACGCCAGGAGGTATGGTGGTCTGGCGTCAGATTGCAGGTGCAGTTGCCCGGCGCATTCGGTGGTATGTCAAAGAAGGAGATGAGGTATCAGGGGGCCAGGAGTGTGGATTCATATTGTTTGGATCTCGCATTGATTTCTATTTGCCTTTGGAGGCTCAGGTGACGGTGAAGCCTGGGGACCGCGTCGTGGCCAGGAGCACAGTGCTCGCACGGTTGCCGGAAGTGTCTTAACTTCAGCCACTTCAGACGGGTAAATTCCCGGAACCGAAACAACCATGCGAATCGCAACCCTTACGTTAGCCGCGTTGTGCGCGGCATCTGGGGCCATTCAGGCCCAGAGTTTTCATCGCCTCGACCCCGCACAAAAAGTGCAGGCTGTTCTGCCAACAGTCGACATGACCGGAGAGGAAATCATTCCTTACCAGCCGCTGAACGCGCAAAATCTAGGTGACATCGATCACCTGCAGCTGCGCGATATGGTCATCGAGCGCCAGGTCATTGGTTATACCCAATATGACCTGCAGTCCAACTACGCTGTAGACGACCGTGTCTTCAGTTCTGCCAATGGCCTGAGTGCGGGATGGATCCAGTCCTTGGAGACCTCGCCATTTGGAGACCGCGGAACAGGATACAACCACAAGGCCGCCGGCACAGGTGAGGACTGGGGCGAGATTCCCTACGACCGCATCGAAGATGTGCGGATTGGATGGCCTTCACTGGGTCACCTGGCCAATGGTTCGGAATTTGCTTTGAGCCATGGCAGCACTGGAGGCCTTGTTTTCTCCACCCGTGATGCGGTTGGAAGCGGTGCATGGTCCACCACGACTTTGCCTGCACTGACAGCAGAAGACGAAACGGACATCTGGCACCTGTGGCCCCGCGCCGCCGTGGGCGGTGCCGATGGCAACAGCATCCACGCCATTTGTATCAGTGCTCCCGCTGGAAACGGTGGCGTGCTTTACAACGGCCAAGACGGAGCGTTGATTTACATGCGCTCCACCGATGGTGGCGCCAACTGGGACATTGAAACTTTTGCGGAATTGGATACGGCTTCGTTCGGCACTGGTTTTGTGGCAGATTCCTATGCCATTCACGCCGAGGGAGACAAGGTCGCCTTTGCAGTTTTCAATGGTTTCTATGACACCTTCGCCATGGTCTCTGAGGACAATGGAGACACATGGACATACGAGACCATCGTGGACTTCCCCGTCGACAACTATGTGCTCGATTCTGGAGCCTTGCTCGATACCACCATTGCCGACGATGTGGACGCCAATGGCAACGCCATGTTCTTCAATGCCGACCGCTCAGGAGACATCTTGGTCGATGAGGCCGGAGGCGTGCACGTGTTCTTTGGTGCCATGTTCTATGCGGACAGCGACACGACAGATGCCACAAGCAGCTATTATCCTTTCACCAACGGGTTGGAGTATTGGAGGCCAGATATGGGGCCAGACAGCTCTATGACCATTGCCTATGCTTACGACATCGATGAGAGCGGCACCTTGGATTATGAAGATGAGATTGCGGGCTACTTCGTGGGCATCAGTTCTCAGCCCTCTGCTGGACAAGTTGTTGAATCCAACACAATTGTGGTGGCTTACAGCGCCCTGATGGAGAACTTCAGCACGGGCATCCAGAACTACCGCCACTGTTATGTGGTACACTCTACTGATTTGGGTGAGACGTGGAATTCGGGCACCGCTTGTGACGTTACGCCTGACTTGGATTTCGACCTGATCGAAAGTGTTTATCCCTGTATTCCTCAGCGCATTCAAGGAGGAGAGGTCAACCTCACCTACCAGCGTGACTTCGAGCCAGGTTTGCACGTGCGTGGTGATGAAGACCCCATCGACATCAATGACATCGTGGGCTTGACCATGAACGTGGAAGACCTGGACGATTGCGCAGATGTGGATTTTGAAGATTATGTGGGCATAGGTGAAATCGACCAGGTTGGATTTGGTCTTTTCCCGAACCCAGCTGACGCTGTGGTTGAGGTTGTGCTCGATGACTTGCTCATGGACGCCGAGGTCAGTATCCGTGACATGGGAGGCCGTCTGGTGCGCCAGGTGCGCATCCAAGGAAAGCTCGCCCGCCTCGACGTGTCGGATTTGACCCCTGGTATTTACACCGTGGAGGTGAGTGGCTCAGGTGCACGCAGCATCGAGCGCTTGTCCATCCGCTGATTGAAGATGGCATCCGGGCGGCTTTTGGTGGAGATTCTGTCCATCGGTGATGAATTGCTGATAGGACAGACGGTCAATACCAATGCCGCCTGGATGGGCCATCTTCTGGAAAAAGAAGGTTGGCGCGTCAACCGTTGTGTGGTCGTTTCTGATGAGGAAGCGGCCATCGTAAACGCCCTAAAGGACGCAGAGTCGAGGGCGGAATTGGTGTTGATTACCGGTGGGCTGGGACCTACCCGAGATGACATCACAAAACATGTCTTGTGTCGGCATTTTGATACTGAATTGGTGCGGTATCCTGACATTGAGGACCGCATTGTTTCTTGGTTCGAGCGTCGCGGCCGTGCAGTGTTGCAAGTCAACCGCGATCAGGCTTTGCTTCCAGCCGCCTGTCGTCCATTGGAAAACCCTCTGGGAACGGCCAGTGGAATGTGGTTTGAACGGTCCAATGGGATTACCGTATCCATGCCAGGCGTTCCCTATGAAATGGAGCACATCATGGAACACGGTGTCTTGCCGTCCATGAGGGACCGAATGCAGCAGCAGGGGCGGCTTCCCAAAAGGGCCCACAAGTCTTTGCTTACCATGGGGACAGGTGAGAGCCAGTTGTCTGCGACCCTCGGCGATATGGAAGAAGCGCTGGAGCGCAGTGGCGTCAAGCTCGCTTATTTGCCGAGTCCCGGCAGTGTCCGCATCCGTTTGACCGCTGAAGACGAAGCCGTTGACCAATTGGACCGCAGCCATGCGGCGGTGTTGGAGCGGTTGGAAGAATGGGTTGTTTCTGATGAAGGATTGACTGTTGAAGAAGCCCTCGGCCAATTTTTGGTTGCCCACGGCTTCACTTTGGCTGTGGCGGAAAGCTGCACAGGGGGGGCTTTAGGGGCCGCTTTGGTTGCCCGCCCAGGAGCGAGTGCCTTTTTTCTGGGTGGTGTCCAATCTTATTCTAATGCGGCCAAAGAGCAGCTGCTGGATGTTCCAGGGCCATTGATTGTGGAGTTCGGTGCTGTCTCCGAGGAAGTCGCAAGGGCCATGGCCAAGGGTGCTCGCAAAAAATTTCAAGCAGATTTTGGGTTGTCCATTACGGGCATCGCGGGTCCGGACGGCGGGAGTGAGGACAAGCCTGTAGGCACGGTTTACATGGCTTGCGAAGGCCCATCTGGGGTGATGTGTGTGCGCCATCAGTTCGGCCGTGACCGCACCAGAAACCTTGCTATGAGCGTGCGTTCAGCCGCTCAATTGGCCTTGAAATCGGCCATTGAATGGGGTGTGGAATCAAAACCCGCCTCAAGGGTTGCGGATTCACTCTGAAAACCGCACCTTTGCACTCCCGAAAATATCGGGAATAGAACAAACCTCGGAAAAGGAACAGCATGAGCCGCATTTGTCAGCTTACCGGAAAGAAGGTGATGGTAGGAAACAACGTTTCCCACTCAAAGCGACGCACCAAGCGCCGGTTCTATCCCAACCTGTTCAAAAAGCGCTTCTTTATTCCAGAGGAGGACCGCTGGGTAACCATGCGTGTGAGCGCTTCAGGCATCCGCAACATCAACCGCTTGGGTGTGTTGGGAGCCATTGCCAACGCCAAAGAACACGGCACTTGGACCGAGGCTTGACCAGCTCCAATGACC
>Ga0208965_1000247_pt1 | contig 27064 bp, 19 predicted proteins | sample AOAMet1_07_M0_10_2_FD_188230 | JGI IMG/M metagenome (GOLD analysis project Ga0208965, IMG submission 188230) | Ammonia-oxidizing marine microbial communities from Monterey Bay, California, USA - CAN11_07_M0_10 (SPAdes) | ecosystem: Environmental > Aquatic > Marine > Intertidal zone | place...
TATATTTAAGCCGTTGTTAGAAGCACCCTGGAAGCTGAGACCACTATCAGCAGTAAAAATGGTTGCTCTTGCAGTTCCAGAAACATGCAACGGATGACTCGGTGCCGTAGTTCCGATACCTACGTTGCCTGTGGTGTAGTAGATGTCGTTAGTTGAGGTTGTCCACTGAGAGCTTCCAGAGCCTCCAGCTACATATTCTAATGCCGTCGCCCCTGAATTCACTGCTAAAACTTGACCTGCCGCCCCCATGGTGGGAACGTCACTCAAGTCTTCTATGCTAGCTGCTGCTATTCTAGCGTCAGCGTCACTATCATCGTAAACTGAAGCCGCTATGTCTACTCCGTCAACGGTCCCCGTTACACTTATGTTTCCTGTTACTAAAACGTTAGAAGCCAGTACAACATCACCGCTTGCGTTTAAGGCAACCGTAGCCTGAGTCGATATACCCTCATTAGCTCCAGTTGCTACAACAAACCTATTTCCCTTAGTATTGTCGAAATCTCCTGAAGATATTCCCGTTAAGTCAGCTATGGTGTTTGAGCCTTTTATAAAAATCTCTGGGGTCGCATTGACTATATTATTCAGGGCGGTTACTGTATTCGCTGTCGAATTTCCGTAAGCTGACCTAGAGCCATTTACATAGCTGGCGAATGGGTGGTTTCTAGCTATATAAGAATTTGCAGAATCATCGTATAAGCTTACCGTTCCATTCAAGGTACCAGTAGAGGCTGTCAAACTTCCCTTTGCGTGAGTTGTTTTCTTAGAACCTGCAACCGTTACGATTATTATATTATCCCTATCAATTACCTGTATTAACCCCATTTAGATGTATATTTTTAAGTAAATTTATTACTTTAATTCTTTAAGAAGAAAGCGCCGCTCTTTATGTTTATGGATGTTGTGTTTCCAGAGGCCGACTTAACCTGAAGCTTTAATCTTATTTTATTTATTGTATTGCTTTGGTCTATAGCTTCTATAATATCAGTAGATATGTCTACGGGGTTAAACTCTAAATCCTGAGCAACTCCAAAGTTTCCGTCAATTGAAAATGGCGCAATAACCTTCTCTAAGGTGGTGTTTGCGGCGCCTGTCTCGCTGTACTCTATATCTACAAAACACCGAAGTGTAATAAAATCATTGGTGGAAAAAATACCTTCAAGGACGATAGGAGAGTCTAGTCCGGTAGACGCGGACGGTTCTCCTACGTACCCTAAGAACAACTTGGATGACTCATTAGAAGCCCAATTATTTAGGGTTAAATAAGTTCCGTTTTCGAATCCAAATTTATCGTCTGCGTCAATGAAGTTTGTAGCAAATCCATTATTTGTAAATGATATGTCTGAAGTTGATATCGGTAATGTGACCCAAGTGCCTAGAGATGGGGAGGACACGTTTGTCGTGGTAGATATCTCAATTACAGACTCTCCAGATAGATTATCATCGGATGCTACGCCACCATAATACGAGAGAAGCAAAAGCAAATCGGCTGTTCCTATTGCGCCGTCACCGTTTAGGTCTCCCAACACACTTCCAGAACCAAAATTTAACTCACCAGCCGTTACATCGCCTGAGTCAACTAAGCTTTGAGCGAACTGAGTAGCCATCCATCCAAAAAAATCATTTATGTCAAATTTCTTAAACTCGTTAACGCTTCCAGTAGTGTCTATTAAATTAAAAAAGTATTCACCAGCTGTGGCGTTTATGAGGTTGGCGGTGTCTATCTCTGTTTCAACCGTATAGTCTTTAGGTATTAGTTTCCAATTTGCAGCGCCTGTGCTGACCTCCCAGTTGGTGTCGGTTACCGAGCTGCTTGTGTATATGTACAGGTCGTCGTCGTCCTTCAGGTAAGCTAAAAAGCCCTCTACCCTATCTGCTGCGGCCACACTGTCTCTGGCTGAAGTGTTGGCAAATGAATTAAAGATAGTAGGGCCTTGTGGACCTGTAGGGCCTGTAGGGCCCTGTATGCCAGTATCCCCTCTAGGTATAGTAAAATCAAATGTCGCAGCGGAATTTGTCCCTGTGTTTGATACAGATGCATTAGTTCCCGCGCTCCCTGTTGTGGTATTGCCAGCGGTTACGGTTGCTGCCGCGCCAGCTGCTCCAGCGGGAATTCCAAAAGTAAAAGTTCTTGATGAGGCTGTTCCTCCTGCTGTGACGGTAGGAGTGGCTCCGGCAGCAAGACCAGTTGCCGTGGCCCCGGTAATTTCAGCGTCCTCACCGTCCTCCCCCCTAAGGTCACCTGTAGTTACGTTGGCGCTTCCCCCGCTTCCTGTTAGTGTAACCGCCCCTGTGGATGAGTTATAGCTACCTGCAGAATATCCTGGGCCTGTAGGGCCTGTACTTCCTATCAATGAGGTGGCGTTCCCCCAGGTACTACCTCCAGTCTTAGGGCCATATATATCTTCATTCGTCGTGTCGATATAGAAGTCACCATTACTCCCTAGACCCGCTCCAGGTGCCCCGCTTCCGCTCAGAACGGTTTTGCCATCGTCACCGGGCAAGCCGTCGACCCCTGAGGGGATTTCAAAGTCAAATGTAGCTGCACTAGACGTGCCTGAATTCGTTACTGAAGGAGAAGTGCTTGAGGCAACAGAGGTTGCTGTTCCGGCGGCTATAGTTGCTGCAAGACCTGTCTGACCTGTCTGACCCACAAGAGAAACAGCATTAGGCCAGGCTCCAGAAGACTTAGGGCCGTATATGTTGTTATTGTTGGTGTCTATAAAGAAATCACCATTCTCCCCATCGCCTACTGCAGGAGCTGCACTACCGCTTAATATGGTATTGCCGTCTATACCATCTGTCCCTGTAAGGTCTATCTCTTCCCAGCCGTTAGCGAGGCTTGTGACGTCTGCCTTGCTCTTGAGCCTGTAGAACACACTACTCGCCGTTACATAAACAAGTGTGGCGTTGTCTTTTAGCTGGTCTACCTTGCCTTCCATTGTGGAATCGGTAAGGTTAGCTGTAGAGGCAACAACCCTAATACCACCTCTTACAAAGTCGGAATCTAGAAACGCTAAGTTGACGTTACCGTGCTTGTATTCGTCGGGTCTTAATATTGGCATCTTATGTTATTTGCAGATAATCTCCAGTAAACGAACCAACTACATTTGAACGGTGTACCTGATAGGTATTACTTTTCCCGTATGGATTTGTATACGTAAACGATGTCACGTTTGTGTTTGTGGCATCATTAAATGCACCGCTTACGTTTGCCGTACCGCCAGCAAGTATCTGAGTTATAGCGGTACTGCCTCCAGGGTATATAAAGTATAAGTAATCTTGAGTGCTGGTAGTGTCAAATCCTGGAGTTCTTGAATTACCATCGTAGTTAAGGGGGCTTGGGAATGTGTATCCAGATGCCCCACCACTAGTGTCGGTTATAGCCCTTCTCTTTTCTCCGTTATTGTCACCTCCAAAGTTGGAAATTATAGTGTGCATGTCGCTTTGACTTGCCCCTTCGTCATCGTCGAAACAAATAATAAAGGCGTATCTAGAGTTAATAATAGAGAAGTTTGAGTCATTTGATGTTCCAGGCGAATCACTTGTGACAACACCCCTAAACTCTATAGAGGTATCAGTGCTCAAGTCTCTAGTGGCCGCACTAGTGACAACTGATGTGCTAGTCATAGTAAGAGTACTATAGCTGCTGTAATTGCCGTCGGCAACACCAGAAACGTCTATTTCTGTAGATGGAATTGTTTCCCATGTGGAGGCTATCTTCACTTGCAAATACAGCTTATCCATAGCTACGTGAGCAGCATTCCTTCTTACGCGAACCTTAACCGTAGACTGAACATCTCCAACTTCTCTAAGCGTTCCTGATGTTCCAGTGGCGGATGACGTGTTCGAGGTTCTCGTGATATTAGCATTGTGAAAAGTAGGCAGTTCAAAGCTTTCATATCCGACCGTGAGTACGGAGCTATCTGTAGACAATCCTCCGTCCGTGGTTTCTATGTAGTACTGAAACTTGTTAAGGGTGTTGTATGCTACAGTTCCTGCTATATTGTGAGTGAATGTAGCTGTGTCGTTTCCAAAGCTAGGAGTAAACCCAGAGTTGATGGGAGTCCAGCTGTCGGCTTGTCTAAGCCTATAATACAGCACTCCACTTCCTGTACTGCCAGCGTTTTCTATGCCAAAATTCAAGCTCAGGACTATAGATATTCCAGTGGTTTGATTGAACTCTATTTCACTATTCGTAGTTGGTGCGCCTGGAGTAGGTGCCGTAGGCTCGCTAAATGCCGATTGCAACACCTCCTTCACTGTCATGCTTGTGGGTTCGCCTGACCCTCCTATACCAATCGTATCGTTATGTAGGTATCGTCCGAAAGAGCGTTTAGTGTTATTTTTATCTGGTATGTTAAATGTAATGGTAGAAGTAAACTCTTCACCTCCAGATTGGTCAACGTATTCAAATGCTGACAGGTCTGATTTAAGAGCCAAGACCTGGCCTGCAGTACCTCCGCTTTTAGCGGGAACGTCGCTCAAATCATCGGCATTATCAGGTACATCTGAGGCGAGGGCAAGGTCATCAGTTAGTTCAATTTCACCAGAAGTGGCGTCAAAAGATAATCCACCTCCTGACTTTAGTCTAACAGACACTACTCCTCCTCCTGTTATCTCTATTCCTTCACCGTCATTTATAGCGGCTATGATTTGCGCTGATGTAACGGACTGAAGATAAGCGCTATCGTCAATACCTATGTTTCCAGTAGCGCTATCAAAAGTTATCTTAGAGCCAGACTCCGCCTGAACTGACGCTCTAGCAAGAAGATTTGTAAAAAACTTACTGGTAGAGCTCGAATCGTCAATGTCGTCAGCTGTAAGCTGCCTGCTTTCAGTGCCGGAGGCAGCAGTTCCTATAAATACATTTTGATTTGCAAGATTAGGAACATCGTTAGTCCTTCCTGCCCCCAGAACCATTATTTTTCCGACACTTCCATTTACATTCTCTACAGCTCCTATCTTCTGAACCAAATGAGAAGAAGAAATAGGCTTTACCGTAGTCAATCCACCGCCCGCTTTAACGTATAGGTCATCACCGTCTATAGGGTCCGCTCCTGTAGATGTTTCTACAATGCCTCCGTTAGTGATTGATTTTGTGTTTAATTCGGATACAGCCCCTATTATGGCAACCACGGCGTTTCCGTTAGGACTTACCGTCTCGGTCATTATACCACCAGCAGGCATAGTAGCTGGAATTGACGCATCTGATTCGATTACCTTCAGCGAACCGCTATTCCCCAAAGAACCAGTAAAATGAACTGGAGTCCCTGCTGCTATTGCGCTCGAAGTATCATTAACAGCGTCTACAGAAACTTTGCTGACATCTCCTGTTGATGTGAGCCCGCTAGGAAGGTTAATGGTGTGCTGAACGCCAGAAACGTCGTTAAAAAGCAAATTACCCGAAGCGCTTCTCTGAAGTCTACCTCTCTGTAGTCCACTTACATTACTAGTAAGGTCCGCTGCGTTTGCTGTGTCAAAATCAACTCCCGACACAACCCATTTCTCCTGTGCGGAGTCATACACAAGTATGTACCCGTCAGCTGGAGTGCCGTCTACGTTAGACAGCTGCTCTATGTCTATTCCTACACCGTCAGTAAAAAAAAAAGCGTTGTGGACAGCAACGAGAGTTTCTTCTTGAGATGGCTTGGTTACGGCGCTCGCGTCACTGTTTTGTACAGTGTATGAGCTTGTTGACTCATCGTAGACATCAACACTTCGCCATCCAACTTTATAAATTTCACTCCCGTTGTCACCAATAATAGATATAAAATCACCTTTCAGAAAAGTCTTTTTAGCTTCTGATTTTTTGATGTAAAATATCTTCTTGTCGCTCTCTTTTACCCGAACATAGGTGTTGTTTACGTCGGTAAATACCATGTTACAAATATAATAAAATTAATCTAACGAATCTAAGCTCATTGAGTCCAGGTCTATTTGGTCAAACTCAAGTATTTTGTTTGTTCTTGGGTTGTTTTCTCTTTGGTACTTGATTTTCTTAAAGAGCTTCTCAATAGTCGCTGTTCCTACCTGAGGTGTTGCGGCACCGGAAATTGCATACAATATAACAAAATTCAAACAGTCTTCCTGCTCTCTAAGGGACAGCTTTCTGCCTTCTCCGGTGAAAAACGGCCCATCCTTAGATATATTGCCAGTAAGAGCTCCCCTAAGCATTTCTCCAAATATATTAGCATCATCTATACCCACGGCATAAACACCAAGGTCCATGCCTTCTTTTATGCCAAAAAATGGAGTCTCTATAGGGTCGTACATTTCTTCGTTTATCTCTTCAAGCAACCAGTCCATGTGGCCTTCTTTTGCTAAGGTGTTTATTGCGGCAATAGATAAATTATCCATAAATGGAAGGTGAGGAAGAAGGTCTGTATAGGCTTGCTGTATTATTTGCTTTCTTATTTGGTCTTCCCTTTCTTCATCTTTATCGAAGTAAGCGTATCCAGCCATCTGGGCGATTAACGGCTCAAAAACTTTGTACTGAAGGGTTGCGAATGCAGCTTTAAGCCCAATAAAAACAGCTTGCTCGGCAAGAGTCCCGATGAATCTCTTTGTGGCTTTTTTCCTAGCCCCCTCCTGCATCATGCTTTTTCTTTCACCAGTCGCAAACATTACGGAAAGGTCGCTAAACATGTTAGTGCGTAAGCTGGACTGCATAGAGCCAAACGGAATAATAATCTTTCTAAGGGCCTGAACAATGTCCTCCTTAGATGAAAAAACACCACCCATAGCCTCTTGATAGGTCTCGTTCAAGCTCGCGTTGACCATTTGATTCGCGTAAGCCGATGCCTGTCTAGTTAATTTTGAATTACTAGACCCTTCTGCCTCCCAATCAACCTCCTTTCCGGTGCTTCTCGTAACAAAGTCTTCGTAATGGATTAACCATGAAATCCTAGCTGCGGCCTTATCTGGACTAACGAGAGTCGCCTCAAGGTATTTCTGTTGAAGCTTTCTCCATTTTCCGTAGGTCGCTTTTCCAACCTTGCCTACAAGAGACTCTGGAAATTCTTTTTGAGAACTACTGTCTATGTCGGCACTAGATTTTACACCCCTGTACTGAGCATCAGAGCGCTCATTTAAAAGCTTAATTTTACCCGCAGATAATCCGCCACCACCCCCCCAAGGCAGCGAGCTCATACCCATTTGAACAGAGTATTTTACGGCTCTAGCCATAGCCTTAGGACCCCCCATCTCGGCCATAAATACAATCTTAGCAATAGCCGGAATAAACTGTTGAAATGGTTGCTTTAAAGTACCCAAAGCTCTAAATACAGATATCTCGGCTATAGCGTTGGCTATTTTATTAAACCTGCCCAGGCTCATTGAAGAATCACCAAAACCAGATTTATTTACACCCCTAACAGCATCTACTGTGCCGACTAATCTTTTTCTAGCAATTTCAGCTGTAGTGGGGTTTCTAAATATTGTTTCAAAGCTTTCTGAATTTACAGCGGAGTTTATCTGCCTAACAGCGTCTGCTGTATGAATGTCTAGATGCCCATCTTCGAGCTTAGACATCATATTTCCCATGAAATCGAAATCGTACCTGAAACCTCCCTGTGACGGAGTTAATCCTTCTTGCTGGTCTTGGAGTGATTTTGACCTTGGGTTGTTGCTTGCTTTATCGTCTGGAGAGCGTAATGGGTTATCCATAACTCGCTCCGTTGATATAGCCCTGCCTGACGCCCTGTCCTTTGCCTTGGACACTCCAGTTTTTACAGTATAATCTGGTACGTAATCGTTTTGCGGAAGAAGTACGTGATTGTATACGCCTTGAGAAATCTCTTGATGCTGAGGTAAAAGTTCTGAAAATTGGTCCTGAAAGAACTTAACTACCTGCATGTGACCGCGGTCAAGGGCTCCGGATTTTTCTAAAGCTTTAATGTTGTCCTTAAACGACTGCCTATCCTTTATAAGGATATCGCCATTCTCATTTATAACGCCTAAGGCTTGAAGGGATTCTATGGTAAGTCTAGCTGATTTTAGGTCTTCAGCTGTTCCTTCTTTTTGCTGTTTTTGAAGTTCTGTGCTTTCAATTATTGACCCAACCCTAGACTCAAAGTTTTCTGGATTATTAGGGTCTTGTTTTAAAAGAAAAGCCATCACCCCGCTCTTAAGGTTACCAGTTTCTCCAAATACAGCCTGCCTGCTTGATTTGGACATTTTCTTCTGAAGGACAGCAAGAGCTTTATGTACGTTTGCTATTTTTTGGTCTGCTTTCGCCTTTCCATTCATAAGTTTATCGTATCCCACAGCCTCCAAAAACTTAGCAGCGCCATCTTTAGTGTGAGAAAAAGCGTGTCCAAATTTGTTTGAAACCCCGACGAACTTTTCGTCTAAGTACTTCCTGAAGCTATTTGCAAAGCCCCTGAAAAGCTTTCCCTCTTTAGCCGCCTTCCACAAAGGCCCGGACCTCAAGCTATCCTCTCCATTTGCCAGCTCGTCCATGTTCATTTCTCCTCTCAGCTCAGAGCCAAAAGCAATAAGACCATCGATAATGCCAGCTTCGTAGTTGGCCATCATAAGCTCACACTTTTTGAGCATGTCATTGCTCTCTTTGCTGCCGTCGGAAAGATTTTCTATGTTTTGCTCTAAATAATCTAGAACAGACTGAATTGATTCCTTAGCCTTAGGGCTTGTAATATCGCATACTGACATTATTAGCAGTCTTTTAGTTTTTTCTGAATCCTATCCATCATCAAAGTTACCCCATCAATGTTTGAGTAAGTGTCGAGTTCCTCTTTGACCTCTTCTTTTACCTGCTCTGACACTTGACCTGGGGTCTCAGACGCCTTTTGAGCTTCGTTTTCAGCTATCATGTCGATAAGGCTTTCAAATGAATTTTCAAAGCTTTGCGAGTCTAGTGTGGAAGCGCTACCGCCTCCCTCAAGGGAACGAGTAACCTGGTTCGCAAGTTGATACCAAGCCTCTACTAACTTAGAGTTTGATGGGTCTATGTGAGAGGGGTCAATACCGTTGAGACGCTCGGCCATTGCCGAATGAGTAGCTGATGCAGAAAGAGGCATGGCTGCTCTCTTAAGCCTAGCCCTAGCCTTACCCAATTGCTTTTCTATCTTCTTGTGCTCTATCTTCTGCTCTCTTGTGAGCTCGTCGTTATTTTCGACCTCTGAGACGGCAGTATCAATTTGCTCTTGCTCGGCTAACTCCTTGTTGGGCTGTTTGGTTTGCTTGCGCGGCTTCTTTGTTGGCTTAGGCTTACCCTGTTGAACTGTTTCTATTTCCGCCTCAATCTCCGCTATCTCGTTGTTTATTCTAGTAACAAAAGAAGGGTCTATCTTTAGTACTTCTTTTGCAAACATTTCAGCCTGGTCTACAAGATTTTCTACAAAATCAAGAATGTAGTTGCCTGCCTTTGGTATTGAATCAATTGGCAAAGCCTGCAAGGCTTGGATTATCTGCCTGTGCTCTGGGCTAAGCTTCCCTGAATTCTTTCTCAGCTTTTTAAGGCGTCCGGTAAGCCCGTCTGCTCTCTTTTGCTGAGATGGGGTTTTTTGGGCCTTGACTGGTTTTGGCTTAGGGGCTTCCTCTACGGTTTCGGTTGACTCTGCTGTCCCTTGCTGCTCAACCTGTTCATCACTTTTAGCCTCTGCTTCAGCGGCATTTTGTTCAGCAGCTCTAACCTCGTCAAAGGCTTGTTTTGTTTCGGGGTCTTCATTTTCTAACTGTTCTAGTTCCTGTTCTATTTGCTGTTGGTCGTATTTAGCCAACTGCATATTGTATGCTATAGCGTCAGCTCTAGGGCCTCTAAACGCTCTTTTTTCTCCGTTTGCAGTTTCCAGATTAACACTAACAATATCTCCATTCTCATCTCGGTTTATAGCAGCTTCCGGGTCGGTGTAAGGATTGGTGTACGCCTCTCCATCTACCTCAAATGTACCGTCGGTGTTCATCATAACGTCCTGATTGACTGGGGATAATCCCAATCGCTTTACCCCATAGGAGTGCATTTCGTTATACTTTCCAAGCTCGAATATTCTTCCGTCGTCAGAATGAAGCTCTACATTGTTGTTTTGCCCGATAACAAGCTCCCCTTGAACGCTTTCTTGACCGTTTCTACCGTTGTAAGGCATAGAGAACCTTCCCCCAATGGCAGAGCGAACCCTGTTTCCTGGTTCAACTGGCTGCCTGGCAGCTTCTTTGTCCTGTTCGCTTCCAAACTGAAGGCGTACACGCCCCTCTGAAGGAGCTTCTTGCCCTGGCATAGGCCTACCCTCTAACTGAGCCTTTCTACGCTCTATATCGAGAGCTCTTTGCTGGTCTATAGCGCCTTGACGTTCTACGTCTTCAAGCGCTTCTTCCATAAGTATCTCTTGCTCTACTTCTGCATCTTCCGCAGTCAGTCCTGAAGACCCTTCTTGAGTTGCTCTATCTCCTTCGACAGTTGTTTGTTCTGCTCCTCTATCTTGTTCTGCTGCTTTTGATTCTGGTTGAACCTCTTGACTTTTCGTTTCAGTAGTCTCTGATTCCGCTGCTCCTTGCTTTCCTTGCTGCTCATTATTAGCTAAGATATCAAATACTTTACTTTCCAGGGCCTGTATGGTTTTAGCTCTTTCCTCAGCTTTATAGTCGGTAACCCCTTCGGATTTTAGTGCCTTTTCCTTGGCTCTAAGGTCTTGGATTTCAGATAAATTAGAAGCAACCTGTAGTTTATCTGATGGGCTAAGATTATCAGTATCTTCAACCAAGGACATAGAATTATTGTATTCGTTGGCTATACTTCTGAGGTTTTCAGCCTCCACAGAGTCTTTGCCAAAAACTTTAATTGCACCGTCTAAAGACTCCTGGTTTTCAGCTACGTCAACTAAAGATTCGGCAAACATATCGTGAACCATATGCTCTTGCGTTTGACTCCCTCTTCCAATCAAGTTAGATAATGAAAGTTTTCTAGTTGCGCTAAGCGCTGCAGGAGCGCCACCACCCATAGAACCAAGTAAAAACGCTTTTTTGTAGTTTTCAAAGTCTCCGATTTCACTCGCGTCATACCATTGATTTCGAGACTCGCCTTGAGTAGACTGCCATTTATTAAGAGCTAGCTTTGCTAGGTCTCCAGTACCCGTCTCTATAAGTTCCTCCGCCCCCTCCGATAAGGCGTTTTTAGGTACGCTAAGTAAGGTTTTTCCAATTACAGGAAGCACAGCCTTCTTGACGGCTTCCGCATTAATGGCCTGGCCCTTACCTATCTGCTTCATAACCTGCTTGAAAGCAGCGTCCTTCATTTGCTTGTTCACTCCTTTAACGAGGTCAACATCGCTCACAATCATCTCTGTCATGGCGCTGATTCCAGAAAGAACCTGAGATGTCGCTGCGGCTGTCTGCCTATCCATTCCCCTTTCGAGTCCGTCTCTGTAGTTATCACCCACTTGAGATGCGTATGCGGGAGCTGCGATTCCAAGCCTAGCGAGCTTCGTCCCTGCTGTGGCTGCTCCGCCAACAGCAAACGTGCTCATTTGACCCATAATGTTTGCGAAATTAGGAAGGGCATTGGATAGGGCTAAGTCTTGCTCGGCAAGCTCAGGCAAGAACATATCGTCTATAAATGTTTGAGTCTGAGCAATGTCATACATCTGCTCAAATGCGCTATACCCTTTTATATCTCCAAGTGTTTGCTCTAAGACAAACGGGGTCTCTACAATTCCCCTGCTAAGCTTAAACCAAGCAGAACCTAAAGCACCTGTATTTTCTTTAAGAAGGGCTTTCGCTCCTCCCTCTTCGTAATCCCTAAGTCTTTGCTTTCTTTCTTCTATTCGCCCTTCGCTACCTATAAAGAAGGGGTGCTTTTGGAGAGACTCATTTTGATTTTCGTAAGATTCGTAATCTTTATCAAGCTTTTCTTGGGCTTCAGAAAACTTAAGCATCGCCGGAGCAATACCCTCATACAGTTCATTAGCATTTTCGGATAGCTCATTTCTCTTCCTGACTAAAGAGTTGTACTCTCCATACGTATCGCTATCCAGAGCCTTATTGAAGCTATCGGAAAGTTGCTTTCTCTCTTCAAGAATGCCATTGTATTGTTCTATAGCAGAATTATATTCGTTAATCCCCACTTGACTTGCTGGATTAATCTGCCTCTCTTCTTCTATCTGATTCTGAAGTTTTTTTACATTAGTAGAGGAGACGGCAAGCCTCTCATCCATAGACTTAATTTTTTCAGAATCTCTTTGAATCCTATTAAATATCTCTGGATTAGAACTTTTCTGCCTTTCTATTTGCTTGTCTAAATTGACAATATCTGTGTAAGCGCTTTCGTACTCTTCAACTTTTTCAAAATCACTACCTAGGGTCTCTCTTGCTTGAGAAAGTACTTTTTCAGAGTTGTTTCTATAAACAGCCGCAAACATGTCAGCTCCCTTTCGCTCTAGGCTGTAGTCGTTTGCAATAGCTCTGTCAAGCCTACTCTTCACGTAGTCGCCTCCAGTAGCTTGCCCAAATCTTGTAAAAGCCAAGGCAATAAGCGTAGAGGCCTTGTCAACAACGGAATCTTCAGCGTTTTGAATTCCAATAGCTTTTTCGTACTCAGGGCGGTTGGTGTCTTTATAGTAGTCTTTCATGGCTTGAGCGAAATCAACTTCTCCGTTCTCACCTTTGATTGCCTCAAAGTAGCTCATCCCCATCTCGTTGCTCTTGTACGCAGCCCAGTCCGCCATAAGAGAGTCATCGTACTTTTTTTGAGCTCTAGACTGTTCCAAAGAGTTTGCTTCGTCAACAGCCCTGAGCTGCCTTTCTTTCTCTAGAAGCCTATCTTTTCCAAGACCCGCTTGTGTGTAAGCGGTGGAAGTGATAAGGTCATAAACTTCCTTAGCGGATTTTTCAGCTAATTTGTTAAGCTCATTCAGGCCACCCTCTTCGTCAAATATTTTTTGAGTGGCGGGAGAGATGAACTCCGTAGTTTCTAACCAGCCAGGCTGACGCTCCAGCGGAGCATCGTCTTGCCCATCGACTGAAGAAGCTTTGACATCCACCTGCGAAACATCGTTGTTTTTTTTTTCGCCAAAGAACTCAGGGAACTTGGCGTTGACTGTTTCGTAGTCGTATTTGTCTTTTTCCGCTGTAGCCACGTAGTCTTTTAGCAGTTGTCGGTCGTAGCCCTCTAGCTCTGGAAACTTTCCCATAACTACATCGTAGTCATAGTTGTATTTCTGAGTAGTAGCAATAAAATCTTTGAAAATCTGTTCTTCCATTATCTTGGGGTTCCTCCACTTGAAGCTGTGGTTGTAGATGAGAAGTCTTTCGGATTAAACCTGCTTGCTCCTTTAGCGTATTTACCAATAGAGTTCATCAGGTATGCGCTCATTGATTTAACTGCCTTTTCGATTTCGTAGCCACTTCCGTCAGCTTTTGGAGACGCTGTAGCTTCAAATGCTTGTGCAGATGAGCCTGGAACGTCATTTTGACCAGGTATGTAAAGCTCAAGCTCCGAATCATCTCCCGTTGAAACACTGGCATTAAGAGTGAGCTCTTTACCCTGAACCTGAACGGTGATTGGTATTAGGTACTTATTCGGACCCTTAATGACATCGCCCTCTTTGCTGCCAGTAGCTTTGTATGCCTCTATCCCCTTGGTGAGGACATCAACAAATTTGTTGTTAGCGGCGGTGTCGCTAAATCGTTCAAATGAAACATTTTTTGTTTCGTTTCCTAATCCAAATTTAACGTTAATCTGGCCAGAGGTTGTGCTTATCATTCCGTTGTCGTTCCACTCTTTGCCGCTAGAGTAATGCTGACCTATCTGATTTTCTAATATTTCAGTAAATGAGTCAACTCCCGATTCTCTAAGATACACGTCCGCGTTCATTTTACTTCCAGTCGTGCCAGTCATTTGATTATCGTAGTATCTCTGAAGGGCCATTTCAAGGGTGTTTGCGCCGACCTCATTCATAAGCTTTGGAATTTGATTGTTAAGGGCTGGCCTTAAAGAGGCAAACTCTTCCGCGTTAAGGGGTTCTCTCGTGCGACGCTTTCTACCATCTTCCAGCTGTTCAACTTTCATCTTATACAGCGGATATGAGACTGGCGATGCTTTCCCATCACTACTAACTCTTGATGTCCTCAAGAATACCACCTCCGTGCCGTCGCCCATGTCATGAACTATGTTTTCAGTCTCGAGGTCTCCAAGAGTTGGGTCGGTAAACTTAAATCCTACACCTTGAACCATTTTATCGAAGTCTACAAACTTAACACCTTTATCTGCTCCGCTTCCGCCTTCTTTTTTGCTAGAAATGATGTTTCTCTTCATCTCGTCTTCGACGGTTGCCATGGCCACTGTAGTGTAGTCATCTAAAACCCGCCCCCCAATGTTCCTTATACCCTCGTCTTCTGAGTTTAACAAATCGTCAATGCTAATACCTTCTGGATTGCCTAGCCTTGCCATTACACCCGGATAGGTGGCTTCTACCTCACTAGCAAGAGCAAAAGCGCCTCCTGGAGCAGTTAGCAACCTTCTAACTTCAGTTCTTGCGTCTTCTTCGCTAGCTCCATAATCGACATCCAAAACCTTGCCCATAAAATTCCCCTCATTATCATACTCCCCTTTTGAGGACTCGCCGAGTTTTTTCTTTTTCAACTTTACATTGTCAAGAACGTAAGCGGACAAGTCAGCGCCTCTGTATAGCATTTTATTTAATAACTCAGAGGCATCTGGGTTCATTGTGTATATTCCGTCTTCTCCTTTTACTGCAGCCGGAGCGTTTATCTGACTAGATATTATAGCCCTATTAGTAGAAGAGCGCACCCCATACTCATCTTGCTCTGCAAATAGTTTAGCGTTCTCAGTGGCTCTTGCCCCTAGTTGCTTGTCTAAGGTTACAGCCTGAAGCAGCTGATGTTTTTTACTCATGAAGTCTTTCCAAGAGTTTGGATTCTTCATCGGGTCATTAAGCTCGTTTGCGTTTTCGGCAACGTACTTAAAAAGGTCTTGATGCATTGCAGTAACGCCATCTATAGAGGCTTCTCTAACGCCAGAAAGGTCAATACTAGCTACGTCGCTTATAGTCTTTTTGACTTGCTCGTCTCTAAGCCTTTTCTTTTGAACCTCTGCGCCTACTAAATCACTAAAGTCTAAGACCTGAGCGAATCCTACGTTTTTATATGCTGGTGTTTTGGCCATCATTCAAAGTTGTAAAGCTCTTGCATAGGAGTGTTTGAAATTGCATTCCGATACATTGGCCTAAAAACATTATTCATATTGTTGAAGGCGCTTCCAAGAACACCCTGCATGGGGCCAGGAACCGTTAAGTTTTGGCCTCCAAGAAGTCCAGAAGCATCTATATTGCTCTTGGTGGGAAAGGCCGATTCCTGACCTTCAAGGGGAGTCAAAAGACTCTTAACCTTTTGTGTTTCCTGAGGGGTGGCCTGCTCAGCGCTTTTCGGATTAAATAAGTCAATTCCCTCCGACTGCAACTGATATGCTCCTTTGGCCGCTCCCATTATGTTCTGCATGCCTGCTGCTTGAAACTGTTGCGCTGCCTGCATCTCTTGCTGAAAAGGCTCTAGCTGATTTAGCTGAAAAGCCTTGTCTTCATAGTTTGCGTAATTAGCCCTGACATCCATAAGTGATTGGATGTTTGAGACTCTGGCTTGCGCGTCAGCCGAAAGAAGCCCCATGTAAGAATCTCTTTGCTTTTGAGCAATTGCAGAAACCGCTCCTATACCAGCTTTTCTGTCCGACATTCCGGCCAGTTCGGTAGACCCAGCCCTTTCTATGTTTTGAAGAAATTCTTTCTTCTGAGCGTCGGGAAGACCATAATACGACATCCTTTCCGCCTGAGACATATTCTTCTCAATGGCATCCGGTATCATGTATTCTGGCCTGGTCGCGTTCTTCGCTGCTTGGAATCCAGCAAGAGACTGAAGTGCCCCAACCCCTGCTTGAACTGCTAATAATGTTCCTACTGGCATCTTACAAAGTTAATATTTTTTTTTTGACTTGTATTGCATCTTGCTTTCATGGCAAGAATGCATACTTTTTATTTTCTCTTTAGCGCTATTAAACGTTTTCTCTTTGGGTATATTTCTGTATCCTTTGTGAAGTCCTCCAGCTTTACCCATTGTGTCTAAAGGATTTAATTAGATTTACGTTTACTGCAAATAACTCAACCTTGTTAGTATTATCATTAGACAGTCTAATTATAGCAGCGTAGTCTCTTATTCGGTCACCCTCTAACAAAGGGTTACTAACATTTGGTGTGTTAACATCAAACAGAATGTCTGAGTAATAAAAGCCTTCTCGCTCTTCAAAATCTGATTTAAGTAGGTTAGTGCTTTGTCCCGAAGGAGTGGTTATAGATGTAGCTGCCCAAGCATCATCCCCCTCTAGTCCAATCGCCAAGAATACTTTTTTGTCAGAAGGAGAAGAATTAGACACAACCTTCACAGAGGAATTATACTGTTCTCCGTAGAAGTTGTTTCGAGTTTCGTTATCTCCGTGAAGATAGAAGTTTCCGTCTTTGAAAGAAACTAAATCCTTAAATATGTTCACTATCATATCCGGAGAGTAAGAATACCTAGACGTCCATCGCTTAGCCTTTTCGTTAAAAGCTACGGTTTCCGATGAGTTTACCTTGTCTTGTATGCTTATTATGTACTCCGAGTTCTCAGGGTCAAATCCCCCTATTACAGTTCCATTGACTGCGGTGGGTGTTCCAAGCAAATCCATGAAGTAATTAGACATACCTACATCAGATATAGGCGTCAATCCATCTCTAGAAAGCCTAAGGACAGAACCTCTTTTTGCGTCAGTAAAATATATTCTACCTCCGAATTCGGCAAAACTTTCTGGGTTTCTGGATATTCCATACTCCCCTTGATAGGATATAGCGTCTGAAAGAACGTTAGCCGTAGTTCCAACAAGGGTTCCGCCTCCTTGGTTGTCAAATATAACATTCCTTGACACCATGGACTTATTCACTTTGTCCTCTTGAAATATAATCAGGCTGTTCTCCTGAGAGAATAGCTTTTGAATAGGCCCGTTGGCTCTATCGTATTCCTTATAGGGCTGAAGCACTGGATTAAAGTCAGACAGGCCATTTATCTTAGTGCCGCTCACGTATGGCATAGAATGAGTTACCTGAGACGAATACCTTGTTTCTCCTTGGTCGTTGTCTGAATAGTTAGCTCGCCCTCCGTCCCTGTACGTAGAATAAGATGTGTCGGATATGCTAGGGGACTCGGATATAAAATAAACCTCTTCCTCTTCGGCCTCATACCTTCTAATAGCGACATAAACATCTCCTCTATTGAACGTGCCTGTCGGTTGAGAGTGAGCAAGAAGATTAACCCCCGTAGAGCCAAAGCCAGTTCCGCCGAGACCCCCTGTAGAGGAACCCAAAGACACTTCAATTATTGGATACTTTTCAGATATCTCATGATAAATCTTATCCTTTTCAGCAAAATTATTTCTTTGCTTGTAGATTTCTATGAGTAAGTTTTGATGACCATTATTTTCATCCTCAACGAGCGACAGGTTAAAGTCCCTTGGAATGGTTATTATGTAGTTTCCGTTCGCGTAGTCTTTAGCCTTTATTATTGGCAGGTCTATGATTTGGTCTACATATTCTCCAGTAGCATACTTTAGCACTCTAATCCTGTCTCCGGGAGAAAAATCATATGATACGTTAGAGTCCGGAGCACCGTTATTATAATCTGATATTGACCTTAGGCTAAGGTTTACTTGGTCGGGGGTTACCTCAGCGGGAAAGGCGTTTCCGGTTGGATATTCCGCCACAACAAACTGCAAAAAGTCATACCCTATGCTATTTCCGGAATAGTACCAGCTATAGTATTTTGCCCAAGAGGGCGGATTAGACGTTATACTCCAGTTTATATTAGATATAAACTTACTCAAAGAAGAGTCGTCTTGCCTTTCGTTTAGGTGAGGAACATAAATTGAATTACCTATACCTCCTTCATTTATCACATTAAGTAATCCGTGCCTACCATAGTCGTCGTGATAAGCTAACGCGAAAGAATGATTTGCCCCGCCTTTGAACGTGGAGAATTTATTACTGTGAGGAAATGAATTGCCGTTTCCGAAGTTGCTAACCCTAAGCTTAAATGAAAATATACCTATTGTGCCTGCTGTCTCTCCTGTGTCATTAACATTAGAGTAGCCTCCATTGATATTAGCGGCAAGCCCATCCGTAAGATGCCAGTAAAAACCACCATGTTCGTTACCCCCTAGGTAATCAGCAATAGCCTGTTCGTCGTCTCCGGCTACATACTCAGTCCAATCATTGAAAACGTCTGAAATCTCTGGACTTTCGTTTTCGGATAAAAAATGAATCTTGTCAAAAAACTTTAGTCCATTGAAGGATTCTCCCGAAGGGCTTTCATATTGATGAAAATTGTAGGCTACTGTACTCCAGGGAGTCGATAGTAGAAAACCCGGAACTATTGAGTCTCTCCAAACCCCAGATGTAGCTCCAAAAGAATACATTCCATTAGAGCCCACTAAATCATAATTAGAGAGATAGTTAAAAAGAAATTCATACGGGTCTAAAGATTCGGCTGGTATAGTAACTGATATAATCCAGTTTTCAGACGCAGGCTGTGTGCTAAAACCGCTGTACTCGTTGTCGTTCCACCCTGAGCTCATATTAGCCGAATAAGGTTGGCTTTTCTTTCCTGATGAGAATGATATATCTATGTTCGAGCCAGCCTCAACCTCATAGCCAGCATTTTCTATTATCTGCTTAAATGATTCAGCCGTATGGTTGAACTTCCTTTTTACTATCGCGTGTTTTATGGCGTATTCTTGGGCTGTTTGGTTTGCTTGCTCTGTTTGAAACAAAGCTCCAGACAGGTTCTCGCCATCTTTAAAGTTTAAATCTTCACCAGAGAGCAGGTCGCTTAAAAACACCGTGTTGCCAAAAGTAGGAGGCTCCTCTAGGTCACCTATGTAGCTTTGAACTCCTTCATAACCTACCGAAAGCTGAGCCTCTGCCTTGTGGTTGTCATATCCAGACAGGTAGTTTCCGTAAACCAATTTATTTCCATCTACTATCTCCTGGCTCTTAGCCAACCTAGGCAAGTCATCGTATGGCTTTATAGAATCATTTATGTCTAAAGAAGTGTATATTCCGTCATTATAGAAAGAATAAATCTTTTCTTCGTTTGTAGACGCGGAAACATCCACATCTGAAATAAGAGCAAAGTCAGAATCGTTCTGACTAAAACATATCTGAACTTTATCTACGGTTTCGTGCCCAGAGTTGTAGTATATGTTTATGTAGTTGTAGGCGTTGTATGAAACAAGTTCAGACGATGTAAACGCAGCAAGAAAATCTAAATCCGTATAGCTTAAGTCGCTTGTGGCTGACCACGCGGATTTCTCTCCGTCATCATAAACGTATCTGTATTTAAACTTAAAATACTTTCCGTCCCTAACGTTGTTAGTTTTAACAGACTCATCTGTAAGAAACTCAAACGTGGGCTTATTTATCGGCTGCGCTTTTATAGCGTTTACAAACTGTTCTTTCTCTAGGTCAGTTCCTGTTTGCAGAAGCTGAGAATATCTATCATCGCCTGTTCCTCCAAAGAGAGTGTGGTTTACAGCCTTGTCTATGTTTATTTTCCTGGGAGGATTGTAGTCATCCGTCCAGTAAAGAAGTCCGTTTATATCGTTAATCCCAGTTATTAGGTAGTCCTTGCTAAAGTTCAATATTGAGTTTTGAAGAACAACCTTAATTGCCCCGTCCTCATGAAATCTTTCATAAATACCATGCTCTCCCGATTCACTACAAACAAACCACAATACGGAGTCTCTCTCGCTTGAAGTGTGAGCGCCAATGCAAACATCCCCTTGACTTAATAAGTAACCGGGGGGCAGTGGTTTTAATGTGTTCCCTTTAATATTCTCTAAGGCTCCAGTATCCGAGCCGTCAGAAGACACAGCCCTCACATTTACCGCGTCCCTGTATGAGCCGTTTTCTATGAGCCTATCGTCCTTGTCCTTGTCTAGGCCTCCCAAAAAAACTTTCTTATCTATAGGCATGCTTTATAGCTTTGGAGCTGATTGAAATCCTTTTCTAGCCATTTGCATGGCTTCGTCTTTGTTAAAGCTCTTCATTCTAGCTCTAGCCAGTCTCTTTTCGTTGTAAAAGTCTCTTCTAGATAGTTCTTTTTCGTTTGCGGGAATGTTTCTTTTAGACCTCAAAGACCTGTGTCTTATCCCGCTCCTTAGCGCTTCTTCTGCAAAAGAATGAACCTTCATGTTTCCGTCTGGGGTAGTGCCGTCAGATATATACTCCATGATTATAGTGCTGCCTGCAGCGATACTATCCACCAACAATTGATTGTTTTCTCTGTCAACTCTGTAGTACCCCTTAGAGTTCTGACCGCCTCTTGCCCCGAATCTTTTCCCTACAAACTCTCCGTTCTTTAATCCCTCAAACCAGTAAACGGTATCTATCGGAGTCTCAAATGAAACTTCAGGAGTTCTGCTTACCACATAACCGCAATCGTCATAGGACTCCACTAGGCAAAGCCCCGGAGCCTCACCTAAAGGAGCAACGACCCCGTTGGTGCATATTCCAATCTTTACGTAATTAACAAAATCTTGAGGCAAATCATACCTAGTCTTGTTTACGTCATGAGGGGCTAGCTCGATAGAGCGAATGTTTTGAACGACGTCAAAGTTAAGCTCCTTCAGAGTACGAACCGCAAAGTCAGTGTACTGCAAAAGTTTATGGTTTGTGTATTGTCCCTCTTCGATGAGGACGCTTCTCACTACTTCGTCTATTGTTACGTACTGACTCATAAGCTTATATCGTCGTTTTTGTTATCTGCTGGTGTTCTAACTCCATATAGCTGCGCTACCTGTCTAATGATTTCTGACGCCAACCCATTGGGTATAACGTACTCGTCATCGTCGGGCACTGTGCCAGACACCGCAACCATTTTTATCAAAATAGTAGAGGCCCAGTCTGAATCCAAATCACCGTCTAGCCAAATCTTTTGGTTCTCAACAAAGAAAGATATGTTGTTTAGGTTGCTCTTTGAAGCCATACCATTGAACAAGGACATATATCCATTTCTCATAGGTATGAACGGATTCGCTTCATCCTCAAGTAAGCTAACGTGATAAACCCCTATATCATTAGGCAATGAGAAGACGTTGTATTTTAGCTTAAGATAATGCCTTTTTCTTGACGCATCGTATTTAGGGGTATCTGTATATACATTAAGAAAGTCAGCCGCAACGTAGCCCTGACCTTCTATCTGAAGGTTTTGATACATCCACTTCACAACCGCAGCATCTCTTGCTTGGTCTACAGCAATCATAACCTCTCTAAGGTCTATGTTACGGTCTTGAGTGGGCTTAAACCCAGAAACAAGCCTTATGACCTGCTCCGCTAGAGACTTTCTGGTAATCATTAGATTCCTGCGTTTTTCTGAGTTTCGCTATATTGAATGAGCTGAGGCTCTCTCAGGTTAATACCAATATAGCTTAATATTTTTACTAGAATCTCATTTAGAGTTTCTTCTGGAAATTCTAGATTTACGGAATTTGATTCATCATGAACTGGTCTTCCGTTGACCGTGGTAAAAGCCCACAAAGGCTTTGCTGGTCTCCTCAGGTAGGTTAGTACGACCCTATTAGACTCTTCTGGATAGAACTGTATTCCTTGTTCGTAAAAACAAGCAATAGGATAATCTGGCTCTGGACTAACAATAGCGCTGTTTAACATATACCCTAATTCTGAGTCATCCACAACAGTGACCTCGACTTCTTTCTTGTTAAAGGTCATGCCAGCCCCCTGAGAGACCGTTACGACCCTGCAAGACGAAAAGTGGACATAATCATTGGGATAGTTTAGAAAGCCGCTAGAAAGAGCTGTATCGAGCTTCTTTACAAAAATCCTAAGGTCATCGGATATCTTCTGAGTCTCTTGGTATGAATATTTCGGAAACGGCTGCATGGGACCCCCTATCATTTCTGGGTTGCCAAACTTCTTCATCAGCATCTCCATCTGAGCCCTGTCCGCGAGTAAGTTAAACTCGCTAGGTTTTATGAATCCAGACTGTTCTTTGTTAGAGAAGAACTGAACGGCTTTATACAGTTCGTTTACGTTAATCATTAGTATTTGCCTCTTCTTGATTTAGGGGAGCTCTTTTTAGAGCCTCCTTTCCCCGCCCATAGATTTTTGCAGGCCCAGTATCTAGCGGTAAGCTTGTTTTTTGCTGACCCACACTTATGCCTAGCCTTAAAAGACTTTCTTGCTGCTGCTGAGTAATTATGGCCGTACCCTTTAGCTCCAAAATGTATTAGCTTCTCCTTTCCTCCGGAGCACGCTTTTACCATTTTTTTCTTTCCAGGCCTGGTAGAGCGCCTTGGCTTATTGCAAGGCATGCTCTTTTTGTTTACTCTTTTAGCCATTACTTCTTCTTTTTCTTTTTCTTCTTTTTAGCTTTTGCCGCTGCTGCCTTACCTGCTTTTGTGTAAGGGTATTTCTTTCCGTTTACTACTGGCATTATTTCTTCTTTTTTTTACGTTTTACACTCTTAACTCTTTTGGCTTTACCTGATGGCTGACCTTGTTTCTTTTTTTGAGCTACTCTGCTCCTCTTTTCAGAAGCTGTTAGCTCAGAAGCTGTTTTTGGAGTTTTGCTGCTGACTCTTTTGCTTGGCCTGCAGTAAGGAGTGCCTCTTTTCTCTCCCTTGCTCCTACCGCATGGCTTTCCGGTGCGGACATCAATCCACTTTTCCTTAAACCATCTTTTAAGCGAAGCTCCCTTAGCGGTTTTTCTTACAGCCATTATTTCTTTTTTCTCTTCTTTTTCTTCTTGCCTCCTGTGCCCCAATTTGCAGCACCCACCTTCCTGCACTTAGCTAGAGCACCGCTCGCGTATGCTGAAGGCCAAACCTTGTACCTAGACTTTACTTTATGGTAGCACTTATCCTTTGCCATTACATCTGAATATACGGGATGATAAGAGAAAAGTGAGCTCTCGAGGCGCTGCTAAAATTTCCCGAATCAATCTGGAATGTAACGTCCGCAGGGCTAGCAGAGTGGTACGGAGAGTTTAAACTACCTGAATTATTTAAAGTCACCTCATCAGCCGCACCACCCGTTCCGTATATAAATGTGCTTTGAAGCGCAGTGTTACTTATTAGGTTACTACCTCCTATTGATAATGTTACGTTGGGGTTGTCAGTTGATATTGCTGAATCAATTTTAGCCATTATTCTATCGCCTAAAACTATTGAGTTAGCAGGAAGCGCACCTAATACAATAGAGCCAACTGCAGTAATTTGACCAGAAAACTTAAGTATAAGGTTCTGAGTTGCAGCATTTTCAATGGACGAAAAAGCAAGAGTTCCCGCACTATTTTTAGACAGATAGAACTTCTGGTTTGTGGCTGGAGTTTGCTGAGGAAGCTCATCTACTATCTTAACACTTCTAGACATTTCAGACCAGCCAAGAACAGAACTCACATACTTTAAAATCATAAACTTGCCAGAAGGAGCATCGCCTCCATCCTCGTTTACCCTTAGAACGAAGTTGGAGCCATTAAGGTCTATGTTTCCGGCAGAGGTTATCGTAATCCCGTTGTCATCTCCGCCTATCTTCGGCATAACAAACAGTATATCTCCTGGCTCAAAATCTCCAGTTATGCTGTTTACAGTTCCGGCGGAATCGGTATAATTAAGATGCAAAGAGCTTATAAAAGACTGTCTTGTTGCGGTTATAGTGGTTACACTAGAACTGACGGACTTCACTTCGTCAGGAAATGTGTCTGACAGGTCTTTTGCTCCAAAGGCTGGGGCGTCTGATAGGCTCTGAGGAGTCGCGTTCAGTCCAGTCACAGAAATATCCGAATCTACTCCTAACCCGGAAAATGAAGTCGTAACTGACCCAGCTGAATCATACTTGAATTTAAAGTCGTCAGAAGACAACTTTTTTATGGACATTATTTTTCTGTAATCTTCATAGCTGTTTATTTCTATAAAGGTCACCAACCTGTTGGCGGAATCAAGTATATAAAATACCCCTGTGTTAAATTTACTAGGTATAGTAGCCATTAGAAGTTCGAGTTAATGTTAATGTTTATGGACATTTCCGTAGCTATAAATTGAGAGTGATTTTGCACAAACCAGTCAGCTGAAGGAATAAAGAAAAAATCCCCAATAGAAGACTTTGTATATAAGGCTACTTGAACCCACATCAAATAGTTTGAAGCGGCTGATTCAGATTGGACAATACTTTCATTTATAACTCTAACGTCAATGTTTGAGCTATTCATGGTTTCCCAAGCGGCAGAGCCTCCAGCATTCCCTGTAAAACTCAATGAACACATTGAAGTAAATTTACTGTTAGCCAATAGACCTGCAGCGCTAACAAACACATTGTATATTGCATAGTCAGAGCTAGGCGAAATAAATACATTATTAAAGCTTTCTTCAGAAGCTGGGAAGTTTCCACTTTTAACGAGATAGTCGGAATCAATACCCGACACACCCCAGTTATATGCGCTTGAATTTGCAAAATCATCTGTCACTTGAGGGAAGTCAACGTTCAAAGACATTGATATGCTTTTGAGCGAATTCACACTTGTATCAACCGTGGTTATTTTCGCATCAAGGTCATCTACGATGTTTGTTAGGTCTGTGGAGTCGCTATTGCCGAATGTATCTGCAACGGCACCAGAACCAGCTGAACCAACATACGATTCTAACTCACTTATATCCGTCTCGTTTGTGGTTATAGAAGCCTGTAACGTGGCGTTAGCGTTTGTCTGAGCTGTATTGTTGTTGTTAGTTAACGTGCTTAATGAGCCAAATGCCGGAACGGTAAGTAGATAAGTGTTAAACGTCGTGTCGTTTTTGCCAAGAGTAAATGTTCCAGCAGGGTCTTGATTAACGGTTATAAAGCTGTCTCCATCCGGGACAACACTCACATTCGTGCTAGATGCATCAGCCGCTGCGTTCACAAAGCTGCCTACATTGCCAAGTATGTCCAGAACCATCGCTCCATTGGCAGTACCACAAGAGCATTCATCTGTTGTATTTGCAATCTTCTTAGCGTCCGTAACATAAGCTTGAACGTCTTCTGGCTTTCCGCAGTTTACTGCTGCTTGAGCTAAGCTAAATAAATGAGCCAGCCTGTCGAGGTCTGATTCGTATCTGTCCGCTAAAACCTTATTTGTCGGCTTTGCAGTCTCGTATCTCTCATTAACCTTCTTGATAGCCGTATACATACAGCAAAGACCGTTGTCGTTATTGACAGAGGTCTCTTTAATGTTTTTTACCTCCTCTTCAAAGAATACCGATATGGCTCCGGAGGGGTAGGTCGTAGAAGCATATGATAGTGTTTCTACTAAAGTTGTGTTCCAGGCTCCTATATAAAGAGGCGAAAGAGTGTAGCTATCGTATGCAGAAGGAATTGGGAAGTCCGATATGCCAGATGCTTCTGGATACTCCACTGTTGTTACTCTCGATATTGTCGGAGAGTTAAATCCAGTCATTGCAAACTTCACGGTGGCGTCAGACCATTTAAACCTGGACGCTGGTATATCTACCGATATGGTTTGACCTGCAGTAGCGTTTGTGTATTCAACCGGGACAGACAGGGTAGTCACTGAGCTATCGTCATTGTTGGTGGCTACAAAAGACCAGCTATGATTGTAGAGGTCTATCGTCTCATTAACTGACGCGGTTGCATCATGAGCTACCGAAACAGAGGTAGATGTAGAAGCTCCGGGCTTTGTAAACACTATCGTGTAGTCTTCCGTGCCTTCGGCCAAGAAATTTATCCTCTTATAGGAGCTTGATATCTGAAATGTAATTTTCATCTTTGAATATTAATTCTCTATTTGGTTCTTGGCCAATAGTAATTTTATGTCATGAATATCTTTGGTCAACTGAACTAGCATTTGCTTTAGCTCGCCAGTATTGTTTTCTAGTCCCATGACTCTGGACTGAAGTTTTGCTATGTCAAGCTGAAGCTTAACATACACACCTACTAGCGAAATCGCTAAAATCACTATCTCGTACAAGTTCATTATTTTAAGTGTTAAATATAATAATAATTCTAGAAAGGGGTTTTACCCCCTCTCTAGATTATCTAATCAGTACTATCAGCTCGCTCCGGCAAATTGGTCATTTACGTCCAAAGTAATTTCCTCTCCAAAAAGAGTAACTTTAATGACGTCTGAGGCTACGGTTGATTTGGATGTAATGTCATGTCCTCCACTTCCTAACCGAACAGGAATAAGCTCCTTGGTATTTGGCTTAATCACCAGGAATGGAACATCCGTAGTGGCATCTCCAATCAGGGTTAAATACCCAGTTCCCGACTCAACAAGCATATATCCGTAAACAATATCTGCCGCTGCAGTGACATGAGCACTAGCGTCTACCAGAGCAGTTGGGGTTCCTACGGTAGCGTTTAGGGTGTACGACGCAGACTTAATGTCCACAGTTTCCGGAGCCACTTCCACAAAAGCAGTGGCAGAGTCGTCGTAGTAAGTTATATATTTCTCGCTAAAGAAATTTAAATCTGGTCTTTTGGGAAAAGAAATTCTCGTTTCGCAAAAGTCCTTTACCTGCTTCATTTCAGGCGCGGTCATTGTATGATTCATTTTTTAGTTTTTTTGGGTCTTCCCCTTGTTGGTGTTTGTGTTTCTTCCGTCTTGCCTCTGTTGAGTAGCTTCTGTATTAGATTGTAAGTTTCCTTACCGTCATTTTCAAAGGTCCACTCAGCAAACGCTTGATGCATATCTAATCCTAACGGCAAAACCTTTATAGACTCAGTTTTGTCAGCGTGAACAAGGAAAGCTTGTCGTTTAGTTTGGTCAAAATGAAGAATACCTTCGTCTGCAGCCTTTCTTACCTGCGAGACTCTTTTCATCACTGGGTCGTTATACACGTCCAGAAAGTACTCTGACTCATTTCTAGCAACTCTAAACACATCAAACTTAATCTCGTCGGCACTACGGTCGATGTTGATTTTGGCAGAGCGACAAAAGTCAAGTAGAGATTCAAAGTCCATATTTCTGGCTATTGTTTCAGCCTCATAGGATACATTGAACTCTTC
>Ga0208965_1000258_pt1 | contig 26395 bp, 28 predicted proteins | sample AOAMet1_07_M0_10_2_FD_188230 | JGI IMG/M metagenome (GOLD analysis project Ga0208965, IMG submission 188230) | Ammonia-oxidizing marine microbial communities from Monterey Bay, California, USA - CAN11_07_M0_10 (SPAdes) | ecosystem: Environmental > Aquatic > Marine > Intertidal zone | place...
AAGAACCTGTTGTGAGCCGAAAGCGAGGCGGAGCCGGTCCGTGGCTTCGGCGAGCGCGGTGCGGCGTTCCGAAACAAGCGCTTCCTGCGCACGAAGCTGTTCGACCAGGCGGCGCGAACTTCCATTCCGCTCGGCGAGGCTGACCGCTGCGAAGTCCATCGGCTCAGCCGGCGCTTGCAGGGCGGCGCGCATCGCGGCGAGGTCACTCTGCGCTCGCTCAAGCTCGAACTGCGCTTCGGCCATGTCCTGTTCGGCCCGCTGGCGCTTCAGCCCGACCAGTTTCTTCAGGTCGGCCGCCGTTTTCTTCTTCATCTGCTTCATCCGCGTCCCCCCCCTAGAGATGCTGACGCAGGCGATCGACGAAGCTGATAGCCGCAGCCACAGCAGCGAAGTGCTCGGTGTGAATTTCCTCGTCTATCTCCACGAGGCGGTAGATGGAGCGGGTCGCCGGTGGGTCGCGGTGGATCGGCACGTCATGGGCATGCGCCACTTCACGGATGCGGGCGGCCATATGGTCAACACCCTTGGCGACGACGATAGGTGCGCGGTCGCTATCGGGCTCCCATTTCAGGGCGACGGCATAGTGCTCCGGGTTGACCATGACGACCGTGGCGTCCTTCACATTCTGCAGCATCTGGCCCTTGGAGATTTTCTGGCCCTTCTCGCGGCGCTGCTGCTTCAGGTGCGGGTCGCCTTCGCTGCGCTTCATCTCATCCTTCAGTTCCTGGCGGGTCATCTTCAGCTTGTTGGCGTGAAGCTGGCGCTGGATGAAGAAGTCGGCGCCACCGAGCGCGAACTGGAAGACGCAGAAGATAATGATGATCGCCGTCACCTGGCTGAAGGTGAACTCAAAGAATTGCGACAACTGGACCGCGCTACTGGCGTAATAGTTTTCGACGAAATGATAGAGAAACAGCGAGGCCAGAAGCCCCGCAAACAACATCTTGGCAGTGTCCTTGCCAAAATCGATCAGGCCCTTCGGACCGTACTTCTTCTTAAGGTTTTCAGCCGGGTTAAGCTTGTTCATGTCCGGCTTGATCGACTTGGTCGAGAAGGCCACAGCGCCCTGGACGATTATCGTTGCCAGCACGAGCACGACCAGAATGCCAAAGAGCGGCAGTATCTGCATAAGAACGCTGGTCAGCCAGCGGCGCGACTGCGCGCCCGTACCGGCGAAGATGTCCTGCGCATAGCTGTCGGCGTGATAGAACATGGCCGAGAAGTCGTTGAAGATGCCGCGGCCTAGAACGGTGCCAAACAAGGCCGCCGCGAGAACCATACCCAGCATAAGCGAGAAACTGGTCGCCTCTTTCGACTGGGCGACATTACCTTCTTTTCGGGCCTGGCGTTTCTTCTGCTCTGTGGCCTCGAATTCCTTCTCGCCGCCACCGCTATTCTGGTCTTCAGCCATCCGGCAGTCCCCCCTACAACCAGCCGATGATGGACGGGACACGGTCGCCCCATACCAACAGCATTGTTGTGATCGAAAAGGCGAGCAGCATGATGCCCGCGCCGATCATGAAAGGCGCGCCGACAAAGGCGACCATGAGCGATGGAAGCGCCTTGTTTATGAAGCCAAGGCAGATGTTGTAGAGCAGATTCACCGCAACGAATGGCCAAGCCAGCATGATGGCGATGCCGAAGGCTTCAAAACCACGCATGACGAAGAACATCGGATCGACGAGCCCCAGCGCACCTGCCGGAATATCGCCATAGAGCGTCACGACGCGGGCAAACACACTGACATGATAATCCATGCTGAGCAGCAGGGCCGCCCCTGCCATGGCGAGCGCGTTCGCCGTGATGGTCTGGGCTTCAGTCTCCAGTGCGATGCCCAGCATCTGCGCAAGACCGATAACCTGCGCGATGATCGTGCCCGTGATCGACAGCATCCAGATCGCAAGCCGCAGGAGCAAGCCGAAGAAAAGCCCGATCGTCGCCTCCAGCGCGAGGTAGCGGAAGAACTCACCAAGGCCCGAGAGGACCGGTAGCTCCACCACGCCACTGGCGGCTAGCGAGATGGCGAAGACAAGGATGATCATCGCCCGCACGCGAACCGGCACGGCCTGCTCGCCAACGCCCGGCATGAAGTAGATGATGAATCCCACCCGCGCCATGATTAGCATGACAGCGCCAATCCAGTAGGCGGCCTGTCCAGATGCGAGCAGCGTATCGGGCATTAGACGACGCCGACGATGTAGGGTTTGCTCCTCGACCCGATCTCCTCATAGGCGAGGACAGAGTTGCGGATGCCTTTGCTCGACAGGACCGTGTGGATGAAGCGGCGACGGCGGGATGTGGTCGCAATTGATGGCGTCACGCCCTTCTGGGCGTACTCATTCAGCTTCTTCTGGATCGAGGTGGTGAGGTCGCCAAAGATATCTGGCGGCAGGGCAATGTCAGACGCGCCGTCTTCCTTGGTGATTTCGTGGGCAGAGAACTGCTCTTCCCAGGTCGGGCCGAGCTGAAGCAGAGGCAGGCGGCCATCGCCGTCCTGCAGGCGGTCCACGATCTGAAAGCCGAGGCGCTGGCGCACGAGCTCGGCAAGCTGCGGCGGGCTGGAGGTGCGCGCTTTCGCTTCGCCGACCGTCTCGATGATGAGGAACATGTTGCGGATGGAGACACGCTCTTCGAGGAGAAGACGCAGCACGGCGAGCAGCAGGTCTGGCGTGACCTTGCCGGGAATATACTCGTCGAGGAAACGCTTATTGGCGGCCGCGCGCTCTGCGTCGGTGAGGCGGGTCAGCGCGTCCAGCGTGTCCATCATGACAAGGCGCGAGAAGATCAGCGAGAAATTGTTCTGGATGATTTCCAGCATGTGCGTGGCGAGCACTTCTGTCGCCTCGATCGCCGGGACACCCGCAGCAGCAAGTTCTGCGCTCTTCCCGGATGGCAGCCAGCGCGCAGAGGCCTGATAGACAGGCTCCTTCACGCGCTCTCCCTGAAGGTGCGGCAGCTGCTTGTCTTCCATCAGCGCAAGCACATTGCCGGGACGAAGCGTGCCGCCATCGACTTTCACGCCCTGAATGCGAACACGGTAGGAATTCTTGGCCAGCGTCGGATTGTCCGTCATCCGGATAGACGGCAGGACAAAGCCATACTCCTCGGCGATGTAGCGGCGGATCTTGTCGACCCGGTTCTCGAACCCGTCAGCGCCCTGAAGAACAAGCGCGACGAGGTCTGGCGCGACCTCAAGGTGGATTTCGTCCGAATGGATGCTGTCGCCGATGACGACAGGCTCGGGCGCATCATATGCGCTCTCCTGCGCCTTCTCGGCTTCCTTGCGCTTCTCATGCTGCTGGATGAAGTAGGCCGAGGTGCCGAAGATACCGGCCGCTGCAATGAAGGGAAGGAAAGGCAGGCCCGGCATGAGGGCGAAAACGCCAAGCAGCCCGGCCACGATGTAGAGAACCGATGCATTCGCGCCGAGCTGGGCGAGGAGCGCCACATCGATCGCGCCCTCATCCTTGCCCTTGGACAGCAGAAGCGCGGCGGAGACAGAGATGATCACGGCCGGGATCTGGGAGACGAGACCGTCGCCGACCGTGAGGATCGAATAATTGTTCAGCGCTTCGGTCACGCTAAGCCCATGCACGGCAATGCCGAAGCCGATGCCCGCAAGCAGGTTCAGCGCCGTGATCAGGAGCCCTGCGACCGCGTCGCCCTTCACGAACTTGGACACACCATCGAGAGAGCCGAGGAAAGAGGCTTCTTCCTGTTCCTTCTGGCGGCGGACCTTCGCTTCTTCATGGCTGATGGCACCCACGGCGAGGTCACTGTCGATGGCGAGCTGCTTGCCCGGCATCGCGTCGAGCGCGAACCGAGCGCCGACCTCTGCCATACGGCCTGCGCCCTTCGTGATAACCATGAAATTCACGATGATGAGGACACCGAAGACGACGAGACCAACGAAGAGATTTCCGCCCATGATGAACATGGCGAAGCCTTCGATGACATTGCCGGCCGCACCCGTGCCGGTGTGGCCTTCGGAAATGATCAGCTTGGTCGAGGAAACGTTGAGCGCGAGGCGCAGGACGAGAGACGCCAGAAGCACGCTCGGGAAGGATGAAAAATCCAGCGGCTTTTCGATGAAGATCGATGTCGTGAAGATCAGGATGGCGAACGCGAACGAAAGCGTCAGGCCAATATCCATGACCCATGCAGGCACCGGCAGGACCATCACGAGGATGATCAGCATGAGCCCGACTGCCAGCAGCGTCGTCGGTTTTGCCAGGTTCAGAAGGCTCGCGGCGGGCATGGCTCGCCTACCCTGCTATTATGGGCAGGACGGAATTGTTGAAGAAGTCGAGACAAAGCTGCGTCATATAGCCAAGCGTCAGGAAGAAGACGACGACCACCGCCATGATCTTCGGCACGAAAGTCAGCGTCATTTCCTGGATCGACGTCAGGGCCTGCAGGAGGCCGATCGCGAAACCGAGGACCAGCGTCACCGCAAGGATCGGCAGCGCCATCAAGGCAGCCGTCCAAAAGGCGCCGCGCAGGATTTCAAAGATCGCAAGCTCAGTCATCTAAGGCCGCCCTAGACCGGCATCCGCAGGAGTTCCTGATATGCCTCGACGACCTTGTCGCGGATCGTCACAGCCGCATCGAGCGCCAGCTCTGCATTGGCCAGCGCTTCGACCATGGCATGTGGGTCAGCGCCCGATACAGCGGTCTGCATTGCGGTCTGCTCAGCCGCTTCCATCGTCTGCTTGAAGTTCGCAAAGCCCTCGGAAACGGCGCCAGAGCCCTGCGGCTTGGCAGCCTGACCGGCTGCGTCGGCAGCTTTGACATTGTTAAGGGCAGCATATGCCGAAAAACCAATACCTGACATCGTTCATGACCCCCTAGCGTTTGAGAACTTCGAGCAGGGTCTTGTACATTGTACGTGCCTGCTGGAATGAGTTGAGATTGGCCTCGTAGGACCGGTTTGCTTCGCGCATATCCGCCATTTCAGTGACGACCTGTACGTTAGACAGCGTGACGTAGCCTTCGGGGTTAGCCATCGGGTGGGCTGGCTCATAGCTGCGCTCGCCCTCTGTCTGATCGAGCTGGATCCGCAGATTGCGGAACGCATCGCCATTCTTGTCGACAACCAGCATCTTGCGCTGATAGCCCGGCGTGTCGGCGTTGGAGATGTTCTGCGAGGTCAGGTCGATACGCTCAGACTGGACGCGCATCCCCTGCATGGCCTGCAGCATTGTTGCCTTGATCGAATTCATTCAACCTGCCCCCCTATCGTCTGCCAAGTGCCGCTCTCAGAAGGTCGAGCGACTTGGTGTAAACCGTGAGCGCCATCTGATGCTGGTCCATTGCTTCGGCCGATTTGTAAAGTTCATGCTCGACGCTCACCGAGTTGCCGTTTGGCGAGGTGGGCGTACCGGAATCCTGAACCTTGAACGTGGGCGACTGGCTGGAGCTGAGCGCGGTGCGCGAAAGGAAATCCTCGAAGGACTCCAGCTGGGTCGCGCGATAGCCAGGATCGTCGGCGTGCGCGATATTTTTGGAGGCGTGAGTCTGCGCTTCGGCGGCGTGGCGTGCCATCGCGCTATACATTTTCAAGACATCCATATTCGAGAACATGGCACAGGCCCATCACGGTTAACTCTTTGCAAAGGGTGCCCGGCTACGTTGAATAAAAGGTTAATGAAAAGCGAGATTCTGTTTACGTAATGCAGTCAGCGCGCGCACAGACACATGAATTCGTCCGCATCTGGGGCCGCGTCAGCGATGTCAGCCCCGGCAATGTTGGCATTACGGGCGTCAGCGCCCATGCGGGGCTGGGCAATGAGGTCGAGATACAGACCCAGAGCGGCGTTGCCGTACGCGGCGAGATCCTGAACATTACCGAAGACCGCGTGACGGCCCTTCTCTTTGACGAGTCGGATGAAGTCCGCATTGGCGACCGCGCCTATATTGACCGGGAAGCCTCGGTCTCACCCGGCGATCACTGGATCGGCCGGATCATCAATTATCGCGGCGAGATCGTGGACACAGAGAATGGCGCGCCCGAAACCCTGCCCAGCAGCCTGATGCGCAAGAAGCTGATTTCCAAGGCGCCGCCGAGCCATGTGCGAAAGGCGCTGGGACCACGGCTGAATACCGGGCTGATGATCACCGACACCGCCATCCCGCTCTGCCAGGGTCAGCGGCTCGGCCTGTTCGCAGGCTCAGGTGTCGGCAAGTCGACCCTGCTTGGTGCGCTGGCCAATGGTGTTCAGGCCGACCGCATCGTCATCGCCCTTATCGGGGAACGCTCGCGCGAGTTGAATGAGTTCGCGAAGGTCACCCTACCCGCAGAAGCGCGCGCCAAGTCTGTCATCGTGACCGCGACCGCCAGCGAGCCGCCGGGCGCCAAGAAGCGGGCTGCCTACTGCGCCATGGCCGCGGCAGAGCACTTCCGCGATCAGGGCCATCACACGCTGCTGCTCTTTGATTCGATTACCCGCTTTGCCGAAGCCCACCGGGAGGTGGCACTTGTTGGCGGTGAAGCTCCCGCCCTTCACGCCTTCCCGCCATCGACGGTGCGCACAATTGCAGAGCTCGCAGAGCGCGCGGGCCCCGGCCCCGAGGGCAAAGGCGACATCACGGCGATCTTCTCCGTGCTCGTTGCAGGGTCCGACATGGAAGAGCCAGTCGCTGACATGATCCGCGGCATTCTGGATGGCCATATCGTTCTCTCACGGGATATCGCTGAACGCGGTCGCTATCCGGCTATCGATGTCCTTAAATCGGTGTCGCGCGCCCTGCCGCGCGCGGCCTCACCGGAAGAGAACATGCTGCTCGCCGAATACCGGCGTAATCTTGCTCTCTATGAAGAGCTGGCCCCCATGGTCCGCGCGAACCTCTATGAACGGGGCAAGGACGTGGCGGGAGACCGCGCCATCGACCTGTTCGCGCCGCTCGATGGCTTCGTGTCAGAGCGTCATGGGGGCGATACCCAGGCCGCCTATGTGCGATTGGCCGAATTGCTAAGTGCAGGTCTTATGAAAGGGCCGCCGCAGGATGTAGCGCCCGTGCAGCCTAAAAAGCCGCGCTAGAGCAGGCTCAAAAACAGGTTCTGGCTGGCGATTGCGCCGAAGCCCTGCCCGCCTCCGAGGAGTGTAAGGGCGGTGTAGCCAGGGGTCATCGCAGACGGTCCGTTGTTCACCGTTTCCATGACGTGAAACCGGCGGATTACCGCGTTCACATTGTCCGGGTCGGTGAGCTGCGAGAGGTCAGAAATACCGAAGGATGAGCTCAGCTTGTCGCGAAGAATTTCCGCCTGCTTTTCAATCGGCTGCTTCGAGATATCCGACGGCAGGTTGAGCGCTGCCTCCAGTACCGCCTTGACGGGCGGATTACCGAGAATGCGGTAAGCGATGGCATCGTTCGATGATCCAGTGCCCGCAATATCGACGATCTTCTGCTGATAGTTCAGGCTGAGGCGCATGTTTTCGTCAACATCGCCGACGGCGATGCGGAAAGCCGCGGTTTCGAAATTTTCGCCCAGCTGCTCGATCTTGTCGGCATCAAGCGACAAGGTGCCGTCTTCGAAGGCAAAAGTTTCGGCAAACTTGGTGTAGGCGGGGTTGTTGAGGCGCTCGAGGAAGGTGCTGTCCGGGGTGGCAGCTTCTTCCAGAACCTTGCGGATGAAGCCGCCTTTCCATTCCTCGCCGCCGAGGTCGAACGCCGTCATGGTGACCCGGAGGAGCCGCCGGTCTGACATGAAATCGTCCAGCGACACCGGCTTGGACAGCTTTTCGCTCATATAGGCGCGGTCATTCTTGACGCTTGCGCTGTCAGAAAACGTTTCGAGCTGACGGTTATAGGTAGACTGGAGGAAGCTCCAGCCGGCCAGGCCCGACATGGGGATCGCTGGCTGCACCATCGCGTATCAGGCGACCTTCGCCTGTTGCGGTGCGGTCATCGCATTTTTCAGATGAGCATGGCGGAAGAGCTCGGCTTCCAGCTCGACCAGATTGCGCATGTGACAGAGCGCGGAATAGTGATTGCCCCGACGCAGCATCTGTCGAAGCTGCGGGATGGCCTGCGAGTCGATGCCGCGGAAGACATCCTCAAGGCTGTCGATCTCGCGGAAGAGCGCTGGAAGGACGCGGTCCTCTTCGAGGTCGCCCGTAATCAGCAGCTGGATCGCATAGTAGACCTGTTTGACGGGGGTATTCACCTCATCAGGGCGCAGTGCATCGCGGCAGCGCAGGACGCGGGCATTCGCGTCCGCAATTCTCAGGCTCGAAGGTTTGTCGCCATTTTCCAGCAGGGCGCCGTTGATGACGACTTTCTCGCCAGCGGCGAGCTTCAGTATCAGTCCGGACATTTAGGTCGTTGTCTCCATCTGGCTGGGGCCAACTTCGCCAGAAAGCCCCTTCATTATCGTTTCGTTGATCTCGACGAGGTCGGAAATGTCGGTATCGCCTGCGAGTACCTGATAGCTGACACGGCGCACCATTTCGGCGAGCGTCAGAAGGTTGGTACGGAGGCTGTCGTCCAGCCCGTTCTCAGGGCTGACCAGATCCACGGAAAGAATATGCCAGAGTTGGAGGTTGCGATCGATCGCATCTGCCCAAACGGCAGGAAGCGGCACATCCTGCGCCGCCACATCCTTGAGAGCGTTCGTAATTTCGCTGAACAGGGCAAGTTCGATCTGCTTGTCAGAGGCCGTCCGGCTCGTGACAGTGCTATATGCCTTGTGCGCCAAATTATGCATGTGCCCTCACTCGTAATTGGTAGGTGAAACCGGGCGCCCAAAGGGACGCCCGGCCTCAATTCATTGTCCTTAACGGAACAGTGACAGCAGGGTCTGCGGTGCGCTGTTCGCGATCGAAAGCGCCTGGACACCAAGCTGTTGCTGAACCTGCAGAGCCTGCAGTTTTGCAGATGCTGCTTCGATATCCGCATCGACCATGGCGCCGATACCTGACTTCATCGAGTCGACCAGGTTCTGAACGAACTCTGTCTGGCCTTCGATCTGCTTCTGGGCCGAACCGAAAGTGGTCGCTGCCGTGATCGCCTTGTTGAGAAGGGTCTCGATCGAGGTCAGAGCTTCGGTTGCGCCGGTCGAAGTCGAAACATCGACGTCAGCGAGAGCACCGAGACCGCCAGCTGCCACAGCCGCGTTCGTGGAAGCCAGTCCGCCGAGGTTGACATCAACAGTGCCGCCGTCAGCCGCAATATTGATTGTGGCGGCGTCGCTTGTCGGGTCGGTTGCGTCCGTCACAGTGACAGCAAGGTTCGTGATGGATGCGTCATCGAGAAGAGACTTAATACCTGCGGCGACGTCGTTTACCGTATCACCTTCAAGTGCGGTGTAGGTGTAGTCGGTATTGTCGACATTGACCGTAAACGTATCGCCGGTCGAAATAGTGCCACCCGCAAGGGTCACATCGACGCTTTCAGTGTCAGCGAGCTGTGAGACTGAATTCGTGGCGTTCAGCTTGCTTTCGTCGAATGCGATCGTGGAGCTGGCGTTACCGTTTGCAAGGGTCAGGACCGCTTTGTCTGTGCCATCTGCCGGATCGGTCGCGTCGGTGACCGTCACTGTAAGGTCGGCAATGCTTCCACCATCAATCTCGGTTTTCAGAGCTGCGGCAATATCGTTAATGGTCTGACCCGACGTCGCGGTCACGGTGAAGTCCGAACCACCAACGTTTACTGTGAATTTATCGCCTGCCGCGATGGCGCCGCCTTTGACATCAACGGTAATCGAGCCGCTGGTTGGAATCGTGCTAGAAGCTGCCGTGGATAGGAAGCCACCCTCGGTTGATACCTTATCAACATCTGTGGCCGTGATCGTGTCTGCAGACGAAACATAACCTGCGTCTGTTGCTTCTTTGGCGGCTTCGTCGACAGCAGCGGTCGCCTGAAGATCAACGCGCGAAACGTTGATAAAGGCAGGTGCGACCGCACCCGTACCATCGCGGTCGAGCGAAGCGAGAACTTTCAGGTCATCAGTGCCCTTGAGCAGGTTCTGACCGTTCATCTGCGCGCCGTTGACGATGTTCGTGATCGTCGAACGGATCGCCGCAACGTCTTTCTGGATTTTCTCGCGGTCGCTGTCGTTGAGGTCCTGCTGGGCGTCAACGATCAGGTTCTTCATGTCCTGAAGCAGGCTGGTGATCTGTTCGGAAGAAGCGCGGGCAACACCGACGGTTGCAGAGCCCTTGTTCAGCGAGGAAGAGATTTGCTCGAAGCTTGCAGCGTCGGTCGACATGACAGTCGAGATGGCCCAGACGGAAGCGTTGTCTTTGGCAGACGCAACTTTCTTACCCGTCGAGATTTCGTTCTGGACGGATTCAAGATTGCGGTTGATGTTGCGCAGGGTTTCAAGCGCAACCATCGAGCTATTGTTCGTAAGAATACTGGACATCAGTTATCCCCTTTTAAGTTCCAGATCGAGCCGGTGAGACCCGACCTCGAAGTTCCAACTCATGTCATCCTGACAGCAGGTATTTGCCCTGAACCAATCTTGGTTATGAGCCCTGATTAGGGGACACTCATGGACAATCGGTTAACTGGCTCAGGCTTTTTTTGCGTAGCCGCCAGTTGCCTTCGAAAATGCTGTTTTTTCCCCAGCAGCCGTGTAGGCGCCGACATAGAATTGGGCGCTTGAATCGCTCACGCGTGTGACAGCCTGGCCAACGCCGTTACGTACGGCCGAAAAGAGATTTGCGTTTTCCGTCGCGAGGCGAACAATGCGCTCCATCCGGACTTTCACATCTGCCACACCGCGCAGGCGCGTGGGGTCTTCGACAAGCGCGTCGAAGACCTGCATGGCTTCCATCTTTGGCTGAAGCAAACCGCTGGCCTCGCCAGCCTGCCCCGCCTTCAACGCTTCATGCTCTGCTTCCAGAAGCTCCAGAAGGTTACTCAAAATGGCGTCTGGGTCGGCCTGCGCAGTCATCAGGTGTCTCCAACAGTTCTGGACATCTCATAAGCCTCTACCGCCCGATCGACAGCGTTAAGGCCCAGCGGGTGTTTCTCTGCGAGATCACGTGCGATGGCTTCGACGGCAAACTGGGTGAACGCGGCAGCGCCTTCGCCGCCAACGCTGGAGAAAGCTTCCTCAAGCCCTGTATGTCGGAGCATTTCGGCCCAGAGCATCTGCTCGAAGCGAACATTCACATCAGAATTATTGTCGGATGATGCAGTGGCCGTTGCCGATTGCGCGGTTGACGCGCGAACAGGCTGCACAGGTGGGCTATATGTAGATTGCGCGCGCGAGGGTGTAGCAGGGCGGGCAGCTTCAGGCGCGCGCGTTGACGGCAATGGCGGAGGCGTGGCCGCTTTGCGTCTTGCTGGCGCAAGCTGCTCGGCATTCGGCGTCAGTACTTTAAGAGGGATCATGTTCTGCCTCCCTTCATTCAGCGCACCCCGGCGTCGGGCGGCATCGATTTTTCTGCCAGCGTTAAATCCGCTTTTACTTGTGGTGGGGCAGATTTGGTTAAGAGAGCGCTAATCAGAGTTAACCAAGGACACTGAATGCCCGTAGCCATTGGACCATTGGGCCCGCTTCTGGCCGAACCGGCGCAAGCGCGCAGTGAAGCCTCGCCATCAGGCCGCGGCAAAGCTTTCACCGAAGTTCTCGAAACTGAAGGTCGCGCTGGAAATCATTCCTCAGAAGAAGATGGCGAACGGAGGGACGGGTCTGCCCATGCAAGCATTCTTTCTCTTTCAGTCCATCAACACGCAGGCGAAGAAGAACTGACCGCTAGCGAGCGTGAAGGTGCCCCCAACGAAAACAGCGAAGCACCGGCCGAAGAGAAAGCCCCTGAAGTCGCAGCGGTCACAGCGACAACGCCAGCGCTGAACGGAGCTGATCTCGAAGCTGTCGGCGATCTAGCTGACGAGCCTGCCAAGCCTGATATGCTCAATGCTGATCCGGAACGCCAGCTTGGCCAGACCTCAGAAAATATTGAGGTTCAAGCTGAAACCAGGGCTCAGGTGGAAACCGGGGTTCAGGGTGTCCCGACGGGCGAGGCGCCGCTGGAGGCGACACCCGCCAAGGCCGGTACAGAAGCAACAGATATTGCGCGACCGCCTGTTAGCAAAATCGACGGCGGTCTGGCCGAGGAAGATACGTCGACTGCACGTATTGAGGGCAAGACTTCGGAGGGTGTAGCCGCCGACGTAGATACGGTCAGTCGCGGCGCCGTCGAGGGCACCAAAGCCTCTGATATCGCTGTCGAGGATGTCGCCGCGCTTAAAGCTGATAAAGCAGATCGCAGAGACAACGTCGCTGCAACAGAAGCACAGATAAAAGGCAGTGAGGCGCCTAGCCGACCAGATCTCGTGATGGCCTCGCTTAACCCTTCGTCGCAAGCGACCGACCGGAATTCTGGCAGACTGAACGGCGCGCCTGCTTCTGATCTGGTGGCGCGCCCCGTGCGCGATGGCGAAGTCGCTAAAGTGGCGCCCCGTGTGGAACGGGCAGATGCCCGGGCCGCCACAGACATTCCGCAGCTTGCTGCTGATCGCACGTTGGAGAACGCGTCTTTCCTCAGTGGTGGTCTGGAGATCAGCGCGCAGGCGACGACCACAGGTGATAGCGGTCAGCAGGCGCCAACCCTTTCGCTCGCAGCAGCTCCAGCGGCTGCCCCCATAGCCACCACGGCGCCTGGTGCGAACACCGCTGGCTTTGGTGCCATGATGACGCCCGCGCAGGCAACAATCGTAGCGGCACCCCAGGAAATCGTGGACATCGTCAGTAACAAGCTTGCAGGCGGCGACAAGCCAGAACGCATCATGGTGCAGCTGGACCCGCCGGAACTCGGGCGCGTCTCAATCGAGTTCAAGTTCGATGCCCAGGGCCTCCAGCAAGTCGCAGTCAGAGCAGACACACCGGAAGCCATGAAGCAGCTCCGCCTTCTACATTTCGATCTCGTCCAGTCACTCGAGCAGCATGGCCTCTCTGCACGCGACATGACCTTCAGTGAGGGGGCAGCGAACGGATCGCAGAACCAGCAGGCATCTGAATTCATCGATTACACTGCAGTTGCAGATATTGAGGCCGAGACCATACCGGCCCCTGCGCTGCTACAAGCTCGCCGTGCCCCCATTACCATCGGTGCAAGTGGCCTGAACATCAAACTCTAGGAAGGAGTTTCGGGAATGAGCGTTATCAACGCAGCGCAAACGACGCAGATCGCGCAGTCGGCGCAATCATCGCAGTCCAATCAGGCGACAGGCTCGCAGGAGACTGAGAGCGGAAGCACGCAGTTTGTTGGCGAGGAGTTCAACAACTTCCTGAAGCTGCTGACCGCACAGCTGCGCCATCAGGATCCGCTTTCGCCGCTCGACTCGACGCAGTTCGTTGAGCAGCTCGCTTCGTTCTCGACGCTCGAACAGCAGGTTCAGTCGAATACGAGCCTGAAGAGCATGGCCAGCATGATCGGTGACCTGCATTCCATGTTTGCCAGCGAATGGCTGGGACAGTCTGTAACGGTCGAGTCGTCCTGGGTCCCCTATTCCGGCGACCCTGTAGATTTCTCCTTCGACGCACCAAACGAAGCTACCGCAGCCGTGCTGACGATCGCAAACTCATCCGGCGAAGCCGTCTATAGTGACCGTCTGAAGATCGATGAGGAGAGCAAACGCTGGGATGGCCGCTTCTCGAATGGCGGTGCCGCAGCTTCTGGTGAGATCTACCAGTTCGGGATCGATCTCTATGCCGGCGACACTTTCCTGGGCACGGTCGCACCTCAAGTGCTGACCACTGTAACCGATGTTGGCACCGAAAACGGTGAGCTACGCATCGGGACCTCGTCCAGCCTGTCAGGCGACCTTGGTCAGGTTCGCCGCGTCACCGAATAAGCCGTTCCAAAACCGAAACTGGATCGCAAAGCAGCGCGCTAGATGTGCTGCTTTGCCATATCCAGGATGAGCACATTTTCCAGTCCGGTTGGCAGAACCTCACGGAGGTTTGCGAGGATCATGGAGCGTATCGTCTCATAGTTTTCCGGATTGGTCAGATCGCCCAGCGTGTTGCCTTCGTTCGACAGCCGGATCAGCGTGCTCATGATATTGTCGCGTAGCTTTGGCTCCATCCCGTAAACCTGGTCGGAAACTGACTTGTCGATCTCAAGGTTGAGGTTGATGATGACGAGGCTGTCGACGCGCTCACCTTCAGTGATGGGCACGACGAACTCACGGCTGAACTTGTAATATTCCACGTCGCCGGCCATGCCTGCGCTCGACTTGCCGCCATGACCACCGCTTTTGGCCTCACCATGGCTGCCCCCTTCTGCCTCATGCCCATCGGCGCTGGCGGATGCATTTCCGCCCGAGGAGAACGCGCCTTTCATGAACAAGGCGCCGCCTGCGCCCAGGACAACAAAAATGGCGGCAATAATGCCGGGAATGATCTGCTTCATGTCATGCTGGCTCTAGAAAGGGACAATGGTGTCCAGGAGTTTGGGAACAAAGCCCGCGCGTACAGGCTCTGTCGCCTGCCCTGAACTTACATAGGATAGCTGGGCATCGGCAATCTTCTCATAGGTCACCGTATTCATGCGTGTGATGTCTTGAGAGCGGATGACGCCGGTTACGGTCAGCACGCGCACTTCATTACTGACACGCGTGCGCTGGTAGCCCTGGATCACCAGATTGCCGTTCGGCTCAAGCCCGATAACGCGGGCGGCAAGACGGAACGTGACCTGCTCGGCACGGTTGATCGCGCCACTGCCGTTGAGGGCGGAATTGCGGCTGTAGTCGACACCCGGCGAAAGGTTCGCCCCGCCCGGCAGCACGCCATTTGCCCATTCAGGAAGTCCAAACAGCGCATCAAGATTGAAGTCCTGATTGGTGCCGCGCGTGCTCTGCAGCGAGTTCTGCATGCTCGCCTGATCGTCCATTTCAACGACGACGGTCAGAAGGTCACCAACAGACTTTGCCCGGCGCATGCTGAGCAGTGAATTGGCCGATGTCGTCCACAGTGAATTGGTATCATTGTGCAGCGGCGCCTGGGGGAAAGCAGCCATGGACTGAACCGGCGGCGGGCTGGCGGGAGGCGCTGCCATCAGGGCCTGCTGGCTGGATGGCGAGGATGCGCACGCAACGCAGCCAAGCGTGAGTGCGGAAAAGAGGAGTGCATTCTTCATTGTGCCAGCACCCATCCACCCGACTGGACGACGCCAGAAACCATCTTTCGGGAATTCGTATTGATCAGCGAAACCGTATCGTTGAGCCCCCCCTCTTCCATCGCGCGTGCGGTGGTCGAGATTTCCAGTCCACCACGGATGTATTTCACGGTGACGACCTGATTACGGGTCACAAGACGCTGCGACTGGGTGTTCTCCATCGACACTTCGCGCCCCGCATAGACAGTACGGCGAACTTCCCGGCCGATGAGTGGGCTGTCGAAAACAGGCGTGCCATCTTCGGTAATCAGCATTCCCGGCGTAATGACCTCACCAGAGCGGATGACGTCCTCGGCAACAACGGCTCCTGAGGCAGTGAGCGCAAGCATGAACCCGCTTGCGAGAGTAGCGACAATGCTCATCGGACTACCTCACTCTCGTTGTGGCGGCGAGCATTTCGTCTGCTGCCGTGATGACTTTCGAGTTCAGCTCATAGCCGCGCTGCGCCTCGATCAACTCGGAGATTTCCTGAACCACGTCGACGCCTGAATCTTCGAGATATCCCTGGCGCAGAATGCCGACACCTTCAGTTGCGGGAACAAGCCGGTTGGGTGCGCCCGACGCCTCTGTCTCGAGGAACATGTTGTCGCCCATGGCTTCGAGACCCTTCTCGTTGACGAAGCGCACCAGTGAGATCGTGCCGACGGCCTGACCCTGGGCTTCGTTCGCGAAGTAAGCGACCACTTCACCATCACTGCTGATGGAAATGCGCCGGGCGTCCTCTGGAATGGTGATCCCGTCAGCTAGCTCAAACCCATCCTTGGTTACGATCTGGCCTTCAGCACTACGGTTGAGCTTGCCGTCGCGGGTGTAAGCAGACTCGCCGGACGGCAGCTGGACTTCGAAAAAGCCTGTGCCGTCGATCGCAATGTCGAGTTCCGACCCGGTCTGACGAAGCGACCCCTGTGTGATCTCCATCGACACAGAGGACGGTTTCACCCCGGTGCCAAGTTGCACCCCTGCAGGCACGACCGTGCCGACCTGCGAGGAGATCGTGCCCGGCGTCAGGTATTGCTGGTACATGAGATCGGCGAACTCTGCCGTGCGCGGTCGATAGGCGGCCGTGCTCATGTTGGCGATGTTGTTCGAGATGACGTCGACACGTAATTGTTGTGCCGCCATGCCCGTGGCTGCGATCTGCAGTGATTTCATAGGGTCCTCCCTCGATCCACGTCCTGTGCGTTAAAGCTGTCGTAAAGTGCTGATGAATTTCGCAATCCGGTCGTCTTCACGTTCAATGAGCGCCTGCCCGGCTTCATAGGCGCGCTGCACTTCGATCATACGCGCGATCTCCAGAACCGGTGAGACGTTTGACTGTTCGAGGGCACCCTGCACCACGCGGGGCTCTTCAACGGGCTGGAAGCCCTCTTCCGCCGCGAACATGGCGTCGCCTACGCGGCTGAGCTGGCCTTCAGGCTGGACCACGCCTACCTGGTCGATGATCTGCCCATCGAAAGATATTGTGCCGTCGCCAGCGATGCTGACATTGGTCGCTTCTTCGGGAATCTGGATCGCCCCGCCACCCGCATTGAGCACGCGGAACCCCGTATCGGTAATGAGCTCAGCTTGCGCGTTCAGCTGGAAGTGCCCAGCACGCGTCAGACGCTCACCCTGCGGCGTTTCGATCAGGAAGTAACCCTCGCCCTGAATGGCGAGATCGAATGTGCCATTTGTGAAGCGAAGACCGCCCTGCTCCAGATCAAATTCGTGCCCTGCCAGCGTCCCCATAGAAAGGTCGGCGAGATTGTTACGCGTGCCGGCGATAAACTCGGCAAAGATGGCCCGGTCAGACTTGTAACCAGTCGTGCTGGAGTTTGCGAGATTGTTGGCCACAACCTGCATTTCAGTCATCAGGCCCGACTGGCGGGCAAGCGCGGCGTAAATTGCGTTCGACATCAGCGAACCTCCGTCGGAATTGGCCCCAGGGACTCGCGCAGACGCTCGAGCCTCGAGGACACATCGGTCAGTGCGATCTCTCCCTCGGCTGGCGCCTCCGGGGCGGGCCGGGCATCAGAGACACGAAGGGCACGGATCTGGGTTTCTTCGTCGCCGCTTCTGGCAGCAATCGTGTAAAAGCGTTGTGGCACGACCCAGTGACCCGCGGCGGCATCCGCCTCTATCAGCATGAGGGCGGTATCGACATCTTCGGGAATGCCGCGCGCCAGACGATTAAAAGCCGCGCGGTCACCGCGATTGATCGCATCGATCAGCGCAACCTTGCGGATCGCAACACTGCCTGGGTTCTCTTCCAGGAGACGGGCCAGCGTCGCATCGTCCTTGAGCCGGAAAGCGAGCTCTGCCTGCGCCAGAGCCAGCGCGGCATCATGTGTGAGACGCTCAGAAAGCTTGGCCGACATGGACGGCAGGCCGAGATTGGCTGCGATCGCGGCCGCGCGTGCAAATCGTGCTTCGGTCCCCTCGCGGTCGGCGAGAAGTGCCTCGCCCTTCATCAGCGCATCCATGGCCTTCAGATTGATCAGGAAGACGTCGCTTTGCAGGTCTTCATCCAGCATCTCTTCAAAGTGCCCCGCAAGGCGCTCGCGTGTTTCCGGGCCTGCGGCAGCGGGCACATCGGCAAGGCGCAACGTCAAGTCGTAGCCAACCGCGCTATTGAGGTCATGCAGGATAAGGTCGAGATTCTCGGAAACTGAGGCTTCAGCTGGCAGATTGCCGAGTTCATTAATGTAAAAGTCGACGATTTCCCGCTCCAAGTCGCTTGAAATTGCCTTTCCATGGCGGCGAAGGGCGGAGGCCGCCTCATTGCGGTACTGTGCGCGGCGAAGATATCCGCGAATGTCTTCAGCTGCACTCGGGGAGCCCATGGACAGGCGCTGAAGCGCCTTCACGAACTGCAACTCGCGGCTTTGCGCAATTTCCTCTGCGGTAAAGCTCGTCATCAGGCGCTCAGACAGGATCGGGCGGTCCAGACGGTCGAGCGCAGGGATTATGATGAAGGCGGCGTCAGCGCGAAGACGAAGCGGGAGTGCGCGAAAGTCTGCAAAGTGCTGCGCGAGCAGGTCTGCGCCGTTTGCGTCGTTCGATTTCAACTGTCCGACGGCCAGCCACACGCCGTCTGCGCGAGAGCAACTGGCAACGTCACGAAAGAAGGAGAGGTCAGGCCTGGTGTCGCGGTCTAGCAGATCCGTCAGAAGACGCAGCGCCACGCCCCCCTGACCATGATCCCCTTTGATCTCGGACCGTGCTTCCGCGATCATGCCAAGCGACAGATAGGCTTTCGCCATGAGGCGGCCGAGGGCGGTGGTGCGTTCTTCACCCTCCAGAAAGCCGCGCCACTGCGCCAGATCACTATAGGATGAGAAGTCGGAAAACTCCGTGAATTCGTAGGGCGAGGTCTCGGGGCAGAGGTATTCCACGCGGACTGGAGCGGCGGTGACGGGTTCCGGCGATGGGGAGGTTTCAGCCGCTTCGGTAGTGACTTGCCCGCTTGCCGCTATCTGCTCGCTGCGGGTTTGCCCTGGATCGGTTGGTGACGTCTCAGCAGACTGAGGTCTGGCCGGTCTCAACAGGCCTTCGTTTATAGCCTCCTGAACAAAGCTGTCGAGCTCTCCGGGGAGACGGTCGATCTCATCTGCCTGTCCAGACACAATTGGCGGCTCCTGCTGAGCAGAAGCCGCCTGCGCCAGTATTGCAGCGCCAAGACATATGACCGTGAGACTTCTCAAGCTGCCTGCTTCAGCCCCCTCAGTGCTTCTTCAATTTCGTTGAAGGATGGACGCACCCGCGCGGGCGCATGCCGCCTTGCGACTTCGACGCAGATATTGACGGGGTTTTTATGGAGGTTCGAAACCAGCATTTCGCCAATCATCGAGTAGAAGAAGTGTTCCTCGGTCCGGAGCGCTTTAACGCGCGAGGCAAAGGGGCCAACAAGACCGTAGGCGAGAAACACGCCAAGGAAGGTTCCGACGAGGGCGCCGCCGATCATGCCGCCGAGCACTTCAGGTGGCTTGTCGATGGACGACATCGTCTTGATGACGCCGAGAACAGCCGCAACGATGCCGAGCGCCGGCAGGGCGTCCGCCATGGTCTGCAGGGCGTGCGACCCAGCGAGCTTGTCTTCATGCAGGCTCTCGAGGTGTTTCTCGAGCAGTTCTTCAACCTGGTGAACATTGTCGAAGTTCATCAACATGGAGCGGATCGTGTCGCAGATCATGTTGATGGCATCCTCATCCTTGAGGATTTTCGGATAGCGCTGGAAGATGGAGGACTGTTGGGGATCCTCAATGTGCTGTTCGATGTCGACTGGATTGTTGCGCAGCACGTTCAGAAGCTCTGACATCAGGCAAAGCAGGTCCTGATAGTCGCTTTTCTTCCACTTCGAGCCGGTGAATGCAGCAACCACGTCGGCGCCAGTCTGCTTGATGGTGCCGAAATCGTTGGCCGCCAGAAGTGCGCCGATGGCTGCGCCGCCGATCATCATGCCTTCGAATGGAAGCGCGTGCGTAATGATGTCCATATGACCGCCGGCCAGCATATAGCCACCGAAGACCATGCCGACTGTCACCAAGATGCCCAGAATTGCGTTCAACTCATCCTCCATCGCGCCGATAAAGGCGCGGATATTTCCTTCGTTCAGGCGCCCGATAGCTCCTGAACGAAACTTTCCAGCAGGGGCGAAGTCAGCTTTATGGCGCGTCTGTCTTTCCAGTTGCCTAATTCAGCCTCACCGATTTCCACAGGTCCGGTCAGTGTCTCCGCGTGCAGATAAAGCTTCCCGTCTTCTGCGTCGGACAGAGGCAGCACCTGCCCCACTTCCAGACGCGAGCAATCAGCCACCGTTATTGGCAGTTTTGCCAGCACAGCATCGAGCCCGACGCTCGAACGGCGGATCGACTTTATGAGGCTTGACTTGTTGACCGCAGGCCTGGGCTTCGCACTTGCGGCGACCGCATGGTCAAGACGTTCGGCATGGGCGGTCAGGCTCTCGACGTCATAGTAGAAGTCCAGACGCGCCGTCGGCTCGACATCGCCGCGCCCGAACAGGTTGACAGAAATACAAACAAGCTTTGGGCCATCGAGGAACACTTCGGGCAGGCCGGCCGGGTCCGCGACCATATAGTCATCCGGCAGCGCTAGCCCGGCCGGTACAGCGTGCGAAAGATCGCTCATCAGGCGGCGAACAGGCTTGTCACACATCAGTCGGAGAAAGAGAGGCGGCGCAATTTCGACATGTGAAAGGTCTTCTTTCAGACGGCGGGCGACAAACCGCTCCGCGAGGGATGCGCCGATCGAAATGCCGTGAAGCCCGCCAGTCCCCCGAGGTAAACAAATATACCCGAATTTTTCACGAATGCGGACTTTGGCCTGCTCAAGGTTGCAGAGCGCCCTGGCCCCGATCTGGGCTTTCATTTCGAAGCCGAGGGCCTCTTTCAGCCACGTCTCGCAGGCCTTCGCCATGGTCGCCCATAGCGGCTCACATTGCAGGAGGGACGGGGGTAATCCCCCCGCTGACCTCATCATTTTAAGCAATGTTTCCGACACGCCAGCCCCTCAGCTGATTGGATAATTCTCCACAGTCCGGTGTCGGCGGATTTGGTAAACGTTTCGTTAGGGATACAGCGCCAATCGCGCGCCTCGCTTAGACGATGTGTCAGCCACTCTCTGTTATTGAGGATGCTGAAACTGCAGAAAGCGGGTCAAACTCATGGCACAAACGCCGTCCGACGCTCATCATGTCACGATCATCAAGCGTAAGAAAGTCGTCAAAGGCGATGGGCACCATGGCGGTGCCTGGAAGGTCGCTTATGCTGACTTTGTAACCGCGATGATGGCGTTCTTCCTTCTCATGTGGCTGCTTAACGCGACGACGGAAGACCAGCGCAAGGGTATTGCAGACTACTTTAACCCGTCTATTCCTGTCAGCCGGGTCTCCGGCGGCGGCGCCGACGGGCTGAATGGCAGCTCCCTCATGGCAGACGACTCGGCGGCAAAGGTCGGGACCGGCGCGACAGGCGTTGGCGACGGGCATTCGCTCGAACAGATGCGCCACACAGATATTCAGCGCGACCTTGAAGCGATGCGCGAGGAACTGGGCGATGACCCCGAACGCCTGTCAGAGCACCTCATGGTAAAGATGACGCCCGAAGGCATCGTGCTCGAGATAGTCGATTCAGAAAGCCGGCCGCTCTTTGAACTAGGCCGCAGTGAGCCAACCGCGCTCATGACCGAACTTCTCGACGCGGTGTCCAATTCGCTCAACGCCTTTGAGAATGATGTGAAGATTGTTGGGCACACTGATAATCGCCCGTTCCGCGGCGCGGCTGGCTACGACAACTGGCAACTGTCTTCGGACCGCGCAAACACAGCCCGCCAGCTACTGGCTTCAAATGGTTTCCCGATCGATCGCGTAAGGGAGGTCTCTGGCCGCGCAGACACCGACCCACTCGTCCCTGGTGACCCGTCAGCTGCGCGCAACCGCCGTATCTCCATTACCATCATGACGGACACGCCCGACCCTGCGGCGAGCTAATTATCCGTCTATTAAACATTCAGCTCCAATTTCAGAGGAAATCTGACAAAGGAGTTGTCAATGAGTATCTCGTCGTCCCTGAATGCAGGAGTAATGGGGCTGAATTCAAACGCGAGCCGTTTGTCCACGATCTCCGACAATATCGCGAACTCTTCGACCTACGGCTACAAGCGCAGCGTCGCTGACTTTTCCAGCATGGTGATAAACGGCCAGGCCTCTGCCTATTCGGCAGGCGGCGTGACGGTGAACACCTTTAAGGACATCCAGCAGACCGGCTCCCTTATTAACACCGGCAACTCGACCGATATCGCTGTGGGGGGCCGCGGCCTTCTGCCCGTGACAGACGGCGCCGGTGTGAATTCGCTCGCGTCCGAACGGGAACTCATGCTCCTTCCGACGGGCTCCTTCTATGCAGATGAGTCTGGCAACCTTCGCACCCAGAGCGGCATGTTCCTGCTCGGCTGGGCCGTGGATAGCGATGGCGGCATCGGCACAGTCAGCCGCAACAGCGGTGCAAATCTGCAGCCGGTGAACATCTCTGCCTCGCAATACGTCGCGTCACCAACGTCCCGTATTGATCTCGGCATCAACCTGCCCGCCGACGCGACCCTCGCAGGTGCCTCCGGCCAGCCATATGATCTGCCGATCGAGTACTTCGACAATATCGGCCGCGCCCAGACCCTTTCGCTGTCTTTCGCCCCGGACGTTCCGACAGACGGCGCAACCAATCGATGGACTGTGCAGGTCTATGACAGCGCAACCGATGGCACCGATCCGATCGCCGAACTGGTCATGACATTTACCGACGATGTAGACGAAGGCGGCCGGATTGCCACAGTCGCGCCGGCGACTGGCACCGTATATGACGAGGATACAGGCATCATGACCCTGAGCCTCCCGCACGGCGACGTTGAAGTTCTTGTCGGCGAACCTGGCGGCACGACGGGTGTCACACAGCTTTCCGCACCCTTTTCACCAACCAATGTGACCAAGGATGGCGCGCCAATTGGTGACCTTCAGTCGGTCGAGATCGACGAAAAGGGCTTCCTTCAGGCGGTCTATAATTCGGGCTATCGCCGCGCGCTTTACCAGATCCCTGTTGGCGATGTGCCGAACATGAATGGTCTTCGCGCCAAGGATGGTCAGGCTTTCTCCGTTTCTGCTGAAAGCGGCAACCTTTATCTCTGGGACGCTGCCACCGGGCCTGTCGGTGATGTCGCCGGCTACTCCCTGATGGAGTCGACGACTGACATCGCAGCAGAGCTGACCGACCTCATCGAGACGCAACGCGCCTATTCGTCGAATGCGAAGATCGTCCAAACCGTCGATGAGATGCTTCAGGAAACAACCAATCTGAAGCGCTAGGCGAACGCTGAGCGCGGGGGCTAACCCTTGAGTCTGTCAAACGCCATAAACACCGCCCGCACCGGTCTGCAAGTGACCGGTCTGCGGGCGGATATGGTCGCCACCAACGTCTCGAATTCGACGACGCCGGGCTATGTCCGGCGTTCGGTGCTGGTCAGCGAGCAGATGACGGTGTCGAATCCATCCGGCGTGCGGGTGGATGGCGTCGGGCGCGCCGCAAGCGAACCTCTGACTGCTCAACGCATGGCATCGGGTAGCGACCTGGCCCAGGCCAGCGTGATGTCTTCTACATGGGCGTCGCTCTCGGCGCGCCTTGGCGATACCGTTGACGGCACCGGCCTCTTTTCGATGATGTCGAACTTTGAGACCTCGCTCGCCAATGCGGCCGCCACACCTGAGTCTCAGGCAAACCTCAATGCTATCGTCGATTCCGTTCGCGCACTGGCATCCGAATTCAATAGCCTGTCGGACTTCATCTCCTCTGAACGCATCGAGGCCGACCGCGAAATCGCGAGCGGCGTCGATACGGTGAATGACGCGCTGAACCAGATACAGGCAATCAACTCCAAACTCGCCGGCAGTGACAGGAACTCTGCAAAGGCCGCCGCCCTGATGGATGAGCGCCAGCGATACGTTGATACCATCTCGGAATTCCTGCCCGTACAAACAGTGCAACGCACTGGAGGCACGATCGATATCGTCACGAAGGAGGGCGTATTCCTTCTGGCAGGCGGCGCGCGCGAGATCGAATTCTCGCCTGCCGCAGCTGTTGGCCCGGGTGACGGTATCGACACAGGCGCACTCTCGGGCATCAAGGTGGGAGATGTGGACATCACCCCGGGTGCAGCGTCTTATGGCGCGGTTTCAAGCGGCCTGTTCGGCGCGCTCTTCACCCTCCGCGACACTGACCTCCCGGACTTTCAAGGTCAGCTCGATACGGTCGCGAGCGATATCATGGCACGTCTCGACAATGCAGACCTTGCAGGCGGTGCGAATACAAGCCTGCTCGTCGATACCGACCCCGGCGCGGGCGCTGGCGTTGCGGCCCGCATCTCAATCAATCCCCTGATCGACCCGCTTCAGGGCGGCCAGCTTTCATTGCTTCGCGACGGTCTTGACGCCACCGCAATGGGTGACGCTGGCAATGGCAGCCTCTTCAACGCCATGCTGGACGCCATGACCGCTAACCGCACGCTCGGCAGCGGCGGCTTTCAGGGCAGCTATACGGCAACCGGCCTCGTGGCTGGTTTCGCCTCGCGTACGGGCCAGATGCGCGTTTCGAGTGAAGCAGTAGAGGCGTCCACCGCCGCGCAGCACTCCATCATGGTTGAGGCCGAGCAGAAACAGACCGGCGTCGATGTAGACGAACAGATGCAGCTTCTTCTCGAGATCGAGCAGGCCTATGCCGCGAATGCGCGCGTCATCGAAGTCGCCAATCAGATGATGCTCAGATTGATGGAGCTCTAGGATGATCAACAAGTCCTACCTCGCCAATTCGGTCACGACGCAGCTAAGCCGTGACATCCAGTCCATCCGTGAACGAATTGATCGCACGTCGAGTGAGGCTGTTACCGGACGTACCGCGGACCCTACCGCACACCTGTCAGGCCAAATTGGCAGGGCGATGATTGCAAATGATGCGCTCAACAAGATCGATCGCGATTCAAGCCTTCTTCAGATTCGCGAGAGCCGACTGGATATCACGCAGCAAAGTCTTTCCCGGATGCAGGAAGGTCTTGCCGAGATATCGGTTCGAGCGCTGGACAGTCTCAGCGCAGGATCGCCGGTTGAGCGCACGGCGCTGGCGCAGGATGCACGCGCACAACTCGACAGCGCTTTGATGGCGCTCAATTCTCGCCATGGCGAACGTTTCCTGTTCTCAGGCGATGCGACCGACAAGGCAGCGTTCGGTTCACCGGACGATCTCATGGAAGATTTGCGCGCGATCGCAGATGCCGCGACCGACAAGACCGATTTCGATGCAAGGCTGAACGCCTATTTCGATCTCGACACTGGCGACTTTGCAAACAGCTTCTATCGCGGCTCAAAGACGAACTCTGATGGGGACGCCATCACCGGCCTGGACCCGGCCATTACGCAAACCCTTCGAAATCTCGGCGTGCTTGCCATGGCCGCTCCAGGCGATGGTCTCGACAATCTGTCGAACACCGAGACGCTAGATGTTATCCGTTCGTCAGCCGACAGGCTGGTGCAGGCCGACGCAGCGCTAACACAGTTGCGCGCCGCGAACGGCATCCTTCAGGAGCGTGTTGCAACCGGGCTGGACAGCCTCGCCAAGGAAAAGCTCGTCGTGAACACCCTGCTTGAGGGTATGACCTCGCGCGACCAGTACGAAGCCGCCGCAGAACTCAAAGCTCTCGAGGCCAGTCTTGAAGCCTCTTACATGTTGACCGCGAGACTCTCGCAGCTCAGCCTCATGAACTTCCTAAGGTGATCTGATGAAGCCGATCCTCGTTCTTCTCGCCCTCGCAACCCTCCTGCTTCCCGGTCAGCTCTTGCCGGCAGCAGACGCCCAGACGCGCATTCGCGATGTGGTGGATGTGGAAGGCGTGCGCCAGAACGACCTGATCGGCTACGGCATCGTGGTCGGTCTCAACGGTACCGGCGACTCGGTGCGCAACTCACCCTTCACCGAAGACTCCCTCACCTACATGCTGGAGCGCCTTGGCGTGAATGTGCAGGGCGAGGACATCAAGCCTGACAATGTTGCAGCCGTGTTGGTCACCGCAACGCTTCCGTCCTTTGCCCGTAACGGCTCAACGCTGGACATCTCGGTCGCCTCGATCGGCGATGCCGAAAGCCTTGAAGGTGGCACGCTGGTGCTGACCCCGCTCAAAGGCGCAGATAACGAAGTGTACGCCGTCGCTCAAGGCAGCATCGTGGTGTCCGGTATTGATGTGAAAGCAGACGGCGCACGTGCACGCCGCGGCACCCCGACACAGGGAGCCATACCAAATGGGGCGCGTGTCGAACGCGAAATTCCTTACCAGTTCAATGACCGCAATTCTCTCGTTCTAGCCCTTCGCGATCCTGATTTCACGACGGCCGCGCGCATCGAAGACACGATTAATGCGGCTGTTGGCTCCCCGGTCGCCTATATGCGTGACCCGGGCACCGTCGACATCGACCTTCGCAGTCTTCAGGGATCCCCGTCGCGGGTGCTGGCCAGCATCGAGAACCTGCCGATCGAGGTCGCCATTCCAGCCCGCATCGTCATCGACGAACAATCCGGAACCATCGTCCTCGGCAAGGATGTTACCATCTCCCGTGTTGCCATTGCGCAGGGCGATATCTCCATAAAAGTAACCGAAAGCCCGGTGGTGTCGCAGCCGAATCCGTTTGCGGATGGCGAGTCGATCGTTCTGCCACGCTCGCAAATCGAGATCGG
>Ga0208965_1000266_pt1 | contig 26158 bp, 22 predicted proteins | sample AOAMet1_07_M0_10_2_FD_188230 | JGI IMG/M metagenome (GOLD analysis project Ga0208965, IMG submission 188230) | Ammonia-oxidizing marine microbial communities from Monterey Bay, California, USA - CAN11_07_M0_10 (SPAdes) | ecosystem: Environmental > Aquatic > Marine > Intertidal zone | place...
AACCGTATGCTCAAGATGGAAACCGATGGGCCCGGCGGGACCGTTAGCGGTTCAGGCACGAGCTCGCGCACGGGCGAGGCGCCTCGCCTGGCAGCTGGCGGCGGTGATGGCGGTGGCGGCGACTATCCGGGGGCAGGCTCTGCAGGCATCGTCCGTGACCTTCTCGGCCGTCTTGAGGCCGTCGAAGCGCGATCTGCAGTCGCCCTGAGCGGAATCGACCGCTCGATCATGAGCCTCACCGAACGCCTCGAAGATGCGCAGCGTCGCACCGACGGCCTGTCCAGCAACTACGAGACAGTGATTGAGGATATCCGTTCGACCCATGATGCGCTCCGGTCGAAGCTGGAGTCGCTCGAGAATGGCGGTGATGGCCGCCGCGATGTGAAAGCGCTGAAATCACTTGAGCGTGCGCTCGGCAAACTCGCCTCTCACATTCATGAAGAAACGTCCCGCCAGAAGGACAATTCGGCCGATATGCGCCGGCGCGTCGAAACCGGCCTTGAAGAGCTCGGTGGACGCGTATCGGGCGTTGAGGGGCGCATCGACAAGACGCTGGACGAGGCAGCCATCCGTCTCGAAAAAAAGATCGAGCAAGCTGAGCTTCGCACCGAAGGCGCGACAAAGCATCTGTCCGGCCGTTTCAGCGACCTTGAAACCAATGTCGCCCAGCGTCTCGCGAGGCTCGACGATGTCACAACCCGCCTTGATACGGTCGAGACGACGACGAGCAAATCGCTCACTTCGATGGAAGGACTGGTCGATGCCTTGCAGGCACGGCTCGACCGGGCGGAAGCGCAAACCAATGAAGCGCTCGACAAGATCGACAGGACTTTCGGCACATTGAGCGAGCGCGTCAGCGCACTCGCTGACACAGCCCTGCCAGATACGGCCACCGCCCTGCGCCAGCAGTTTGAAAGCCGCTTTGAAGGCCTCTCAGAGGAGCTTCGCGCCTCTATTGAGGGCACACGGCAGAAGCTTGCCAGCGAAATCGATGCGGCCACGACCAAGGCGGCGCGTCCAGAGCAGATCGATGCGCTGAAGGACTCACTCTCCAACCTCGCCGACGCGCTCGACCGCAAGGACTCCAATGCGCTCGCGGCCATAGCGACCCTGCGTCAGGACATGGAGTCGTCAGGTCGCACGTCACGCACATCTGTCGATGATCTCGCCAAACGCGTCGATACCAACTGGAATGCGTCACAGGCCGCTCTGGAAACCCTGCGCCAGCGCTTTGAGGCGAAGGATGCGGTCTCTCCGAAAGCATTCAGCGAGCTGCGTGAACGCATGGAAGCCAATCACGACAAGGCCGTCAGGGAGCTCGCAGAGCTTCGCGGCCAGGTCGATGCCGCCTCGCGCAATGCCGTCGCGCCGGAGACGATTGAAACGGTCCAGAAAGCTGTTAGCGCGATCCGTCAGCGCCTAGCGGCAAATGAGAAAACCTCCACGACTACGCTCTCGCGTGTGTCGGAACAGATCAGCCAGATGTCTGACCATCTGGGCAAACGTCTGCAGCAGGTGGAAGACCGCGACTACGCTGCCCAGATCGAAGCAGTGCGCGCCGACATGCACGCGCTTTCCCACGACGTGACGCTCCAGCTTGGTAATGCTGGGGGTCAGGGCGACGCCACGATCGAAAAGATCAGCGCTGAGATGAAGCAGATGTCTGAGCAGTTCGAAGCGCGCGTCGATGAAAGCGAAAAGCGCAGCGCCAAGGCGATCGAACAAGTCGGTGAGCAAGTCTCAAGCGTTTCGCAGCGGCTGCAGGCCCGCCAAGAACGTTCCCTGCGCGATCTTGAGCAGTCCATTGAATTAGAGCGTACAGAACAGCAGAAGCGCCTGTCCGACGCGCTCAGCGGCGTATCCGACCGGATGGAAGAGATCCAGGAGCGCTCCGCCAATTCGCTCTCGCCTGTACAGAAGGCCATTGCCTCACTCGCGGCAAGGCTTGAGGCGTTTGAGGATGCAGCGGCGCCGCGTACCAAGGGCGCGCGCAAGGCCGACTCCCCTCGTAAAGCGGCCGACGACGATTACTTCGCCGCCTTCATGTCGCAGGATGATGAGGACGACATTGCGACAGCCCCGCCGCCGCGGACGGCGCATCATGAGGCCGCGAAGCCAACATTCGATCAGCCCTTTGACTTCGAGGAAAAAGACCGCGCCGCGCCGCCACCTGCAGCGCGCCGCGATGCGTTCGACTATGAGGCAGACCGTTCTGGCGAGACCCGCGCTAGCGATCCCTTCGCGGAATTCGAGGATTTTGACGAAGCAGACAATGAGCCTTTCACGGGTGAAGAGTTTGCCTATGAAGAAGAGCCCGCCGATCTCGATTGGGACGCGCCTCAGTCAGTCGCGCGCAGCCGGGGCGGCGGAAACGACTATCTCAGCCGCGCGCGCCAGGCCGCGCTCAGCGCAAATGACGCTGCGCCTGCAAAGGCTGCAGCGCCGAAACGCGGCCGCAAGAAGGCCGAACCGCGCGAGAAAAAGTCGGGCAAGTTCCCGCTTCTGCCGGTCGCTGCTGCCGCTGCGATCGTTGCGGTTGGAGCAGGCTTCCTCCTCGGCAAGGATATGATCCTCGGCGAAGAGCGCCCACAGATTGCGTCCAGATCGTCGGTCGCTGGTCCTCCGAATGCCGGTGTACCGTCGGCAGTTGATACTACGCAGAATGCAGGCTCGGCCTCGGAAGATGCCACTTCACCAGATGCCGATACGGCGGCAAATCCATCCGAAACCGTCAATTCGATGCAGCCTTCCGAGCGCACCGACGCCCTCGAAGGGACGCTGCCTGCAGATGGTGCTTCTGTGATCGAAAGCACCGACACCGAAGAAGAAAGCCTCGCAGGCGTCAGTGACCCTGTCGAAACCGACCCAGTAGAAGCCGCGCCAGAACCGGAACGACCCACGCTAGCAGAGGTCGCGCTGATCCCTGAAGGCCAGACGCTTGAACAGGCCGCCGCGGGCGGTGACGCGATCGCACAATACCAGCTTGGTGAGCGCCAGCTGGAAGCAGGCGATTACACGTCGGGTCCAACCATGATCCGCCGGGCAGCCGAGCAGGGTCTCGCCGTCGCCCAATACCGTCTGGCCAAGCTGCACGAGTCCGGCCTCGGCGTCCCGCGCGACCTCGAAAAGGCTCGCGAATGGACTGAGCGCGGCGCAGCTGGCGGCAATGTCAAAGCCATGTACGACCTCGCTGTCTACTACGCCGAAGGCGAAGGCGGCCCGCAGACCTATGCAGGCGCTGCGGAGTGGTTCCGCAAGGCGGCTGAGTTCGGCGTAACTGACGGTCAGTACAATCTCGCCGTTCTTCATGAGCTCGGCCTTGGCGTCAGCGAAAACCCGGCCGAAGCGCTATATTGGTATGCTGTCGCCGCCAATCAGGGTGATAACGAAGCCCCGCCAAAGGTCGCCGAACTGACCAATGCTGTCGGTCAGGAGCAGGCCGCACAGATCCGCGCGCGGGCTGCAGACTGGACGCCAACCCGTCCTAATCGTGCCGCGAACGGCATCTTCCCGCAGCAGGGCTCACAGAGCGCCGCGACGCCTCAGCAGATCGCAGCGGTCCAGAATGCGCTGGCCGCTATTGGCCATGAGCCGGGCCCGGCTGATGGCGTGCTTGGAGCAGGCACGCAGGCGGCGATCCGCAACTATGAGCGGGAAAGCGGGATGAATGAGTCAGGCAGCGTTTCGCCGCAGCTTATCGAAAGCCTCAATGCGCGTATCGCAGAGGCGAAAAGCTAGGCCTTATTCAAACGCTGGCCGCGCGCCATAGCGCAACCTGCGCCACAATATGTAAAGGCCGAACAGCGCCGCGGCGGCGCTCAGCCAGTGCAGGTGTGTCAGATACCAGTTGTTGACCGCGATCCCCGCAATGCCCCAGCCGAGAGCGACGAAGTAAAAGAGGCTCGCGCTGATGCGGCTCGCAAAGGCCCATGCAAGCAAGCCAGCACTGAGCAGGGCGATCCATAATGATACCCAGACATGGTCACTTGGCCCCAGGCCCGCGACCTCCCGCCATGTTGCCGCGACCGATATCGACACCGCAGCTGTGATCCAGCCTGAGAAAAGTCCGGTCAGGATGCAGGCATTCAGGCGCGCCAACGTGCCATCAAAACCACCCATCCGGTGCAGGCGCCGCGCCGCTAACCCGATGCAGGCAAGGATGGGAAGCAACAGCACAAAATCAGCGTACTGATTGGTGATCGATTGCGCGCTGACCATCCAGATGACGTTCCCAGCCCCTGCCGGCAACAAGGGCATGGCCAACCTGTGCTCCAGATAGCCGGGTTTCCACAGACTGAGAAAAGCAAACACGAGATAGCTTAGAAATATTACGCCCCAGATCGAGAAGAACGGGCCGGGCGGCAGTTCGGGTGGTCTCACGGCAACATCACCGCGCGCGCCAATCGGCTCTCCGATACCGATTGCGGGCAGCATCGGCGCCAGAAACTGCGCAATGGCGACGATCAGCAGGGCGATGCCAATTTTCCGGCTCATACGTATCAGCCTTTATCTGAAAGCGGGTCTGCCGGAAGCATTTTTTCGAGCGTTTCAAGCCGGTCGGCTTCGGCGCTCGGCTTGTCCCAGCGGATGCGATTGATACGGGGAAACCGCATGGCGAGGCCGGATTTGTGGCGCGGGCTTCGCTGCAGGCCTTCAAAGGCGACCTCCAGCACGAGGCCCTTATCCTTGTTCGCCTTCACGGATCGGACCGGTCCGAACCGGTCAATCGTGTTCTCTCGCACGAACTTGTCGAGTTGCTTAAGCTCCTCGTCCGTGAACCCGAAATAGGCTTTGCCGACGGGCGTGATCTCGTCACCTTCCTCGCCCTCTCGCCAGACGCCAAAGGTGAAGTCAGAATAGAAGCTGGACCGTCGGCCATGTCCGCGCTGGGCATACATCATCACCGCATCGATCAGGAACGGGTCGCGCTTCCACTTGTACCATGGGCCCGTCGGACGCCCGGCCTCGTAGACGCTGTCCCATCGCTTCAACATCAGCCCCTCAATCTCTGGCGCGGGCGGCTCATTGCGGGCCGCTTCAAGCGCCTCAAGGTTCGTCACGGGAACGAGCGGCGAAATATCGATCCGGTCACTGGCGGACTTCTCAACAAAGGCTTCCAACCGCTTGCGCCGTTCAGAGAAAGGGAGAGACCTTAAATCCTCGTCGCCCTCGACTAGTATGTCATAGGCGCGGATCATGGCCGGGCGCGCTTCCATCTGCTTCTTGGTCACCGTCTTCCGGTTGAGGCGCTGCTGCAGCTCATTGAAGGGCGCAACCTCGCCGTTCGGGGCGCGGATCAAAAGTTCGCCATCGATCGCGGCTTCGAAATCCATCGCGGCCAGAACGTCCGGAAAGGTGTGGGAGATGTCGTCGCCTGTCCGCGTATACATCCGGCGTACACCGCGTTCGGACACGGCCTGAACGCGGATACCATCATACTTCCATTCGGCCGCAAAAATGTCGGGGTCGATGATCGCAGGGTCGACGGCGTCCGGGTCATCCCGCTTGTCCTTGGTGACCAGCGGATGGGCCAGCATGACAGGCCTGAACGGGGCCTTGATGTCGGGCGATGGCTTGTCGGCCTTGCCGTCCAGCCAATCGAACAGGCTTTCATAAGGCGGGGCAAGGCCGTGCCAGATCTCCTCGATCTCTGCCGGCTCTACGCCGCCCATTTCGGCAAGTGCCACCTTGGCAAGCCGTGCTGACACGCCGATACGCAGCCCGCCGGTCACCATCTTTATCAGCGCCCAGCGTTGCGGCGGCTCCAGCATGTCCAGCCAGCCTGCAACCAGCCGCTCACCCTCTGCTCGCGTCGCGCCGAGCAGGGCCTCAATCACATCATCAATGGGTGGGATGCGATTTGCGCCGCGCGTGCCGGGCCACATCAGGCTGACGGTTTCGGCAAGGTCGCCGACATAATCATACGACATGCGAAACAGCTCGGGATCCACCCGGTCCTCGATCAGCCTGCGGATCGATCCGCCTTTCACGCCCGGTATGTCGAGCTCGCCTGTTAGTACCGCCAGTGTCCAGCCGCGCGCCGGGTTCGGCGTCTGGCGAAAATAGTTCACCATCAGCTCGATCTTGGTGTTGCGCGACGCGGTCAGGATCAGCCGTTCAAGAAGGTCGGAAAAGGCCTGCATCGAGAAGACATAGGAGGGTCTTGCAACAATGACAAAGGCAGGTGTGACAGAGGCGCTTGCGCCTGTAGCGAGTCAGATCACGGCAATCTTCTGCCAGATCTTGCGCGAAAAATCGCTCGTCAGCTCCTCGACCTCGTTGACGGCCTGTATCGTGATGGCATCACGCGAGTGAGCAAGATAAAGTGCGGATAGCTTTCCAGTCAGCGACAGCATTTCACTGCAATAATCGAGATAGCGGCGAAGCTGGAACGGGGTCAGGTCGCGCGCCGGGCTTGAGGCGGTTCGTTCGCTTCCTTCGAGGACCGATACCGGCGTCTTCGTCAGCTGGTGAGTATCGATGACGTGTGCGACCGAGCGAAGCTCATGGAGCTGGTCGAGCGCGCGCCGGCGTTTTGTACGCGTTTCCAGCGTGAGCAGGAACCAGATACCCGCGCTGAACAGGATTATGACGTTCAGCAGGGCTTCGAGACCCGCAAAGAACTGAAGCCCCTGTAGCTCAACCCCGTTGAAATCGAGCGCTCTCCCGAGAAGGAATACCAGACCGATGCCGGCGGCCAGCAGAATGAGAACAAACAATCGAAGAAGCAGATTGGGTTTGCTTAGAGAACGCGCGGTCTTTGCAACTTTTGGCGCAAGAGCAACGAGTTCTGTTGCTACGCCAGCCAGCCCTCTGTCCGGAAAGCGCTCGTGAATTCGCGCTTCAAGGCGCTTCAGCGTCTCGATCAGCTGAACGTCGTTAAGCTCTCGATACTTCGGCAAACTGCGTCCCCCATTGCGCGCGCCGCTCAGTCTAGGCCGTTTCACCAGTCGCAGCCAGCAATTTCAAAGTCCCGTCAGTCGGCGCTCTCATCCTCATAGCCGACCAGCCGCAGCGGCCGCGCCTTGCGTCCTTCCAGCTCGGCCCAGCGCACCAGCGCATCCTCGCGTCCATGGGTGATCCAGAGCTCTTCGGGGTCGACCTCGCGCACCGTGTCCGTCAGTTCGTCCCAGTCGGCATGGTCGGAAATGATGAGCGGCAGTTCGACGCCCGATTGCTTGGCGCGTTGGCGCACGCTCATCCAGCCGGATGCAAAACAGGGCAGGGGATCGGGAAAGCGCCGTCCCCATTTGTCGTGAAAGGATGAGGGCGGGCCGAGCACGATCTTGCCGCGAAACCGCTCCTGCGCGCCGCGCTCTGATGTCTCCAGCGTCGCTGTCTCCAGCGGGCCCAGCGCAACGCCGTGATCTTCATAAAGCTTACAGAGTTTTTCCAGCGCGCCGTGGATATATAGCGTCTCATGATACCCGGCTTCCCGAAGCAGCTTGATCACGCGTTGCGCCTTGCCGAGGGCGTAGACACCGACAAGGTGCGTGCGCTCCGGGAACATGGCGACGCTATCTAGCAGTTTGCGGATCTCACCATCAGTGTCCGGATGCCTGAAGACCGGCAGGCCAAACGTAGCCTCGGAAATGAAGACATGCGTGTCGGGCACAGGCTCGAACTGCCTGCAGGTCGGGTCGCGGCGGCGTTTATAGTCGCCTGTGCAGACCATGCGGAGGCCCTTCCAGTCGACGACGACCTGTGCAGACCCCAGCACATGGCCGGCAGGCGACATCCAGACCGTGACACCATTGATCTCGACCGTCTCGCCATATTCAATTGGCTGACGGCTGGTTGTAAACTCCTCGCCATAGCGCGCGTCCATGATGGCGAGCGTCTCCGGCGTCGCGAGAACAGCGCCATGTCCGGCGCGGGCATGGTCGGCATGGCCATGCGTCACCACGGCGCGGTCGACCGCCCCGCGCACCGGGTCGATATAGAAGTCGCCGGGCGGGCAGTAGAGCCCCTTCGGCGTGGGATGGAGAAGCAGGTCGGGTCTGATCATCGCCAATGCATATAGGTCGCGATGCGCCGTCTTTCCCGCCATGTTTCTGCCTTTTCCGCATGGGAGACACAGCAAATTCTGTCCCCTTGCCCGGCAATTGGAGTGACCCCGAATGCGACGCCTTTTTCTTTCAGCCCTGGTTGTTACCGCGCTGGCCGTAAGTCCTGCCCAGTCCCAGGAGGGCGGCGAAACAGAGATCATGCAGAAGGCGCTGGCAGCAGGCTACAAGGCGCTCTTTACCTGCTCAGCGACGTTTACAGCCGAAAAGAGCCGAGCTGAGATCGAGTATAATGAGCTCGACGGCATTTATACCGATTATCGCGGGCCGATGCGCTCTACGTCGGAAGCGAACATCTCTGACCGCTCGCGCACCGTCGCGGTCCGCTATGCGCCCGGCGAACCACCGCGCATCGCCGCCTGGCGCGAAGGCTTCGGTTGCTCGCTCCTGCCGATTGGAGCCGGGCTTGACGATGTCGATGTTCTCCCGCGCTTTTCGGATGAATTCCCGATGCGCCAGCGCGATAGCTCGACCGCGCTTGGCCAGGCGGTTCAGCTCATAGATGCCTCGCCTTATGCCGCCCGCCTTGAAGAGCCAGTTCGCGCTGCTTTTGACAGTGAGACCTATGGTGATGACACGCGCACCAGCGCAGTCCTCGTCGTCATGGACGGACAGATCATGGCGGAGCGCTATGCCCGCGGCATCAATGCGACGACGCCGCAGCGCACCTGGTCGGTCGCCAAATCGCTGACCGCCAGCGTTATTGGTGCCGCCGTCCAGCAAGGGCTCCTCGACCTTGACCGCGCGCCGCTGCTCGACGCCTGGTCGCGCAATGGTGATCCGCGCGGCGAAATCACGCTCCGCAATGTCCTGCAGATGGCGAGCGGCCTTGATTCCGGTGTCGCTGGCAACCGGACCGACCGTACCTATTTCGGCGGCGCGCTCGTGACCGATACCGCCTTCGTGAACCCGCTGGAGATCACGCCGGGTGACCGTTTCAAATACGCCAATTACGACACGCTTGCCGCGATGCGTGCGCTACGCGAAACCATGGATGATGACGGTGCTTTCTGGGGCTTTCCGTATGAAAGCGTCCTCTGGAAGATCGGCGCGATGAACACCGTCTTGGAGACGGACTGGGCAGGCGACTTCATCTCGTCCAGCCAGGTCTGGATGACCGCCCGCGACATGGCGCGCCTCGGACAGCTCTACCTGCAGGACGGCATGTGGGGTGATGAACGTATCCTCGCCGAAGGCTGGACGGATTTCGTGTCCTCGCCCGGCGAGGCGCAGCCGGACCGCTCATCCAGCCCCTTTGGATATGGCGGCAGCTTCTGGCTGATGGACCGCTCCGAGGGCGTCCCTTCCGACACCTATGCCGGTTTCGGTAATCGCGGCCAGTATCTCGTCATCATCCCGTCGCTCGACATGGTCATCGTGCGCCGCGGCTTCGATACAGCCGATGGCGGTCGCTTCGACATTGCCGCCTTCACCCGTGATGTCATCGCCGCGATCAATCAGGCCCATACGGATCGGCTCGATGCGCAGGCAGAGGCAACGGCGGCTGAGGCCGGCTACAACTAATCCAGTGACCGGGTTCGCAGGACTGCCCTGTTCGCGCTATGTCCTTGCCCATGCCGGACGCTGCGCGACCAGATTTTAGCCTGCCTGACCGCTTTTCCGACTGGTTCGCCAGCCGGAACTGGGTGCCGCGCAAGCACCAGCTGGACCTCACTGAAACGGCCCTCGCAGGCGACAGCGCCCTGCTGATCGCGCCGACTGGCGGCGGCAAGACACTGGCAGGCTTCATGGCCAGCCTGATCGAACTGTCAGAACGGCCGAAATCCAATTCAGGCCGGCCTGCGCTTCACACGCTGTACATCTCGCCGCTCAAGGCGCTCGCGACTGATGTAGAGCGCAATCTCAACACGCCCGTCGCAGAGATGGGTCTCAATATCCGCATCGAGACCCGCACTGGCGACACGCCGCAATCGAAACGCCAGCGCCAGAGATCCAACCCGCCGGACATCCTGCTGACGACGCCAGAACAGCTCGCGCTCTTCCTAGCGTCAGACCATGCCGATGATTTCTTCTCGGACCTCAAATGCGTGATCATCGACGAAATTCACGCCATCGCGGCGTCCAAGCGCGGTGATCTCCTCTCTCTCGGCCTCGCCACGCTTGCTGAGTGGGCGCCCGCCTGCCGCTTTATAGGCCTTTCGGCCACGGTCCGCGACCCGGCCCAGCTCGCGGGCTGGCTGCCAAAGAGGGTTGCTCGCTCTACCGCGCTTATCCACGCCGAAGGCGGCACCAGCGCCAATATCGACATCCTCGTGTCGCGCGAACGCATCCCATGGTCTGGCCATTCAGGCCGCTTCGCCGTTCCCGAAGTCTACGAAGCCATCAAGGAAGCAGAGATGGCGCTCGTCTTCGTCAATACGCGCAGCCAGGCCGAAATGCTGTTTCAGGAGCTCTGGCGCGCCAATGAAGACGCGCTGCCCATAGCACTCCATCATGGTTCTCTCGCCCGCGAACAGCGCCGCAAGGTAGAGGCTGCGATGGCCGCAGGCGTCCTGAAAGGCGTGGTGTGTACCTCGACGCTCGACCTCGGTATCGATTGGGGCGGGGTGGATCTGGTGATCCAGATGGGGGCTCCGAAAGGTGCCGCCCGCCTCATCCAGCGGATCGGCCGCGCCAACCACCGCATGGATGAGGCAAGCCGCGCGCTGCTCGTTCCCACCAACCGGTTCGAAATCCTCGAATGCCGCGCTGCTGAAGCCGCCGTCGAAGCGGGTGAGATTGATGGCGAGCCCATGCGCCTTGGCGCGCTCGATGTCCTCGCCCAGCACATTATGGGCCGGGCCTGCGGCGTCGGCTTTGAGCTGGAGCCGCTGTTCAGCGAGATTCGCCGCGCCGCGCCCTATGAAGGCCTCGACTGGGAGACCTATGAGCGCGTCGTCGATCTCGTCGCCACGGGCGGCTATGCCCTCAAGACCTATGACCGCTTCAAACGTATCGTGCGGGGACGTGACGGCATCTGGCGCGTGCGCACGGCTCGCGACGCCCAGCAGCATCGCATGAATGTCGGCGCCATCGTCGAAGCCCAGCTCATGAATGTCCGCCTTACCAGCTTCGTCGGCAAGGTCGGTGAAGCGTCAGGTGGCGAGGAGCTAAAGAAAGTGCGCGGGGATCAGCGCACCATGCGGGCCGGACGCAAACTCGGTGAGATCGAGGAATATTTCATCTCGACGCTGACGCCGGGGGACACTTTTCTCTTTGCGGGCGAAATCCTTCGCTTCCTTGGTGTGTCGGAGCTTGATGTACTCGTCACACGCGCGAAAACCGATAAGCCGGCCATCCCGACATATAATGGTGGCAAGTTCCCGCTGACCACATTTCTGGCTGATCGCGTCCGCCACATGATCCATGATCCGGACCAGTGGTCGGGCCTGCCGGACCAGGTCCGTGAATGGTTCGAAATCCAGCGCGAAAAATCCGAAATCCCGCCGCCAGACCATTTGCTGGTAGAGACCTTCCCGCGGGCAGGGCGCCACTATCTCGTGACCTATCCTTTCGAAGGGCGCCTCGCCCACCAGACGCTCGGTATGCTTCTCACGCGCCGGCTGGAGCGGGCAGGGGCCAAGCCGCTCGGCTTTGTTGCGTCGGAATACGCCATGGCGATCTGGGCTATGGAGGATATGGGCTCGGTTGACATGGACGGGCTCTTCCACCCGGACATGCTGGGGGATGATCTTGAGGAGTGGCTGGATGAAAGCCCTCTGATGAAGCGGACCTTTGCTCAGTGCGCGCAGATTTCAGGCGTCATTGCGCGCCGTCTGCCCGGCAAGGAAAAGACGGGCCGTCAGGTCACTTTCTCGACCGACCTTATCTATGACGTGCTGCGCAGCCATGAGCCAGACCACATCCTCCTGCAGGCCGCCCGCCAGGATGCAGCAACTGGCCTGCTCGACATCCGCCGCCTGTCGGACATGCTGGCCCGTATACGCGGAAAGATCGATCACCGCCCGCTGAAGAAGATCAGCCCCTTCGCTGTGCCCGTCATGCTCGAGGTTGGCCGTGAGCGTGTGAATGCCGAAGGCGTCACAGACGCCATTCTGCGCGAAGCCGAAATGGACATCATCCAGGAAGCGATGGGGCGCTAGCCCCTTCCCCCTTCCACCTCATCCAGAGCTTGTCGAAGGACTGGGCACCTCCCCCGTAAACGGGGGTATAGTGATGTCTGGAAGAAAATAAAAATAGTTTTACGTTTCAGTCTCTACGAAAAAGCTCTTAAGACTTTTCGATCAGCGTTTGAACAAGCTTCCTAGTCTCGCCTATTAAGCTCACGCTAGCGGCATTACGAGTGCTGATCGTCGCAAAGTATGTTTTTCCTCTATCATCGTACATGTAATGCAAGATTTCCTCGCCGCGCCGTTCTATAAGAACGAGCTTTATCGTATAAGCGCCACCTTCGATCAGGTTGTGTTGATCATCTAACATTCTCAGCAGGTCTCTATGCTCCGCGGATTGAGCCGATGCTAGAAACAGTTCTTCCTTGTTGACGGACGTAACTAGCGTTAGCTTTTTTCTGGCGGCTAAATCGTAGAGTTTACTGGCTAGTGGCGGAAAAGAAGAAACAAAGCTGAAATCTCCGGACAAGATTGTGACCTTCTCAGCGCCCTCAACAAGCGTGGTCAATAATGACCACCCATCTCGAGGTTGGGCCGCAATTCGTCGCCGAACCAAATCATTTGGCGATGGTAGAAAAAAATGCCGGAACGCCAATGCAATTGAACCAAGCGCGAAACACGCGTTGGTTACCCAAACCCAGCTATTAGCAAGCGCTTGATTATCCCTGAAGAGATAATGGTAGTCGTTCTCGAAAAAATTTAGATATGCTGCGAAAACCACGAGCAGAAGATATGCCGCAATCAACACCCCGGTTGCTGACACGCTCAGCCAGTTGAGCATTCCTGCTGCGTATCGACGGGTAATTCGCAAAATTGAGGCAAGCCACTCTGCTATCGCTACTTTAATTGCTTTGGGTACATTTAGCTCCTCGTCTTCAATAAAAATCTCAGTGAATCGATCAACAAAGCCATCTTCGTTCAGCTTGAAGGTTGCTTGTCCTGTGAGGGACGTATTTATCCATAAGCTTCGCCGAAAAAAATGAGCTTTATAAATGACATCGAACTCACGCTCTTGTTCGCGTGTTTCTGCTAGCTTGAAGGTGCAAAGAACTCCCTCTTGATCAGCCTTTATGGATCGCCAGTACGTACGCAAACTGGACAAATTATTATGCTTCAGTTTGCCGTTTGTGTAGTAGCTGAATCGCTCTGGAAAAACCGTGGATAATGCCTCGGTGTCATGCTTCTTCCATATTGAGAAATAGCGGCCTGCAACAGCTTCACATTGATCCGTAAACGAATCCAAACTCACCCCCTCCGCCTTCGACTCCCGCTTCTGCATGTTCAACAGAAAATCTGACTGATCCGGACCTAATGTCAAAGTGCTCGGACATTTTATCTAGAATGGAATCGACGATACTTGGTGTATCTACTATCAGAAATGAGCTGCAGCCTTCATGCGCCTCGGCGATTTCTTTAGCGTCTGCGGGGTTTTCCGATAACCAGTACGAAGAATAGACATTTAAGTTCTGAAAACTAGCATCAATTGGTATATGGGCGCGCATAAACGATAATCGTTCACTGAACGACATTGCATTTCCCACATTTCGAGCCAGGTGTAGCTGTGCCGCGCTCTCGTCGATTAGAAGAGCTTTCTCAACCCCTAATGCCGAAATGGCTGCTAATGACATTGGCCCACCTCCAGCCCCAAGGTCTATGGCCAACTTTGTGGGCTTAAATCTTTCTGAAGCTACGCTGCATGCTAGTAAACACTTCAGAAGATTCTTGAAGAACTGGCTGCTGTTGAATGCCTCCGCATGCTGTTCATAAAAGCGCCGCCCAGGGCGCGGAAATTTATCAAGCCATTCACGATATTCTATTGTTTCATGGGTTGTGGGCTGGATAGTTTCAGCGATCTTTTCGAATATGGTCTGAAATTGAACTTCAACCCGATCCAATATGGCACGATCGATTGGTGCACCGTTTTCTGTCGCTTGGAGACGTGAAACTAGGTTGTCATTAGCCAAATTGCAGAGCCGCCTCTTAAGAGATTGTCGTGGTCATTTAAACATGAAGCCTTCCAATTAATATGTCAGCCTTCATCATTTGGTTACTTAGGCCGCCTCATACAGTCCCTACCAGCGCTAAAGTTACCTGTTTAGCTTCGGCCAATATGTTCCGGTTGCCACTTGATTACTTGTAATACGCTTACCACGCGAGCGCACTGGCGGCTTCTTCTCGGCCACGAATAACTCTTCCAAGACAATACGATACCCCCCATGAACGGGGGAGGGTGGCGGTTCGCTAGCGTGGGAAATGGCCCGCGAATGCGGGCCGAAGGGCGGGCAGCTAGAACTTCACCCCGCCCGACGCGATCTTCTTGTAGGTCTCCGGCGTCACCAGCTCATACGTCCCGGTCTCAGAGTCAAAGTACCAGACCTTGTCCCCGGCGCGCTCCGGGTCGAAGCCATCCTTCACAAGATCGCTCTTGCGATACTTGAAGGTCGTCGTGGTCGAGGCTTCCTGCTGTTCGCGGATGAAGACAGGCACCGCATATTTCGGCAGGCGAGAGGACAGCTTGTCCAGCACATCCTTGTAATCGAGATAGCCAGTGGTCGTGATCGATGCCATGCCAGCCTTGCCGTCTGCTCCCGGGATTGGCACGCCATAAACATTCGCCGTTTCGACGCCCGGTACACCAGCCAGCGCGTCGGCGACCTCATTGGTCGAGACGTTTTCACCTTTCCAGCGATACGTGTCGCCCAACCGGTCAACGAAATAGATGTAGCCATGGTCGCCAAGGCGCATCAGGTCGCCGGTCCGGAACCAGGCATCGCCTTCCTCGAAGACATTGCGCAGGACCTTGGCTTCGGAGGCGCGCTTGTCATGATAGCCCTCGAACCGGGTCTCCATATCATCACCGATACGACCGAGCGCTTCACCCGTCTCGCCGCGACCGGCGCGAATGCAACGACCATCTTCATCACGAAGCGGCGTCTCTGTTTCCGGGTCGACCTTCACAAAAGCAATGTGGTCGAAATACTTCGCGGCATAAGACGGGATGCGTCCACAGGCACCCGTCTCACCATCAAAGTTCATCAGCTTCACATTGCCTTCGGTCGAGCCATAGAACTCGATCATGGTCGGGATGTTGAAGCGCGACTTGAACTTGCCCCAGATTTCGGAGCGCAGACCATTGCCAAAGCCCTTGCGAACCTTGTGCTTGCGCTCCTTCGCATGGGCAGGCTGATTCAGAAGGTAGCGGCAAAGCTCCCCGATATAGACGATCGTGGTCACGCCAAAATCGGCGCAATCATTCCAGAAACGGCTAGCGGAGAACTTCTCGCGTAGCAGGATGGAGGCGCCCGTATAGAGTGCGATACCCACCGCGCAGAGACCGCCTGTCCCGTGATAAAGCGGCAAGGTTACATAAACCCTGTCTTTCTCGCCCATCTCCAGCGGAGAAATGAAGCTGCGCATCATGTTTCTCACGCGCGCGATCGACATCTTCGCAGCCTTTGGCAGGCCCGTAGTACCGGATGTGTAGGAGTAGAGGCAGATATCGGCATTAGTCAGATGCGCGCGGTGGCTGCGGTCCGGGCGCTCAGAAGACTGCGCTGCCAGTTCGACACCCAGGGGTGATCCAACCTCACCGCCAAGCGTCCAGACCGGCTGGCGGATTTGCACCATTTCAAGCGAGCGCATCGCGCGGTCCTGCTTGGCGCCTGTGATAATCAGCTTCGGTTCAACCGTTTTGAGCGAATGAACCAGCGCCTCGCCGGTGACATTGGCATTCACCAGCGCTGTGATCACGCCGATCTTGGAAAGGCCATACCAGGCTGCGACATAGTCGGGACGGTTCTCCATGAAGAGGGCGACAGTGTCGCCCGCCTTCAGGCCTTCGCCAAGCGCCCAGTGCGCAAACCGGTTGGCCTGCTCGTCCAGTTCGCCATAGCTGGTAGTTCGTCCTTCGAAAATGAAGGCCAGATTATCGCGATAGGAATCGACGGCCGCTTCGAGGTCATCTGCGAGAAGCTCGGTCGATTCATTCGTGACCGGGTCCCGCCACTTCTTCGCGCGCAACAGGATGCGCACAGTTTTGGCCTCACGTACGGCTGATTTGAGCAGTTTCATCACCATCAACACCCTTGCCTCTGGCGCGCGAGGGTGCAGTCTGTTGTCGCTGCTTCTCTCCGGCGCGCCTGTTTTCAGTCACCGCCGGGAGTGATAAGCGCGCCTTGGTTAAGGTCTGATGGGAAAGACAATCGAATATGACAGATGCCGTTTCCGGTTTGTTAGAACTTCTCGATGTCGAGCGTCTCGAGGTCGACCTCTTTCGGGGCATCACGCCTGAGGAAGAGGCGGGGCGCGAGCGCGTCTATGGCGGGCAGGTTATCGCGCAGGCATTGGCTTCGGCCTATCGCACCGTGGGCGAGGACCGCCTCTGCCACTCCCTGCACGCCTACTTTATCCGGCCGGGCGACCCCAAGATCCCGATTGTATATGAAGTCGACCGCTCCCGTGATGGCGGCAGCTTCACGACCCGCCGTGTCGTTGCTATCCAGCACGGTCAGCAGATCCTCAACATGTCGGCGTCCTTCCATGTTCATGAAGATGGCTGGGATCACCAGCACGACATGCCGGAGGTCAAGCAGCCCGAAGAGCTGATGTCGCGCCAGCAACTCGCCGAACAGTTCAAGGACAAGATCTCTGACGAGCAGCTGAAACACTGGATGCGTCCGCAGCCCTTCGAGATGAAGGAAATCAGCGGTCTCAACCCGTTCAATCCAAAGCCGAAGTCGGACGTGAATTATGTCTGGTTCCGCACCGATGGAAAGGTGGAGGCGTCGCCTGCGATGCATCATTGCCTCGTGGCCTGGGCCAGCGACATGAACCTTCTTGGTTCCAGCCTGCGTCCGCATGGGCTGCACTGGATCAACAAGGATCTGATGACCGCCAGCCTCGATCACGCCATCTGGTTCCACGCCCCGGTCCGCGCCGATGAGTGGATGCTCTACGCGATGGACAGTCCGAAAGCTGGCAATGGCCGCTCCTATAATCGCGGCCTCATCTATACGCGGGAAGGGCAACTGGTTGCCTCAACTGTGCAGGAAGGCCTCATGCGCAAGCTAAAGCCGCGCAAGAAGGATTGATGTCGCTTGCCTGACGGCCTAGCAGGCCACTCATGCTAACGATCGACAATCTCACCTACCGGATTCAGGGCCGCACGCTGCTGGAGGATGCCTCGGCGACCCTTGCGGCTGGCTGGAAAGTGGGCCTCATCGGCCGCAATGGCACCGGCAAGTCCACGCTGCTGCGTCTGATCCGCGAGTCCGGCGATGAGTTCGACAGCGCCATCCGTATCGGCAAGGCCGCGCGCCTCGGCTGGGTGGCGCAGGAGGTCGAAGCCTCCGACCGCACCATCCTGTCCGAAACGCTGAGCGCGCATACCGAACTTGCGCAGCTCATGCATGACTCAGAGACGGTCACTGATCCACAGGAGCTTGCGAACGTCTATGAACGGCTGACGGCCATCGATGGCTGGTCAGGCGAGGCGCGTGCCGCCTCCATCCTCACCGGCCTCGGCTTCACGCAATCAGATCTGACGCGCGCCTGCCGGGAGTTTTCCGGTGGCTGGCGGATGCGCGCCGCGCTTGCTGGCGTCCTTTTCGCTGAGCCAGACCTCCTCCTGCTTGATGAGCCGACCAACTATCTCGACCTGGAGGGCGCCGCCTGGCTTGAGAGCTATCTCAAACAGTATCCGCACACCGTCCTTCTGGTCAGCCATGACCGCGAATTGTTAAACAATGCCGTGACGCATACGCTGGCGCTCGAGAACCAGAAGCTCATCGTGCATCCCGGCAATTACGATAGCTGGCAGAAAAAGCGTGCCGAACAGCTGTCCCAGCTTGAGGCCCAGAAGGCCAAGCAGGACAAGGACCGCGCCCACCTTCAAAGCTTCGTCGACCGGTTCCGTGCCAAGGCCTCAAAGGCGACGCAGGCCCAGTCCCGCATCAAGATGCTGGAAAAGATGCAGGAAGTCGTCATCCCGCTGTCAGAGCGCACGCACCCTTTCGAATTTCCTGCGCCCGACCAGCTCGCCTCGCCGCTCTTTGTTCTGGATGAGGCTGACCTTGGCTATGCCGAGGACAATCCGGTCCTGCGCGGTGTGCATCTGCGCGTCGACAATGATGACCGGATCGCCATTGTCGGGGCGAACGGGCAGGGCAAGTCGACGCTGGTGAAGTCTATCGCGGGCCGGCTTGGTCTGATTGATGGCAACCGGGTTGCCGCCCCCAAGGTCGAAGTCGGCTATTTCAGCCAGGACCAGCTCGATGAGCTTAGTGTTGGAGACACCGCGCTCGACCACGTCCGGCGCCTGCGCCCCACGGCGACCGATGGACAGGTTCGGTCTATCGTCGCCAATATCGGCTTCAACCGGGACAAGGCGGAAACCAGGGTCGAAAAGCTTTCGGGTGGTGAAAAAGTCCGCCTCCTGCTTGGCCTGATGGCGCTGAAGTCACCCCACATCATGATCCTGGACGAACCGACCAGCCACCTCGACATCGATAGCCGCGAAGCGCTTATCCATGCGCTGAATGACTATGAAGGCGCTGTCCTACTCATCACCCACGATGTCTATCTCGCCGAAGCGACGGCTGATCGGCTCTGGCTGGTCAATGAAGGCCGGGCCGGGCCGTATGAAGGCGATCTTTCAGATTATCGCGCGCTGGTGCTTCAGGCCGACCGGGCCGCTTCGAAAAATGCGCCGGTCGCTCCTGCTGCGCCATCGCCGCCACCTGCGCCAAAGCGGTCAGATAGCGAAATCCGCCGCGCCACCGCCGAAATCCGCAAGCGCATTTCTGCGGCCGAGCGCGAGATGGAAAAAATTCGCAAGGAGCTTGCCGGCATCGACGCTGAGCTCGCCGACCCGACCCTCTATGACGTTGATCCTCAAAAGGCGGTGTCACTTGGCAAATCGCGTGACCGGCTTAACGCCGCCCTCGATGCAACAGAAGAAACATGGCTTGCGGCCAGCGAGGAGTTCGAGGCAGCCGCCAGTGCCTGATGGCCATAATTCGGCCATGGCTTGGCGGCCAACCTGATATTGGAGACTTTCGCTGGTTGGCGATGCTCCATACCCTGTTGTGAATTCGCGGCGCATGCCGTCCCCAAACCGGTAGAAGGGCCCCTCAAATTGCGCAGACCAGCAAAAGCGACGGCCTTGTCAATCGCCCTGCTTGCTGCGGCGGTGACCCTCCCGGCCTGCGACGTCGCCCTGCCGGAAGAGAGCGGCGACTACTGCCGATCCATTACTTTCCGCTCTCTGCCCTATACGGTCTGCACTTTCCGCGCCGATCGCGATGATATCCGTCTCTTCTATGCCGATGGCGACGATGGCCAATACCTTCAATTCAACGCGCTGGCCGACACTCTGGAAGGGCGCGGCGAATCCCTCGTCTTCGCGATGAATGGCGGGATGTATCACGAGGGGCGCCAGCCTGTTGGTTACCTGCGCGCAGAGGACGGAGACCGCGCCAGCGTGAACACGAATGAAGGTCCGGGCAATTTTCACATGAAGCCGAACGGCGTCTTCTGGCTGGAAAATGGGCGCGCCGGTATCTCCGTCTCAGAAACCTATCTCGACGAGGGCCGGGATCCCGAATACGCGACCCAGTCCGGGCCAATGCTGGTCATTGATGGGGATATCCATCCGGCGCTGAATCCCGACGGCACCTCCCGCAAGCGCCGCAACGGTGTCGGCGTCAGTGCGGACGGGCGCACGGTCCACTTCGCCATTTCGGACACGCTCGTCACTTTCCACGATTTCGCGAGCCTCTTCCGGGACCGCCTCGAAGTACCGGACGCGCTGTTTCTCGATGGGCAGGTTTCGCGCATCTATGCGCCGGCGATGAGCCGTGATGAGCAGGGCGCGGACATGGGACCGATCGTCGGTGTTGTGGAAAGATGAAGAAGATAGAGCTTTCTGACGAACGCCGCGATGCCCTCGTTGCTCATCTTCAGTCGCTCTTCTCCTCAAGCTTCGACGAGACCCTGAGCGATTTTCGGGCAGGCGAGATCCTCGAACTCATGCTGCGTACGCTCGGCCCGACCGTCTATAATCAGGCGGTTGCAGACGTGCGCGCTCACCTTGAGGGCAAGCTTGATGACCTCGACGGAGAGGTGCGTGCCGAAGAAAATTGACGGGCCAAATGTGTAACGTTGATGTTACACATTATTCTGGCTAGCGTGTAACCTTGGCGTTACATGGAGAGCTGGAATGTCTGACGAAGTCGAGAAACTGTCCCGCAAGCGCCGCCGCCTGCTCATTTTTATGGCGATTGCCTTTGCCATCTGGCAGCTGGCAGGCCTTGAGATGTTCAGTGATCTCGCCGGGGTCGACAGACGATTGACCAGTTTCGCTAGCCTGTTTGCTTTTGTCGTCTGGACGGTAATGCTGTTCATCCTGATGCGTCAGCGCGGCGTGAAACGTGCGCTGCCTGAGACGCGCGCAGCGCTTGATGATGAACTTGTCCAGCAAAACCGGATGCGCGCCTTCCAGACAGGCTTTTGGGTGATGCTGCTGACTGCAGGTCTTGTTTTCACCGTGTCGCATTTCTTCAGGATCGAAGGGAATGTCGCTGCACAGCTTATTCTTGTGGCCGGTGTCGTCGGCCCAATGCTTGCCTTTGCCAGGCTGGAAGGCCGCGATGCCTGACCACCCTGACTTGCAGACAGCGCTCAAGCACTACCGCCAGGCAGCAGGTCTCACGCAAGCAGATCTTGCGGCCAAGGTTTCAGTCAGCCGCAAGACCATCAATACGATTGAAAACGGGGTCTTCGTCCCGACAACTGTCCTGGCACTAAGGCTTGCGCGCGTGCTGGACTGTCGGGTCGAGGATCTATTCAGTCTGCGCGACTAGTACTCGTCGTCGCCTTCAAGCGCTTCGTCAGCTTCATTGACGATGTTGCGCGTGGCTTCTCCGGTCTCTTCAGCGGCCGCGCCCAGGAACTCGTCCATACGCTCGCCAGCACCTTCAAAGGATCCTTCTGCAATGCGGAAGTATAGGAGGATGATCAGAAAGATTGCGGCGATCAGAACGATCAGCCCGGAAAGAAATTTACCCATCAGCTTAGCCCTCTTGGATCAGGAACACCCCTAGCCACCCGCTACGGGCTTCATTCAAAATCCTAACACATTATTAAGGTTATAGTTCCCGCACGCAAGCTTGGACTTTCCCGCGCATCTTCCCCATCTCGCTCCAGACACGCGAACTCCAACCGGAAGGATAGATTAATGGCAACCCTGACGCTCTATGGCCTGAAGAACTGCGACACCTGCAAAAAGGCGATGTCAGCGCTCGACGCGGACGGACACGAGGTTACGCTCGTCGATATTCGCGCAGACGCCGACTTGCAGGAGAAAGTCTCGCTCTGGCTCGAGGCGGTCGGTCCCGACAAACTGGTCAATAAACGCTCGACCACATGGCGGGGTCTCTCCACGGAGGAGAAGTCAGAGGTGGAGCAGGGCAAGGCTGAAGAGCTGCTCGTCCAGAACCCGACACTGATCAAGCGCCCGGTGATCGAAACTGGTGCCGATGTCTATGTCGGCTGGACGAGCGATGTGCAGGCCCTGTTATAGGCCGCCCTGGCTTCGTCTAGAAAAGCGCGAACCATAGACAGCTCACGCCCGTCGCCAGCATGACGATGGCGGTCAGCAGCGTGCCGAACATGCGGCCCGGGCTGCCGCCACTCGACCCGCCGAGTCCGACTGCGTGAAGAATACGTCCGATCAGGAAGAGGGCGCCAAGACCATGGATCAGCAGGACAGGCGCCGCGAGAACGCCCAGCCCGACAATGCCGATCAGCGTGACCGGAACGTCTTCGACTGCATTCCCCTGTACGCGTTGGGCCCGCTGGAGGCGCTCGTTCGCTCCGTCGCCGAAAATGATCTTCTCGGCGGAGCGTACCCTGCCGACATTCATCTTGAGCAGGATGAACAGGATGATGAACAGGCCGCTATAAACAATGGCGGCTTCAATTGATGTCATGGCGTTTCCCCTTCGCTTGGCGCGTCTGCTGCGCGCACCTGGGCATCTCCGTCAAACTTCGCAATCTGGTCAAGACTTTCTCGTCGAAAACGATCGCGCAGCCCAGTTTTCTCAAAGGCGCGAGGGAACGAGGAAGGTGGCAGGTCCGTTACTTAGCCGACCTGTAACTATCAAGGAGAGACAGATGAAGAAGATCATTACCGCTCTTGCGACCACCACCATTCTTGCGGCGGGCCCGGCTTTCGCCGACCACCACATGGAAGATTCCTCGTCCGATGACATGACCGCAGAAGCGGAAGTGGAGATCGAGACAGAAGTCGAAACCTCCGACGCGCCGACCCCGCCAAAGTCGGAGCCAGAGGCAACAACCAGCACCACAACGACCTATCAGAACACCGACACCACGTCGGCCCCGGTCATGACGGACACTGACACGGTCGTGAATGACCCTGTAGCCGAGACGACACCGCCGGCAACGACCTCGACTACGACAACGACCACCATGGCTACATCGAGCGACACCGATACGATGGAAACCGAGGTGACGACGGACGCTGGTACGTCGGCCATGACCCAATCGGATGTAACGGCGACGACCGAAGCAGAGACTGAAGATTTTGTTCGTACCAGCACGACGACCGTGCCGAGCAACGAACTCAGCTCATCCATGGCCGTTCAGCTTTTCCTCAGCGTCGATGGCAACGGCGATGGCATGATCTCCCAGTCCGAGTGGAGCGACTGGCAGAACCGTTCGAATGTCGGCGACGACCTCTTCGCCAAGTATGACGCCGATGGCGATGGTGACATCGAACTCAGTGAATACCTGAAGACTTACACCGCATCGTAAGCAGCTGCACTGTGATCAAAGGAAAAGCCCGCCGCACTGGCGGGCTTTTTCATGCCCTGGCCCATTGAAACGCGCGCAATGCGGCGCGATAGCCGATGTCATGCTCATCGCGTTCAACAAACCCTTTGGCGTTCTCTCCCAGTTTACCGACAAGGGGACAGACGGAAGTCCTCGTCAGACCTTGTCAGACTTCATCGACCTGCCGGGTGTCTATCCGGCGGGGCGGCTCGACCGGGACAGTGAAGGCCTGCTCCTGCTGACAGATGACGGGCGACTGCAGTCGCGAATTGCCGACCCACGCCACAAAACGGAAAAGACCTACCTCGCCCAAGTCGAAGGCCTGCCCGAGCCGGACGCGCTGGAGGCCTTTCGCAAGGGTCTTGATCTTAAAGACGGCCGTACCCGGCCGGCAAAAGTGAAGCAGGTCGAAGCGCCTGAAGGCCTATGGGAGCGCGACCCACCTGTCCGTTATCGCAAGACGGTGCCAGACTGCTGGCTGGAAGTGGGCCTGCGCGAAGGAAAGAACCGGCAGGTCAGACGCATGACGGCCGCCATCGGCCATCCAACTCTCCGCCTGATCCGCATCCGGATCGGTGACTGGTCCCTGGACGATCTCGCTCCCGGAACCTGGCGAGAAGTCGCCCAATAATCCGCGGCCAGTCTGCGGCAAAAAGTTGAACGAATTTTACCCGTATAACCCGGCAGGGTGATGCGCGCCGGAATACCCCCTGATCTATTGCAATCACTTCAGTTTCAGGGGAAGCAAAATGCTTAGACACATTGTTCTCGTTTCAATTGCCGGACTTGCTGCGACAGCTTGTTCGACGACCACCTCGCTTGGTGGGTCGCAGGAGCTCACGCCGCGCCTCGTCGCCAGCCAGCCGGGTGATGCCGACATGTCGTGTGAGACGCTCAGCACCGAGATCGCAAGCATGGACACCTACATGACGCAGGCCGACCAAAGCGCCCGCAACGCTGAGACATCCGGCGCAGCGGCGAGCACGGCGGCCGGTCTTGCAACGAATGCCGCGCTTTACAGCGGCGCGCTCGGCCGTGTGCCGGGACTGGGCTTTGCAGCGAATGCTGCAGGGGGGCTTGCGCAGCAAAACGCGCAGGCGGAGGCCGAGCGTCAGGCCGAAAACGCACGCACGGCAGAACTGCGCCGCACAGCGCTAATGGGGATATATGCTGGCAAAGGCTGCTAGGGGCTGACTGCCCGGCCCGCATCGGACGCGTCGCTGATGGCATCCAGTATGAAGTGAGCGACCCGTTCAGGCCTTTGATACAGCATAATGGCGCCGGCGCCCGGCTCGGTTTCAAACCGGGCGCCGCGCAACTTCCCAACGAACTCCCGGACCGCTTCCGGGTCCACGATTGAGCAATCTTCCGGCTGCAGCCAGTATTGGTGGCAGCTCGCACTCAAGGCGTCTGCCGACCAGTCCGCATGCTTTGATTTTTCATCCAGGAAGAACGGCATTCCCTCCTGCTCGCAGGCATGGAACGACCCGTTCGCATGTAGCTCCATCACGCCAGGCATCAGCAGGGCGCGCATGTCCACCTCTGAGCGCGCATACCTGTCCGTCAGGAACGCCCGCACGCCCTTCTTCCTGAAGCTTCGAATGCCCAGCGCGTTCGCCATCTTCAGGATGGCCGGCGCATGCCGCGTTGCCATGGCGGCAAACCGCACCCGGCGGTCCATGCTGGCATAGTGCTTTTCATCCAGCGGAATTCCGCCATTGATGAAGATGAGCGACCTTGCTCGCGGGCCAAGTGCATTCGCGATCCGATAGGCATGGCTCGTGCCCAGCTGGTGCCCGACCACGTGTACCGACTCTACGCCCTCTACATCCAGAACCGCCAAAGCGTCGGCGACTGCGTCGGCCTCGAATGTATCGGCTGAATGGGGCGGGCCGGAATAACCGTAGCCCGGTCTTGATGGCGCGAGGAGGCGAACGCCCGCGTCCGCAAGCTTGCTGAGGAATGCCGGGGCAAAGAAGGGTCCCTGTATCAAGGCATGGGAAAACAGGACCGTCGTCTTCGCCGAGCTGGGGCCGTGGCGGTAATAGGCGATACTTCGCCCGTCTCGCACTGTCTGCGTCAGCGAGCTGACGGGCGTGGCCCAGTCGTCAAGATCGGCGCGGCGCGCATCCGGCATCTTGCGCAGGAGGTATGAGATGCTGGCTGCCAGACGCACGACGTCGGTCATGCGCGCGCAGCCCGTCTTCCGAAGGATCGTCTTTGCCTGAACCTTGATCGTTTCCGGAGAGCGGCCGCGTTCTTCGGCAATCTCTCGCGGCGTCTTGTTATCCAGATGACCTTGCAGGACCTCGGTTTCGGACTCCGTCAGCCCCAGCGCATTGCCAAGCCGCTCGATCAGTCCTTCAGACCAGTGAATGAAGGAGAGCGATATTCGTGCCTCGGTGTCATCACCATGCCCCGGTTGGACGAGGGCAAGGCACGGGCGAGGGTCATCTTCCCGCACACGCGCAAGGAGGATCAAGTCTTCGCGGTCCGGTTCAGACAACGCCTCCCGGATCTGGTTGAGCGCCTCATGGTCGAATGGAAGTTCGCTTAGTCGACGTGGCAGTTCGCATCCAAGAAGGGCAATGGCGGCCTCATTACCATGGACCTGCATCGTCCCGGGCGCGACCCGCAGCACGCTGTGATAGCGCGCATCTGTTTCGGCTTCGTGCGCCTCTGCCTTCATTGCAACATCGAAAATGCGTTCCAGTCGGCTCGTATGGTCTTCAAGTCCATCATGGGAAAACCGCGCCACATCCTCCGCAACCTTCCCGGTTTCAGGATCAGCGCAGAAATAATCATGGGCGGCGTCCAGGAAGTCTTCGAATCCGGTGCTTTCGAGCGGGATCTCGTAAGCGCGCCCCAGAAGTTCGAAGTATCTAGATTCGGTCGTCGTGTTGGCCATCTGCCTGTCTGAACGTGCTGTCCCCACGACTAGTTGCGGCAAGGCAAGGGTCGCTGGCAAGTCAGATTTAAGACGGCGACCGATTTGGCGCGGCGGGCCGCCGCTCTAGCTGGAGGCTCAAAGACTTATGTGAAAAAGGAAACTGTCATGCGCCTTCTCATCGCCCTTGCCGCCTCGACTGCCTTCACGCTCGCCGCCCA
>Ga0208965_1000270_pt1 | contig 25892 bp, 23 predicted proteins | sample AOAMet1_07_M0_10_2_FD_188230 | JGI IMG/M metagenome (GOLD analysis project Ga0208965, IMG submission 188230) | Ammonia-oxidizing marine microbial communities from Monterey Bay, California, USA - CAN11_07_M0_10 (SPAdes) | ecosystem: Environmental > Aquatic > Marine > Intertidal zone | place...
TGACGGGTATCGGCTTCTACTACCTGCTTGGTTTCCTCGGTTTCGAGATCGTCCCGCGCAGCGAGGTCGCCGCCGCCGCCCCAAACCAGTCGCCATCGGTCTATGCGCGCAACGAGACCTATCTGCCTGGCGCCAGCGATGATGCTGCCAGCTCCAGCTCTGAAACGCAGGAAGCAGAACGTGACCGCCGTCTCGTTGTCTCTTCGCCTTTCAGACGCGGCGACTAGACGAACTCCACCTCCAGATGGGTGCGTGTGCGTGAGGTCACCTCACATTTCGCATCCAAGCCATCGGCCTTGATAAGCAACCTGAATTCGTTCGGCACATCTGTTGTCGCGATCATGTCGAGGCCAGCGCCTTCCTGACCAAGCGTACGGACCGTACAGTCGATCGTTGAGCCGCCATTCCGGAAGCTGATCTTGCCTGCCTTCAGTACCCGCCGGCGCGCTGCGCGGACGGTAACATCACTCTTGCCGAAGGCGACGCAGCGGTTCCGCCCTTCCGACTTGGCCTGATAAAGCGCCGCGTCGGCCCGCTCCAGCAAACTGTCCAGATCCCGGGTCTCAATGTTGAACGTGCCGATACCAAAGCTCGCCGTGATGCCGACGGTCCGCCCACCAAACTCAAACCGGAGCGCGGAGATATCCCGGCGCAGCTTTTCGGCCGCCTCTAGCGCGCCCTGTCTGTCCGTCTCTGGCAACAGGACAGCAAACTCCTCGCCGCCCATGCGCCCAAGCAGATCGCTGGTGCGAAGCCGCGTCTGCGCAGCCTTCGCCATCTCTCGCAGGACCTCATCGCCAGCCGCATGGCCGAACGTGTCATTGATGGATTTGAAATGATCCAGATCGAAGCAAATCGCCGTGAAATTGTGGCGGTGCCGGGCAGCCAGCGAGGCGATTTGCACACCCTGCTCGCGAAAGGCGCGGCGCGAAAGCGTGCCGGTCAGCTCATCGCGCATGGCCACGCGCCGCAGCTGGAAGTTCTCGGCAACGATATCAGCAAAGTCCTGCAGGACGGCCAGTTGCCCCTCTGTAATCTTGCGAGGTTTCGTATCGACGGCGCAAAGCGTCCCGATCCCCTGCCCGTTGCTGGAACGCACGGGAACGCCAGCGTAGAAGCGGACATGGGGCGGTCCGGCGACAAAAGGATTGTCACGAAAGCGCGGATCTTCGAACGTATCGCTAACCACGAACGGGCCATCAATCGCCAGTGTGAACTGGGAAAAACTGTCGGCGTGCTGCGCTTCCGTTACCGGCGTACCGACAGCAGATTTCAGCCAGAAGCGGTGGCCATCCATGATGGAGATCGCCGCGATTTCGACCTTGAAGATCTTTTTGACCAGGCCAACAATCCTGTCATAGGATTTTTCGGCTGGCGTATTGATGATGCCAAGTTCGCGGACGGCCCGAAGGCGGGAGTTCTCGTCAGGAATGACACCTGTATTTGGGACGCTCTGTTTTGCGGGGTACCCTGGCATGGCCTCGCCTTCCGGTGTGTTTGTCCCCCCACCCTAATTCGGCTTATGACCAGTGTGGACAAAAGCGGTTATCTTGAGGTTAAGCCGCTGTTTTTGATCCGGATACGGCGCTTATTCCTGTGGGACAGGCTCCACCTCAATCGTGCCTTCAGATGTGACATCCAGCGCATACAAGTCGAGGGCTACTTCAAGCGTTATGAAGCCATAGACAGCCCAGACCGCAAACATGACGAGGATGGCGAGCGTGAACGGTCTGGCGAACCGGTCGGCGTTCCGCACCTGGTCAAATCCCCACGCAATCAGGAAGAGCATGATGCTGGCGAGGATCACTGCGCCGATGACATCGGTTGGCCAGTGGGCGCCGAGATAGACCCGCGAGAAACCGATCAGACCGATCAGCAGGATAAAACCAGCCACGGCTAGTTTCTGCACCGAGCCCTTCAAGGCATAGGCGGCGAAGATGGCGAGAGCGCCATAGATGACCGCCGAATTGGTCATGTGGCCGGATGGAAAACTGAAGCTCTCGACCCCGCCATAGAGATCGGCCGTCGGCCGGTCACGCGCGATCAGGAGCTTGATCAGCTTCACAATCAGCAGGGTGGAAATGAAGGCAATGGCACTCATCGCCGCTGGCCACCAGGCCCGACGCAGAAGGAGTGCGATCACGATTGTGGAGGCAATCAGCGTCAGCGCGACAGCATCACCGAACAGGGTGACCAGCACGACGACCCAGTCCGTTGCCGGGCTGCGCGCGGCCTGCACCGCATCACTGATCGCCAGATCGACAGAAACCAGCATCGCCTCATTCTTCACGGCAAGCGCGAGGGCGATGAAAGCGATAGCGGCCAGACCGGCCGGCAGGAAATATGATCGTGTGTGACGCATACGGACGAAGTGGCGGGCCGGAGAAACTTTTCAAATACTAGCTGTGCGCTTCCCAAGCGGGAAACGACAGCAAGATGGCCCGCCGAGAAAGCCTAGTCGCGCTGGAACTTCTTGAATTTGAGCTTCTTTGGCTCAACCGCATCAGGGCCGAGACGGCGTTTCTTGTCTTCAAGATAGGACGAGAAATCACCCTCGAACCATTCGACATGGCTGTCACCTTCGAAGGCGAGGATGTGGGTCGCCATACGGTCGAGGAACCAGCGATCGTGCGAGATCACCACGACAGAGCCCGGAAAGCCGTCGAGGCCTTCTTCGAGCGCCTGCAAGGTTTCCACGTCGAGGTCGTTGGTCGGTTCGTCGAGCAGGAGGCAGTTGGCGCCCTGGCGCAGCATCTTGGCGAGGTGGACTCGGTTACGCTCACCACCAGACAGGAGGCCGACTTTCTTCTGCTGGTCAGAGCCCTTGAAGTTGAAGGCGCCGACATAGGCGCGCGAGTTCACTTCAACGCCGCCAAGGTCGATGACATCGAGGCCGTCGGAGACTTCTTCCCAGACATTCTTCTTGTCGTCGAGCTGGTCGCGGCTCTGATCGACATAGCCAAGCTTGACCGTATCGCCGACACGGATTGTGCCACTATCAGGGGTTTCCTTGCCCATGATCATCTTGAACAGGGTCGACTTACCGGCACCGTTCGGGCCGATCACGCCGACAATGCCGCCCGGCGGCAGAGCAAAGGACAGATCATCGATGAGAAGGTTGTTGCCGAACGCCTTACGCAGGTCTTCCGCCTCGATGACGATGTTACCAAGGCGCGGGCCAGGCGGGATGCGTATCTGCGCCGTGGACACTTTCTCCCGCTCCGCCTCGGAAGCGCGCTGCTCATAGGCAGAGATACGGGCCTTGGATTTCGCCTGACGTGCCTTGGCACCTGCGCGAACCCATTCGAGTTCTTTTGCCAGCGTGCGCTTCTTGCCAGCATCTTCACGGGCTTCCTGCTCCATCCGCTTGGCTTTCTGTTCGACCCAGTCGGAGTAATTGCCCTTGTAAGGATTGCCGCGGCCACGGTCGAGTTCAAGGATCCAGTCGGTGATCTTGTCGAGGAAATAACGGTCGTGGGTGACGAGGATTACACAGCCCGGAAAGTTGATGAGATAGTTCTGGAGCCAGGCGACCGTCTCAGCGTCGAGGTGGTTGGTCGGTTCGTCCATCAGGATCATGTCAGGCTTTGACAACAGCAGCTGACAGATCGCGACGCGGCGGATTTCACCGCCCGACAAATTAGTGACAGAGGCATCACCTTCCGGGCAACCCAGGGCGACCATCGCCATCTCGATCTTGGAATCGATGTCCCAGGCATCGGCCTGGTCGACCTGCTCCTGCAGGGCCGTCATCTCTTCCATCAGCTCGTCGGTGTATTCCTCACCGAGCTTCATCGAGATTTCGTTGAACTTGTCGAAGATCTGCTTCTCCGGACATTGCGAAGCAATGTTTTCGAACACCGTCTTGCTCTCATCCAGCTTCGGCTCCTGCGGCAGGTAACCGACCTTGGTGCCCGGCGCCGGATTGGCCTCACCATTATACTCGGTGTCCTGACCCGCCATGATGCGCAGCAGCGTCGACTTACCGGCGCCGTTTACACCGACGACACCGATCTTGGCGTCTGGCAGGAAGGAGAGGTGGATGTTTTCGAATACCTTCTTGCCGCCTGGATAGGTCTTGGTCAGGCCCTGCATGTTGAAGACGTATTGTTGACCGGCCATGGGGTGAGAACGCTCGCTGATCTGGAATGGGAATTGGAAACCGCGATGTAGTCGCTGGGGGCCCTCAAGATCAAGGTAGAAGGTGTGCGGGCGGGTTTTCGCAGGACGGCCGGATTCTGCGGCGACTACCAGTTGCGGGGGCTGACACCTGCCTGAACTGCGCTAGGTATGGCGGTCATGCGTAATCTCGTTTCAGGCCTTGCTGCCGCCCTACTTCTCGCCTCCCCCGCAATCGCCCAGACCGGACAGGACACTATGGCCTCCAAAGAGCTGACGATCGAACGTCTCTACGCCTCCCCTTCGCTGAGCGGGCCTGCGCCAACGGGCGTGAAATACTCTCCTGATGGTCACCGCGTGACCTTCCTCAAGGCGCGCGAGGATGATTCCAGCCGCTATGACCTTTGGCAGTTCGATGTGGAAACGGGCGCCCAATCCATGCTGGTCGACTCGACCCTGCTGGAGCCTGAAGAGGTGGAGCTGTCGGAAGAGGAAAAGGCGCTGCGTGAGCGCCGCCGGATCGCAGGGCGCAAGGGTATCGTGGACTATGACTGGGGCACAGCCGACACGATCCTCGTGCCGCTGGGCGGCGATCTTCATCTGGTCACGCTTGGCGCGGACGGCGCGCAGACCCGACAGCTGACAGAGACCGAAGCCTTCGAATATGACGCCCGCGTCTCCCCGCGCGGCAATTATGTGAGCTTCGTTCGTGATGGCGCCGTGTTCGTGATCGAGCTTGCGAGCGGTAAGGAACGCCAGATCACGCCAGACGCCGAGCCTGACAATGCCATCTCCTATGGCGTTGCCGAGTTCGTCGCGCAGGAAGAGATGAGCCGCTATACAGGCTATTGGTGGAGCCCGGATGAGCGCCACATCGCTTTCACCAAGGTCGATGAAAGCACGGTCGACATCATTGAGCGCTTTGACATCAAGGCTGAAGAAACGACGGTCATCGACCAGCGCTATCCGCGCGCTGGCACGCCCAATGCGCTTGTCGAACTCTTCGTCTACAATCTGGAGAGCGGGGAGGATGCGCGCCTGACTTCTGTCGGGCCGGACACCTATCTTGCTCGGGTGAACTGGGCGGGCAGCAGCCTCTGGTTTCAGACGGTCAACCGCGACCAGACAGAGATCCGCTATAACCGCACCGATGGCCTGCCATGGCGGGTCTGGTCGCCGCTGAAAGAGACGCAAGACAATTGGGTGAACCTGTCCAACGATTTTGTCGGCCTCGATGAAGGCATCCTGCTGACCACCGAGGAAACCGGCTACCGTCATCTCGCCATCTCGCCAGAAGGCAGCAATGCGAGCGAGCTGCGCTTCCTGACCAACGGCGAATGGGCCGTCGATAGCCTCAAAAGCGTCGACCGGGACAATGGCATTGTCTATTTCACCGGCTATGCCGACACGCCGCTGGAGCAGCACCTCTATTCAGTCCCGCTGAGCGGCGGGGAGCCTGCGCGCATCACTGAAGCGGGCAAGTCATGGTCCGTCAGCATGGCGCCCGACGCGCAGTCCTTTGTCGGCACCTCATCGGCCCCGAACCAGCCGCCGCAGACAGGTCTTTATACGGCCAGCGGTGAGCTCATCGCATGGGTCGAGGAAAATGCACTCAATGCGGACCACCCCTACGCCTCTTATCTCGATGCCCATGCCGAGCCTGAGTTTGGCACGCTGGAGGCTGAGGATGGCCAGACGCTTTACTACTCCATACTGAAGCCCGCCGATTTCGACGCATCCAAAACCTATCCCGCCATCGTCGAAGTCTATGGCGGCCCGCATGCGCAGACGGTGGACCGGGACTGGGAGAGCCTGTCGGACCAGTATCTTGCGCGGCAGGGCTTCATCGTCTTCCGCCTCGACAATCGCGGCATGGCAAATCGGGGCAAGACGTTCGAGGATGTCATCTATCGCCAGACCGGCGGGCCGGAAGTGCGCGACCAGCTGAAAGGCGTCGAGTGGCTGAAGTCCCAGCCTTTCGTCGATGCGGACCGGGTTGCCATCCAGGGCTGGTCCTATGGTGGTTACATGACACTGATGACGATCCTGCAGGCCCCGGAAGGCACGTTTGCCGCCGCCGTCGCTGGCGCGCCTGTCACCGACTGGTCGCTCTACGATACCTTCTACACAGAGCGCTATATGGACACGCCGCAGGGCAATGCGGACGGCTATGACAAGTCATCGGTCTTCTATCATCTTGAGCGTCTGAAAGCCGAACTGCCGCCGCTCCTCCTCGTCCACGGTATGGCCGACGACAATGTCACCTTCGACAATACGACAAGGCTGATGGCGGAGATGCAGGAGAAAGGCCTTCTGTTCGAGCTGATGACCTATCCTGGCCAGCGCCACGGCATCCGCGGCCAGGCCCTGCAGACCCACCTGATGAAGACCCGTATGGCGTTCCTGAACAGGCAGCTCAAGGAATAAGCGATTGGAGCAAGGGTTCGGCGGTTTTCTGGCGCACGGCGCAAGTCTTGTCGGCGCCGTCTTAACCGCTCTGCTCGTGGCACTCACACTTGTGCTGTTTCTGTGGGTTCTGCTCGCAACGCTCGCGATCTTCATGAGAGCGTTCGGGATGTCCTACTATCCACGCATTACCGGGTCGTACCGCCGCGTTTGGGTACTGGCCGTCCTGCCTCTCTTCTGGGTCTTCTACATGTATTGGGGAAGTGATCACGCAGTCGACTGGGTGACTGGAGAGCCGGGAAAGCCCGAATGGATCAGTCAGGTCGTCACATTCTCGCTGCCGGTGATGATCCCCATCCTTTTTGCAGTGGCCGTGTGGCTCAAAGGCGCCCGTGTCTTTGCGGTCAAGTATGGCTTGGCAAATCTCTGGCTCGCCTGCATCGCTGCTTTCGTAGCGCTCTACTAGTCGCGGGAGCCAGGCACCAACGTGCCAGCGATCACGTCGCTCAAAGACTGAGCGGACTGGCCAACACCTTGGCGCGTGCGCAAAAACTCATGTGAAATCGAACCTTTGGGGTTGATGCGCTTTCTTCCTTCGGCATCTTCAAGTTCCAGAAGGAAGGGTTTCGCATGGGCCGACTGATTGCCATCTCGAACCGCACCGCCGCTGATCCGAGTGCCCGCGCAGGCGGCCTCGCCGTCGCGGTCTGGGAGTCGCTGACATCGACAGGCGGCATGTGGTTCGGCTGGTCAGGGAATATCGTCGAAGGTGAACCGGGCCCGCCCGAGCACATCACCGATGAGGGCGTCGACTTCATCGTTACCGACTTTACCGAGGCCGAGCATGACGGCTTCTATCTGCAATATGCCAACCGGGTCATCTGGCCGGTTTTCCACTATCGGGTGGACCTTGCCCATTTCGGCGACACCGATTTCGACGCCTATGAGAAGGTGAACAAGCGCATTGCCGACATGGTCGTGCCGCACCTCGAAAAGGGCGACAGCGTCTGGGTGCATGACTACCATTTCCTGCTGATGGGCGACTTTTTGAGGAAAGGCGGATGGGACGGCCCCATCGGCTTTTTCCTCCATATTCCCTTCCCCTCACCTGAGGTTTTTCGCGCCCTGCCCGAACATGAGCAAATCGCCCGCGCCATGTGCGAGTTCGATGTGCTTGGCTTCCAGTCAGAGAATGACCGCTCCAACTTCGTGCAATTCCTCGTGCGTTCCTGCGACGGGGTCGATGAGGGCGATGGCTGGATCAGTGTCTTCGGCAGGCGGATCAGAGCGAACGCCTATCCCATCGGAATTGAGGCAGAGAGTTTCGCAAAACTTGCGGTTGGTCAGCGTGCCAAGACGGCCGCCACCCGCATCGGTAAATTCCTTGGCGGGCGAAAGCTCGTGCTCGGTGTGGACCGGATGGACTATTCCAAGGGCCTGCCCCAGCGCTTCGAGGCGGTCGGCAAGATGTTCGACAATTTTCCTTCAACGCGGGGGCGTGTCTCCTTCACGCAGATCGCACCGCCATCCCGTTCCAAGGTGGAGGAGTATCAGGACCTACGCGTGCAACTTGATGAGCTGGCTGGCCGCATCAATGGCGATTATGGCGACCTCGACTGGATCCCGCTTCGCTATCTTGCGCGCTCCTATGACCGGAAAGAGCTCGCCGGGCTGTACCGGATTGCGTCCGTCTGCCTCGTGACGCCGCTACGGGACGGGATGAACCTCGTCGCCAAGGAGTTCGTCATGGCGCAGGACCCGGACGACCCCGGCGTGCTGATCCTGTCGCAGTTTGCAGGCGCCGCCGAGCAACTGTCCGACACGCTGATCGTCAATCCGCATGACCGCTACCATGTCGCAGAAACGATCTATAAAGCGCTCGAAATGCCCCTTGAAGAGCGGCAGGAACGCTGGGAAAAACTGCGCCGGACCGTTGTCGAGCAGGATATCTCCTGGTGGCGGCAGAAATTCCTCGATGATCTGGACGTCGATACTTGTTGATGAATACCCTTTCTGACCTGCCAGATCTCGACCATCGGCACGCCCTCTTCCTTGATTTCGACGGCACGCTCGCTCCGCTGCAGGACGATGCATCGACGGTGAAGCTGCCGGATGGGATCGCTGAAGAACTGACCCGGCTGAGGGAGACGCTTGGCGGCGCACTGATCATTATCAGCGGGCGTGATGTGCGCGACCTTTCTTCCCGCGTGCCGAACACTTTGTGGCGCGCGGGCACGCACGGTCTGGAGATTTGTGCCCCCGGCGAGAGCCCTGAAGACACACGATCTGCCGCCCCGGCGACGCTGACGGAGCTTGCCGAAACAGCGATCGCGGGGCTGGACAGTGTGCACGCAGAGACAAAGGGCGAAGTCATCGCCTTTCACTACCGCTTGAACCCGGAGGCTGGCCCGGTGCTTCAGGAGCGGCTCGAGGCGGGGATTGCCGATATTAAAGGTTACAAGCTGCAGGCCGGGAAGATGATCTTCGAGGCTAAGCCTGCCGGCGCGAACAAGGGCAAGGCAGTCGAAAAGCTGCTCGTGCTGGCCAAGCTGGAAGACCGCATGCCCGTTATGGTCGGGGATGACACAACCGACGAGGACGCGTTCGATGTGGTCAACCGGCTCGGCGGGGTGTCGATAAAAGTTGGCAAGGGCGAAACACGCGCCACCTACCGGCTGGAAAGCCCGGAAGCGGTGGCAGACTGGATCAAGCGTCAGGGGCGCAAATGAGTAATCTGGAACTCGGTATTATCGGCAATGGCACGGTCGCGGGCCTGATCAATGAACATGGCGAATGCGTCTGGATGTGCCTGCCGCGCCTGGACGGTGAGCCTGTTTTCAACAGCCTGCTTGGCGGACGCGGCAAGTTCGGCATCTCGCTGCAGGGCCATTGTAAAAGTACGCAGCGCTATCGCCGTAACACGGCCGTGATCGAAACCGAACTGGAAGCCGAAGACGGCTCTGCTATCAGGATTACGGACTATTGTCCGCGCTTTATGGACAAGGGCCGGATGTTCCGGCCCGCCTCCATGGTGCGCCGGATCACGCCGCTGCGCGGCATGCCGCGCATCCGGGTCGACCTGTTCGCGCAAAGCCAGCGCGGCGACTACAATATGGTCACGCGCCGGGGCGTGAACCACATCAAGTTTCTTGATGAGAATGCAGGCTTCCGCATCACGACGGATGCACCCGTTTCCTATGTCATGGATGGGCGCGACTTCGTGCTCGACCGCGAAGTCAGCTTCCTGATGGGGCCGGATGAAAGCCTGTCCGACCGGGTGGGCGTCATCGCGCTTGAATGGCTGGAGCGCACCGCCGACCAGTGGATGAGCTGGTCACGCCGTCTCGCCACCCCGCCAGACTGGCAGGATGCAGTGATCCGCGCCGCGATCACGTTGAAGCTCTGCGTCTATGAAGAAACGGGCGGAATCGTTGCGGCGCTGACCACGTCCATTCCTGAACATGCAGGCTCTGAGCGCAACTGGGACTATCGCTTCTGCTGGCTGCGGGACGCCTATTTCACGGTCACAGCACTCAACCGCCTCTCTGCAGTCGGGACGCTGGAATATTATCTCGCCTATCTCCGCAATACGGTGGCCCACACCAGGGGCGGCCATATCCAGCCGGTCTATGGCATCGCGCTGGAGCATGACCTGACCGAGGGCTTTGCCAACGCCCTGCCCGGCTATCGCGGCATGGGGCCGGTGCGCTTCGGCAATCAGGCAGCCGAGCACATCCAGCATGATGTCTATGGCCATGTCGTCCTCGGCGCGAGCCAGGCTTTCTTCGATGACCGCCTGCACGCCAAGGCTGGCGAGTTGGAGTTTGAGCATTTCGAAGGCGTTGGTGAGCGCGCCTATGCGGTCTGGAACACGCCGGACGCAGGCATCTGGGAGTTTCGCGGCAAGGCGCACATTCACACCTCATCGGCTATCATGTGCTGGGCGGCCTGCGACCGGCTGGCCCGTATCGCGACCTTTCTCGGCAAGCCTGACCGTGCCAATTATTGGAACGCCAAGGCCGACGAAATGCGCACCGGTATTCTTGACCTCGCCTGGAATGAAAAGCGTCAGGCTTTCACAGGTGCGTTCGGTGAGGACGCGCTCGATGCATCCGTCCTGCTCATGGCGGAGATCGGCTTTATCGACGCCATGGATGAGCGTTTCATCAAGACCGTCGAGCGGATCGATGAGGAGCTGCGCGATGGCTATCATGTCTACCGTTACCGGGTGGAAGACGATTTCGGCCTGCCGCAGACCGCCTTCACTGCCTGTACCTTCTGGCACATCGATGCCCTTTCTCGCATTGGGCGGGTCGAGGAGGCACGCGCCATGTTCGAGGATGTCCTCGCCCATCGCACACGTCTTGGATTGCTCTCAGAAGACATCGACACATCGACGGGTGAGCTCTGGGGTAATTTCCCGCAGACATATTCCATGGTCGGCATTATCAATGCGGCAAACAGGCTGAGCCGTGACTGGGATGAGGTTGTCTGACGCCTCCTGATCAGCGATGGTTCGCTGAAAAGGGAGTGACCCATGCCAGCCGTCCAGCCGAACACAGAACAGATGACCCGCTTCGCAAAGGATGCGCATGACGGGCCGATCGTCATGATCAACCTGCTTAAATTCAAGGACAAGGCCGAGTATCCGGCCGATGCGCCCGAAGCGAGCGAAGGCCTGACCGGCGAGGAAGCCTATAACCGCTATGGCGATGGGCTCGTCGAACTCGGCAAAGACCCGGAAATCGGCGTGAACCCCATCTATACGGGCAGCGGCCATGGCTATCTCATCGGCGGCGGCGAGGAATGGGACCGTGTTCTGGTCGTGCATTATCCCTCGCGCCAGCACATGCTGCGCATGATGCGGGACCCGCGCTATCAGAAGGCCCATCGTCACCGTGAAGCCGGCCTCAAATATCAGGAACTGATCGAAACACACCCAATGGGCTAAGCGGCCCGGCTGCGATCTTAAAGGAGCAGAGCATGAACGCTTGGACACTATTGAAGGCCTCGCTGGCCGCCCTCGCGCTGACGGCGTGTACGACGCCGCCTGCTACCGCCCCGGTCGAGAGCGACGTTGCGCTCAGCGAAGGCGTCGACTGGGTCGCGAACAATTCGGAATGGGGCGAAAAGGCAGAGGAAGTCTTCGCGCTGGCCACTGATTATGTCGAAGAAGTCGCCGCGACCCGTGAGGCCGGCACCTGGGCGGTCGCGCTCGATATTGATGAGACCGTGCTCAACAATGTCGAATACCAGATCAGGCGTGAGCGCATTGGCGAAAGCTATACGCCGGAAAGCTGGCATGAGTGGACCTCGGAAAAGTCAGCCACGCTGGTGCCCGGCGCAAAGCCATTCATTGAACGCGTCAACGAGCTTGGCGGCCATGTCGCGCTGGTGACCAACCGCGCTGACACCGAACAGCTCTGGACCGAGGAAAACCTCGCCAGCGTCGGACTGGAACGTAATGAGGACTTCCGCGTCCTGCTGACCCGCGCACAGCCGAAGGGCGCGTCCGACAAGACGCCGCGTTTTGATGTAGTGCCTGCCATGCTGGCCGCGCAGGGCTATCCGAGTGTCGAGATCGTCGCCTTCATCGGCGATAATCGCCACGACCGCCCCCAGCCGATCAGTGCGGATGACAAGTTCTTCTGCATCGATCAGGGCGGCATGTACGGCACACCCTGCGCGCAGCGCCCCCAACCGGTGATGAACTGATGACTGAAATTTACAAAGTCCACGGCGCGCTTGGCTCGCCCTATTCGATGAAGGTGCGCGCCGCGATGCGGGCAAAACGCCTGCCACATGTCTGGGTGCCGATGACCGCCGATATTCGCGGCGACGTGTTGGGCCAGGTCAAGGCGCCGGTCATCCCGGTAATCCAGACGCCGGACGGCCACTGGACGAATGATTCAACGCCTTTCCTGCTGGCACTGGAAGATGAAGGCCGTGCCCTGCTCCCGCCCGACCCGGTCCAGCGTTTTGCCTGCCTGCTGATCGAGGACATGGCCGACGAATGGACGATGAAGGCGATGTTCCACTATCGCTGGCACTATGCAGAAGACGCCGAATGGTGCGCCAACTGGCTGATGTATGACAGCCTGCCGCTGGCGGGTCGTGACCAGGTCGAGCAGGCGGCCGCCGGTATTCGCGAGCGACAGATTTCGCGCATGGCGCTGGTTGGCTGCACGCCGGAGACGAAGCCCGTCATCGAAGGGTCTTTCGCCCGCGTTACCAAGCATCTGGAAGAGGTCGCCCTTGGCGACACGCTGTTCCTCTTCGGCAACCGTCCCTCGCTCGCCGATCTTGCATTCTATGGCCAGATAAAAGTGATGAGCGTCGACCCGACGCCGATGGCCTTCCTGCGCAAAGAGCGGCCGTATTTCTATCGTTGGCTGGACATGGTCGACGATGCCTCCGGCATTGATGGCGATTGGACGGACGAGCCGGGAGAGGCCGTCCAGGCCCTGCTCGGCTTGGCCGGTGATACCTATCTGCCCTTCCTGAGCGCCAATGAAGAAGCGCTAAAAGCTGGCCATGAGACGTTCAGCCTTGAGATTGAAGGAAAGCCGTACACGCAGGGTGTGTTCAAATATCAGCTACGCTGCCTGATGGCACTTCGTGAAGCGTGGAAGGACCTGCCGGAAGAGGCAAGGTCCACGCTGGCTGGCATGATCGGGCCGAACGCAGCGATGCTCGGCTGACCTGTCCATAAACTCACACATATCTATCTTCGTCATCCCGGTTTTCGCCTAGCGAAACACCGGGACCCAGGCGGGCAAACTGCAAACGCTTTTGAACCTGGGTCCCGGCTCTCCCTTCGGTCGGCCGGGATGACGACAAGATGATAACGCCCAAGGAGACCTAAGCCGTCAGCAGGATCTTGCAGATCGCCTCGAGGCCTTCGCGGTCGACCTCGTCGAAGGCGTCAAATTCCGTGGAGTCGACATCGAGGACGGCGGCGAGCTTCCCGTCTGCGTCGAATACCGGCACGACGATCTCTGAATTGGAGCGCGAGTCGCAGGCGATATGGCCTGGAAAGACGTGCACGTCCGGCACGAGCTGCGTCTGACCTTCCGCCGCGCAGGCGCCGCAAACGCCCTTGCCGAACGGGATGCGCAGGCAGCCAAGCGTGCCCTGATAGGGGCCAACGACTAGTTCTTCGGGCTTTAGCGGATCGACCACATAGAAGCCGGTCCAGAAAAAACGCGGGCGGAAGGCTTCGGCCAGAAGACAGGCCGCGGACGCATAGCGGGCAGGCACATAGGTCTCGCCCGCGACGAGGCTTTCGATTTCCAGTTTCAGCTCTGCATAGCGTTCGGCGCGGTCCATTGGCGTCTCCTTGAATGTCGCGTCCCGCATATCGGTGATCATGGCCCTAATCTCAATGCCCCATGGACGCCGCGCTGCTGCTCTGAAATAGTCACAACGGTCTGGAGGGAATGGGCGCATGCAAACGACGCAAGAGGAGGCGATTGCTTGAAGTCCATTCTGCTGAGCGCGCTTCTTGTTGTTCTGGTGTTCGCTAGTCCTTTTCTTAACGCGCAGGCCATCGCACAGGCGGCCGCCAGCGACGAAGCCGATGTCGAGGCACTCGTTGAAGCGCACACGGCCAATGGCCGCATACAGTCCGAGCGCCCGACTTTCGAGCCGGAACCGGACGAGGGAACTCCGCGTCGCAATAACCATATCATCGAAGCCATCGGCAAATTCTTCGCATGGATCTTCCAGAATTTTGGCTGGCTTATCCGGTATCTACTGATCGGGGCAGTGGTTGCCGTCGTAGCCTATGCCCTCTGGTACATGCTTGGCGGGCTGACCCTGCCCGGCCGGCGCAAGCGCGAACAGAAAGCCGAAGCAGATTTTTCCATCATCGATGAGGGCAGGCCCGCCAGGGAAGAGGCGGAAGCCCTGCTCCAACAAGCAGACGCTCTCGCCGCTGAAGGCCGCTATGCCGAAGCGGTCCACCTCCTCCTCTTCCGCTCGATTGCCGACCTCAATGCACGGCGCGCAGGTGGCGTGCCGCAATCGCTGACCGCGCGCGAGATCGAACGCCTTGGCGACCTGCCGGAACGCGCGCGCGCCGCGCTGTCGCCCATCATCCGTCTCGTCGAGAAGTCATTCTTTGGCGACCGGCCCGTAGACCAGAGCGGCTGGAAGGAAGCGCGGGCGTCCTATGAGGCCTTCGCCTTCAAGGGGGCACGCGCATGAGTGAACGCCTGCCTCAAGCGCGCACGCCCTTTACCGGCCGCGTCACCATTATCCTCATCATCGTCTCGCTGCTGTCGCTTGGCGCCGTGCTGACTCTCATGGCTTGGTCGCCGGACCTTGCCTCCCGTGACCGGGCCGGCCCGACCCCCTATTCGCGCTCCGCGACCGGGTATGAGGGACTGATCAACATGCTGGAGGCGCAGGGCCGCGATGTCAGCGTGTCGCGCCTGCCCCGCACTATGGAGACGGGTGGGCGGCGCATGGTTGTCGCAACGCTCGGGATTAGTGGACGCAGCCTCGACCCGGACGAGATCTCCGGTCCTGCCCTGATCGTGCTGCCGAAATGGAATTACCGCGCCAACCCCGCCAAGCGCAGCTGGGAGCTGACTTCAGACCTCGCCTCGACAGAACGCGTGCGCATCCTGCTGCGCGAGTTCGATGAGGATGGCGACATCGCGCGCGAAGAGAACCCGGGCGAAGTCACGACCGACTTCGGCACGTTCAACCCGGACTTTGAAGACGAATTGCAGGTCATCGAAGCCGACCAGCTCGAGCCGCTGATTTCGGTGCCGGGCGGCGTGCTCCTCGGCAAGGTCCCCGACCGCGAGCTTTATGTTCTGTCGGACCCTGATCTTCTCAACAATTTCGGCCTGTCGCGGCTGGAGAATGCCCGGCTTGGCCTCGGTATCCTCGCAGACCTTTCAGACAATGGCCGCCGCCCCATCGTGTTCGATGCGACGCTGCACGGGTTCGAGCATTCGACGAACCTCCTGAAGATCCTGCTCGACATTCCTTTCCTCGGCGCGACACTGATCGGGCTCGCCACGATGCTGCTGGTTGGCTGGGCGTCGGCAGTTCGTTTCGGCGCGCCGGAGCGCGAGACCCGCGCCATCCAGGCCGGCAAGCGCGCACTCGCCGATAACTCAGCAGGTCTGATCGCCATGGCGGCACGCGAAAAACGGATGGCCCCCGGCTATCTCGCCCTTAGCCGCCGCGCACTTAGCCGGGAGCTTGGCCTGCCGCGCACCCTCTCCGAGGAAGAATATCAGGCCCTGCTAGACCGGATGGCCGAGCAACAGGGCATGGAGACGAGTTTTTCAAAGCTTCAGGCGGGGCTCTCTTCGCCTGCAAGCTCCCGCGATGACCTCAGGAACAAGGCCCGCGCACTCTGGCGCTGGCGCAAGGAGATGACACATGAGCAATGAGATAGTTCAGGGCCTCGCCGGCCGGATCAGGTCTGAGGTCTCCAAGGCCGTGATCGGCCAGGCCGATACGGTCGACCTCATGCTGACGGCGCTATTCTCGGCAGGCCACATCCTGCTCGAAGGCCCGCCCGGTACAGCGAAGACGCTGCTGACCCAGTGCTTTGCCGCCGCTATCGATCTCGACTTCGGGCGTATCCAGTTCACACCGGACCTGATGCCGGGCGACGTGCTGGGCACGAACCTCTTCAACTTCCAGACCAATGAGTTCTCACTCACCAAGGGGCCGATCTTTACCGACATCCTGCTGGCAGACGAGATCAACCGCACGCCGCCAAAGACGCAGGCCGCGCTGCTGGAAGCTATGCAGGAGCGCAAGGTGACCATCGACGGCAAGGCGCACACGTTGAACGACCGCTTCATGGTCATCGCTACGCAGAACCCGATCGAGCAGCAAGGCACCTACCCACTGCCGGAAGCCCAGCTCGACCGCTTCCTGTTCAAGCACGTGCTCGACTATCCGACGCGCGATGAAGAACTGGCCATTGTCACCGGCCATGGCAACCGCACCGGCATGCGTACGGCGGCCACCTTCGGGGTCTCCGCTGTCGTGACCGCTGCTGAGCTGAACGAGGCCGTCGTTAGCGTCGCCAATGTCAAGGTGAAGGAGGATATTGCGGGCTATATCGTCGATATCGTGCGCGCGACGCGGGAGACGCCCGCGCTTGAAACCGGCGCCAGCCCCCGCGCAGCTGCGGCCATCGCAGCCGCATCGCGGTCGCGGGCCGCGCTCGACGGTCGCGATTTCGTCATTCCCGATGATGTGAAGACGCTGGCACGCCCCGCCTTGCGCCACCGCGTGATCCTTTCTCCGGCTGCCGAGATCGAAGGGCGCAGCACCGACGAGACCCTCGCTGCCCTCATCGACCAGACGCCCGCGCCGAGATGATCGCACCGACCCTGCGCGCCGTCTTTCTGATGCTGGCCGGTCTGCCCTTGCTCGTGGTAATTGCCATCGCCGCGCCGGGGCTCTGGACGCTTTCCGCTGGCTGGATCGCAGGGGTACTGGCGCTGATGCTGGCCGATACCGCGCTTGTCGCGCGCGCCTCCGACCTCAGCATCGAGGTCGACGCGCCGCCGCTTCTCTACATTTCAGGCGACGATCCGGTAGCGGTCACCTACCGCTTTCGCAGAGGCCCTCTGCCCCATCTTGTCGAGACGGAGATGGAGACCAATGAGCTGATCGAGCCGCCTGTGCGCAAATGGCTGAAAGGCTTTAACGACAATGCGCACACGGCTGAATATACGCTGACGCCGCTACGCCGGGGGACCGGACGCATCGAGCGGATATGGGTGCGCTGGAAAGGCCCGCTTGGCCTTGTCGCCATTCGCAAGACTGAAACGCTCGGCACCGAACTCGCGATCACGCCGAACACGCGTTGGGTAAAGGATGAAGCCGTGCGGCTTTATCAGCGCGACGCCGATTTTGGCATCAAGATGCAGATAGACCGCGGCGACGGGTCTGAGTTCGACGCCCTGCGTGAGTTCACCGCCGGCATGGACCGGCGGGCCATCGACTGGAAGCATTCAGCCCGTCACAACACGCTGCTCGCCAAGGAATTTCGCACCGAGCGCAACCACAATATCGTCTTCGCCTTCGATACAGGCCGCCTGATGAGTGAACCGCTGCGCGGCGTCCCCAAGATCGACCGGGCGATCAATTCAGCCCTGCTGCTCGCCTATGTGTCGCTCCGCTCTGGCGACCGCACAGCCATATTCGGCTTTGATGCCCGCCCCGGCGTCGCCTCCAGCCTGCTGACCGGGCCAGGCGCCTTCCCGCATGTGCAGAAGCTTGCCTCAGAGCTCGACTATTCAGCCGAGGACGCGAATTACACGCTTGCGCTAACCTCGCTCGCCGGGCGGCTGGAGCGGCGCTCACTCGTTATCCTGTTCACCGACTTCGTCGACACGATCTCCGCCGAGCTTATGCTGGAGAATGTTCGCCGCCTCACCGACAAGCACATCGTGGTGTTCGCCACCTTTGAGGATGAGGCGCTTTCCTCCATGATCGACGCAGAACCTCTCCAGTCAGAAGATGTAAGCCGCGCCGTCATCGCCGATACGCTGCTGCAGGAACGCGAGGTCGTCTTCCGCAAGCTACAGCGCATGGGCGTGCAGATCGTGGAGACCACGCCAGAGAAGTTCGGGTCCGAGCTTGTCTCGCGCTATCTCGACATCAAGCGGAGGGAACTCATTTGAACGACCGTGTGATGAAATCCTACCGCTTCCGTGAGGAGCGCGAGGCTGACTGGCAGGCGCTGGACCGTATCGTGACACGTGCCGAGAAGCGCGGCGTCAAACGTCTCTCCGACGAGGACATGCTGGCCCTGCCCCGACTTTACCGCCAGGCGGTCTCTTCCCTGTCGATGGCGCGGTCCATCTCGCTCGATCAGAACCTGCTCGCCTATCTCGAAACGCTATGCGCGCGCGCCTATTTCTTCGTCTATGGCACACGCGCGAGCATGGGCGCACGGATCGCGCAGTATTTCAGGCGGGACTGGCCGGTCGCGGTCTCAGGCGCCATCCTGCCGACGCTTCTAGCAGCGCTATGCCTGTTCGGCGGTGGTCTTCTCGCCTTCGTCCTGACCATGCAGGACCCTGAATGGTTCTGGACGTTCAATTCCGGCTGGGACAGCCGCAACCCTGACGCGGGATACGACTATCTGCGGTCCACCCTCTACACTGAAGAGACGAATATAGCCGACATGCTGGGCGCCTTCGCCGCGCAGCTTTTCTCGCACAACAGTACGATCGCCGTGACAGCTTTTGCGCTGGGATTTTGTCTCGGCATCCCGACAACCATCCTCCTAATCTACAATGGCCTCAGCATTGGCAGCTTCATGGCGGTGTTCTTCTCGAAAGGACTTGGCGCCGAGCTGACCGGCTGGCTCTTCATCCACGGCGTCACAGAGCTATTCGCCATCGTCCTGGCTGGAGCGGCCGGTTTCATGATTGGCGGCGCCGTAGCCTTCCCCGGTAAGAAGACGCGCATCCAGTCCCTTCGCGACACAGGCAATCAGGCAGCGCTCGTCATCATGGGCGCGGTGATCATGCTTTTCCTGGCGGCACTGCTCGAAGGGTTCGGCCGCCAGCTCATCAATAGCGATATGACGCGCTATACCATCGCAATCGGAACGCTGATCTTCTGGCTCGCCTATTTCTATTGGCCCCGCCGCACGGACGAGGCTGTATGATGGCAAGGCGCAAAGGCAAGAAAGACAGCCAAGCGATCGAGGCGCGACGCGAGGCGCTGCGCCGCCGAGATATGCGGGTGAAGGAACAGGAGCGCCAGGCAAGGCGCATTCGTCCGCTCGTCACGCCGGAAGGCGCGGCACTCAATTTGCGAGTGGCCACAGCGTCAGAACGGGCGGGCGCCTTCCTTCTCGACTTCTCGATCCTGGTAATCACGGTCATCGCGTTCAGCTGGCTTGTCGCGATCGTCTTTTCGGAAATGGGTTTCCGCGGCTGGCAGATCGCGGGCTCCATCGCGGCGGTCGTCGTCTTTCTCCTCCGGGTCTTCTATTTCACCTTTTTCGAGATCGGCAGGAAAGCGGCAACGCCGGGCAAGCGCGCACTTGGTCTGCGGGTTGCCGCCCGAAATGGTGGTCGGTTGACGGCAAATGCCGTGCTTGCCCGCAATTTCATGCGCGAACTGGAAGTCTTTTTGCCGCTCACCCTGCTGGTCATGGGATCGGAAGACGCTGTCGGGGCGTGGACCCGCCTGCTTGCGCTGGTATGGGCGGCTACCTTCGTTCTCTTCCCGCTATTCAACTCCGAAAAACTTCGCGTTGGGGACCTCATCGCAGGCACGATCGTCATTCATGCGCCGCGCGTGAAACTCAAGAAGGACATCACGTCCGCAGAACCGCTGGCAACCGCAGGCAATCACACCTTCACGCATGAGGAACTTGATGCTTATGGCATCCACGAACTGCATGTGCTGGAGGATGTGCTTCGCCAGTCCACGCCGGAGATCAAAGCCAAGGTCGCGGACCGCATTCGCAACAAGATCGGCCGCGAAGCGTCCCCGACATCTGACGACCTCGCTTTCCTCGAAGCCTATTACGCGGCGCTGCGTGCACGTCTTGAACAACGCATGCTGTTCGGAGACCGGAAAGCCGACAAGTTCGACACACGCTGAACAGGTTTTTTCCGGAACACCCACTCTTGCCCTGCGTTCGAAGCTCTGAAGACTGGTCCCCGCCTCGTGAAGGCGGAGTCCCGTACAAAGACCGGAATGCCCAGGGAGAAGGACGATCAATTCGCAAAACGAAGATATTTGCGTCGAGGTAGACTCCTGTCTTGCCTCGAAACTTGAGAAACTCGCGCCGCTTTCACAGGAGCAGGCCGACCTTCTCGCCTCGCTGGAGAAAGACAAGGAAGATCTCGACAAGGACGACGTCCTGGCGAAAGAGGGCGAACCGCTCAACGAACTCTTCATCCTGAAGAAAGGATGGGCAATCGCGACACGCGAGGAAACGAACGGCCGTCCGCACATTCCAACTGTGTATCACCCCGGTGATATCATAGGCCTTGGCGACGCAGCCTTCGCTCGAACACCAAATACCACGATCGCCGCGACGCGGCTCGTGGTCTGTCGCTTTCCACGCGAGCGGCTAACCGACGTTTTACGACAGTCGCCGCGCATCAGCGGACTGGTCCTCGCGCTCAGCATGATCGACCAGGCGATGCTGAATGACCGCGTCATTGTCTGCCGCCGTACCGACGGGCACCTGAGATTGGTCCTCTTCCTCCTGCAGACCATGTCGCGATTGCGCCTGATGGAACCCCTGCTGCATGACCAGTTCCACTGCCCCCTTACGCAGGAACAGATCGGGGCAGCGACGGGGCTGTCTGCGGTGCATGTAAGCCGGTCAGTCAAGAAGCTGCTGGAACTTGACCTGATCGAGCGCCACAAGCGTTTCTTCCGACTGAAAGACGAGGCCGGGCTGAATGAGCTGGTCGGCTATGTGAACCGCTATGAGCGTCTCGACCTCAGCTGGGTCCCAGAAGACAGGTAGGCCCTTGGAACAAAGGGGTCATCAGGCAGAAAAGTGTCTGAAGTGGTGGGCCCGGAGGGACTTGAACCCCCGACCAGACCGTTATGAGCGGTCCGCTCTAACCAACTGAGCTACAGGCCCTGATCGCATCGGCTGCGCGATTTGCAACATGCCGCCGTCACGATGGTGCCGCAATGGCCTAATTGAATGAGGACTGCAAGTCAGCATTCCCTGCAGACCGACAAGGAGACGTAACAGATGAAGATACCATCAGCCCGCACCATGGTGACCAGCTCAATCGTTGCCGCCGCCCTCGCTGGCGGTGCAGCGATTGCACAGCAGTCCACCCCCTCCCAGGGCGCACCGAACCAGCAGGCCGTCCCGTCCAACCACGCAAACTCCATCCAGCCAGAAACCACGCTGTCGGTTTCGGCCTCTGGAGAAGTTTCACGTGCCCCCGACATTGCGACGATCACCGCCGGCGTTCAGACAGAGGCGGAAACTGCTTCTGCCGCGATGAGCCAGAATGCAGCCTCCATGGAGGGCGTGTATTCCGCGCTCGAGGCGGCAGGCGTCGCAGCGCGCGACATGCAGACATCGAACCTGTCGCTGCAACCGCGCTACGACTATTCGAACCGCGATGGCGCGCCACCGCGTCTTGTTGGCTATACGGCCAGCAACCAGCTGAGCGTCAAAGTACGTGACCTCGATAATCTTGGCCGCACGATGGACGCGATTGTCCAGGAAGGTGGCAATACGATTTCCGGGCTCCAGTTCAGCCTGGACAACCCAACCGAAGCGCGCAATGAGGCGCGCCGCCAGGCGATCCAGACAGCTGTGCGCCGTGCCAATCTCTATGCGCAGGAAACCGGCTACCGCGTCGCCCGTATTGTCACGATCAATGAGCAGTCGAGCGGCGGCTACCAGCCCCAGCCGATGATGGCGATGCGCGCCGAAGCGGCAGATGCATCGACCAAAGTTGCGCAGGGCGAAGTCAGTTATGCCGTGACGGTCGATGTAACGTTCGAGCTTCGCCAGTAGGCGCCCCGCGTCCATTGCGAGACATAAAAAAGGGCGGGCCCGGTCGCGGGTCCGCCCTTCCTCATATCTCGATGCGCCAGCGCTGACCTAGTAGGCCGCGCTCGGCGTCTTCTGCTCATTCGCATCGTCCAGCAGAACGACCGTCGGCGCGTGCTGGCTGGCCTTTTCGGCCTCAATGGAGGCGAATGCGGCGATGATCACCTTGTCGCCAACAGAAAAATGACGGGCCGCAGCGCCGTTCACGCCAATCGTGCGAGAGCCGCGCGGGGCTTCGATCGCATAGGTCTGAATTCGGGCGCCATTGGTCACATTCCAGATGTCGACGCGCTCATTCGGGAGGATACCCGATGCGTCCAGCAGTTCCTGGTCAATGGAAACCGAGCCCTCATAGTGAAGGTCGCACTGGGTCACAGTGGCCGAGTGCAGTTTCGCTTTCAGCATGTTGAGAAGCATTTCGGATCTCCAATGGCTCTCTGCATTTGCCCCAAACTATATATGGGCGCGATTGCCCCTACGTAAAGGTTATATGACGCGCCGCAACAAACTGCGCTTAAAGCATAATGGTCAGGGCGGGTGAAGGGTTTCACGGCGTCATGCCATGAAAATCTGCATGAACACCCCTGTTAGACGCGCGCCTTCAGCGTAGATATTCTTCATCCGAGACCCATGACAGCCATGGAAAACCGGGCGCAGAAGGACACCTCGGAACTTATGTTTCTAGCAGATTATTCCGAATGGGTCGCGATCGCGATCATTCTTGTCATGCTTGTGAGCTTCCTGCTCGAACGCCTGCCGCCAGCCGCCACGGCGATCGCAGGCGCCGCCGCTTTTCTCGCGCTTGGTTATGTCGGGGAACAACCCGCGCTTGGCGCGTTTGCCAACAGCGCCCCGATCACCATCGGCGCCATGTTCATCCTTGCTGCCGCCCTGCAGCGCACGGGCGTTCTTGAACATCTTGCCTCGCGCATCCTTGCGCTGGCCGACACATCACGGATAGGCGCGATTTTGCTAGTTGGCGTGGTCACGATTGCCGCGTCAGGTTTCGTGAACAACACCGCTGTGGTGGTCATCCTCGTCCCTGTCGTCATCGCACTGGCGCAGAAGCTTTCCGTGTCGAAAAAGCGTCTGCTCATCCCGCTCTCCTACATCTCCATCCTTGGCGGTACGCTGACCCTGATCGGCACCTCCACAAACCTCATCGTGGCCGGTGTTGCGCTGTCGCGGGGGCTGGAAAGGTTCAGCATCTTCGAGATTACCGGCATCGGCCTCGTAACGCTCGGCGTGACGCTTGGCTTCCTGCTCATTTTTGGACGCTGGTTGCTCCCGTCCGGCGAAGCAGAAGATGATGACGACGTCAGGCCGCAGACTTTCCTGACCGATATCTTTCCCAATGAGGACACCAAGGCGATTGGCGTCAGCCCCGACGACCTGTCAGCGCTGAAAGTGAAAGGCGTCAGGCTTGTCTCCCAGCGAAGGGGCAACCGTATCGTCACCTCGAAAGACGAAGATCGCGAACTTGCTGCTGGCGACCGGCTGACCATTCGCGCCACGCTGGAAGAACTGCTGACGTTCGCAGGTAGCGAAGCCTTCAAGACCGGTCTGCGCCTGCGCCGCCACCATGCCGATGAGCCAAAACAGGTACAGGCGACCATTACGCCGACCGACTCCAATATCGGCCGTCCGCTGTCGCTTCTTTCCTACCTGTCGGATTATCAGATCACGGTGCGCGGTCTCGCGCGTCCTGGCAATCAGCCTGGTCCAACGCTAGCAAGCTGCCGCCTGCGCGCTGGAGACCGGCTGCTGCTTGAAGGGAGTGAGGCCACGCTGCGCTCGCTTGCCAACTCAACGCCGCTTGTTATCGAGCAGGAAATCGATGCTGTTCCCTTCCGCCGGGGACATGCCCCGATTGCGATTGGCACGCTGGCGGGGGTGATCCTGGCGAGTGCCTTGTTCAGCTTCCCGATTGTCCTGTCGGCGCTGATCGGCGTCGGCATCGTCATGGCAACGGGATGTATAACCGCAACCGATGCGTGGCGATCACTGCAGGCGAATGTGCTGGCGCTCATTATCGCCATGCTGATCGTTGGACAGGGGCTGGAGCAGGCAGGTGCCGTCGATGTGATTGTTTCGGGCGTGTCGCCGACCCTGCTGGCCGCTTCCCCCTTCATCGTTCTTCTGCTGATCTATGCGCTGACATCCGTCCTGACCGAGCTCGTGACCAACGCTGCCGTTGCTGTCATCATGACGCCTCTGGTCATTGAGCTTGCAGGCAGTCTGGGGATGGACCCGCGCGCGCTGGTGCTTGCGGTGATGTTCGGGGCGAGCGCGAGCTTCGCCTCACCCATCGGTTATCAGACCAATACGATCGTCTACACGGCGGGTGGCTACAGGTTTGCCGACTTTCTGAAGGTCGGCCTGCCGATGAATGTCATAGCAGGCCTCGCTTCATCTACGGCGATCTGGATGTTCTTCCTGTAGCCGTGGCGGCCTCAGCCTACCATTCGGCGACGATCTTGCCGAAATGCTTGCCCGCATGCTGATAGGCAAAGGCGTCGCCAAGCTCACCGAGACCGAAGCTCTTGTCGATGACAGGCTTAAGGCCGCCATGTTCGATGGCGCGGATAAAGTCCTGCTGGTCAGCGCGCGAGCCGACGATCAGCCCTTCGAGACGCGCCTGTTTCTGCATGAGCAGTGCGGTTGGCACATCGCCGCTGACCCCTGTCAGAACACCGATCAGGGCGATATGACCACCGACGCGGACCGCCTTGATCGACTGGGAGAGGGTGCCGGCCCCACCAACCTCAACCACGACATCTGCGCCGCGACCACCAGTCAGCTCTCCAACCGTGGAGCCCCATTTTTCGTCGCTCTTGTAATTGATCACATGGTCGGCGCCGAGCGCTTTGACCCGCTCCAGCTTCTCATCCGAAGACGAGGTCGCGATAACTTCGGCCCCCATCATCTTGGCGATCTGGACTGCGAAGATCGACACCCCGCCGGTGCCGAGCGCAAGCACGGTGTCACCGGCTTTCAGGCCGCCATCGACCACGAGGGCGCGCCAGGCTGTAAGGCCCGCCGTCGTGATAGTCGCCGCCTCAGCATGGCTCCAGCCCTTGGGCGCTTTGGTGAAGCTGGTCGCCTTGGCCACCACAGCGTCGCGGGCATAGCCATCAATTCCGTCGCCCGGTGTGCCGGAGAAGTCTGACACACGCGGCGGACCGGCGAGCCATTGTGGGAAGAAGGTCGACACAACATGGTCGCCTTCAGCAAAGTCGCGGACGCCTTCGCCAATCGCTTCAACGACCCCTGCCCCATCCGACATCGGGATACGACCGTCGGCTGGCTTGCTCTGGCCCGAGCAGACGATGAGGTCATGAAAGTTCAGCGAGGTCGCATGCAGCCGCACACGGATTTCGCCCGGTCCCGGCTGTCCCGCGTCATCAATGTCGACGAGGTTGAGTTTGTCGAAACCACCCGGGGCGGCAATCTTCACGGCTTTCATGGCAAGGCTCCTGCGATATCTGTCTGCGCCCCTGAGGTTGGCCCGCGCACCGCTATCGGCAAGCCCTGCCGCCGTGATTTCCTAGATCCGCCAAGGCGGGAACCGGCGATACTCTCCGGCCTGATAGAGGCAGATACGGTTGCCGGCCGGATCTCTCAGATAGGCTTCACGCCAGCCCCAGCTCTGATCTTCGGGCGGGCTCAGGAAGCCGAGTCCCGCAACCCTCAGACGCTGATATTCGGCGTCGAGATTATCCACTTCGAAATAGATGAGTGGATCGTCACACCCCTGCCAGCCTTCCACATGGTGCAGCGAGAATGTCGCCGGCTCTCCGCCATCCGCATCCGGGCACTC
>Ga0208965_1000272_pt1 | contig 25719 bp, 8 predicted proteins | sample AOAMet1_07_M0_10_2_FD_188230 | JGI IMG/M metagenome (GOLD analysis project Ga0208965, IMG submission 188230) | Ammonia-oxidizing marine microbial communities from Monterey Bay, California, USA - CAN11_07_M0_10 (SPAdes) | ecosystem: Environmental > Aquatic > Marine > Intertidal zone | place...
AGAGCCCATCGTGCGCGTTTATGCTGAAGCGTCCAGTCAGGAGGCCGCCATGGACTTGGTCAATACCTACCGGGACCAACTTTTATCCTGCGCTTAATCTGCAGGCGGTATGGACAGACCGGGTCGTGTGAACTATTTTCGAAACAGTAACCGACACAAGACGACCACGCAATGAACGTGTACCTTGACAATGCGGCCACAACGCCGATGCTTCCAGCAGTGGTCGAGGCCATGCTTCCTTACATGAAGGACCATTTCGGTAACCCTTCGTCGACCCATCAGTTTGGTCGGCGCACCAAGACTGCCATAGAGCAAGCGCGCCGTCAGATCGCCGCACAATTGGGGGTAGAACCCAGAACCATTTGTTTTACCAGCGGAGGCACTGAAGCAGACAACATGGCGCTTCATGCAAGCGTGGATCAATTGGGTTGTCGGCGCATTTTGACCTGTGCCACTGAGCACAGCGCCGTCCTCAAAACAGCACGGCACTTGGGCCAAAGAGACGGTGTCACTTGCGGCATGCTTCAGCTCGATAGCGATGGAAGGGTAGACATGGATCATCTCGCAGCCACGCTTTCTGATGGCGTCCCGACGGTGGTCTCTGTCATGCATGGAAACAACGAAGTCGGCATTATGCAGGACATCGAGGCCATCGGTCAGTGTTGTTGGGATCACAAGGCCCTTTTTCACTCTGACACGGTTCAGACCATGGGACATTACGCCATGGATTTGGGCAAACTGCCCATTGATTTCGCCGCTTGCAGTGCGCACAAACTTCACGGGCCGAAGGGTTCGGGGCTTCTTTACGTGAAAGATGGTCACCGAATCAGCGCCCACATCAAAGGCGGGAGCCAAGAACGGGCCATGCGGGGAGGCACCGAAAACCTCATCGGCATCATCGGACTGGCCAAGGCCCTCGAGCTGTCCATGGCCAATATGGACTCCCACGCCGCCCACATCCAAGGTCTCAAGGCCGAATTGGTTGAAGGATTGAAGGAGGCTGTTCCCGGCATTCATTTCAATGCAGGTTCCGATCGTAGTGACAGTTTGTACACGGTGCTGAATGCGAATTTCCCCGCCCACGAAAAGAACGGCATGATGCTGTTCCTCCTGGACTTGGAAGGCGTAGCCTGTTCAGGCGGCAGTGCCTGCTCCAGTGGCAGCACCCAGCCCTCGCATGTGTTGTCTTCTTTGGGACTGCATGAAGAAGGCCGCACTTCCATTCGGTTTTCGTTCAGCCGCATGACCACATCGGCATGCATCCAGCACGCTTTGAAAGCGGTAAAGCGCATTCGCACAGCAGCCGTTTTGGTCTGAGCGATACCGGCTGCCCCTTCATGGGAGGAGGCGCACAGCCATCATTCTCCGGTCAAAATGTCCATTTCGTTGGGGATGACCTTGGTGGTCGCCACGGCCACACAGCCGAGCGGGATGTAAGCGCTGCTCGGCTTCTCTGACTCTATGTGCACAATGATGTCACTGTGGGCTTTGACCTCGATGGGCAGCCGTGCCAGGCCGCCTGTTGAAGACCCTGAGGCAAGCGATTCGCCTTGGGAGGTGACCACGTTGTATTGGACTTCTCCAAGGTTGGGGTGGGTGCTGATGATCAGGTCTACTTCACCAGAGGTGTCTACCTCGATTAAAGCGGCGGCACTTTCTCCGCGGCCAAGGGTGCCGGCTGTGATTTGATCAAGGGTCTGCGCGCCTTGAACGGCACTGATGACACGCTTCTTGGAAAATTTCTTGCACTGTGCGTTGGCCGAAGTGGCCGCCAGCATTCCGATAGAGGCAAGGAGGAGGGTGGGCAATTTGAAATTCATAGCAAAAGGGGTTTAGGGGGCAATTGATTACAGGTTCAAACTTGAAGCAGCGTTGGCACTGAAGAAACGAGGCTGGTCAAGGCAGAGGATGACTTTCGTCAGGGCCATCCACGAAACGGTCAAAAAAAAGGCGCCGCCCCATGATGGGACGGCGCCAAAAGCCAGGAGAAGTGTTGGGGTTTAATGCCGCACAATGTCCAAGCTCACAACGCGCACAGGCACGCCGATATCTCCGATCAACTGGCGCATTCGAGACATGGCAGCGCCTTTGGTGGGAGCTCCGGTTCTCAAGACGCGTTCATGAGTGCTCCTGAGGTCTTGGGTCATAGGGACCACCACTGCGGTGATGACATACAGAGCTTGGGTGTACCTCCTGTCGGAGATGCGGGCGTTCGAAGCTGCTGTTGAGCCAGCTCGGACCTGCCCCACTGGCGCTCTCATGGGGGAGCGGGAGATGGCCGCGGCGGTGCTGTTGCTGGATGTTGTGGAACCCACAGATCCTTGTCCGAAGTTCATCGGAGTGTAACCAGCGTATGCTGAACGGGGTTGAGCGAAGCCGACCGTAGCGACGAGGGTCAGGGCAGCGGCGAAGGCAGAGGGGAGAAACTTGTTCATGTTGATGGGGGTGTTGGGGTTATTGACATGTCAAACATCCGCCAGGTCCCCCCTCTCCAACATGACCCCCGTTGGTACCAGAATTGACTTTTATCAGTCGAGGGCCAAACGCACCGCGCCGCTCGAGGTGCCGTGAAGGATGTACAAGCCCGAACCCAAGGTCAACTCCATGAGGCCTTGAGGCGCATAGCCTTGTCCGAGAACGCGTCCGTCCAGTCCATACAATGTCCAGGCCTCACCAGCTTCCATACCCTGGACCACGGCACCGCCGGCTGCCGGTTGCCATGTCAAGTCCGTCCGTCCGATGCTTTCGATGCCAGTGGGCTCACACAGGTCGGCTTGGTTGTTGATCCACACGGTGCCACCCAGTATGGCGAGCAAAGCGCAACCGCCGTGGTCCAGCGGTCCGCCATCCACCGTGGTGACGGAGGTGCTGCCATTTTCGTTCATCCAAGCCTCGGCCACCAGTGTATTTTCATAGAACACCTGTTCGTCGAGCGTGCAGTAATACATCTGCACCGGGCTTTCGGGCACCCATTGATAGAGGTCGTTGTCCTGAGCAGCCAGGAAAAAGGGGTGGTCCTCCGCCATGAGGCCTTCGAGAGCACCCGGCTGAACGATATCGGCAGTTGGACCTGCGAGGTAGTCGTTGATCATGCTGCCCTCTGTTTCCCCGTCGAACATAGCGGTAAGTCCCGAGGCATAAGGCTCTTGAAAGATTTCTCCGAGGTCCACGAACAGGTTGCCGTAGGTCTGTTGCCAAGCCAGTAGGGTGTATGCGAGGTATGCAGGATTGGAGTATTGCTCTTGGGCCATGCCCATTGGAAGTTGGGTTCCTGACATATCGTAAGGGCCACTCATCGGTGCTGCCCCTGCCAATGGGAATCCCGCATCAGGGTCCTCCTGCATGCGCTTGGCCATGGCCATGGAGGCATGCCCGCCTTGGGAATACCCACTCACGAAATGTTGGCCGTTGAGTCCGATACCCAGTTCGTCTTGAAGGCCCAAAACCGCCTGCAAAAAGGCAATGCCGGACTCCGCTTCTGAGTCCGCGTGGACATAAGGGTGAAGGACGTCTTCACTGCCGCCCAGTCCGAGGTAGTCCGGCATGAGGGTGAGCGCACCACCTGTGGCCATGAGATAGCCGAGTTCTCCTTCGAATCCTTCGTACGAGGGGCCAGCCTCTCGGACGAACATGGTGCCGTGCATGTAGGTATGGGTCGGCATCGCGCAAGCGGCGGCATCGCCATCACCATCCAAGGGGACGAACATCGCGCCTGTCACTTGATAGGTCTGCCCCAGGTACTGCATGGGATAGGTGACCCGGTATTTCGCGACACCGAAATCAAAAGGTAAAACCCCATTTGGTACGCCGATTCCACTGGCGAGGCCTTGAATTTGGTCTACGCTCCGTGTTCCAAGCAAATCCGCCGTCTGACCGTAAGAGGTCAGAATCAGAAGGGTACTGGCCAAAAGGCCCATAAAGCAGCGCACAGTTCTCATGCCCTCAAATTAGGGCTGAACTGCTCAATCATCTTCGGACTCTGTTTCAGGAGCAATGATGATAACCTCACCATTCTGTAAATTCCCCAAGTCCTGGATGTGGGGGTTGAGTTTCTTCAATTCATCAGTACTCATCTCCAATTGAGAGGCATAATCAGCGAATGTCTGCCCATTGTTGGTTGAGTGATTGAAGTAATTGCCAAATGGATTTCCGGTAACAGGATTGATCAACAACTCTGGAGGAACTAACGTTTCATCATGACCCACCCAATAATTGTATCGCAGAGGATGGTTCAATGAATACCTCACAAGGTTCTCCATATTGATGGACTCCACTTCCACAGCAGGGATAGAGCCCTCTACGCCGCCATGGGGCCCATCAACCCACTCACTTTGTTGACCTTGGAGCGCATGAACCAATTCGTGGGCCAGTCCAATCACGGGGTCCCTTCGGCTTTCGTCTGAGCTCGTTTGATTTTCTGGATCATAAAAGACAATCACCCCCAAGCCTGAGACACCTTCAACGGGGGCTTTTCTCCTGGCGAAGTTGCCACGTCCTTCCGGTGTCATTTGAATGGAATGGACATTCTTACTATTCTCGAGACTAGTCATCATGGATGCAACGGTCTTATCTGTCTTTCTGGCTCTGTCTAAATCCTTCGCGACATTTAATATGTAAGGGTTGTTTCCCTCATACGGTTGTCCATTTAGGAAGAGCCCTTCATCACAGTAATGAACCCTGACTTCATCCTCCCCTTTCACGCCGGCGAGGTTCTCCAGCCAAGTGGGTGCGCGCTCCACCATTGCGACAATCTCAATTTCCTTGCCGTCAGGATCAATTATGGAGATGGGATTGTTGGCTGCATATGAATAGGGACTAAGTGATGGGTACAATTCCTGTCTGACGTCTGGCTTGGCTGTCCTGGCCAGTCTGGTATATAGCCAGCGATCACCCATGTCGACCACATTCCCTTCCCCATTGACTTCATCCATGTTGTTGTGCGATGAATAGCCTTGCGAATGGTCAGTGCTGATGGATCTGTCTTCAAGGTGCATTCCAAATGGGAAATGGTCAGTAGCCCCCTCAGCCTGGGAATTCACGCCGTCAATGACCAGTCCGTCAGCGGAAGTTCCAAAAGTCAAATCGGAGATAAGAGTCCTGACAGTGCCAAGGTGGTCGTGCAATTCGAACATGCGATTTCCTAATGCTCTGCGATATGTCCGGGTGTCCGACCCATGAATGGCTGTTGAGCTTGTGTCACCATCTGTTTGATAGCATCCATCAGCAAGCTTTATTTTGCTCAGTTCTATCCCGGATTCATTGTTGAAGTGATAAGTCGCCAGCTCTTCACCAGCCGGTCCTCTCAGGTAGTAAGTCGTGCTGTCATCTTTGCTTTTTATATTCATGAAATCGGAGGGTCCATATCGATAGGTTACTCCACTTCCGTCATCACGAACGATACTCTCTACTTTATTGTTCGAGGTCCACGTCATTAGGATTCCCTCAGAATCATCAGTGACCAATCGACCTGACTCATCGTAGGTGTAGTTGTCTTCTGACTGTGTGGACAGGTCGAATCCATCTGTTGACAATAGCGCATCGTCCGTGACATGTCCCAACCGGTTGTTACCGGCGCTCGGATAGTGAAAATTGAGTGCGTCAATGGTCGTGCCACCTGATCCAGTTCTGGACAATGACAGCATGTTTCCATTGGGGTCAAAGTCATACTCAGCGTAATGAGCACTCGAGGCAACCCATTCCGATTCGTGGGTTGCCCATTCAGATTGAGTCAATCTGTGAATTTCATCGTATTTGAACTCATGCCCTACCGTTGAGGCCGTCCCGTTGTCTTCCAATAAGTGCCTCTGGAACCAACTATTGGCTCCGATGCTGCCGTCTAGGTAGCTCTTCCCAGCTCTTCGTGGACTTCCAGGGGTTCCTTCATTGAAAAAGGAACCACTGCGGTTGAAATCGCCGTTATAATAACTGAGTTGCATTGCAAACGCATCCGGTGCAAACCAAGCGTGCGGACCTGAGGCTGCCCCATCCAAGCCGGGGTCGTCGTCCACATTTCCAGAGGGGAGGTTGATGCCAACTAGCTGCCCGTGAATGTTGTAGGTGTGATCTACGCCCTGAACACCAAAATGACCGAGTTCTTTGCGCTGAAGCTGACCGACATCGTTGAATGACTTCAACAAATCCAAATGCCAAATTTGTTCGTCGGTAGAAGTATAGGCAGCGATTTGACGCTGGTCTTCGTCGTAGGCGTATCGATGGAAGAACTGGTCTTCTCGCCCTTCGTTTATGTTGATTTGTAGCACGTTGTCACTGACAGGGTCAAATGTGTAATCGACAATGTGGTTGAACGTCAACGTGTCGTCCGCTGTGAAGTTATCTCCAGTAAGTTCCACGTGTTGGTAGAGCGATGTGATTCGGCCTTTTGAATCATAACTGTACGCCGTGGTGTCTCCTTCCTCGTTGGTGGAAAAGCTAATGCGATTGGTCAAGTGGTTTTGCTCAAATCCGACGGGCATAAGGTCGATCGGGTTGTCATAGATGACGTAGACGCGCTCGGAGCAGCCGGCACAATCTGAAGTCGTGACCCTGTCGTAGTCGTCATCGGGCCAATCAAGATCGTCCACATGGTTGACAAGGTCCACATCGGGCAATTGAAACTCACGAACCCCTGATCGGACCAGGCGATCCATTTGGTCGTAGCAAACATATCTGAACTGGTTTTCCTGCACGTCTTGTGCGGTCTGGGTAAATCGGACCCGTTGGAGACGGTCGTACCAGGTGTGGACGGTGCCTGCATCTGGCGTACTCTTCTGGACCAAGGAGCCCACCCCGTTGTAGCCATACTCAGTGGCGAAAGTGCCATTTGCTGCGTGGTCAGGCGAATCACCCCGCGTAAAGGATGCGCTCGTGTCTACCCCAGCAGGAGAAACCGTTCTGATGAGGCGACCGAGGGGATCGTAGTAGTAAAGCGTGTACTGGTAATAGTTCAGTGCATACTCCGCCGTAAAAATATCTGAGGGGGTGCAGTTCGTCTCGTAGCTCTGAACAAGGATCTCATCGTGCTTGTCGAGGATGCGCTGCCTCTCCCCGTCAATCTTATTGAGCAGTGTTTGCGCCACCACTTGGTCGCAAGTCTCGATCTCTGGTTCGTTTGGTTCAGGCTCCCAGAGGGTGAAATCTGCATAAAGGGTTGCAGGCAAAATGCAAGGGGCCAGCTTATGGATGGTGATATCGTCCACTGCAATACGCACAGGTTCGGAATGCAGTTCTTGTTTCATGTAGATGAACATCCGGTGACTGCGACAGAAGCTGGGGTCTACTCCGAAGAAGTCAAACCGCGACTTCAATGTCTGCCATCCACCGGATACGAGGTCGTGGATGTTCATCTCATGAACGGCCACTGTGCGGCCGTTGATTTCGGTGGGATAAAGAACCTCTCCGGAGCCAGGAAGTTCGGGTTTAAAGGTGGCCGAAGGGAAGAATTGAGCATCCTCGAAAACCAAATACAGATTGTCGATGCGCGAGCCGTTTAAGAAGTCAAGGTTGAGCGTGAGCTCGTATTTATTCCATCCAGGATCAAAACAGATGTGCGCTTCAGGCCAAGCCCCATTTCCGGTCACCTTTGTGGGGGTGGCGGGGTCATCAGCACCGCAATTCATGGTCATGGCGATGTCCCCATCTAAGAAAAGCAACTTAGGGATTCCACCGCCAGAATGAGAGGAGGTCCACTCCGAAGAAGACCCGTCAATGGTTCCAGGGATCGGGCCGGTGACAGATGAGAAGTCGCTGCTAAATAGCGGTGCCATGGGCGCTTTCGACCAGGAGTTGTCTCCAATAGAAGCGATTACAACGGATTCATCCGTCACACTGTCGGGTTCGAAGAAGGCAGAGGTCGTGCCCATGGCAATGGCCGTGAGCAGTCCCATTTCTTCTTCAGTGGGAACAGTGCTGATGAAAGCTGAATCGATGTCGAGTTCGTAATTCCACGCCTTCACTTTCAAGGCAGATGGCGAAATGGGGTAGGGGGCAAAAAAGCCGTCCGTCACTTCATCATATTCGTTGTTGAACGGAATGGGCAACTGGGTGACCATCACGTTTCCTGCCCTCGAAAATTCAGCCCACTCAGATTGACCATATCGGACAAATGTGCCGGCCAATTGCGTGTCTTCCACGACGTAAGAGTCCCGTCCAATGATGGGGGACGGATCATCTGGACCAAATGATTCATTGACGCGAGGTGGGGAAGGTGCTTGACATAGATTTTTGGCATATTCCACAATGGCAGCAGCGTAGCACCGTGTGAATTCATCGATTTGACCTGATGTCAAAGAGGGGTCACAGAGGTACCCGTCAGGGCATGAGTATGCATCAGTGACAGCTTCAGTCGCTTTTTCCTCGAAATAGGCGGCTTTGTCATCAATCAGGTCTTCGCACAATGTGTTCCAACGTTCGTAGACGTTTTCTTCATTGATGACCCCAGCGTCGGAATCGGCGAGACTGTCATTGACCAACGCCTCGCTGGTGGGATAGAGGCAGTCATAGAGCAGGTTGTGGGCCTGTTCGATGGAGTCGCGCTGTGCCTCGATGGCATAGTCGAGGCTTCCTACATCAAATCCTGTGTATACGCTGCTCTCATCGAAGCAAGGGTGGGATTCCCAGTCGAAAGCCGGTGGGAAGGGAGAAATTGGAAGGCGAACGTATTTGTAAGGATGTGTCTTGTGTCCTTCGTCGGAGGGGTCGCCAAAGGATCCGGGCTGTGAATAGGCCACGGTGTCCTGAAGATGGTACCCCACCCGTGTAAGCAATTGTTCGACAATAGAGGAGTCACTGGTGTAGTACAGAAGGTTTTGGCTAATGGCCTCGAGCTGGGCGTAAATGTTGAGGCAGGAGTACGTGTCGTAGATCTCGGGAGCGTCGGCATTGGCCTGTAACATCGTTTCAATAACTTGGTTAAAGTCACCGTCGCCAACATCGTAGTTCAGAGCGGCAATGTTCTTGGGCGAATTCCAGTCGACGCTTCCTCCGGACATATTGAACCAGCCACGACCTCCGGTCAGGAACATGCAAACACCGGGAATACCAGAAGTGCAAACGGGTTCAATATCCAAAGGCTCGCCATCTTCTAGGCTGATGAGACCATCCACATATACACGTTGGCGCATGGCCTCACCTGCGATGTCGGTTACAAAAGCCTCGAAGTCCCGCGTGTCGGGGTTGCAGTTGTACTTGCAGGTGTCTGCATCAACTCGGATTTCGTCGCATGCCCCAGACCCCAGAATCTCCTCGCCCAGACCAAAAAGGTAATAGTCGATGAAGCCATCACTGTCCTCGTCGTGGGCGGTGGCGCTTCCATCGGCCACAGCGTTGTCGCAGTATTCAAAGAAGTCACCCAGCGTTGTAGTTTCATCCACGATATTTTGGAGCTCAGCCTCCAAGGTGTCGGTGACGGATCCCATTTGCACAGTGAGTTCAGCAGCAAGGGCCTCTCGTGCTTGATCGAGGTAGGTCGAAAGACCAATTGAATTGTTCAGGTGAACTTCATAATGGAGCATGTAACGCCCGGCATCGAGGGTTACCATGTCGTTCCATTCGGTAACTCCCAGTAGCTGATCTAAGCCGCCTTCGCAGGATTCTTGATCAACATCAATGGTGTCTGCAAAAACGACATCTGTCCCATCTAAATCGACAATTTTCACATGGACCTTGTGGTCACAGGTCCTGCAAAAGGACAGGCAATTGGATTGAAAGACGGCCTCATCCAGTGCATAATCCAATTCGAGGGTCATCTCTTCCTCAAAAGTGAGCTCCGTTTGGGCCTCGAACAGGTAGGGGTCGCCTGTGCTTTGAGCGTTGATTTCATTGCTTACCCCGAATGCTTCTTCAGGTGTCAGTAATGCAAATTTGTCTTCATCGACGTTTGGATTGCTGGCCAGACAGGTGGCCAGCGTTTTCCCTGTCAAGTCGATGTAGGTGACGCTAGTAATATTTTCTGGAGAGATTGTAATGATCTTCTCCACCTTCTTCTCTTTGGGGGCTTCGTTGCCGAAGATTCGCGTCAACTCTTCTTTTGTCACCGATCCATATTTGATTTTGCTGGTATATCCATCGGGTCGCAAGCGCAGGGTTTCTCCCTCTAGTCCTTTGTTGAGTGGGCGGTTGGTGCCGTCTCGAGTAAATTCAATGGCCGAAAATGGATAGCCCTCTGAACTGGGGGTGCTGATGTCGGTGTTGTGCTCGTCTGACCAGTAACGACCAACCGAAGAAGCGGCCGACTGAGACATGGCTTCCGGCTCTTGGAAATTGATGTCGGAATCAAAATTTTCTGGTGAGTATGTCCTGGTATCTCCCGCATTTCGAATCAACGCTTGCTCATAATTCAGGTTTTCCTTTTCTAGGGGTATGGGCATGATCTGCAGGGGGGTCATTCCCCGGTATGACCTCACGTTTGCCTGTGTCAGCGCAACACCTTTGCTCCTGAACAAAACGTGGGTTTGCTGCGTAAAGCCACTTCCACTTTTGAAACTGACCGCTTCTTGAACGAGGAGCGATTCATCAGGCCCATTCAGGTTGCGAGAGAAATTTCTCGTGTACGCCCGGTTCTTGTCCTCATCGGGGTCAATGTATTCGAAGACACCATTTTCCGTGCTGCAGATATTTTGAAGGTTTGATGACGCAGTGGAATATGCGGAGAATGCGGAGTAATCTCCCCAGTTCAAGTCGTTTCCAGCGCCACCTGGGTGGAGGTCTCCGATGGGCATGACACGCCAGGCGTAATGTCCAGACCCTTCGAGCATGGAAAGGTCCACGTTGGGTTCTCCCACCTCCAGGGTAAGTGCGCTGCGTGTCCATTCGTGCTCTCCCATCTTGGAACGGGGGCATAGGGCACTGCCGCCAAAGTCGTGCAGTCTCAGCAGTTGGAAGCGATAGGTGGGGTAGTCACAATTGACACCATCGGTCGGACTCCAAGAGAATTGGACAGGTCCGCCACCTGATGGAATCATCGGAGCTTGGAGGCTGACGGCTTTTCCATAAGCGTTGATGTGCTCGTGTATGTCCACTTCGATATGGAACTGCACATCATCGAGGTAGGCTGGGAATTCTGGATTTTCACCTACAGTAATGGATTCAAAGTAGATGTCAATCCAATCGCTGGAATGATAGCACAGTGCGAAGTCATGGATGGCAAGTTGCTCGGGGTGTCGGTCATCGGCGATGGTCAAGGAGAAGGTGTCCGTGAGCAGGCATCCTGACCCTTGTGGGTCCAGTCTGTACTGGACTGTGATGCCGCTATCGAGATCTGTTCCTCCAAAAAGGAAATGCTCTCCCATATTTAAGTCCAGACGGAGTTCCGCTGATTGTAAAGTGTGATCAACCGATGAGCACAGGTCCGAAGGCTTGTCAAACGTGATGCGTGCTCGACAAGTGTTGGACAGTTCTTGGTAATCTAAGGTGCCTTCATTGTGCACACTTGGCAGTGGCTCCAAGGCGAATACGAACAGGTTGTCCAGCGCGATATCACTGTGTTCACCTCCCGCTCCCACAGTGGCAGTCAATCGAATGATCGCCTCGGAAGCACCCGCTAGGTGTGTCGATAGGTTCGCTCCTCCCAGATTCCAGTCTGAACCTGCCGCTGTGGCGGCCATCCATCCAGTTGTCGGATCGGGTTCCTCCCAAACGTTGGACCAATTCTGCCCACCATCAGCACTGACCTCCATGGCTAGACTGCCCATGGTGGTGCCGTACATGTGGTAGAGGAATAGCATTCCTACTGTCGTATGGTTGCTGAAGTCGAACGTATCTGATTCAAGGATGGCGGTACTGCCGCAACAATCCGTGGATTCGACATAGATGTACTTTCCCGTGTCTATGCTGCGTTGGGCCTCGCGTTCTTTTTCCAGGGCGCGCAGACTAATGGTGGCCCCCTCAATGGTGCTCGCTCCAGAAAAAATGATGTCTGTATCGAACACCGGCATGAGCGACGGACCAGTACCCCCTGTTGGCGTATCTCCAACCCAGGGTACCCAATTGGTCTCGTCGTCGCCTTCGATATTGGTCCAGTTTTCGGTCACCATTTCATAAGGCACTGCGCAAAGTGGGGGGCCGAATCCTTCCCCCTCGAAATCGTCAAAGCTGAAAAACACACATTGTGCCTGAGTGACATTGAAGCAGCTCACGAGTACCATGAATACCGCGGCATACCTCCATGTGATGGGTTTGGGGCGATGCATAGCTTCAGTTTTCGAGGATGTGCTCTTGGGTTTCAGAAACCGTCTTCATACCGGCTTCTGTCTCAACCTGCGTTCGGATCAATTCACCTTTGTGGTTGTATTGGAGATAGGTGCCAAAGTGGTTGCCGTCGAAATTGGTCAGCAACCGGAAGTCCTGCGGGTCAAACACTGAGCATGTCATAACCGCTTGCTTGGGTTGTACCCTCACGTCATCTAAATAGATGAAGTTTTGCGGTGATCCCGGACCGCGGTTACACTGTATCAAGGGATAAAGAACCTGATCGATCGCAAACGCTGCACCCAATTCCTCCGGTTGGAACATCGCTTCCATCAGCACCCATTTGCCTGTTTGAGCCAAACTATCCGCCTCTACAGTCAAGTCAAGAGTAGATGGGGAAGAGCAACTGGGTGGTGATGGGTTCGAAGCGTGCAGTCCCACGGTGAACAGGTCATTCATGGCGTAGTTCTTCATGCCGCCAGTCTTAACGGGTTCGTGTGCCCAGAATCTGATGCGAATCCCTTGTGCAACGGTCTTCTCATCCAAAGTGACCTTTTGCAGTATGGCCCGAGTGCAATTGGAAACGAGGTTGAACCGCCAAGAGTGCTGACCCGAATGGGCCTCGTCATTGGAGCGCTGTCCCTGCATCGAAGATGTAGGCATGTCACTGTCGGTGAGGACATTGCCATAGGTGCTGGTCAGTTGTATGTTTTCGAAACTTTCAAACGAGCAGCTGTTCTGGCGACCACCATCGGCGGCCCATATGGGACGGTTTTCCAGATGGTTGTACCGCATGGCATGTCCATGTCCGAAGGCATCCTCAGATTCAATGGTTCTCCCACGTTCATCAAGCTCCAAATGCAATACGGTTTGGATCCACTGGTCCGGACTGTAGTCTAGGTGGTAAGGCGAAGGCGCAGTGAAATCCTGCATTAGACCAACCTGGGTGCTATGTGGGGTACCATCCAAATAGGATGAGGCAGTGGAATTGAACGTAAACGTGCGCTCCAAGCTCCAGCGGCCTGCTTCACCAAATTCATAATTGTTCGGAAATAGCGGGGTGCCACCGTAATAATCTGCCTTGGGTTTGTCTACTAGATCATTGAATCCATTGGCTCTTCCGGACATTACGTTGGGAATTGACACGATGTCGGAGAAGTCTTGACAGGCTGTGAAAACTACAGTAGGGCTGCATTCAGCATCTGGAGAGGTCCAAACCACAGCACCGAGTTTTGGGTCGAATCTGAACTCACCAGGACCACCCTCAGAAGCAGGGGCAAAGTGGATCGGAATGACCACTTGTCCTGCGAGGTTGACCACCCGTCCGTTGGGAGATGAATCGCCATTGCTGTTGCCGTCTGTGACCCCTGGTGTTGAATACTGGTTGTTGGTTGTGGTAACCGTGGTCGTGGTGGTCGTGGTGGTGATATTTGTGGGGTTGGGGAAGGAGATATAACCTGTGCCGCATGATGAGTTTCCATGAAACTCCATGTGGAATGAACTTAACCCAACACTGGGGTCCATCATCTGGCTACACCCAGCCTCCTCTATGCGCACCTCTTCCCAAGATCCCGAGGCGATATTGGTAGTACGGGTCGTTATAGAATTGGAAATTGCCGGTATCGCATTGGCATTTAGATATGCTACGAGATTGTGGAAGGGGGCGGCAGCCGGATTAGGAGTGATTGTGACGTCAAGGTCCTCGTCGTAGGTTAGAATCTGGGCGATTGAAGTGCCCAATTGATTGGATCGGCCACTGCGCACTATGTCAACCTTCTCCACGTCAAAGGTGTGCACAGAGCCCAGCTTCTCCGATGGTTGGACATATGCACGATTCCCATCAACGCTTTCTACATACCAAAAGGTCCTCACCGTTCCCGTTCCAGAGGACGGTGTGCCTTCCAATTCGAGCAGGTCACCAGGGTAGAAAAGGCCATCTTCTCCCAGGATTCCACAAAGTGATTTGCCCGCCTTAGGGCAAAATTCAAGGAAGTAAAGGTCAGCAGTAGCAGAACCAAAGGTGATGGATTCGTGCTCAGATAGAATTTGTGCTACCGGTTCAAGTCGTCCTTCTCCGGTGGTCATGGAGAGACGGTCATTCTTGCTCGCCTTGCCCATTTCATCATACCAAGGGAGCCCGGAAAGCTGCAAGTCAAGCTTGCGGCTCGCAAAGGGTTCGAGTTCTGTGGCATCTCCTTCAGGATCGAAAGCGACATCTGAAAACCCGTCGGTGATGGAGGTCAAGAGGGGCCGGCCCGTTTCTTCATCATACCGCATGTTCTTGACCACACTCTCCATTCCCGTTTGCACGGTAGTAATGGATTGAATCATTGCAGGCCGATGTGATTGCATGACCGTGGCATGAACCCCTTGTACTTCTGTCATGATGGAGCCCCAGGGAAAAAAAGAAGGGACGCCAAACACAACAGGAACTGCTATCGGGGTTAGGGAAATACTCACATCCATGTCCGCTTCGAACTGGAGGTTGACCTTATGGTTCCGTATGAATTTTCCCATAAAATAGACCTCGTCGAAAACACCGAAATCCTTCATGCCCTCGTTCCATCCATCTAGGGTATTCACACTTTCCCCTGGTTCGAAGTACTGATATGTGGTCCGTGAGACAGGCACCCTGACACCCTCGCGGTCCCGTTCTGCGCCATACATGACCGTCTCTGCTTGCTTTCCAGGCATGTCGCTCGTCGTCACACGGACTCCTTGCGAATACCAGAGGCCCTTGCGTGTCACGATACTGAATAGTGAGTTGAGTGGATTGTTCGGCTTGAGAATGTCCAATTGGGACCGGCTTGGGTCTGTGAATTCAATAATCGTTGGGTGGGTCTTGTGGGAGTAAAAACGGTGCACTGTTTCGCCTTCTCCGGACAGGTCATCGTGGATTGAACGTTCGGTGACCTCTTCGTAGGATATGCCGGGGGAGGGAAGGAAACTCCCACCTACCGGACCTGTCTGCGTCTCGTTATCCTCACCGCCCAATGCGCGTTCCAAATCGGTCTGCGGTTCCTTGGCAAGGGGCTCAAACAATGCACATTCTTCATACATGGCCCGCGGTTCGTTGGCCGCCACCCCGGAGGAGACCCACTTATCTAGGTTGTTGTTCCAGACCTCGTATCCGAACTCGGTACCAGTAAGCAGCGCTCCCTCTATGTTGGATCCGTCCTCAATTCCAGGGTCGTATACCATTAGTCTCTTGACGCGCAGCCCACCTCCGATTTTGTGAGCGCCACCTAAAAGTGGAATTCGGACATAGGACTCTGCCGGGTCATAAATGTTGCAGATCACCCCGGGCCAACCACTGCCAAACAACTGGTTGTCCGCGCTGGCCGCTTCGTCTAGTACTCTGGCGATGTCAGACATCAGCGCGTCGCCGCCATTGCCCAAATCGATAGAACTCAATCCGCCAATGGAGACCCGCGGGTATTTTTGATAAAAGTCCCAGCAGGCATCTTGGGGCAGGCTGTAATTGCCGCTTTCTTCAATCTCAATGAAGAGGCCGTTTGCGTCTGTTCCGACCGCTTCGACATTTACGAAAGCAGGGAAATAGTTCCATCCATTTTCATCCTTGGGGTCGGTGCTGGCCGTTCCGGACATTTGGAAAAGCACTTTTGTAAAGACTCGATTTCCAACCAGTTGGTCCGAAAGTGCTTCCGCGATTTCATCTTGGACGCCATTGCCGTTGTCATCTGTAATGTCCCATCCAAGGCCTGATACATCAACAAGAAAGTCAGTGTCTAGGTACAGTTTGTCATGAGATGAAGTCACGTTAAGGTCGAGTGGGACCATAACCTCGCCCAGTCGGTTTTGGACGTGGCGGTATTCGTGTTGCTCGTACTGTGGGAGAATTCGTGTGCCAGAAGGGATGATGATTTGCTTCAGACAATGCGCGGCGGGATCTGAATCAACCAAAGTGCCGGCATTCACACGCCGCCATTTGTGGTAGCGCGACCAATGGTCCTCTTCCCAGTTTTGGTGGGAGCCCCAAGCATCCGTTATACCATAGCGGTATGATGGAGACTCATTCAGTCCAGCATATTCGAGAAAGAGGCCGTCGTACTTATCGCTTAAATGCTGGGATTCAAGCATGGGGACCGCAGGTGAACCCAGCGGGTTTGTTGTGGGGTATTCGTAGCCAAATGAGAAGTGTTTTGTGTCTTCTTCGACTTCATTTTCCTCGATGGTGACCCCATTGAGGGTCAATTTCCCACCTCCCGTTGCAGTGCCACTAATCGAACCTTCCTCATAAGTGGCCTGCCATGAAGTATAGTCGTAGTTGAAGCTGACTGACTTGAGCAGTTTATCCGGTCCACCTGAACCGGATTGGTCTTTGGCGAAAAGGTTGACGTTATCTAATCTTTCTAGCTGGGAGGTCCCCCATTGCGATCCGTCTCGCACCGTTCCGGCAGCATTGAAATCTGCTATTCTCGCGCCATCGGTTCGTCCGCTGGTTGTGAATTCGGCGTAATGCGTCCGGGTCTCTATGCGCTCGAGGATATACACCTCTTTCTCGCCGAGCGAAAAACTGGCCATATCATCCTCCGTGTCACCCACTGAGCCAGAATGAAAATGACTTCCTGCGACCGGGTCGCGAAATCTGAACCAGTCGGCACTTCCATCGCTCTTATCCATGCTACCGAACAAGCGCTTGTATTTAAATCTGACCCAAGAGCCCAGGTCGTCATCTGTGCAACCGTCATCGAGCACATCAATGTAGTCGGGGGACGTGATGGCCGTCAATAGCCAGGACGTGGCTACCGGTTCAGATATAAGCTTGCCCTGCACCAAATCGAATCCTTCGAGGCCATCGGTCACGCTGGTTTCATCTCCTTTTAGGATGAGGTCAACATCTGGTGTGGGGCAAAAAATCACATTGTGGTTGATGATGTCGTGTGCGTCCGCATCCACGCGGTATGAAAGGTCCAGTTTGTTGCGCTCGAACACTGGAATGCCGAAAGTGTAGCGGGTCCCACTTTCATTGAGAATTTCGAATTCAGAAAGTGTCTCCTCCGGAACCGTGGAGTAATCCACAAAATTGGCAGGGGCGTTGGCGTAATTGCGCCTGTCAAACTGGCGGTGACCGCTTGAGGCATCGTCCATCGTTCGCGCATCATTCCACCGAACTGTTTTCATCAATTCGGGCCGCCAATTTGCATCGGTAGTACCTGAAATACTCGTGGTGAGCTCTAGTGTTCTATGCTTTGTCGCGTCTTTTCCATAATAGGTTTCTGCGTCCAGACCATTCCAGTTGTCTGCATTGACGCCTCTGATTACATCCCCGTCTCCAAGGATTTTCCTGCGCAGTCCGAGGTCTCCTTTGAACGCAAAGAACCTTCGGTCTTTTTCCGTTGGAAACGAAAATGTGTTGCCGTTGTCCTCAGCCATCCAACTGCGCAAGTCCACTTCGGAGGTGAGGTCTCTGCTTTTGGAGGCTCCTACAACTGCATTAAGCACGGTTGGAAGCCCGGCACCCAACCCAAGTTCAATACCGAAGTCAGAAGATGTAGAACTGAACTCAACCCCACGTGGGTGGAAGCTGCCCGGCTTTGAAAAGAAACAGCGGAATTGTCCTCCAAGACTGCCGGCTGCAACCGAAAAGTGATCTGGGGTTTGCACCGGTAGCGGCGTGAATCGGTCGTTCTCGTCTAAAGCGTGAGGTCGCTCCTCGAAGAAGTCCATAGCGGCCATTGTGCTCTCTTTGGAGTCGAGTGTCAATTCCCCAGAAAACATGTAGCCGTAGACATCAATCTCCTCGTAAGGTGCATAAGTCATCTGCGTGATTGAGGCGTTGAAGCCCGCCTCGGGTCCTATGTTGGGTAGGGCAGCATATTCAAGAGAGAAGTTGCCTGAGAAGCGAACTTCACTGGCACCGTTGGAATAAGTGGGCAATCCGAAGGTTTGGGGGCTCAGGCTCAGGCTACTGATACGGCTGCCGGCCTTTTTTCCAAAATTTCGAAACACACCTTCAGGCCTGTCCTTGGGGGTGGAGGGTGACTTCGAGATGGAGCCCACAACTCCTTCGATGGCCACCACAGGATTGAACGAGAATGAAAACAGACCGTCACCGGCTTCATTCATGTATGATATGCCTGCTCCGAATCCACTCAGATTGAAGCCCATTCGCGGCAGGATGCCACGCTGGTTATCCAAAGCGATGCCGTTGCGCAGACCGAGGTTGACGGCAGAGAGAATTTCAGCGCCAAGAATGGCGTCAAGGGTGAGTTTCTGGTAAACTGGTTTTTTGTCAATGTTGACGATTTTAATGCCGTTGAAATCGTCTGGGATCCCGCTGGCATTTCGCGTGATGGCACCGGGTCCAAGGGTCCAGCCGAACCCCACCCAGCTGGCAGCCTCTTCGGGGTTAGGGGGCGCATAGCCAAGCACGATAGGGTATGCTTCACCGGCAGCACCTGGTATGTTGATCAGTGGCAGAGAAAAGCTGAAGGCGCCGGTAGCCTTGTCGACCTTTGCCCCTGTGGAACTGGGGTCCACGAAACCTGCCAAGTCGGTATTCGATGCCGTCTCACCTTGGGCCGTTGCTTGAGTGTGGAGGGCCAGGGCGATAGAGCCCAGGTACAGACACCTCCATATGTTCCCTTGAAACGCAGACTGGATTTCGTTCATCTCAGCAATCGATTTGTTGGCCAAATGCACCGAGTAAGAGGAGGAGGTCGGGGACGGAGACGATGCCGTCACCATTGACGTCTGGACAACCTTCAACAGGGCCATTGTCGTTGGGGAAGGTACAGGTGCCGTTGTCCTCTGTGGCCTCAGGATTGAAGTTCTCGGCGTTGGAATAGGTGCAGCCACTGACCTCATTGACGTCACAGGTTCCGTCTTCGTCAAAGTCGAGGCAAACGCCCTCGCAATCATAACCTGGAAGTGCATAAAGGCAGCTCTCTTCGTCGGCCGGAACCGTCGCATTAGGGTCGAAGTTGCAGGCCGTCACTTCCATGCAGCCTAGGTTGATGCCCATGCCTTCGCAATTGTAACCCAACGCAGGGTAAACACAGAAATCTTCATCTCCTTGATTTGTAGCATCGGGATTGAAGTTGCATGCCTCGGGGTCCATACAGCCCGTTTCTTCTATCCCGTCGCAGATGCCATTCTCATCGATATCGAAAAGGCAGTTGCCATTGCAGTCAACGAGGTTACCTGAATAGAAACAGGTTCCATCCTCCTCTGTGGCTTCGGGATCAAAGTTGCAGGCCTCAGAATCTGTACAGCCGTTCAGTTCAATGCCGTCACATACCCCGTCATCATCTAGGTCCTCGAGACATTCACCGGCACAATTGAAACTCGGTAAAGGGTAATAGCAGCCGGTATTGTCCGTAGCCTGGGCGTTGTAGTTACAGGCCTCTGGTTCCATACAACCGGGAATCTCGAGGTCGTCACAGATGTCATCTCCATCGGTATCTAGCAGGCAGTCTCCGTTGCAGTCGAATGCGGGCTGAGCGTATATGCAGCTGCCATTGTCGTCGGTCGCTTGTGGGTCATAGTTGCACGCCATACCATCCATGCAACCTGGAACCTCATCGGCATCGCAAAGGCCATCACCGTCCGTATCGCTCATGCAATCGCCGCCGCAGACGCCGAGGGCATCGAGCTGGTTACCCTGGCAATCGCAGTCGCCCGGGGGGAGTGGACTGCAGCCACAGGTGAAAATGGCACCGGGACCATTGCAGATGCCGCACGCATCATAGAAACCGACACAGTCGTCCGCAAGGTCGCAGATGCCATCGCCATCCAAATCGGAAGGACAATCACCGCCACAGACGCCGATGGCATCCATGAGGTTGCCATCGCAATCGCATGCACCGGAGGCTATCATGTTGCATCCGCAGTCGTACACCGGGCCCGGTCCGTTGCACACCCCACACTCATCGTACCCTCCCACACAACAGTCAAGATCGTCACATTCTCCATCGCCATCTATGTCACCCGTGCAGGTGCCGCCGCAGACGCCGAGGGCGTCGAATTGATTGCCTTCGCAGTCACAAGCTCCAGCGGGGAAGTCATTGCAGCCACAAGCGAGGGTAGCGCCGTTGCCATTGCAAACCCCACATTCATCCATGAAGCCAATGCAAGGGTCTTGGTCGTCGCAGATGCCATCTCCGTCGAAATCGGAAAGGCAGGACCCTCCGCACATTCCAATAGCGTCGGCCGTGAGGCAGGACCCATCATCGTCAGTAGCCTCTGGGTTAAAGTTGCAAGAGCAAGGCCACGTGCACCCATCGACCTCGTCTTGGTCACAGACCCCGTCCCCGTCGGCATCGCCGTTCTCACAGATCGGGATGTCGAATACACATGAACCGTCGTCCTCAATAGCGAGTGGGTCGTAGTTCAATGCGATTGGATATGTGCAACCCGGACCGCTGATGCCAGGGGTGCAAACCTCAGCGATAGTGGAGAATGTAAACTCTCCGCCAGTGGCCACATTCTGTCCGTCGATGGTCAGGGCGTAGCCACCGTTGCCGTATGCGCAGCACATGCCGTCGCCGAATTCATCGGCCACCGTCAGGGTGTAGCACCCCGGGCATAGGCTGGTGCTCACCACAAGCGTGGAAAAGTCATCGGTCCCGTTGGTGTAAGGGGTGCTGGCGAGGACGATGTCGCTCTGCGCGTCCATCAATAACCAGCTGGTTTCTGCCGGGTGCTGGTCGAAGTCGACCGTCATGGTAAAGGTGTGGCTTTCGTCAAAATTGCAAGATCCGTCTTCGACGGTAGCGTTGGGATTGTAGTTGCAGGCACTGGCATTCATGCAGCCTGGGGTGTCGCCCCCGCTTGGATCGCTGCCGAAGACGCAGAGGTTACTGAGCGCGATGTTGCCCCCGATTTCAAGTCCGGTGATGTCTCCGGTGAGGATCACCGTGGCGATGAAGGCGTTGGATCCGGGGATGATCTCGGCCACGATGCCATCTGGAAGGGTTGTCGGAATCTGCGGGCCCGGTCCTACGAAAGGGAAATTGCCGTTGACCCCGAGATTGATAGGAGCGCCGGACCCGTCGCCTTTCAATTGGATGGAAATTCCGGTTATGCTCACACCCGTGGGCAGGTTAGCCGCTGTCATGTCGAACCGGGCATTCGTAGCTGTGAGGAGCAGTGCCATTGGGCTGTCGATTCCTCCAGGTGATTCCACAAAGGATGCAGCCTCCATAGACCCGTCACCGCCGGGTGTGGCACTGTATGGGCTGAAGTCCATTACAATGCCCCCGCTTGTGAATTCAGGTGGGGGCTGATCGAGGCCCGGATAGAGGTTGATGAAACCCGGGTCGAATTCCTGAAAGTCGAAAACGATATCACATCCTTGAGCGGACACGGCATTCACCGAAGCGAAAGCCAGCCCAATCAAGAGCAGCCATCCGGAGAGTGCCTGGCAATGCAAATGGAAAGTAGAACGCACGATGCGAAGCGATTTGGTGTAACTGTAAGGTATTGATTTTGTGACCTTTCCCGCAGATATCCGCAGGAAATTGACGAGATGCATATAAAAAGGGGCTATCCCTTTTTAGGCCTTACCCTTCGGCGGGAAGTACACGAGTGCGCTGAGGCGCGAAGGGTCGAGGACCTCGTTGGCCACCTCAAGCACGTCGTCGGCGGTCACCGCCTCGATGGCGTGGAACGCCTCCTCTAGGGGCCGGACCCGGTCGTACAGCATGATGCTCTTGCCCATGGTCGACATCCAGCCTGCCCCGCTGTCCGCACCCAGCCCGATCTGGCCGATGAGCTGTTGTTTAGCCTGCTTTAGGGTCACCACCCCAAGCCGCTTCTCACGGGCGTCTCGGAGCTCCTTCATCACCAACCGCTCGGCGCGGGCAAACGTCTTGACGTCCGTCCCGAAATACACGGTGAACTCGCCGGTATCGGCGTAGGGGAAGTAGCTGCTTTCGATGTTGTAGCAGATGCCATAACGCTCGCGGATGTTGAGGCTCAGGCGCGCGTTCATGCCGGGCCCGCCGAGGTGGTTGGACAACAGCATGAGCGCCGTCCGCTTCGGGTCGCCCATCCCGTAACCGGGGCCCCCAATTACGGCGTGCACCTGGTGGACTGCGTTCTCTCCTTCGGTGCGCTGGGGGGTGTAGCCTTGAGGCGCAATGCGCTCTACGTGCGAGGATGCGGTCTGTCGGGCAGACAGGTATTTTTCTGTGAGCCTCTTGACCTTTTTGGCGGGCATAGGCCCCACTGAGCTAAAGACGAGCCGGTCGTTGCGGTACTGGCGCTCGATGAACCGCAACACATCCTCTCGTCCAAATCCGCCCACCGATTTCTCATCGCCGAGGATGTTGGCCCCCAGCGCATGGTCAGGGTAGAGGATGGATTGGAACTCGTCGAAAATGGCGTCGCCGGGGTTGTCCCGCCAAGCGTGGATCTCGTCGATGATCACGTCGCGCTCCTTGGCAATCTCCCGCTCCGGAAAGGTCGAATGGAAGGCGATGTCGGCAATCAACTCCACCGACCGCTCCAGATGCTCGGACAGGAAAGACGCCGTGATCCAAGTCTCCTCCTTGGAGGTGTAGGCATTCAGCTCGGCTCCAACACTGTCGAGCCGGTTCAGGATGTGAAACGTGCGCCGCTTGGTCGTTCCCTTGAACAGGGAATGCTCGATGAAGTGCGCCAGTCCATTCTCTCCCTCAAGCTCATCGCGGGATCCTGCCTCAATCAAGAGTCCACAGTGTCCTACGTTGCGCCCGTCCTCGAGGTGCACACAGCGCAATCCATTAGGCAGCGTCCAAGTGTGAAAGGTGGAGGGGTCAGGCGACATGGCCGGCGAAGGTACGGCTGAGACTGTCGCGGCTTATTGGTCCTTGCTCCTCTTGCATGTGCACAGGGTGCATTGGCCACAGCTTTTCTTGGGCTTGGCGGATTGGGAGCGCTTTTGGGCCGCACCGCGTGGGACTTCAAGAGCGTTAAAAGTGACAAAGGCGCCAGGTATGGCGGCGAAAAGGAGGGTGCTGGAATCGTTCATGGCCATTGGGTTTGAGGTTGTTTTCAATACATGGCCCAAAGTGAGGCTGACACCTTGCGGGGTCCAATGACTTCCGTTAGCGCGCCTGATGATTTTACTGCAACAAAAAGGGGGGCCGAAGCCCCCCCTTTGTCAAAGTCATGTGAGAAAAGAATCACTCCCCGCAGACCAGACTAAAGTTGCCGAGCAACAGCAGCAGGTCTTGTGTGTCGGTTGTGCCGTTGCCGTTGATGTCGGTCGGGCAGGCACTGCCCAGCTCAAACTCACAGCTGCCATCGTCATCGGTGGCGCTTGGGTCGTAGTTGTCTGCAGAGGAGTCGGTGCATCCGGCCGTCTCATCTTCGTCACAAATGCCATCTTCGTCGCTGTCAGAGGTGCAGTCCACGCCATCGGCTGACACGCAGACATTGTCCACGTAGAACTGCTGTCCGCCCACTGCAAACGATTGCACGTTTCCAGTCAATATGACCTCTCCATGTGCATAGGCTCCCGAAGTGATGCGCGTAATGAAAACATCGATTCCACCATGGGTGAAGGTGCTGCCTTCAAGGACACCAAATTCATCAATCAAGAAGCTGCCATTGACCATCAAATTCTCGATGCCCGCGCCGTCGAAATAATCGAAGGTGACCCGAGACACGTTGATGAGGCTGGTCAAGTTGTAATCGGCATTGACATTGGAAAGCAGCAACACTTGGTCTGTGCCGATACCGGGTATGGCATTGTCCACGAATGCATCGCCCAAGGAGGGGCCACTGCCCAGTCCATCGTCATATCCAGCGAAGGTCAGGTCAATGTGGTCTTCGGTGTAAGTCAAGGCTGTATTGACCGCTCCAAAGCTCATGGCCTCGTGCGTGAAGCTGTAATCACAAGAGTCTGCTGAGCAGTCTACCAGCAGGGGATGGCAGAAAGTGTCGCTGCAGTTCGGCAGCAGCAGGTTCGTTACCGTGCGGCACAGCAAATGCCCGCCTTCTGGAAGGTTCAGTGAGAACGCATTGGGGTCACCAATAGGCAGGTAGGGCAAGCCATCCAATGTCCACGTCTCCACAGCGGAAGGCTGAGGTGAGGATAAAATGCTGAATACCCCGCATGGTGTTTCCAGTGCGTTAAACGTGGCGTCTATGACACACGGCAGGTCAAACCCTCCGCCCGGACAGCCGGGGAAGGTGAGCCCTGGAATCTCGACCACAACCGTGGTCTCGGTGTCCGAGAAGACCAGTGAAACCGCCAGGCTTTCTCCTTCTCCCACTTCGGGAAGGGGCACATTGGCGGCGATGATGCCGTATGCGATGCCCACACCCACATCGTTGATGAGCGGGCCACCGGAATCTCCTTCGTCACTTCCATCATCTTCTTGCCCAGTGATGATGTCAACCGCAATCAGCACGCTGGAGACGACCTCACCGGTCTGGTTGTTGCTGATCTGCAGCTGCACTTCATCGACAGCTGGAAACCCAGATTCAAGTTGAAGTGCCATGGCCATCTGACAGGTTGCGGTATCCGAATCGAAGGAGACGGACAACAGTTCAAGCAGGGCCTCTTCTCCATCAGCGGCGACCACCTCCGTCAGTGATGGAGAAGGAACAGGTGAGGAGATGCAGAGGTCGTCGAGCCAGAGCTCTTGACCACCGATGGAGAACTTGTCGACGTCTCCGATCAAGGTGACGGTGCCTTCGAACGCGAATCCACCGGCCATCGCACCGGTAACCAGCACTTGCACGCCACCCACATTGATGCCATTGAAAATGGTCAGTCCACCATAGCCGTTGGGGCCGGTCAGGGGAGGGGCGCCGTTGATCCAGATGTTCTCGAATCCGCCTTCGTCGCGGAATGCAATGCACACCGTATCTGTCACGGGTACAACGGACCCGATGTCGAACTGGGCTGTGATGTTGTTGGTCTGTATGACCATTCCGGAGCCCCACCCACCGTAGTGGGCGTCGACGGCCATGTAGTTGTAGTACGAGGCCGAAAAGTCGTGCAAGGGTTCCAGGTAGATTGGGATTCCGTCGCTGGTGGTGGCCAGTGCCCCCACAGCTACGGAAATGTTGGCGCCTTCTGCGAGGTCACCGTATCGGTCGCCTGCTGTCAGCAATTCGAAGCCTGTAAAGGCATCGCAGGCCGCTGCACAGGAGCCGACGGGCGGGGCTTGAATCACCGTGCCGTCGTGTTTCACACAGATGTGGTCCACGAAGAACTGCTGCCCGCCGACTTCCAGTTTTTGAACGTTACCGGTGAGAACGACCGTTCCGGTTTGGTATCCAGGGTAGGAAGAAGTGGTCACGGACATGGTCACGCCAGGGGCCACTGCTGTCGGCATGGTCTCCAGTTCACCGGTGAGCAGTGCGTGGCCATTGACCTGCAGGTTTTCTATTCCCGCCCCATCAAAAAAGACAAAACTCACTTCGTTCACATTGGGGAAAGCTGACATGTCATAGACAGCGAGGATGTTGCTGGTGGTCAACACTTGCCCCGATCCTACTGAGGGCAAGGCAGAAGTCACAGCGGCCGACCCATAGGTGGTACCAAACCCGTCAAAGAACATTTCAAATCCGAGT
>Ga0208965_1000273_pt1 | contig 25684 bp, 24 predicted proteins | sample AOAMet1_07_M0_10_2_FD_188230 | JGI IMG/M metagenome (GOLD analysis project Ga0208965, IMG submission 188230) | Ammonia-oxidizing marine microbial communities from Monterey Bay, California, USA - CAN11_07_M0_10 (SPAdes) | ecosystem: Environmental > Aquatic > Marine > Intertidal zone | place...
CCGTTGCGAACCTTGAGAGCGCGACGCTGGTAGGCGGCTATTTCGGCTCTTCCAATTTTTCTGGAGCGCGTCTTGCCGGAGCAAATCTTTCCGGCGCGGACCTTCATCTTGCCAGGGGGCTGACCCAGGCACAGCTGAGTCAAGCTTGCGGCGATCAGGCCACGCGCCTGCCTGCTGGACTGAGCATTCCGAGGTGCGGCTAGAGAGACACACCCCAGCGTCCGTTTACAGTCATTACCGGGAATTCAGTTCAAAGCTGGCGCTGGACCTCGTAAAAATATCGCATGCTTAGATTTCGTCGCATGTCCGTTATTCTGGCACTTGCCGCTTGCGGGATCGCATCCGGTGCAGCGAGCGCTCAGTCAAAGTCGACGCGCGTTTCCTGGGCGCCGTCTTACGGCGGCTCCTGCGTGAGCTGTGATCTCCGCGGACGCAATATGTCCGGCGGCGATATTTCGGCAGCTCACTACCCCAAAGCCAACGTATCGGGCGCCTTCCTGCGCGGGACGCGTGCTCTCAATATCGACCTATCCGATGCCATGGCGAAGGGTACGGATTTCCGCCGGGCAACGCTTGATGGATCCAGACTTTCGAACACCCAGTTCGAAGGCTCGCGCTTTGAGCGGGCCAGCCTGCTGAATGTGAATCTTTCAGGAGCTTCGCTTTCTGACACTCATCTCACAGGCGCGCACTTTGGCGTAGCGACGGCGACAGGGACAAATTTTTCGCGTGCGAGGGCATCCGGAACAGATTTTTCCGGCGCCAATCTGACTGGCGCCATCTTCGAGGGCGCAATTCTGCGGGAGGCGCAGTTCAACAACGCCATCCTGAACGGGACCTCGTTTGCGAATGCTGACCTGCATGGAGCCCGACTGACCAATATCCGCCTGATCAATGTCAGCTTCGAAGGCGCGACCGGCCTGGAGAGCACCATCTTTGAAGGTAGCTGCGCGGGCGAGAAGACAAATGTACCGGCGGGCATTGCGCTTCTGTCCTGTCAGGCCGTGCGGCTTCCGGGCCATGAAGAACTCCGTGGGGGACTGATCCAGACGGCCGGGCAATAAAAAACGCCCTCCGAGAAATCGAAGGGCGTTTGTCTATTCACTGAATGATCCAGCTCGCTTCGCTCAGTCCTTTTTAGCCTGCGGCGCGAGACGGATATTAAGCTCGCGAAGCTGCTTGTCGTCCACTGGGGAAGGTGCCTGCATCATCAGGTCGCGAGCCTGCTGGTTCATCGGAAACAGCGTGACGTCACGCAGATTGTCGACTTCAGCGAGCAGCATGACGATACGGTCAACGCCCGGTGCGATACCACCGTGCGGCGGCGCGCCATAGCGGAACGCGTTGAGCATGCCGCCAAACTCTGCCTCGACCACGTCGGCACCATAGCCAGCGAGCTCAAACGCTTTCAGCATGATATCAGGCCGGTGGTTCCGGATCGCGCCAGAGGACAGCTCCACGCCATTGCAGACGATGTCGTACTGGAAAGCTTTCAGATCGAGCTGCTTCTCGACCGTGTCAGCCTGCTCCAGTGCTTCCATACCACCTTGCGGCATGGAGAACGGGTTGTGCGAGAAGTCGATCTTCTTGTTGTCTTCGTCCCACTCATACATCGGGAAATCGACGATCCAGCAGAACTTGAAGATACCTTGCTCAATCAGCTCCAGCTCTTCGCCAACCTTGTTCCGGGCAGCACCCGCCAGCTTGTAGGCGGCGTCGTGGTTGCCTGCAGAGAAGAAGATGCCGTCACCAGCGCCGAGGCCGAGTTGGTCAAGGAAAGCTGCAAGGTGATCGGCGTCAAAGTTCTTCAGGACCGGGTCCTGGCTGTCAACACCACCGCCATCGGCTTCTTTGAGCCGCGCATAGCCAAGGCCGGGCGCCTGCATTTCCTTCTTCGCCCACTTGTCGAGGTCGTCAAAGAATTTGCGAGACTTCTGCTCAGCCGCTTTCGGCGCCGGAATAGCGATAACCTTACCGCCGCCTGCGATAATCTTGGCGAAGATGGAAAAGCCCGTCTTGCTGTCATCAGCAAAGAAGTCAGTGACGTCGGCAAGCTCGATCGGGTTGCGCAGGTCTGGCTTGTCAGAGCCGTATTTCGCCATGGCTTCGGCGTATGGAATGCGCGGGAACGGACCTTCCGGCATGGTGCGGCCCTTGCCCTGCCAGTCTGCGAACTCCTCAAAGACGCCGCGCATCACAGGCTCGATCGCCTGGAAGACGTCTTCCTGCTCAACGAAGCTCATCTCGATGTCGAGCTGGTAGAACTCACCCGGTGAGCGGTCTGCGCGTGCGTCCTCATCGCGGAAACAAGGCGCGATCTGGAAGTAGCGGTCGAAACCGGACACCATGAGCAGCTGTTTGAACTGCTGCGGTGCCTGCGGAAGGGCGTAAAACTCACCCGGGTGCAGGCGTGATGGCACGAGGAAGTCGCGCGCACCCTCAGGCGAGGAGGCCGTCAGGATTGGCGTCTGGTATTCGGTAAAGCCCTGCTCGATCATGCGGCGACGAAGGCTCGCAATGATCTGACTGCGCAGGATCATGTTCTTGTGCAGCGTCTCACGGCGAAGATCGAGATAGCGATGCTTCAGACGGATGTCTTCGGGATAGTCCGGTTCTGCGAACACTGGCAGCGGCAGTTTGGCTGCAGCGCTTTCAATGACCAGCGTTTCGGCCGGCAGTTCGATCTCACCGGTCGGCAACTCTGGATTCACCGCTTCCGCATCGCGTGCAATCACCTCACCGGTGACCGTCAGCACGCTTTCGGCTGTCGCGCGCTTGGCGTCTTCGTAGAAGGACGCGTTTGGATACACCACGACCTGCGTCAGGCCGTAGTGGTCGCGCAAGTCGATGAACAGGGCGCCAGCATGTTCGCGGCGGCGGTGCAGCCAGCCAGAGAGTTTTACCGTAGCGCCAACGTCAGACTTGGTGAGTTCGCCGCAGGTATGGGTGCGGTAAGCGTGCATTCTCTCACTCCGAGGATTCTTGAGGCCTGAGAAGCTTTGTGAACCTTCCCCTCGCCATTGTTGTGCGGATGCGATACGCGTGCGCGCCATGACTGACAAGACGCTGACGCCGATTACACAGCAGGAAGAGCTGCAAAAGTTCTGCGATTCGCTTTCGGCGAGCGATTTCATCTGTGTCGATACCGAGTTTCATCGCGAAACGACCTTCTGGCCCGAGCTCTGCCTGATCCAGGCGTCTGCGCCTGGTGTTGAAGGCGTGATCGACCCAAAGGCAGATGGGATCGATCTCAAACCTTTCCTCGATCTTATGGCCGACACGTCGCGCATGAAGGTATTTCACGCTGCCCGCCAGGACATGGAAATCTTCAACAAGCTGATCGGTACGCCACCTGCCCCCGTTTTCGACACGCAGGTTGCTGCCATGGCGCTCGGTCTTGGCGATTCCATTTCGTATGACAATCTGATCCAGCGCGTGCTTCGTCGGCATATCGACAAATCGAGCCAGTTCACCGACTGGAAACGTCGCCCTCTGTCAGACAAGCAACTTGCCTATGCGCTTGGCGACGTGACCCACCTTCGCGACGCCTATCTCTGGATGCGTGATGAACTTGAAAAGCGTAGCCGGATGGAATGGATCGCCGAAGAGATGGTCAGCCTCTCTGACCCAGCGCTATATGACACCGATCCGAAAAATGCCTGGCAGCGGCTGAAAGTGCGCAAGACGCACAAGGAGTATCTGGCGGTATTCGCATCGGTTGCTGAGTGGCGCGAGCGTCAGGCCCAGGCTCTGGACAGACCGCGCCGGCGCATCCTGAAAGATGACGCCATTCAGGAAATTGCTGATCAGAAACCAAAATCTGAAGAGCAGTTCGACAGACTTCGTGCCGTGCCTAAAGGCTTTATCCGGTCACGAAATGCCGATGGCCTCATGCGGGCTGTGGAGGCAGCGCTTGCAGATCCAGATACGCATGCCCCACCGGCACCGCCGCGCAAGCAAAACCCGCAAACGCCCGCAGGCGCGCCGGAAATGCTGAAGGTTCTGCTGAAATATGTCAGCGAAGATAGCGATGTCGTCCCGCGTCTCATTGCAAATGCGGCCGATATTGAGCGGATCGCGCGCGGTGAGACGGACAAGGATATTCCGGCCCTAACGGGCTGGCGTTACGATGTGTTCGGCAAGAAGGCGCGCGCGCTGCTTACTGGCAAACTCGCCCTTTCATTCGAGAACGGTCAGGTCCGGCTCTTCGAACCTAAGAGCTGACGCCTATGTGATAGGCTAATCTGCTGTCTCGATCTGTGCGTCGAGATCCATGAAGGTTGCCAACTGTTCGAACCGCTTTTTTACCGTGCCAGAGATCATGTCCTCACAGCCCGGTTCGACTTCCAGGACAAGCTTCGTCTTGGACGCTTTCAGCTTCACCTGTTTGAGAAGTGGCGCCGATCTTCCGGAATAGACAGCTCCAAGGCGCATCGCTGCCCCCATGATGCGGGCAAGCTGGTCATCCGACTCCAGCCCGAGGCGCGCGAATGGTTTTGGACGCTGGAATTTGTGCGTGTAGCGCGCGCCCGTTGCGTGCGCGAGCAGTACGCGTTCATCATGCGTGATGCCGCGAATGGGTGAGCGCAGGATCAGGTAATAGGCCATGTCGGCGCGGTGATCGGGATGAAAGCGTCCGCCACAATCAGCCATCAGGCAAGCGGCGCGGAAAAGACGCTGGCGCGCGTGCGAGCGCGGTAGGACTGGCTTGATAAACTGGTACAAAGCCTCGCCGAAAGCCATCTGGGATGCTTCAAGCCTCAGGAATGCGATCGTTCCGTCGATAAGTGCATCGCCAAACGGCTCGCGCATCGTTTCGAAAAGCAGCTTTTCGCCTCGGTCAAACAGAACGCCCTCGCGCAGGCCGTTTGCAGAGATCAGGACTTCCTTGAACCCACCCGCATCGAAAACTTCGTCAAGGACGAGCGCGGCATGGATGATCGTGTCATACCGGCGTCCGACAAGGCTGGAAATGCGCCCGGCCAGTTCTTTGTCTCGTTGCGTTGCGAGCACTGTGCGCACAACCGAGCGAATTGCCGGGCCCGTCATCCTGTAACCATGCAGGATAGCAAGCGGATACGCTTTGATGTCCATGTGGATGCCGGCCAGTGCGCGCCATGAGCCGCCCACGGCATAGAGCCGGCGATGCCCCTGATTTAGAAGCTCTGACGATTTTAGTATCTTGCGAATGGCTTTGCGCCGCTCGGCCGGCTTGGTTTCGTCGCCTTGTGGCATGGCGAACGGGCCGAGCTTGTGCGTTTCGCCCTGCCCGTCCTGCCCCGCCGCAGAAATGGGCTGGAATTCCAAGCTGGAACCGCCCAGATCGCCGACCAGCCCTTCCGGCTGGTCAAACCCTGTGCGTACGCCGAGGGCAGATAGACGGCCCTCTTCAGGTCCCGGGAGAATACGCAGACGTGCGCCGAGTTCGGTCGCAGCCATGCGCGCGAACTCCGGCCCATCTTCGGCATCGCGCACGGCAGCCGTCGCGACGGCTGTCACTTGCGTAACACCGAGCCCGGTCAGGATCGCCCGGTAGCGGCGGATGGCGGCAACCGCATCGACGACGCCTTCAGGTGACAATCGACCGGTTTCTGGCAGACCTCGTCCCAACCCAGCCAGCACTTTTTCGTTGAAATATGGAAGAGCAGCTGCGCCTGTGACCTCATAGATCACCAGCCGGACCGAGTTCGAACCAATATCGACAACGGCCGCCTTCTCGGGCTGCAGCGCCAGCCTCATTTAGCGCCCCGCTTCCTGGGTGCGAGCCTTGGCGGAATAGATACGACAAGAGCATTGCCCCGCCCGGAAAGCGATGGGTTCTCCATGAAATACCGGTGGGCACTGAAGCCCTTGCCGCGCTCAGGTGGACGCAGCCGGTGAAATTCACCATCGCCGTCCATTTCCCAGCTCTGTTCGTCATCATTGAGGTTCGCGACCATGATCTGGTTCAGCACCTGACGATGAACGGTTGGGTTTTCTACAGGTACTAGCGCTTCGACGCGGCGCTTCAGGTTGCGCTGCATCCAGTCTGCCGAGGAAATCCAGACCTTCGCCCTAGCAGATGGCAGATTTTCGCCATTGGCAAAGCAGACGATTCGCGAGTGCTCCAGGAAGCGTCCAATCAGGCTTTTGACCTGAATGTTTTCTGAAAGGCCGGGCACGCCGGGTCGAAGGCAACATATGCCGCGCACAACGAGCACAATGGGAACGCCAGCCTGGCTTGCCCTGTAAAGCGCATCGATCACGTCCCCGTCGACAAGTGAATTCATCTTTGCCCATACGCCGCTTGGCTTGCCAGCTTTCGCATTGACCGCTTCCTGCTCAATCGCATCGATCAGCGACGATTCAAGCGTGCGCGGAGACATTGCAATCTTGTCGAAATCTGGCGCCTTTTCAGGAGGTTCTCGGTAGGCGGTGATATAATTAAGCAGTTTGTTTGCGTCACGGCCGAGCGCCGGATCCGACGTGAAGAGCGACAAGTCCGTGTAGATACGCGCCGTTACCGGGTGGTAGTTACCGGTGCCAAAGTGCGTATAGGAAACAAGCTTGCCACCCTCACGGCGCACAACGAGCGATACCTTCGCGTGGGTTTTATAATCCAGAAATCCATAGACGACCTGAACGCCGGCTCGCTCCAGATCGCGGGCAAGGCGCAAATTGGTTTCTTCATCGAAGCGCGCCTTGATCTCGACAAGAGCGGTAACGTTCTTCCCCATCTCTGCCGCTTCCTGCAGCGCCGAGACGATGGGAGAGTTTAGCGTCGTGCGATAGAGTGTCTGCTTGATCGCGACAACGTCGGGGTCGATCGCCGCCTGTCGTATGAACTGGATAACGACGTCAAACGACTCGTACGGATGATGGACAACGAAGTCTTTCGCCTTGATTGCCGCGAAGCAGTCCCCGCCCATTTCACGGATGCGTTCAGGATAGCGTGGCTCATATGGTTTGAACTGCAGGTCCATCCTGTCTTCGACAATCAGTTCCGACAGGTTCTTCATGCCAAGCAGGCCATGAAGGATCATCACATCGCGCGGCTCTGAGCCAATTTCGCGTGTGATGAACTTTTCTAGCTCATCCGGTGCATCACCGTCGATGTGGATGCGCACAATCCGTCCGCGCCGTCGTTGTTTCAGCAGGATCTCGAATTCGTGGATGAGGTCTTCTGCTTCCTCCTCGATCTCGATGTCGCTGTCGCGGACGATACGGAACACGCAGTGACCGAGAGACCGATAGCCTGGAAAGAGCATGTCCATGAAAGTCGCGATGACGCTTTCCAGGCGCACGAAGCGTATGGACTGCCTGTTCCGGTCCGGCAGGCGAATGAAGCGCGCCGAAAACGCGGGCATCGGCACAAGGCCGACCATCGCCTCACCGGAATTCTCTGGCGCAAGCTGGAACGCGACGGCAAATCCCAGGTTCGGGATGAAAGGAAAGGGGTGCGCCGGGTCAACGGCCTGCGGGGTCAGCATCGGGAAGATGTGACTTTCAAAATGATCGCGTAGCCAGCCGAGATCGGTTTTGGTCAGCTCACCGATCTTCTTTACTTCGATCTTCTCGTCGTCCAGCAGCTGGCGAATTTCTCGCCAGCAAGCCTGCTGAGCCTCCATCAGCTTGGCTGACTGTTTCTCGATTGCCTCAACCTGCTGCGACGGGATCATGCCGTCCTGACTGGTGCGCACGACACCGGCCCGGAGCTGCTCGCGAAGGCCAGCATACCGAACCATGAAAAACTCATCGAGATTGTTTGCTGAGATCGACAGGAACCGAAGCCTCTCAAGCAACGGATGAGACGCGTTATGCGCTTCTTCCAGCACCCGCTCATTGAACTTCAACCATGACAGCTCTCTATTCAGAAAGCGCTCGGGCCGCGTGATCAGGGGCTTCGCAGCCCTCACTGGTGGTTTCGCCTCGGGCTTGGTTTCGGTCGTACTCATCGACTGCCTCTCGTCTGCCCTATCTAGTCTTCAAACAGCGGGCGCGTGCCGTCCATCTCGTCCAGAATTTCCCGCGCGAGAGGAACTGTTACCTCACGCCCGTCACTCATTTCGTGAAGATTTTCCACGAAGTTTTCAATGGCCGCATAGCTGCGCTCGAGCCGGATGATCAGATAGGACTCTACTTCATCCGGTAGCTTCAGATAGCGGCGTTTCATTGCAGCCCTGAGACGGATCGACATCATTTCATCGTCAGGCGGCCCCAACTCAATCAAGGTCATAGCGCTAAGCCGTGACTGAAGATCCGGCAGACGCGTTCGCCAACGCGCGGGCGGCACGCGTCCCGTCAGGAGCAAGGAACCACCATAGCTGGCGGAAAGGTTGATCAGCGACAGGAGGTTGTCGTCATTCTCGACTAGGTCAGCGCGATCCACGGCAACGGGCGTGCGCGCAATCGCATCAATCTTCTTGTGTGAGAGCTTGGAAAGCGCTTTTGCCCCTAGCATCGAACCACCGGCCAGTTCGCACCAGGCCTGCGCCGCCGTTGTGAGGCCGGACAGCTCATCACCGACAAGGCAGAATGCTGCCGTCCGCCAGTCAGGCCAGCGCTTCAGGAGCGCAAGAGCCGTCCTGTTGGCATCGGTGACCGCCAGCGTATCCAGCGTATGGCCCTTGCCCGGGAATTCGAACTTGAGCTGACGACTCTTCCGTGGGGGATGGTCCGTGCGTGACACCGGGACTAGCTCGGCGCGCGCGTTACCGCTGAGGTCATCACCCAGCCCATTTCGTCGGCATCAGCCATAAGGCCGCGCTCGCGCAGGCTTGAGATGAACTTGTCACGCTCACCCGCATACGCGAATCGCACGACGGCGCCCTGACGGGACAGACCAACAATTTCGAACCCGAACACCAGCGGCGAACGCGCCAGCGCGCTTCTCAGCGAATTCCATTCAGGGAGCGAGGTAAAGAGCACAGTCGCCTCGACCGGCGTACGTTCACCGGAGCGGATGATTGCTGAACGCTTCCATACAGTGTCGAGCAAATCGGCAGCGTTTTCTGCGGCCGCCTCTAGCGTCGCAGAAGAACCGGTTGTGCCGAGATCGGTTTCACCGGCTGCGGTCACGCTAATAAGGCGGACCCGGTAGCTACCCGCATCGCCAAGCAGTTCAGCCTTGATCGCGCGGCGGGCATTTGCCGCCATGACATCGCCCTGCAATTCCTGCCATGCCGAGGACGACGTGGCCGAGGTGCCGCGTGAAGTTTCAAACGGCGCCAGGCGTCCGCGCGAGGAATTTGGCCAGGCGGAATTCCATGCAACCGCGTTCGCGGAGCTACGCACCGGGAATACGACGGATTTCGGCGCGAGTTGGTCAATATACGGAATGGACCGCTCATCAAGGAATTCGCGTACATTGGTCGGATTGTAGACCACTGCGAGTTTGCCGACGTATTTGCCGCCACCGCGTTCTTCCTCTTCGACATCCACCGCTACGGCCAGCCGGTTTGCCAGTGCCCCACTGACAGCGCCTGAGGACAACTTGCCCGAGCGGTCTTCTGGCAGGGTGAGGCGCTCAAAAAGCCGGTAGGCACCTTTCACCCGTGCGGAGGCAAACGCCTCCTGCTGGGCCTGGATCACGCTGCCAGCGGTTTCCTCGACTTCGATCTCACGGATCGTGTAGATATCGCGCAGCTGGGCCGCCGCCGTGCCTGCCATGAAGAATACCACAGCAAACATCACAAGGATTCGTCTGGTCATTTGGTCGCCTTTCCGACTCCGGTTGGAAATGTCCTTAGCAAGGCCGTTGGCACGATGGAACCGCCATGTCCGGCTGGCCGAATATTCATCCACATGGTAACGCGCTTCCCCATGACTTCAAAAGACAAACCCTCCCTCTCCTATAAGGACGCTGGTGTCGACATTGAGGCGGGCGAACGCCTTGTCGATGCGATCTCTCCACTGGCCAAGGCAACCCGTCGTGCAGGCGTCATGGGCGGCCTGGGCGGCTTCGGCGCACTCTTCGACCTGAAGAAGGAGAACTGGAAGGATCCGATTCTGGTTTCGGGCACCGACGGCGTTGGCACAAAGCTCATGCTGGCCTTCGAAACCGGCATCCACAACACGGTCGGGATCGACCTCGTTGCCATGTGCGCGAACGACGTGCTGGCGCAGGGTGCAGAGCCGCTTTTCTTTCTCGACTATTTCGCCTGCGGCAAGCTCGATCCGGGTATTGCCGAGGCCGTAATTTCGGGGATCGCTGAAGGCTGCAGACAGGCCGGGTGCGCGCTGGTTGGTGGTGAGACTGCCGAGATGCCGGGCATGTATCCACCGGGCCACTACGACCTTGCAGGTTTCGTCGTCGGCGCCGTTGAACGTGAGAATGTCCTGCCTCGCTTTGCTGAAATGAAAGCCGGTGATGTCCTGATCGGGATCGCCTCCTCTGGCCCACACTCGAACGGCTACTCGCTCATCCGCCGGATTGTGGAGCGCACAGGGTTAAAGTGGGATGCAACGGCACCGTTCAGCAATAAGCCCCTCGGCGAGGCTCTGCTCACACCGACCCGCCTCTACTCGCATGCAGCCCTGCCGCTCATCCGCAATGAGCGAATCAAGGGCCTTGCCCACATCACGGGCGGCGGCCTGACCGAGAACGTGCCTCGCATGCTGCCGGATGACCTGACCGCGCGTTTCGACCGGGCGTCATGGCCCCTGCCAGATATTTTCCGCTGGCTGCAGGAAGAAGGCAACGTCGCCGAGGACGAGATGCATCGCACATTCAATATGGGAATCGGTCTCGTCTTCGCCGTCTCACCCGATCAGGCAGAGCGCGCGATCGCAGACCTTCAAGCCGTCGGCGAGAACCCGGTTGTAATTGGTGATCTCGTCCCCGCATGACCCGGCTCAATCTCGGCATCCTGATTTCAGGTCGCGGCTCAAATATGGAGAGCCTTTTCAACGCCTCTATTGATGAAGCGTACCCGGCAAAGCCAAGACTGGTGATCGCGAACAAGGAAGGTGCGCCGGGGCTTGAGACGGCCAAACGCTTCGGCGTTGAAGCTGCGCTCATTCCGCACAAGCAGTACAAGGACCGCCGTGCCTTTGAGGAAGCGCTTCATGAAACGCTGACGCAGCACGAGATCGACATCATCGCGCTAGCCGGGTTCATGCGCGTGCTGACGCCATGGTTTGTCGGCAAATGGGAAGGCCGGATGGTGAATATCCACCCGTCGCTGCTTCCCGCCTATCCGGGTCTTGATACCCATGCCCGCGCTATTGAGGCAGGCGACAGCGAAGCGGGCTGCACGGTGCATTGGGTCAGTGAAGGCGTCGATGAGGGCGCAATTATCGGACAGTCCCGCGTGCCCGTGAAAACCGGCGATACACCGGACAGCCTTGCCGCACGTGTTCTGATCGCCGAACATGAGCTCTACCCGCGAGCCCTCGCCGATGCGTGCCGAATGATTACTGCACCGTCAGCGCGCTGAAACTGTCTAGCAACGCGCGCAGATACACGTCCATAGCCCAACGATCAGAGTCAACAGGCTTGTTGGCGAGTCGCGTCGCACACTCAACGATGTCTGCCAGCTGGCGCACTTGTCCACGTTCCAGGTCACGCCCCGCGCGGTAAGCCAGCGGCCAGCCCGTAAACAGCCTGCCCGGCACATCATCATGGAAGATGACCTGGCAGTTTTCATGGCGCCAATCTCGCCGGATACGCGCATAGCAGTCGCGCACCGCTGCTTCATCCCCTTCAATGACTTGTAGACAAAACTGGTCCTGATGGATCAGAAGTCCTGTTATCGAGGCCCCGCGATTGTGCTCCCGCGCCGCCGCGAGAAGATCATAAAGCGTATCATCGCGAAGCGACGGCCGGGCTTTCGAAAGATAGATCAAACGTTTCATCGGCACGGATCCTCCAGTCTGAGACGAATCAACTATCGCGCGACAATGGTTAATTTGCGTTTACCAAATGAAAGGCCCTCTCGCCTGAGACGAGAGGGCCCACAGTTTATCGATGCTGAAGAGCGTCTAGCCCGTGATGTCAGCTTCAGAGAAGAACTGGCGGATCTCGATGGCAGCGTTTTCTTCGCTGTCAGAGCCGTGAACTGAATTCTCGCCGATCGACTTTGCGTAGAGCTTGCGGATCGTACCCTCGTCGGCGTCCGCCGGGTTCGTCGCGCCCATTACATCACGATGAGCTTTGACAGCGTTCTCGCCTTCAAGAACCTGAACGACAACAGGGCCGGAGGTCATGAAGTCGACCAGCTCGCCGAAGAATGGGCGTTCCTTGTGAACCTCGTAGAAACGCTCGGCTTGCTCACGGGTCATTTTGATACGGCGCTGGCCAATGATGCGAAGGCCTGCCTTCTCGATGACAGCGTTCACGGCGCCGGTCAGGTTACGCTCGGTCGCGTCCGGCTTGATGATCGAAAAAGTGCGTTGGATAGCCATGAATGGCTCCTTCAATAGTCTTGATTGGTGTGAAACTCTCGCGCGGCCTATAGCGAGCAGGCTGCCGTCGGGCAACTCCTGCTGACAGGCTCGGCTTCTGCCAGTAGGCTCATCCCGGATTACCGCTTTAGAAAAGGATTTCGACCCGTGACCGGTATTTTGAGATTGATGATCGCGTTGGCTGTACTGATATCGGCAGTCTATGCGTTGATCTGGCTCTGGACCGGCACCATTCCAGCCTATGGAGCAGAGATCATGGGGACGCTCGGCATCCTCACCATCGTCTCGCTTATCATCCTGCTGGTTTCGAGGCCGAACAGCCCGCCAAAAACCTAGCCGGCCTCTTTCCAACCGCCCTGCTCTGTCTGCTGGAAGTAGCGTGTGGTGAGCCCCGCATCCGACGCAGCCTTGTACATCTTGCGCGCCCTGCTGCGCACCGGCGTATCGCCATCGTCGAACATCACCATGCACCGCGTATAAGACGCGTCGACCGGCATATCTGCCCCGTCCATCAATAGAGCGACGGCAGCCTCGTTCAGGTTCTCGGACTTCTCAGCAATCAGGACCGGCTGACGCGCTGGGTCGAGTCCCGCTGCTTCAGCCTGACCGTGAGGCAGGAAACTCTGATCGTCATACGTCCAGAGCGCCGCATCCAGCGCGCCTCGGCGGCGGATGTCGGGGCTGACAGCAAGTACGCGCCAGCCCCGCTCCAGACATTTTTCGAGGAGCGGGCCCGCTGCCTGCTCAAGCGTTGTGCGCTTGAGGTGGTAAAACCACCATTCAGGTTTGCCGGCCTTGTCCAAGTCTAGTCCTCGTAATTGTCGGCAATCCAACGATCGAGCAGGCGCGGGCCGAAGCCAGATGCCCAGCTCGGATCGAGCGGCGACTTCTCGGTCTCGACCCATGCCACACCGGCAATATCGAGGTGCGTCCAGGCCTGACCTTCATTGATGAAGCGCTTCAGGAACTGAGCTGCTGTGATGGAGCCTGCAGACTTGCCGCCAATATTCTTCATATCGGCAAATTGCGACTTCAACTGACGGTCATATTCCGGCCCGACTGGCAGGCGCCAGACGCGTTCGCCTTCAAAGAGACCCGCCTTGGTAAGCTGATCGGCCATCTCGTCGCTGTCGGTGAAGAGACCTGCATGATGATGGCCAAGCGAAACGACGATAGCGCCGGTTAGCGTTGCCAGGTCGACGATGGATTTTGGCTTGAACTCCTTCTGGGCGTACCAGAGGACGTCAGCGAGCACGAGACGACCCTCGGCGTCGGTGTTCTGGACCTCAATAGTCTGGCCAGATGCCGAGGTGAGGATATCGCCCGGACGAATGGCATTGCCGTCAGGCATGTTCTCGACGAGGCCGACAAGACCAACCACGTTTGCCTTTGCCTTGCGCTTGGCGAGCGCAAGCATTGCGCCGGTGACGGCGGCAGCACCGCCCATATCGCCGCGCATCGCTTCCATACCCGGGCCAGGCTTCAGGGAGATACCGCCAGTGTCAAAGCAGACACCTTTGCCACACAGGGCCACAGGCGCGTCGCCATCCTTGCCGCCCATCCACTTCATGATGGCGAGCTTGGACTCTTTCACAGAGCCCTGGCCAACGCCGAGCAGCGAGCCCATGCCTAGTGCTTCCATCTCCCTCTCGCCGAGCACCTCGACTTCGAGGCCATGCTTCTCGAGTTCCTTGATGCGATCAGCAAAGCTTGCCGGATAAAGGACGTTCGGCGGAAGGTTCATCAGGTCACGGGCCATAAACGTACCATCCGCAGCAGCGTCAAGCGGCGCCCATTTGTCAGCGGCGGCTGAGGCGTCACCCGTCACAAGCGTAAACGTTTCCAGACTTGGCTTGTCCTCATCCTTCAGCTTGGTGAAGAAATTCTCGAAGCGATAGGAGGCCAGCTTCGCACCGATCGCGGCGCGCGCGGCAAACCCTGCATCCTCAGCATGGAGCGCGAGAGACTTGAACCCGCTGCTCGCCTGGCTCTTGACGAGCAGCGCGCCAATTTTCTCCTGCGCGCGAGCGTCGCGATCGGTGGGCTTTCCCCCACCAATCAGAACAGCGCGGCGGGCCGAAGCACTTTTCGGCAGAACGACAACAGCCGTCTGGCCATGCTTGCCCGTGAAGCGCTTCTGCTCGAGCGCTTCGCTCAGCAGGCCGCCGACCGATTCGTCGAGTGACGCGGCTGCGCCTGGCAGGCCACCGTCCTGATCGACAACAAATGCGACAATTTCGGTTTCTGCTTGTTCAGCAAATGTGATTTTCATGAATAAACTCCGTTTGACGCGAAAACTAAGCATCGACGCGCGCCAATCAACTCGCTAGGCAGGGCCACGCACACAAAAAACTGTTTTCCAAGGCGCAATGAAACTCATTCAGAGCTATCTTTTCAGGCAAGTGTTTCGCTCTGTCTTGATCATTGTCGGCGGCTTGACGCTTCTGGCGATCCTGGCTCAGGGCCTGTCACAGACTGATATCATTGTCGAAAATCGTCAGTCGGCCCTGACATACTTCACCATCGTGGCGCTTGGCGCGCCGCAGGTGATTGCGCTTCTCACACCGCTTGCTGTTTTTGTCGCCACTATCTGGTCTCTCAACAAGCTTCACCGCGACAATGAAGTCGTTGTGGCGGGCGCAGCCGGGATGACGCGCTGGGACATTGCCTCGCCCATTCTCCGCCTCGCCGTACTCGCAGCCATTGTCCACCTCGGCGTCAATCTGTGGGTTCAGCCGACTGCCCAGCGCCTGTTACGGGAAACGGTACAAGACGCCCGTACCGATCTGGCGACATCGCTGGTCCGCCCCGGGCAGTTCACAACGGCAGGGGAGGGTCTGACTGTCTTCGCCCGCGAATCGCGCGGCGGTGACCTGATTGGCGTGCTGATTTCTGACAATCGCGCGACCGAAACCGATTCCCGCGACTACCTCGCCCAGCGTGGTCGCTTTGTCGAAGTCGATGGCGTGCCAAGCATCATCATGTGGGAAGGCCAGATACATCAGGTCGATGAAAATGGCGCTCTGTCGGTCTTGAACTTCGACCAGTCCACCTTCGATCTGACACCTTTTGTAGATGATAATGCTGCCGTCGTTCTTAAGGCGTCCGACCGGTACCTTCACGAGCTCCTTTATATCGATACGACGAGTTACCAGGAGCTGCAGGATCAGGAAGCCTTCCTTTCCGAAGCCAATGCACGCCTCACGACACCGCTCGTCTCGATCGCCATGGCTCTCATCGCGATAATGGCGGTACTTGGCGGCGATTTCAGCCGGCGCGGCTATTCCAGACGTATTGCTTTCGCCACGGGCGGCGCGCTCCTACTCGTAATCGTCCAGCTCGTCGTTCAGTCTGCCAGCCGCAGCAGTATCGGCGCGAATGTCGCGCAGTGGCTTGTTCCCCTCGGCACCACGGCTGTGCTCTCGCTCATCTTCTTCAAGTGGCGGCTAAATGTGCCGTCACGAACTCTGGGGGCGGCGCGCTGATGTTCATGACCCGCATCCAGAGATACATAATCTGGCAGCTCTTCACCGGGCTCGCTCTCGTGTTGGCAATCTTTACAGCCACCATCATGCTGGTCGATGTTGTCGAACAGCTTCGTACCGTTGGCGGCGATGTCAGTCTCTCCCCGCTGGAGGCAGTCGGCCTTTCATTCATGAAACTGCCGGGCCTCATCGAGCAAACACTTCCCTTTGCTGTCCTCGTAGCGGCCATGATTGCATATAACCGCCTGAACACGCGCTCTGAGCTCTCGGTCATCCGCGCTAGTGGCCTGTCAGCCTGGGAATTTCTTGCCCCGGTCATGGTGCTCGCTGTCGCGCTTGGTCTGTTTTCGATGATGGTGCTCAACCCGCTCGGTGCGCGCCTTTCCAGCCAGTTCGAACAGTCTCGAAATTCGATCCTGATCACCGGGGGGGTGCGCGTTGATTCCAGCCGCGAGGATGTCTGGCTACGCCAGGGCGACGGCAACTCTCAGATCGTGATCAGCGCCCAGTCGGTCGATGAAACCGGACAGGTGTTCCAGGACGTTAAGATGATCGAGGAAAGTCGCGTTTTTCAGGACGGGCGCCCCACCGACCGCTATGAGTTCGTTCGTCGAATTGATGCTCAGCGTGCCCGTATCACCGATGGTTTCTGGCAAATCGAGAACCTTGTCGAGAACCTTCCGGGCCGTTCACCCGAGAAGATGGACACGCTCGCCATTCCGACAGATCTCGACCCGGACAGGCTGCTCGACCGGTTCACCTCACCCAACACGATCGGCTTCTGGCGCCTGCCCGGCTTTATCCATCAGACCAGTCAGGCCGGCCTCGATTCCTCCCGGTTCAAGGTTCGCCTCTATGGCCTGACGGCAATGCCGCTCTTCTTTGCAGCGATGGGCCTTATCGGCGCGCTTGTATGCCTGCGCATGTCCCGGCTTGGCGGGACGAGCCGACTTGTCGCAACCGGTGCCCTGGCTGCAGCTGGTGTCTTTTTTATAATGCAGTTCTCATCCAGTCTGGGTGCTTCCGGTGCCCTGCCGCCGCTTATTGCGGCATGGGCACCTGCGGTCTTTGCGCTCTTCGCCAGCCTGGCTGTTCTGGCATATCGCGAAGACGGATGAGAAACCGCGGACCTGTTGACACTGGCCGCCACCGCACACAAGTTCCGCCGCGCTCTGGAGGTCACCCTGTATGAAAGTTGTCGTTGTCGAGTCGCCGGCAAAAGCGAAGACGATCAACAAGTATCTTGGCAAGGACTACAAGGTTTTCGCCTCGTACGGCCATGTCCGTGATCTTCCGTCGAAGGATGGCTCTGTTGATCCTGACAATGACTTCGAGATGGTCTGGCAGGCTGACTCCAAATCTGCGAGCCGTATTCGCGACATCGCCGAAGCGACCAAGTCGGCGGACAAGCTCATTCTTGCGACTGACCCTGATCGCGAAGGCGAAGCGATCAGTTGGCACCTTCTGGAAGCGCTGGAAAAACGTAAGGCGCTGAAAGGCATCCCCGTTGAGCGAGTCGTCTTCAACGCGATCACCAAGAATGCGGTGACCACTGCGATGGAACAGCCTCGCGAGATCGACCAGGAACTGGTCGATGCCTATCTCGCCCGCCGCGCGCTTGATTACCTTGTTGGCTTCAACCTCTCGCCGGTTCTCTGGCGCAAGCTTCCAGGCTCTCGATCTGCTGGGCGCGTGCAGTCGGTCGCACTACGGATCATCTGCCAGCGCGAACTGGAAATTGAGACCTTCCAGCCGCAGGAGTACTGGTCGATCGAGGCGGACCTGCGCGCCAAAGATGGCACGAGCTTCAAGGCGCGCCTGCACGCTCTGGACGGCGACAATCTCAAGAAGTTCTCGCTGCCTGATGAGAAGAGCGCGACGGCCGCACTCGAGGCGGTGAAGGTCGGCGGCTACACCGTCAGCTCTGTTGAATCGAAGCCGGTCAAACGCAATCCGCCGCCGCCATTCATTACCTCGACCCTGCAGCAGGAAGCCTCTCGCAAGCTTGGCTTTACCGCCAAGCGTACGATGGGCGCCGCGCAGAAGCTCTACGAGGAAGGTCGCATCACCTATATGCGAACCGACGGCATCAATATGGCCGAAGAGGCCTACCATGCTTCCCGCAAGCAGATTGAAAGCGACTATGGCGCCCGCTACCTGCCGGAGAAGCCGCGGCGCTATTCTTCGAAGGCGAAGAATGCGCAGGAAGCCCACGAGGCAATCCGCCCAACCGATTTCTCCATCCGCCCGGAAGAGTATCGCGGCGATGGCGACCTGAAAAAGCTCTACACGCTTATCTGGCGCCGCGCTGTCGCCTCCCAGATGGAAGCGGCCGTTTTTGAACGCACCACTCTCGATTTCATGTCGAAGGACAACCGCGCCCAGCTTCGGGCGACCGGTCAGGTCGTCCAGTTTGACGGCTTCATCAAGCTCTACACTGAAGGCCGGGATGATGGGGACGAAGACGAGGACGCCGAGGGCCGTCTGCCAAAGATGAAGGAAAGCGATCACGCCGACCTGATCGAGGCCAAGTCCGACCAGCACTTCACCCAACCGCCGCCCCGCTTCACCGAAGCCTCGCTTGTGAAGCGCCTCGAAGAGCTCGGCATCGGTCGCCCCTCGACCTATGCGTCCACCCTGTCGACGCTGGAAGACCGCGATTATGTTCGCCTCGAAAAGAAGCAGCTGATTCCTGAGGACAAGGGCCGTCTGGTCACCGCCTTCCTCGAAAACTTCTTCGCCCGCTATGTTGAGTATGACTTTACCGCAGAGCTTGAAGAGCAGCTGGACGTTATTTCCGATGGCAAGCTGGACTGGAAGGCTTTCCTTCGTGAGTTCTGGGTCCAGTTTCAGGCTGCTATTGCCGAAACAAAAGAGCTTCGCGTTTCCAACGTCCTCGACGCGCTGAACGAGGCGCTCGGTCCATACGTCTTCCCCAAGACAGACGAGAACGGCAATCCGAAAGAGAATCCGCGCGAGTGTCCACTTTGCGGCGAAGGTGAGCTCTCATTGAAGCTTGGCCGGCACGGCGCCTTTGTTGGTTGCTCGCGCTACCCGGACTGCAAGTTTACCCGTCCCTTCTCTGCCGACAGTGAGCAGGAAGGTGCTATCAATCCCGAAGGCGAAGAGCTCGGTCTGCACCCGGAAACGGGCGAACCGGTCTTCCTCAAGACAGGCCGCTTCGGTCCCTATGTGGAGATGGCCGCTGGCGGAGAAGACAAGCCGAAGCGAACCAGCGTGCCGAAGGGGTGGGAGCCCAAATCACTGACGCTTGAGCAGGGCGTGAAGCTCTTGTCGCTGCCGCGCGATGTGGGTGAGCATCCTGACGATGGCGAAATGATTCGCGCCAATCTTGGCCGATACGGTCCTTATGTGCAGCACCAACGCACCTTCGCAAATGTTCAGACGATCGAGGAATTGTTCGACATTGGCCTTAACCGCGCCGTGACGCTGATTGAGGACAAGAAGGCCAAACGCGGCGGTGGACGCGGCGCGACGCCGCTCAAGGAACTTGGCAAACACCCGGCCGACGAGGAACCGATCCACGTGTATGAAGGCCGCTATGGCCCCTATGTGAAGCACAAGAAGACGAACGCGACCCTGCCCAAGGACGTCACACCCGATAAGGTAACGTTGGAGCAGGCCGTCGAGCTGATTGATGCCAAGGCGAAAAAGCCCGCCAAGAAAAAGGCACCGGCAAAGAAGAAGCCTGCCGCAAAGAAAAAACCAGCAGTGAAGAAGACGGCGAAGGCAAAAAGCGATGACGCTTAAGCGGTTGAATCGCTTTACAATCTGTACTGCCGACACAGATGTAGATCAGTAACTCAATTCTTGGTACGGGCGATTGCCCGTGCCCACATGACAGGATGCTGAAGATGACCGAACCGAAACTGCAGGAAGAAGAAGCACGCCAGGGTGAAACCGGAAAAGGCGTGCGCTATGTGCTGATAATCTCCACCGCCGCTGCGGCGATTGCACTGGGCCTTATCCTAGCCTTCGTCATTTGACTACAGCTCTGCGCCCTGAATGAAAAACGGGCAAACCGCGCAGAATCCCTTATATGGGGGCCATGAGTTTTCCCGATAGAGAAACAGTTCTCAAATTTATCGCCGACAATCCTTCAGCCACTACGAAGCAGGAAATTGCGCGTGGGCTGAAGGTCAAAGGTCGTGAACGCCAGACATTACGCCAGGTCCTCAAGGACCTCGAGAATGACGGCACCCTGGAGCGCACCGCCAAACGGGCCTGGGCCAAGACCGACACACCTCCACCTACTGGCGTCATTGTCTTTGAAGAAATAGCCTCCGATGGTGAGCTAATGGGGCGCAGCGTTGGACGCGAAGGTGCCTTCGGCCCGCCCATTCGTTATGCGGGCTATAGCGGCCGCACCAAAGGCCCTGCCCCCGGTGTCGGCGACAAGGGCCTCGCACGTATCAATGAGGCGAATGGCGAATATCACGCCAAACTTCTGAAACTATTTGAAAAGCGCGACGAGGAAACGTCGCTAACCGGGCGCTTTGAGAAGACGCCCCGGGGTGGTCGCGTCGTATCGGCCAGCCGCAAGGACAAGCGGACCTTTCTCATCGACGGCACCGACGCAAAGGGCGCTGAAGATGGCGACCTCGTCACGGCCATACCGAAGCCGGGCAAACCAAACGGTCCAGCATTCGGGGTAGTTACAGAAATCATTGGGCGCATGGACGATCCGCGCGCGGCCTCCCTGCTCGCCATTCACGGCCATGATATACCGGTGGAGTTCCCCAAGGACGTCCTCAATGAAGCCCAGACGATCAAGCCGCTGGATAGCCCGCGCGAGGATCTGACCCATATCCCGCTCATCACGATCGATCCGCACGATGCCCGCGACCATGATGACGCCGTGCATGCCGAAAAGCTAAAGGATGGGTGGAAGGTCATCGTCGCGATTGCTGACGTAGCCGCCTATGTGAGGCCCGGCACTGCCCTTGATCGAGAGGCTCAGAAACGCGGCAACTCCACCTACTTCCCTGACCGGGTCGTGCCAATGTTGCCCTTTGAGCTTTCAGCTGACGCCTGTTCGCTCGTCGACAATGAGGACCGCCCGTGCATGGCGGTCGAGCTGACGTTCGACAGATCCGGCTCGAAACGCTCGCACCGCTTCATCCGCGGCACGATGAGGTCCCACGCAAAACTCTCCTACGAAGAGGCTCAGGCCGCTATCGACGGAAAGACTGGCGGCGAAGGCGAGAAATGGCTGGAGCCTGTCCTGAAACCTCTCTGGGGGGCCTATGAAGCGCTGGGGGAAGCTCGCGCTCTGCGTGCACCTCTCGCCCTGGACCTGCCGGAAAAGCGCGTGGAGATCAGCGAAGACGGCAAGGTGACCGGCATCATCGAGAAAGAACGCTTTGACGCGCACAAGCTGATCGAGGAGTTCATGATCCAGGCCAATGTGGCCGCCGCAGAGACGCTGGAAAAGGTCGGCTCTCCCCTCCTCTACCGCGTGCATGACCAACCTTCCGATTCGAAGCTCGCTGCGCTCTCAGACTTCCTGCAGACACTGGACATCAAATGGCCGCTGGGTGAGCGCGCCCAGACCCATCGCTTCAACCGTCTACTGAACGATCATGCCGATGGCGAACATGCCGGCACCATATCTGAGATTGTACTCCGGTCGCAGGCGCAGGCTGTCTACTCCCCCGAAAACAACGGGCATTTCGGCCTCAATTTGACGAAGTATGCACATTTCACTTCGCCCATTCGCCGATACAGCGACCTGATCGTCCACCGGGCCCTCATTTCATCACTTGGGATGGGAGAGGATGGTCTGACTAAGGAAATGGCTGCGTCTCTGGAAGATATTGCGAGCCATCTCGTGGATACCGAGCGTCGCTCCATGGCCGCTGAGCGCGAAGCGACGGATCGCTATCTCGCCCTGTACCTCGCAGACAAGGTCGGTGCCGAATTCGAGGGACGCATTACGGGTGTCACGCCTGCTGGTCTGTTTATCCGGCTCGGTAGTACGGGCGCTGACGGCTTCTCGCCAATTTCCAAACTGTCCGATGACTATTGGGTCCACGATGACGGGGCGATGGCGCTCATTGCGCGCGGATCCGGCAAACGCTTCGAGATGGGCCAGGTTGTGACGGTTGAACTTGCTGAAGTCACGCCGCTTCAGGGCGGTCTTCTGCTCAAGGTGCTTTCTCCTCCCCGGCCGCGGAAACCTGGCGAAAAGCCGCCCTCCTCGCGTGGGGGCAGGTCTGGTCCGCCGGGTCGCTCGCGTGGCAAGATGTCCAAAGCGCGCAAGAAGACGCGTCAGAAAGCCTCCCATAAAAAGGGAGCCAAGGGAGGAAAGAGCTGATGTCCCGAAAACTCGGCACAGCCTTCGACAAGGAAGGGGACGGCGACGTAATCCAGACGGACCGGCCAACGCCCCGCCCCAAGGACGCTGCAACGCTCATATTGGTCCGACGCGATCAGGCCCAGCCCCGACTGCTCATGGGGAAACGCTCGGGCCGACACACTTTCATGCCGGACAAGTATGTATTCCCTGGCGGGCGCGTCGACACCGCAGACGGACGCGTGCCTTCGCTCAGCGAATTGCGAGAAACGGAACACCAAAAGGTGGCGCACAAGACGCGACGCAAGCCGCGCGCGTTCGGGCTAACCGCGATTCGCGAAACATTCGAGGAAACCGGCCTTATCGTCGGACGTGCCAGCGAATTTCCCGGCAGACCTGCTACGGACTGGCAGAAATATGCAGATCAGGGCGCGGCGCCGTGCCTTCAAGGCTTCACCATGATCGGTCGCGCGATTACCCCGCCCTATCGGCCAAAGCGCTTTGATGCGCGCTTCTTCATGGCCGAGGCGGAAGATGTCCTGATCGATGAGCGCCCCGCTGTGGACGGCGCTGAGCTGCATGACCTTCAGTGGGTGACTCTTTCGGACGCGCTGACACTCGATCTGCCTAATGTGACGCGTTTCATGCTGGGTGAGATCGATGAGCGACTGAAGCAGAAGGATGTAGGCCAGTTGCGGCCGCCATTCCTACGCTGGACAGCCGGCGGCCACTCGCAGGACCGCATCTGACATCTCGTCCGGCGCCCCCCTGCGGACAGGCGCTTGACTTTACCCAGCCACCCCTCCATTAAGCGCCCTTCGATTTCTCAGAACACTCGCGAGAGCAACCGTCATGGCAAAGCCGACAACCATCAAGATTCGCCTGAACTCGACTGCCGGGACGGGCTTTTTCTACGTCACGAAAAAGAACCCCCGCAACATCACCGAAAAGATGGTGATGCGGAAATACGACCCAGTCGTGAAGAAGCACGTCGAATTCAAGGAAGGCAAGATCAAGTAAGATCTTTCCGAATACGACTTACGAACGAGCCGGGCCCTGTGTCCGGCTTTTTCTTTGGCGTTAGGTAATTGCGCTTATGGACCCTAAGCCTGTCTCAGTTGTTATATGACTGAAGACAGGAGGTGTTCCATGGCTCTCGAATTCAACAAGGTTATCGCCGTCATCGACATTGATGACCACCTTGCCCCCATCATCATGCAGACTGCAGAATCGCTGACCGCCGCGTCTGGCGAGTTGCATGCGATCGATTCCAACCCATTCATTACGACCTTTGAGTCTCCTTACGCAGCAGGCGCGATCGAGGCCGACTCGAAAGCTCATCAGGCCGATGCTGAAAGGCGCCAGGAAGCGATGGAAGCACTTTCAGCCAAGCACGCCGCAAATGCGACCGTGGCCGTTCTAGACGGCGACCCGTCACGCGATGCCGCAAGCTATGCGAAAAAGATCGACGCAGACCTGATCGTCATCGGGTCACATCAGAAAACATGGTGGAAGCGGCTGCTTCTAGGTTCTGAAAGCTCTGACATGCTGCGTGAGGCGCCTTGCGCAGTCTTCGTGGTCACTGAGGCCTACACGAAGCGCCTCAAGGCATAAGCGCAAACGCTTAGCCGCCAATCAGGCGGCCAGACTTTTTACCTGGTTGCGACCGGCCGACTTGGCCTTGTAAAGCGCATCATCGGCGCGGCGCATCATGTCGGCGATCGTATCTTCGTCACCTTGGAACGTCGCCACGCCAGCGCTCACCGTGACCTCGAGCGCGCTGGAACTACGGGTTCCGCCATCGAATGCCTCAGCCGCAATTGCGCGGCGAATACGTTCAGCCGCTGAACAGGCAAGATCGCCGCCTGTCTCAGGCATTATGACGAGGAACTCTTCGCCCCCCGGACGACAGACAATATCCTTGGGCCGGACGTTCGCCATGATACGTTCGGCGAACTCTTTCAGGACGCGGTCGCCTGCTTCATGACCGTAGACGTCATTCACCTTCTTGAAGTGGTCGATATCGACTGACACGACTGAAAGCGGTGTGCCGCCCATGGAAGAACGCTTCATCCACAGGCTGAGCTGGTTGTTCATGTAGCGGCGATTGTAGAGACCGGTGAGCTGATCGATGACCGATAGTTCGAGCCCACGATCCACACGGTTTCGAAGGATTTCGACATAACGCGACCGGCGTGTCTGTGTGCGGATGCGTGCAAGAAGTTCCTCAACGGCCAGAGGCTGTTGAATGACATCGCTTGCGCCAAGTTCCAGAGCCCGCCCAGCCAACTCAACGTCACGCTCATCAACCGTTACAATGATGGAAAGCGCACGCGTCGCATCATTTGTACGCAAATGGGCACAAAGTCGGAGCGGATCGTACCCCTGATTGCTCAACCCCAAGAGGACCACATCCAGCTTTTCGTTGCCAAACTTCTTGAGGCCGTCCGCTTCCTCTAGCGTGAAGACACTGTGTCCTGCTCGCTCAAGCGGCTCGCGCAGGCGTTTGACATTGTAAGGGCTGGTATCAACGACCAGCACATTCACAGGACGGTTCAAGGTGGACGCCTCGTCCTCATTGAACGCGCCAATCTTGACGCCGCTGGCTTCGCGCTGGCGCAGTTCAGTCGTGACGGCATTGTAGCGTATCAGCGCGCTGAGCCGAGACATTAGTGCAAAATCGTCGACCGGCTTTGTAAGGAAATCGTCAGCGCCGGCATCGAGGCCGCGCACGCGGTCAGCCGTTTCACTAAGCGCTGTCAGCATGACGACAGGAATATGGGCGGTCTCCGGAGAAGCCTTGAGCTGGCGGCAGGCTTCATAGCCATCCATGCCGGGCATCATGACATCAAGCAGGATGATCTCCGGCGAAGAGCTATGCGCGACTTCGATCGCCTGAGGACCATTTTCAGCGAGGAGGACCGAGTAATACTTTGCTTCCAGCTTGGCCTGCATCAAGCGCCGGTTCGCCAGAATATCGTCGACGACAAGGATACGCGCGCTCATGCGGCCTGCCTGTCTGAAATCAGACCATCAACAGTCGAGCGAAATGAGCGCATCTGGATCGGCTTTGAAAGGTAGGCTTCGCAGCCTGCTTCGCGAACCAGCTTCTCATCTGCGCGCATGGCAAATGCGGTGACAGCCAGGACAGGAATAGAGGCGATCGTCTCGTCATCCTTGATCCAGCGCGTGATATCGAGGCCGGAAACGTCAGGTAGCTGAATGTCCATCACGATGAGCGCGGGTTTATGCTCACGTGCGAGTTCTACGGCGCGGGCCCCGTCGCGACACTGTAGCGTGTCGTATCCAAAGGCATCAAGCAGATCACAGAACAGGCGCATGTTCAGTTCGTTGTCCTCGACAACGAGTACCTTTTTGCGTGCGCCGCCAGTCATGCCTCTGTTTAGCCCCCCAAAACTGAACAATTCATCAAGAATACTCTTACCCATAAGAGTCTTAAGCTATGTTTTAATTCCTCATACGAACTTGCCGGACGCCC
>Ga0208965_1000274_pt1 | contig 25534 bp, 24 predicted proteins | sample AOAMet1_07_M0_10_2_FD_188230 | JGI IMG/M metagenome (GOLD analysis project Ga0208965, IMG submission 188230) | Ammonia-oxidizing marine microbial communities from Monterey Bay, California, USA - CAN11_07_M0_10 (SPAdes) | ecosystem: Environmental > Aquatic > Marine > Intertidal zone | place...
CGACAGCATAAGGGCGCGCCACGCCCAGCGAATAGCGGCCATACCCGTAAGCTTCCAAGCGGGTCAGTGCCTCATAATGGCTCGAAATCACGTCGAGATGGCGGGCAAGCTCGCTTTCGGACGGGATGTAGGGCGTTTGAAGCAAGCGGTTGAGCAGCTCTATGCGTAACAGGCGCGTACGTTCGAACCGGGCTTGCGAACGGTCATCCAGCACATCGTTGATGGAGACGCGTGCGCTGCTTTCTTCGAGTCCCAGCCGGGTGGCGGTTTCCGGTGACAGCGCCAGTTCAGCCTGTGCGGTGTCTTCCATCACGCGGTTGATGTCGCGCACCGTGCGCCGCGCGATGCCGTCTTCGTTCACGACGGGGCCACAGGACGCTGCGAGGCTGACCGCTGCGAGCGCGAAAACTGGACGCATTCTTGCAAGGTTCCGGACTGGTCTCATCAGGCGTGAAAATCCGCTTTCGATAGGCTGGCGTGAAACGGGCGGGGCAATAGCTGCTCGGCGGTTGTGAGCGTCTGGCTTATCCGGTAAACCGCGCCGGTCAATCAATGGAGTGTTCCCGTGGCAAATTCCCAGTCGGCCCAAGCGTCTCCGCTTAGCGGGCAAGTGCTGTTTTATTCCAATCCCCAGCCTCTCAATGCTGAAAAGCATGGCGGTCTCGGCATCAAGCCGATCGAAAAGCCATTCTCATTTCTTGGCAAGGCACATGCTGTTCCTCTCACGGTGAATGAGTTCGGCCTCGCTTCCACATCATACCCGATCATCTTCGTCGGCAAGGACAAGATGCCAATCGGCGCGATGGGTGTGCGCGATAATGAGAACCTTTACGTAAAGGACGGGGCCGTCGATCCAGACTTCTACATCCCTGCTTTTGCCCGCCGGTATCCATTCGTTTTCGCGAATGACAGCTCTCAGGAGCGTCTGGTCCTCTGTGTCGACCGCGACGCAGCCATGGTCTCCAACCAGCCGGAAATTCCGTTCTTCAATGATGGCCAGCCATCGGAATTCACCACGAATGCGATGAACTTCTGCCGCGACTTTGAAAGCCAGCGTCGCCGCACCGAAGAATTCGTGAAGGAAATCGACAAGCTCGGCCTGTTCGCAGAGCGTGAAGCGACCTTCCAGCCGCGCGACAATAGCGGCAACAATATCGGTGATCCGCAGGTCGTCGCGAAATACTATGCGATCGACGAGCAGAAGGTGAATGCACTTCCAGAGGAAAAGATCGCCGAGCTTCAGCGCAATGGCATGCTTGGTGCCGTCCTCGCGCACAATATCTCGCTGCTCAACTGGTCACGCGTTATCAACCGGGCCCTGCGTGCGCAGGAAGCAGACGCCGTACAGCAGCCACAGGGCGGCTCTGACGGCCCAAGCCTCCAGATCTAGGCGAATTGAAGAAAGGCGGTCAGCCTTTCAAGTTCATTCTGAAAAGGCCGGGCCTCGCAAAGGTCCGGCCTTTTTGTTTACACCTGTGCATCACGATTGCGCGAGAGCGCTGGCGGGCAATGAAAATTTGCGACATCCAGCCCTCTGGAATTCTTCTCAATAAAGGCCGACTTATCGCCCAATGATGAAATTCGTCTTCCCATTTCTTTTTGCTCTTATCGCAGCGCCAGCCCTCGCGCCGCTTCAGGCGCAGCCGGTAGATGGCGGGCATGCGCGCGTCGAACTGATTTCAGAGCGCGAGACCGCCATTCCAGGCGAAACCGTGTGGTTCGGTCTCAGCTTCGAGATGGATGATGAGTGGCACATCTACTGGAAGAATGCTGGAGACGCGGGCATTCCGCCGCGTGCCTATTGGGACGACCAGACCACTATGGATGCCGAAGCGATTGGTGAGATCGACTGGCCTCTGCCAGAGCTTCTCCCTGTCGTCGAAGGCGAGATCATGGATTACGGCTATAGCGGCGAGATCGTCCTGCCGTTTCCAGTCCAGATCCCGGAAAGCGCGACCGGGCCGGTCCGTCTTGGCGGTGAAATCGATTACCTGATCTGCAAGGATATCTGCATCCCGGAATCGGTTGATCTTGCCGTGACGCTGGATGTCGGCCCGCAGCAGGTGCCGGACCGCGAGAATGGCGCACGTATAGCCGACGCGCTTGGCGATGTGCCCGTTCAGTTTTCCGGCGAAACCTCCCTCACCGCAGATGGCGAAAGCTGGATCCTGTCAGCGGCGGGGGGTGAGCTGGTTGGTGTGTCTGGAGAGACGCGTTTCTTTCCTGACGGACATGAGATCGTCCACGCCACGCCGCAGCCAGTAAAATTCGGCGAACAGGGCGTGGCGATTGAACTAACGCCCGTTCGGGCTGGCATGCCGGAGGCCCTCACAGGCCTGATTCGCGTCGCTGTAGATGGCGCAAAACCCGTCGCCGTTCGCATCTCCGCCAGCGAAGGTGACTTACTTCCAGGAACCAGCGGACTTGGAAGCTCAGGCGGAAACGGCGCTGCGATTGGCGGCGGTGCGGGCGGTCTTCCAACGAGCCCGAGCAATGGAAGTGGCGGGATCAACTTCTTCTTATTGATCAGCTCTGCACTCCTTGGGGGCCTTATCCTGAACCTCATGCCCTGCGTCCTGCCTGTGCTGTCCATCAAGGCGATCGGTATGGTTCAGGTCGCAGCCAGCGGTGAGCGTAGTGAGCTGCGCAAGCATGGCCTCTGGTACACGGCAGGCGTTCTGATCAGCTTCGCCGTGACCGGGCTTGTTTTCATTGCGCTTCGGGCGGCGGGCCAGTTCGTCAGCCTTGGCTTCCAGCTTCAATACCCGGCAGTGGTCGCTGCGCTCGCGCTTATTATGGTCGTTATCGGCCTGTGGCTGCTCGGCGTCGTAAATATTGGCACGTCGGTCCAGAATGTCGGCTCCGGTCTCGCCGGGCGGCAGGGTAGTGCAGGGGCGTTCTTCACAGGCGTGCTGGCCGCGGTCGTTGGCGCGCCCTGTGTTGGCCCATTCGTTGTCGGCGCGCTGGGGGCTGTCCTGAACGAGCCATGGCCTGTCGTGATGGCTGTGTTTCTGATGCTGGGCCTCGGCCTCGCCATGCCGTTCCTGGTGCTGAGCTATGTGCCGGGTTTGCATAAGTCGCTACCGAAACCGGGGCTCTGGATGGAGCGGCTGAAGCAAGCCTTTGCCTTCCCTATGTTCCTCACGGCCGCCTGGCTGATCACCGTGCTCGGTAATCACCCGGCTGCAGGAGCGACAGCGTTCGGCGCGGTCATTCTCGCATTCGGTGTCTGGCTCGTCAGCGTGGCAGGCGGACGTCTGCGTAGCGGTATCGTTGCAGTCGGCGCAGCGCTTGTTCTCGTTGGTATTGTCTGGCCGGTCGCGTCAGGGCTGCAGGAAGCGCCGGCGACAAGTGGAGCGGCGGCGTCCTATGCAGCGGCCTATGAACCAGAGCCATGGTCGCCAGCGCGCGTGGAGGAGCTCATCGGCGAGGAACGCGGCATCTTCGTCGACTTTACCGCTTCATGGTGCGCGACCTGCCAGGTCAACAAGCGCACCACGCTGAAGCGCGAAGACGTCCTGCAAGCCATGGAAGACGCCAATGTCACTTTCCTGGTCGCAGATTTCACGCGGCCGAATGACGAAATTTCCGATGAACTCAAGCGGCGTGGAAGTCCGGGCGTTCCGATGTATCTTCTCTACGCGCCGGGTAAGCCGGAGCCGGAGATCCTGCCGACCCTGCTCAATCCGGGCATGTTGAAACGCAAGCTCGAAGCCTTTTGACCAGTACCGCCCACGCAGAAAGGATGACATCATGACCGCTCTTACCCGTCGAAACCTTGGACTTGCCTCCGGCATGGCCGCTGCCGTTGCCCTCAGCGCTGGCGCGATGATCGCGTTTTCCGCCTCCGCCGCCCCTGCAGCTGAGCCGGGTCAGCCCGCACCGGACTTTACCGGCATGACGGCGACGGGTGAGCAGGTCTCGCTCTCTGACTTTGCAGGGAAAACCGTCATTCTCGAATGGACCAATGATGGCTGTCCGTTCGTGCAGAAACACTATGCTGACCCGCCGCAGAACATGCAGGGTCTTCAGGATCGCGCAGGCGAGGATGATATCGTCTGGTTGCAGGTGATCTCGTCGGCGCCGGGCACGCAAGGCCATGTCGATGGAAACCGCGCAATCGAGATCAATGACGGGCGCCACGCCTCACCGACCCATGTCATCCTCGATCCGTCTGGTGATATCGGTCGCCTCTATGAGGCAAAGACCACGCCGCATATGTTCGTCATCGAGCCAGACAGCGACATTGCCTATGCGGGTGCGATCGATTCGATTCCGTCTTCACGGGTTTCCGACATCGAGACCGCGGAGAATTATGTGACCGCAGCCCTCGATGCGCTTGAAGCGGGTGAAACTGTTCAGACGAGCTGGGCTGCCCCTTATGGCTGCTCAGTGAAGTACGAATAGCCAGCTATCGAATGCCCTGACGGAAGCACCCCGCAGTCACGGACTGCGGGGTTTTGTTTGTAGCGCGGCCTATTTCAGGCGTTCGACGCGAAATTGCAGGCCGTCATCGAGCTTCATCATATAACTGCCAAGGGCGGCAGATTTGATGGTCGCGCTATCGACCCCGCGCTTGGCGGAATAGTAGATGCGCTTATTATCGATCTGCTGCCAGGCCTGCCCGTTCTGCAGCGTTACGTAGAGCTTTCCACGAGCTGTCTTCTGGACCGAAGCGACGGGGTAGGAAACCTCGTCGATCTCCTCGCTATCGCTGAACACGGAGGAGGCGAAGTTTGGAAGGCTCGGAATGGAGAAGCCAAAGGAATCCCGGCGCACTTCCTCAACCTCGCTGCGGGTGACGACAACTGCTTCGCCGGTTTCCTCGGCAGATTTGAGGCGCCCGACAGCGTCATCGTAACAGGCGAGGCGCGCGGCATCGTCTGCAAGGTCGGCGCAAGCATAGACCTCACGCGTACTGAATGACGTGGCTTCTTGCGCTGCTGCCGGAAGAATTGTGCTCAGAATAAGTATCGAAAGGGGTAAACTGTGTCGCATGCCTGTTCATCTGCTGCTCAACTGTGGTGCGCTATCTTTCCAAGCGCCTGATCACATGAAACACTAAGTCGTAACGAAAATCACGGGAAGTCATGATGAAATCTCTTAAATCCGTTCTTCTGTCGGCCGGCGCAGCTGGTCTGGTCTTTACGCTCGCGGCCTGTGGGGGCAGCGGAGGAAACGGATCGGGGGATGGTGAAGAAGCCGCCGTCCTGCGCCGCGGTATTTCTGCGAAGGTCGACACGCTCGACCCGCACCGCTCTTCGGCGAAGTGGGAGAATATCGTGATCTCCGACATGATCGTCGGCCTCATGACCATCACGCCAGAGCGCGAAGTCATTCCGGGCGTCGCGACAAGCTGGGAAACGAGCGAAGACGGCCTCACCTGGACGTTCAACCTGCGCGAATCGCAATGGTCGGACGGTGAACCTGTCACGGCCGATGACTTCGTCTACGCCTTCCGCCGCATCCAGAACCCGGAGATCGCGTCGCAATACTCGTCGCTTCTCTACGTCGTGAAGAATGCAGCGCAGGTGAACTCTGGTGAGCTGCCACCGGAAGAGCTCGGCGTGCGCGCCATCGACGACTACACCTTTGAGATCACGCTGGAAGAGCCTGCGCCTTACCTGCTCGGCCTTCTGACCCACTACACCACCTATCCAGTGCCTGAGCACATCGTCGAACAGTATGGCGAAGCGTGGATCCAGCCTGACAATATTGAGGTGAATGGCCCCTACAAGCTCGCCTACTGGCGCACGGGCGACCAGCTCGTTTCCGAAAAGAATCCGTTCTTCTATGAGGCCGATGAAGTCTGCTTTGACCGCGTTGCCTATTTCGAGATCGAGGACGCCGCAGCCGTGGAACGCCGCGTTGAGGCGGGTGAGCTCGACATCAATAATGGCTTTGATGGGGGCCGGACCGAAGAACTGGAAGCAAAGTTCCCGGGCTGGGTGCGCACCGCGCCAAGCCTGATTACGACCTATTGGAGCTTCAACTCCAGCCAGGAGCCGTTTGACGATGTGCGTGTGCGCAAGGCGCTGTCGCTGGCGCTGGACCGCGAGTTCATCGTCGACCGCGTGCTGACGCCCGGCTACATCCCGGCCTATTCCTTCGTGCCACCAACGATGAGTAATTATAATGTCGATCGCCCTGAGCTGGGCTTTGCCGACATGACGCGCGAAGAGCGACTGGCCGAGGCCCGCGCGCTTCTGGAAGAGGCTGGTTACGGTCCCAATAACAAGCTGTCCTTCGAGTTCATCCACCGCTCGACCGACGATAATCCGAAAGCCGCGCCCGTGGCCCAGGCAAACTGGAACGAGATTGCCCCATGGGTGAACGCCGAAATCCTTCGTCAGGACACAAAGGTTCTTTACGCACGCCTTCGTCAGTCGGACTTTGAGGTTGCGGACGGCGCCTGGGTGGCGGACTTCGACGATCCGATCAACTTCCTCTACCTGCTCGATTCCGAGACGGGCCAGCAGAATTATGGCCGCTATTCCAACCCGGAATATGACGCGCTTCTAGCGGAGGCGAGCCGCACCCGTGACCTGCAGGCGCGCGCGGAAATCTTTGCCGAAGCCGAAGCATTGATGCTGGAGGACTATCCGATCACGCCGATGTGGATCCAGGTGACCAAGAACCTTGTCGATCCGGAGCTGACCGGCTGGGCCGAGAATGCGCAGGACGATCATCTCTCGCGTTGGCTTTGCCGCGCCGACATAGAGTCGGGCGCCGACGCTGAGGCCGCATCCACTGACAGCGCCGAGGAGTAGGCGGGAAGCAAGGGGGCCGGGGGGCTATGAGCGACGAACTGGAAGCAGCAGGCCTTGCATCAGCCGGCGCTCTTTCTGCGGGCGGCACTGCCGATCTGCAGGGCCAACCCTGCCGCAATTGCGGTGTGATGGTGAAACATCGTTACTGCCCCAATTGCGGTCAGCTGGCCGCCAGTTTTCACCGGCCCGTTTTTTCTCTCGTAGCGGAGACAGTGTCGGACAGTCTTGCGCTCGATGGGCGCATTGCGCGTACGCTTCCGAGACTACTCTTCAAGCCGGGGCAGCTCAGCCGCGACTATAGTGACGGCAAGCGGGCGCGCTATGTGCCGCCCTTCAGGCTTTTCCTGCTCTCCAGCCTCATCTTCTATTTTGTTGCCTTCGCCTTCATCAACACGAACGGCGTCAATGCGCTGAGCCAGATCGAGACTGGTGAGGGGGCAGAGCTCAATCCAGAAGAGAGAGAGGCACTCTTTGAATATCTCGCCCAGGCTGAGAATTTCGATGAGGACGAGCTCGATCGTATACTCGAAAGCGCGCGGGCGAATGCGGCAGCCGAGGCTGAGGCCGACGAGACGCAAGCCGAATCGGAGCCGGATGAGCCTGTTTCGGAGCCGCAAGAAAATAATATCGACGTAGGGTCAGATGAGTTCGGCGAACGCCTGGAAGGCGCGATACAGCGTACAATCGACAACCCCCGGCTGTTCACGACCGCTGCCGAGAACTGGGCACCGCGTCTGAGCCTCATTCTTGTGCCACTGACGGTCCTGGCGCTTGCGCTGATGTATGCGTGGCGCCGGAGCATCTATGTCTATGACCACGCGATCCACGCGCTTCATCTGCACAGCTGGATCTATCTTAGCTCCACGCTGGCATTCGGATTATCGGCCCTTTTGGGCGGATGGGTCGCCGGGTTATATTATTCCCTCGCCCTTCCAGTCTATACGATGTTCAGCATGCGCGGTGCGTATGGAACGGGCTATTTACAGGCCTTTTTGCGAATGGTGGTCCTGTCATTCTTCTGGCTTATCAGCCTTGTTGTGCTGATGTTTGCTTTGATTGTCCTGTCTCTGCTCGCAGTGTGACGCGTTGCTGAAAGTCCATAACGCCCTGAAAATTCAGCGTGTCGACATCTTAGCAACACTTTTTCGAGAATCCGTCACGAGATTGTCACTTTCGATTGACGCCACGAAATCTTCTTGGATAGCACTGTCACCTATACCGATTTCTGAGGGGTCGGTTGCCAAAATGCATGGCACACGAGAGTTAATCTGGAGGTTCAACAGTGAACGGCAATACACTCAAAAAACATTTGCTGACGTCGGCGGTTTTCGCCGGTGCGGCAATGACGGTGTTCGCAGCACCTGCCTTTGCGCAGGATGATGTCGAAACCGTACCAGCGCAGGAAGAGGCTGAGGCGCGTCAGCAGACGGTTGTTGTTACCGGCTCGCTCATTCCGCAGTCCGGCAACCTGACGGCAACCAGCCCGGTCACCGAGCTTGATGCTGAGCAGTTCGACATTCGTGGTACGATCCGCGCTGAAGACCTCGTCAACACCCTGCCACAGGCATTCGGTGCTCAAGGTTCTTCGCTCGCGAACGGTGGTACCGGTACTGCTTCCGTCAACCTTCGTGGTCTCGGTTCCGAGCGTACGCTCGTTCTGATGAACGGCCGCCGCCTTCCATACGGCTCGCTGAACATCTCCGCGCCAGACATCAACTCGATCCCGACCCAGCTGGTTGAGCGCGTTGACGTTCTGACCGGTGGTGCCTCGGCGACCTACGGTTCTGACGCTATTGCTGGCGTTGTGAACTTCGTCATGAACGACGATTTCGAAGGCTTCCAGATCGACGCCAACTACAGCTTCTACCAGCACAACAATGATGGTGAGCTTCAGGGTCTTCTGAAAGAATTCTCAGCCATCAACCCAAGCCAGTACCGCGTGCCAAGCGGCTCTGTCGAAGATGGCGATGCCGTCGATGTCACCCTGATGGCTGGTGGCAACTTCGATAATGACCGCGGCCACATGATGGCTTTCGCGTCGTACCAGAATGTCAACGAAGTCCTTCAGGGCGACCGCGACTACGCACAGTGTGCGCTTGGTACCCGCAATGGCGGCAACGAGTTCACCTGTGCCGGTTCGGGTACGAACCAGTTCACCAACCTGCTCGATCTGGGCGGCGGTCTGCCAACCGGCACCTGGGGCCGCGTGGACCCATCGGGTTCTGGCCAGTTCATCGCGCGTGACTTCGTCTCTGACACGTTCAACTTCAACCCGTTCAACCACTTCCAGCGTCCGAACGAGAAGTACACGTTCGGCACGTTCCTGAACTATGACATCACGGACAATATCGAAGCCTATGGCGAGTTCATGTTCGTTCAAAACGAAACCAACTCGCAGATCGCACCGTCCGGTGTGTTCGGCTACGGTGTTGCTGGTTCGGCTGGTGGCCTGAACTGTGACAACCCATTCCTGTCGGCTCAACAGACGTCCTTCATCGGCTGTGATGGTCTCGCACCTGACGCAGTTGTCGGCGTTGGTTCGCTTCTGGCACTTCGCCGGAACGTCGAAGGCGGTCCGCGTAACCAGGACATCCGTCACCAGACCTTCCGCAATGTCATCGGCATCCGCGGCGATCTGGAAGGCACCTCGATCGGCTACGATGTCTATGCATCGTTCGCGAAAGTGGTCCGTACGGAAGTCTACAACAACGACCTCTCCATCCGTAAGCTGACGAACGCGCTCTACGCGGTTCCAGATGGCAATGGCGGCGTGGCTTGTAACGTCAATGTCGACGCTGACCCAACCAATGATGACGCGGCCTGTGTGCCTTACGACATCTGGTCTGGTGCGGCTCCGGATCCAGCAGCAATCGACTATGTCGTTAGCCCGCTGAACCGTAACGGCGACGTGACCCAGACGGTCATTTCCGGCAAGATGTTCGGTTCGCTTGGCGACTACGGCATTGCTTCGCCAATGGCTGTCGACGCACCAGGCTGGGCCTTCGGTGCTGAATACCGCCGTGACACGCTCGACTCGAACCCGGATGCCGCATACCAGTCCGGCGACGGTGCTGGTCAGGGTGGTCCAACCCAGGCGATCTCTGGTTCGCAGAATGTCATCGACATCTTTGCAGAACTCGACATCCCGCTGGTTCAGGAACGTCCAGGCATCTATGACCTGAACATGGACCTTGCCTATCGTAAGTCCTACTACGACAACGTCGATTCCGACGCGTACAAGGTTGGCCTTCAGTACTCGCCGACTTCGGACTTCATGGTTCGCGGTTCGTTCCAGCGCGCTGTTCGTGCTGCCAACATCTTCGAACTGTTCTCGCCAGCAGGCCTGACGCTGTTCGACCCAGCAGATGGCGACCCATGTGCCGGCCCGAACCCGCTCTTCACCCAGGCTCAGTGTGCGAACACCGGTCTTGACCCAGCGAACTACGGCTCGCAGTCGCTGACCAGCCCAGCTGGCCAGTACAACATCCTGACCGGTGGTAACGAAGAGCTGGAACCAGAAGAGTCGGATACGTTCACTGTTGGTGCAGTGTTCACGCCGAGCTTCATCGACGGCCTCACAGTGTCGCTCGACTACTTCAGCATCGAAGTGGAAGGCTACATCTCGACGGTGCCTGCCGAGACCTCGATCAACCAGTGTGCCCTGACCGGCGACCAGTTCTTCTGCTCGCTCATCAACCGCGGTACCGGTGGCACCCTCTGGGCAAACCCGACTGGCTTCTTCATCGCGACGAACGTCAACACGGGTAGCCTCGAAACCACTGGCTTCGACCTTCAGGCAAACTACAGCTATGACGCAGGTGCGACCGGTGTCTTCAGCTTCGACTATGTCGGTACTTTCCTCGAAAGCCTCGAAGTTCAGTCGCTGCCAGACGCATCTGTCACGCCTCCGTTTGACTGTGTTGGCCTCTATGGCGGCCGCTGTCAGTCGAACTTCGGTAACGGTGCAAACCCTGAGTATCGCCACAAGGCGAGCGCGACCTGGATGCCACTCGACGGCAAGCTGTCCGTCACCGGTACCTGGCGCCACTTCAGCGAAGTTGACCTCGACGCATCCAACCCTGCGCCGATCAACGCTTCGTTTGACGCTCAGGACTACTTCGACCTGTCGTCGAGCTACCAGCTCCTGGACAACACCCGCATCCGCTTCGGTGTGAACAACGTCACGGATGAAGATCCGCCGCTGTCCTCCGTCGTTGGTACGGCACCAGGTAACGGTAACACCTACCCGCAGGTGTACGACGCACTCGGCCGTTACATCTTCATGGGCGCCACGGTGGACTTCTAGGTCCTCCGAGGTTCCGGAAGATCGGAATATCAGGAAGGGGCGGCCTCACGGGGCCGCCCTTTTTCTTTGGCTGGAACGGCCCGTTGCGGCAGTCCGTCCGCCCGCGTTATGAGCAGGTCATGGCCCGAAACACGCCCATCCCACACATTTCGGACGAAGACCGTGCCTTTGTGCGCGGCCTTCTTATCCACGAGGACGACCAGGTGCTTGCCTTCAACAAGCCAGCTGGTCTTGCCGTGCAAATCGCAGGCGGTCGCGGCAAGTCGCTCGACTTTCTGCTGTGGGCGTTCGCGAGATCGAATGGCAAGCGCCCCCGTCTCGTACACCGCATCGATTCCGGCACGACCGGCGTTCTGGTCGTCGCCCGCACCAAGCCAGCCGCAGCAGCCCTCTCGCAGGAGTTTTCGGACCGCAAGGCGTCGAAGACCTATCTCGCCCTCATATCGGGCCAGCTGCCGGTCGCGGACGATGGGATCTGCTCAGAAGCGCTCCTGAAAGTGCCATCTGACAGGGGCGGGCGTGAAAAGATGATATCCGCCCCGGCAAACCAGAAAGGCGCGATGAGCGCTGAGACACACTGGAAGATACTTTCCCGGTCCGACAGCTTCGCCCTGGTCGAGGCAAAACCTGTCACAGGCCGCATGCACCAGATCCGTGCGCATATGGCCGCGCTTGGCAGCCCCATACTTGGTGACCGTATTTATGGATCAGGCAAACTGTCAGCGGAGCGGCTGATGCTCCATGCAGCACGCCTCGACATCGCGCACCCTGAGCCCGGAACAGAAAGGCTCCAGCTCGAAGCGCCGCTTCCCGAAGATTTCCTCGCCAGAATGAAAGAGGCCGCCCTTTCGGTCTGAAAGGACGGCCTGAATGTCTCAGGTTCTAAGATCGCTATTCAGCCGCAGGCGTCAGGCGGATAAGGCGGCCACCGGCATCATCTTCCAGCACATAGATCGCGCCGTCCGGCCCCTGTTCCACTTCGCGGATACGCTTGCCCCATTCATAGCGCTCCGCTTCATTCGCTGTGGTCTCCATGGTGGAGGAGGTGCCACCGGAGCCCTGATTGTCGAGAGGGGTCTGTTCGAACTCGACACGCACCAGCGCTTTGGAGGAGAGCCCGCCGATAAAGGCGTCGCCCTGCCAGTCGGCGAAGGTATCACCGTCATAGATGATCAGGCCTGCAGGGCTTATGACTGGCGTCCAGGAAACGGCCGGGTTCTCATAGATCGGGTAATCCTCGTGATTTCCGAAGAATGGCTTGCCGTTATAGTGCTCACCATTCGAAACGATCGGGTAGCCGTAGTTTTCGCCCTTCAGGATCAAGTTAAGCTCATCGCCTCCCGCTGGTCCCATCTCATGCACCCAGAGCTGGCCATCTGTGTCGAAGGCGACGCCCAGCATGTTGCGATGGCCAAGCGACCAGATCGTGTCGGCGACACCGCCATTGCCGTAGAAGGGATTGTCTTCGAGCGGGGCGCCATCGGTCGTCACGCGGATCACCTTGCCAAGGTTCATGTCCATATTCTGCGACGGGCTGAATTTCTGGCGTTCGCTGGAGGTGATGATCAGATTGCCATCAGGCGCGATAGCGAGCCGGTGACCATAATGGCCGTTGCCCGGCACCTTCTGCGACTGTTCCCAGATGCGGGTGACACCGGTCAGGCTGCCGCCGGTCTCTGTTCGTTCCAACGTCGCCTTGTCGACCGCCGCGCCGGACAGTGTGTCATCGTGAGCATCGCGTTCGACATAGGACAGGAAAACGGTTCCGTTTTCTGCGAAGTCCGGGTGGATGATGATGTCGCCAAGGCCGCCCTGGCCGCGCATAGTGACCGCTGGGACATTGGCGATCTCGCCCAGCTTCGCGCCATCCGTGCCGAGCAACCAGAGGTCGCCGTCCTGCTCAGTCACCAGTGCGCGGCCATCCGGCAGGAAGGTCATCGCCCAGGCGCCGTCAAATGTCTCGAGCGCCTCGGCCGTCAGGACCGTGCCTTCGGTTCCCGTGACCGTCATCGTTTCCCCGGCCGCCTGTGCAAAGGCGCCGAGGGTGAGGGCAGGGGCCGCGCAGGCGGCGAGGAGTATTCTGGAAAGAGAGGAGACCATGGCTGGACCTTTCTGGCTGGCTCTTAGACTGCCACGCCAGATAGAACGCTTTCGAGGCTCGCCCAGCCTCCGGCCCTAATCAGCCATACCAGTCGAGCGCGTCATGGTCGGAGATCAGATCTACCGCACCGTTGAGCATTCGGAAGAACATATTGTCGCCGCGTTCGGTCTGCGTAACCAGCATCGCTGCGAAATAGGCAGTGAAGAAGTGCTGGTACGCCCCGGCCACATAATGGCGAAGAAAGTCGCTGCGGTCATAGTCGGAGACGCCCAGACGGCCGAGTTCTTCAAGATAGAGATCGACCAGCGCGTTCTCATTCGCCTGACGGGTCGCCGGGTCGATCGCGCCCGCGATGAAATAGCCGACATCGGCGCCGCCCGGGCCATAACCGAAGCTCTGCCAGTCGACGACGGTCACCGGTTTGTTCTTATTGGTCAGGTCGAACAACATGTTGTCCGGCCGGAAGTCGGAATGGATCAGGCATTTCTGCCCCTCGCGGGTCTCGCCATAATTGTCCATATTCCGCGAGAGGGCATCGCCCACCTTCGTCGCTTCCGGCGTGACGCGATCCCCATAGCGCGCCTTGAAGCCGTCCCAAAGGCCAGCGACGACCTGCGGGTCTAGCACGTCCGGGGCGTGCGTCGTGCCCATCACCCATGCGTACTCATCAAGCTTTTCGTCTTCCCAATAGGCGGAATGGAGCTTCGCGGCCTCTTTCAGGACGAGCTTTGCTTCGTCCAGGGTGACACCTTCAAGCTGGTCACCCTGTTCGGCAGGGGCCATGTCGCCCATCATCAGCACGAAATCATGCGTCTCTTCATTCACATCGGTGAAGTAGCAATGCGGTGTAGAGATACGCGCGTCGGGCTGCAGCAGCTGGTAGAACTTCACCTCGCGAAGATAGTTACCGAGCTGGATCCCCGTTGCGCGGCTTTCAGCGCCTTCTGATGGAAACTTGCCGACCATGGTGGCGGGCGCATTGGGTGATGCTTCGGCGTAGTTCAGCTTGAAGCGAACGCAGTCGCCGATCTGCCCGGTACCAACCTTGCCCGCCTCGAAAGAAGCGACACGTGCATCGATGCCATCGCTCTTGAGAGCCGCTGTCAGCCAGTCAGCGTCGATGTCCTTCCAGTCGCGGATATCAGGCATTGGCGGCCTCGCTCAGTGGGTGGACGTAGACTTCATTGTGCTTGATCAGGCTGTTCTCGATCAGGACAAGGTCGAAGCCCCGGATCTTGCCCTCCTTGCCGCCTTCGCCAATGTCGCAATACCAGCGTCCGCAGAAGCCGCCCTGAATGGCCCAGACCAGTTCAGGCAAATAGGTCATTGGCGGCGTGGAACTGAATAGCGTTTGCAGATAGGTTTTCAGCGCCTCACGGCCCTCGACGCCATGTGGCACCTGCGGATCCTTATAGACCGTATCGGCCGAGTAAAAGCCGACTAGCCGGTCGACATCCTTGTCTGTCCAGGCCTGCAGCCAGTCAGCATTGAAGCGTTCGATATCCATGGGGCTCATCCGTTCAGAACCCTTTCCTTGTGTTCTTCGGTGAAGATTTCTGGTGGGACCATTTCTGGTCCGCCCATGATGGCGACACCGTGCAGGCCGAGACTCGGGTCCGCGGCCGCGCGCTCCAGATAACGCTTGCGCCGCTCTTTAGCGTCTTCGCCAAACTCCATGTCCAGAGACGCCTGAAGGTGGCCTGCAAAGCGCAGCCGTCGCATCCGCTCGGAACGCTCTGCCGCGTATTCTGAAAAATCAGGCGCTTGTCCGGCGGGGGTCGCTTTCAGGATGTCAGACACCATCCGGACGTCGCGATAGGTAATTGAGAGCCCAAGCCCATTGATCGGGTCATTCCAACCGGCGGCATCGCCTATCAGGACGCAACCTTCCGTGAATGGCTCATCCGTCCAGCTATCATTGTTGAAATAGGAGAGCAGGGGACCTGCAGGCTTACCATCGGCGATCGCTTCGTTTCCTGGCGCGCAATTCATGCGGAAGCTTTCCAGGAATTTGCGCGGACCGTCTTCGCCGGCAAAGCGGCCCTTGTCTTCAAGCGCATAGCCGCCATAGACGCGAACCCTGTCGCCGCCCTGCGGGAAGGCGAGAAAGCCGAAACTGCCCTCTGTGCCGATGGCCTGGCGTGTTTCGTCCCAGCCTTCGACGCCTTCAACCAGAAGGCCCGCGAACCAGTGATGGGGCCTGTCCTGGTGCAACTTGATGCCCGCCGCCTTGCGCGTGGGGGACATACGGCCCTCTGCGCCAACGATAAGCGGAGCGTGCGCCGTATGGGATCGGCCGTCCTGCTCATAGGTGACGGTCGGTGTGGCGCCGAGCGTGATATCAGTCACATTTACGTCGCGCACAGCCTTTGCGCCGCATCGCGCCGCTTCATCATACAATGTCTGGCAGTGATGCGGGTGACCGATCGTGAGCGGTCCTGGCACATTCTCCGCAAACATGCCGAGCGGTAACGCCGTTTCTTCGGCTGCTGTGGGCGCGCGGCTTTCATCATAGTGAACGTGAGAAGTGATGTGATGGCCGCCTGCCTCTCGAAGAAGATCATAGAGACCAAGGCGATGAACTTCGCCGACGCCCCAGGGCGCGATCCATTCGCCCCGGACATGATCAGTAAAGGTCGCCGACTTTTCTAGCAGGAGCACGGATTTGCCCGCGCGGGCCATGGTTGCCGCCATCGCGGATCCGCCGATGCCGCCACCGACGATGATCAGGTCATAATTCATCTCTTCCTCCCGAGATGTCTCTTCGCGGACATTCACGTTGGAGGAGAGCGTATCGGCAGGCGTCTTCATGACAAGACGCGACGCAACGTCAGCGCTGGGCTGCAGACTGTCAATTTCCGGCCAATCGCCGTAAAAGCCCCGTCGATGAACGGTTTTCTTTATGTTGCTCTCGGCGGCGCGCTCGGCGCCAGCCTCCGCCACGGGGCGGGGCTCGCAGCCGTACGCTTTGGGTTTACTGGCTGGCCGTGGGCGACTTTCTTCGTCAATCTGGCGGGTAGCTTGCTGATGGGGCTGCTGATCGGCTGGCTGGCTTTCAAGGGTGAAAGCCTTGGCGGCGGGCAGGGCGCGCGTCTGTTCCTAGCAACCGGTCTCCTCGGCGGCTTCACGACGTTCTCGGCTTTCTCGCTCGAGATCGCGCAATACATTCAGAAAGACGACTGGACCCGCGCCATTGCCTATGCGGGCCTATCCGTTGTAGCGGGCCTCGCTCTTGTTCTCATAGGCATGATGATCATGCGGAAGGTACTGGCATGAATAGCCAAGTCATCAATGAAACTGTCAACCCGAAGGAAGAGGGCACGCGCCTCGACCGCTGGGTGAAGCGCCGCCTCAATGTTACACAGGGCCAGATCGAAAAGCTGCTCCGCTCCGGTCAGATCCGCGTCGATGGCAGCCGCGCCAAGGCCAATACGCGCCTTGAGGCTGGCATGGTCGTTCGCCTGCCCCCTCTGCACCAGCCGACGGCGGCAGAGAAGAAGGCTCGCTCGGCAAGCACCGCGTCGGCCAAGGATGAGCAGTTCATGCGCGAGATGGTCATCTATGAGGATGATGATCTGTTCGCGCTGAACAAGCCGGCCGGCATTGCCGTACAAGGCGGCACAAAGCAGGGCGACCGTCACATCGACGGTATGCTGGATATCCTGTCGGACGGGGAGTATCGCCCGAAACTCGTGCACCGTCTCGACAAGGAAACGTCCGGCCTCCTTCTGATTGCACGTCACCCGGCGTCTGCGGCTTGGCTCGGCGATCTTTTCCGGTCACGCGATATGCAAAAGGTCTACTGGGCCGTCACCGTGGGTGCCCCGAAGCCACCTGCCGGACAGGTGCGTTGCTGGATGACCAAGGGCGAGGGCTCCGAGGGCCGCGAGCGTATGGTCCAATGCGCGCAGAATGATGAGGGCGCGCGCCACGCGATTACCGACTATGTCACGGTCTCTCAGGCCGGTCAGAAAGCCGCATGGGTCGCGCTTCGCCCGCAAACGGGGCGGATGCACCAGCTGCGGTTTCACATGCATGAGCTTGGCACCTCCATCCTGGGTGATGACAAGTACATGACCCGCCGCGAAGTGCCCCAGGGCGTTGCCAATGGTCTGCACCTTCATGCGCGGGCCCTCCAGATCCCGCGCAAGAACAAGAAGCCGCTTCTGCTTCAGGCGCCACTGTCGGGCCATATGAAGCGGACCTTCGATACGCTTGGCTTCCTCGAACAGGAAGCCGGCAAGGACCCGTTTGAGCTCTTTATCTAAGGACCGGAATTCTGGCGCGCTCTTCTCCGACAATACCTGCGAAGGCAGGTAGCCAGGGCGCTCCACCCCTCTTCTCGTTCAAACTTGGATTTCGCTTCATGACCCTTGCCTGCGCAGGGGTCTGCGGAAAATGGATTTGTTGAAATGACCCAACTGAAACTCGCCATCTGGGACATGGACGGCACGATCGTGGACAGTCGCGAAGTCATTCAGGCGGCCATGTGCCGGGCCTTTGGTATCTGCGGCCTGCCAGAGCCAGCCTATGAGGAGACCCGGAAAATTGTCGGCCTTGGCCTTGAAGAGGCCTGTCGCATCCTCGCACCGGACTATCATGACCCAGTCGGTCTGAGCACCGCCTATAAGGAAGCCTTCGTCGCGCGCCGCACCGAAGAGAACTTCGTCGAGCCGCTCTATGATGGCGCCGAAGAGACCCTGAAGCGCCTTGCAGAGGATGGCTGGCTGATTGCCATGGCGACGGGCAAGTCGCATCGCGGCATCCGCGCTATTTTCGAGATGCATCCGCTGGAGCAGTACTTCGACACGGTCTGGTGTGCAGATGATGGCCCCGGCAAGCCGCATCCCTTCATGGTCGAGCAGTGCATGAACGCGCTCGGCTGCGAGCCGCACCAGTCGCTCATCATCGGCGACGCGATCCATGACATCGCCATGGGCCGCAATGCCGGTATCCATACGATGGGCGTCAGCTGGGGATTTGGACGTGCCGACGAGCTCCACGCAGCCGGCGCGCACGAAGTACATGACACATTCTCCAGCCTGCATGGCGGTCTGGTCTCATTCGAAGAAAAAATTTCCAACAATTAGGGAACGGCCTTCGATCAGCGGCGTTTCGACCCCTGAGTATCCAGAAAACAAGGGGAATCTCATGAAAAAGTCTTTGGTCGCACTTCTCATCGGTATGGGCGCAATTGGTGGTGTCGCAGCATGTGACGACAATGATGGCCCGGCAGAAGAAATGGGCGAAGAAATCGATGAAGCCGGCGACGAAATGGAAGAAGCTGGCGACGAGCTCGAAGACGAAGTCGAGTAAGGCTTTTCGCAGTCACCCAATTAAAAGGCCGGCCTGGAAACAGGTCGGCCTTTTTCGTTTAATGCGCTGATAAAAAAGAAGAAAACTGCAGAAGACATGGATCGATATGGAGGGCGCTGCGTTCCGTTTCTAACCAGATCGCAATGAAGCATCCTGAAAGGACCCAAGCCGTGAAGTACAACATCGATTATATTCTGACGGGACTTGCAGTTGCCGCAATCGGTGGTGGCGCACTGGCTCTGTCGGCCCATTCGAGCACATCCAGCGGTTCTGTCGCGACACAGTTTACCGCGAACGACACCGCTGTCTTTGACCGCAACTTCGACCTCGCCGACCGCAATTGCGGTGTCGGTCTCGCCGCACAGCAGCTCTGTTTTGAGCGCACCGCCCTGGAAGACCGTATCGCAGTCGGTGAGGCATTCCCCGAAACGATGTATCCACTGGCCCTCGAATGGCGCGCAAATCTCGCGCTGGAGCGTAAGGCAGAGAACCTCAAGACGGTCCGCATCGGCCAGAGCATTATTCTGATGGAGCGCAATACCCGTATGGTCGTCGACAAGATGGACCTTTCCGGCCAGCGTCACGCAGAAGCCGATACGACCGCAGCGGGCTAGCTGAACGCAGGATTTGACCTTTCGCCCGCGCATGGCATGAGGTCGCTACATGACGACGCGCAAGCCCACCCCGCCAAATCTGCCCCGCCGCTTCTACAAGGAGGCGGCGGTTTTGCGTGACGGGGACAAGTGGGCAATCCTGCTGGACGACAAGCCTGTGCGCACACCAGAGAAAAACCATCTCGCGACCGAGCACGAGACGCTCGCGACCCTCATCGCAGAAGAATGGGCCGCGCAGGGTGACTTGATCGACCCGACCACCATGCCTCTGACGCGACTGCTGAACGTGTCTATTGACGGCGCCCCCGGCGCACGCGACGCGCTGGCCGACGAGGTCGCCAAATATGCCGAAACCGACCTTGTCTGCCACTTGGCCGACGGCCCGAGCGAGCTGCGCGCCCGTCAGGACGCAGGCTGGGGCCATTGGCGCGAATGGGCGGGTAAAAAGCTCGACATCGTGCTTGTCCCGGTCGAGGGCGTCATTGCCTCACCCCAGCCGGACGCCTCGCTGAAAGCGGCTCGGGACCATGCGGCCAGTCTTGATGACCTCCGCCTCACCGCACTCACCTGGGCGATGGCGCTCTATGGCTCGGCTGTCCTCGCGCTCGCGGTGGAGCAGGGGGAGCTTGATGCCCTCGACGCGTTTGACCTCTCGCGCATTGATGAAACCTGGCAGATTGAGCAGTGGGGCGAGGATGAGGAGGCGATGGAGGTCGTCGCCCGCCGCCGCGCAGACGCGGACGCCATCGGCCAGCTCTTCGCGGCTATCAAGGCCTAGTTTCGGCTCTACCAAGGCCCTCGCTGGCCCTGGTCTCTGAATAACCGAGAATGTGAACTGAAACCGAACGAGGCGGTCAGGCCTGGTTCCGGCCCGGCATGGTTTCCTGCTTTCATGATGAAGCACGTCATGAATAACCGTGTGGCAGCGCTGGCTTTAGCGGCTCTCCCACTCACAGCCGCCCCGGCTTTCGCGGATGAGGCCCCTCACCGTGACGCAACCGCCATCTCGGGCGCACTCCTTAGTGTCGCTGACGCGTCTTTCTATATCTCCGTCGGCAATGACCGCTGGCGCGGACGCGATGGCCGCTATTACAGCAATGACCGCTATGGCCAGCGCCCATGGCAGACCCGCCAGCTTCGCCGCGATGCGGTGCGTCGGTGCGCTGGCGTCATCCAGCGCCAGGGCTACCGCGCCGGCTTCCGCGATGTAGACATCGACAATGACCTGCGCGTTCGCCAGATCGGCCCGCGTGGCTTCGTTGTTCACTTCAACGACGTCGAGTTCGAGGGCCGCCGCCGCGAATTTTACCGGGATGTACGTTGCACGGTTCGCCGCGGCAACGTGGTGGAACTCGCCGGCCTTCCAGAGCCGGGCCGCCGCGGTAATCGCGGCTACAACAGAGGCTACAATAACGGCCATCATGGCTATCGCAGCCACTCATCCACCACCTACGGCCCGCGCGGCGCCCATACGGTAACGACGACCACGGCGACCCAGACTCCGCTCTATGGCGGCCGGGGCGACCGCGGTCATCGCGGAAACTAGGGCCTGATCGGGCCTGCTGGAGGCAGACACGCGCCCAACTGAAGAAAGGCTGGCAGGTTGCCCATGCGGCAGCCTGCCCTTTTTCTTGCGTCGCCCGCCCCATTCAGTAACAAGGACAGCCAGATTTGAAGGACTCACCATCGAGAGGGCTGCCCCATGAAAGACGTCATCGAAGCGCTTGAGGCAAAACGCGAAGAGGCCCGCATGGGCGGCGGCGAAGGCCGCATCGCCAAGCAGCACGAAAAAGGCAAGCTCACCGCGCGTGAGCGGATCACCCTCCTGCTGGACGAAGGCAGCTTTGAGGAAACCGACATGTTCGTGGAGCACCGCTCTCACGACTTCGGTATGGAAGAACAGCGCATTCCGGGCGACGGCGTCGTCACCGGTTTCGGCACGGTGAATGGCCGTCTCGTCTATGTCTTCTCAAAGGATTTCACCGTCTTCGGCGGCTCGCTCTCGCTGGCCCAGTCGGAAAAGATCGTGAAGATCCAGAAGGCCGCAGCCCGCAATGGCGCGCCTGTTGTCGGCATCTTCGATGCGGGCGGCGCACGTATCCAGGAAGGCGTCGACTCGCTTGCCGGCTATGCCGACATCTTCATGGAAAACGTCCTCTCCTCCGGCGTCATCCCGCAGATATCCGTCATCATGGGCCCGTGTGCGGGCGGCGACGTCTATTCGCCTGCCATGACCGACTTCATCTTCATGGTGAAGGACACCTCCTACATGTATGTGACCGGCCCTGACGTGGTGAAGACCGTCACGAATGAGGAAGTCACCCACGAGACACTCGGCGGTGCGTCCGTCCATGCCAAGAAGTCCGGCGTTGCCGATGGCGCCTTCGACAATGACATCGAGGCGCTGATCCAGATGCGCCGCCTCATCGACTTCCTGCCGCTGTCGAATCGCGAGGAAGCGCCAAAGCGCCCAAGCTTCGATGATCCGGACCGCGTCGAGGAAAGCCTCGACACGCTGATCCCGGACAATCCGAACACGCCTTATGACATGCGTGAGCTGATCGAGAAGACGGCCGATGAAGGCGACTTCTTCGAAATCAGCCCGGATTTCGGTGCCAACATCCTCTGCGGTTTTGGCCGTATGGAAGGCTCCACCGTTGGCTTCGTCGCCAACCAGCCAATGACGCTCGCCGGCGTTCTCGACATTGACAGCTCGCGCAAGGCGGCTCGTTTCGTGCGCTTCTGCGACTGTTTCAATATCCCGATTGTCACATTCGTGGACGTGCCGGGCTTCATGCCGGGCACCAAGCAGGAATATGGCGGCCTCATCAAGCACGGCGCCAAGCTGCTCTTTGCGTACGCCGAAGCCACCGTCCCGAAAGTCACCGTCATCACCCGCAAGGCCTATGGCGGCGCCTATGACGTGATGAGCTCCAAGCACCTGCGCGGCGACATGAACTATGCCTGGCCAACCGCCGAAATCGCTGTGATGGGCGCCAAGGGCGCGGTCGAGATCATCTTCCGCAAGGACCTCGGCAACGACGAAAAGATCGCCGAGCACACCAAGATGTACGAAGACAACTTCGCCAACCCCTACGTCGCCGCCCGCAAAGGCTATATCGACGACATCATCATGCCGCACAGCACGCGGCGGCGCGTGTGCAAGGCGCTTCGGACACTACGTGGCAAAGAACTCGAGAACCCCTGGAAGAAGCACGATAATATTCCGCTTTAGGGGGCGGTTAATCGTCTTTGCTTGCCGTTATGGCCACTCCGGTTTTGGCGGCCAGTTCTTTTAAGAATTTCAGGAGTGCGGAGCGACTCGAGAAAATTTCTTCGCTAGCGAGTTCTAAGTCGCCCGCGGTACAGTCTAGCACCGATCGGAAATGTGCCGCGGTATCTTGGCTAACTAAATGAGGATAAGTATCAGGGTTTGCGCCAATTACTTGCGATGCAGAAACTGCCGACACGCCTTTATGCGAGTAACGCCAGACGAATGATCCCTCGCCGGTTTTAGTGTGAATTTTGCGTGCTTGGTTCTGAAGTTTTTTGAATTCCTCTGGCGGCAAAGGCCCGTCCCATTTAGATTGTATCAGTAGCCCTTTCATAGTGTCCGACGGTTCCCCGGAGACTCGAAAACCGACATATAGATCAGCTCCAAGTTTTTTTTCTAATGACCCTTTTCCTCTATCTGGAACGTCTTGAGAAATTGCGTGGATCTTGTATCCGCCGCGTGTGCGGCCATTCAAATTCTCTATAGCTTGGCCGAGACGTGACGTAACGGCGGGCTCTTGGCTTACTGCAAAGTGATCTTTTACGATGGGATCTATTGTTTGCGCCAAGAGACGGGCAATTTTGTTTCTTGTTTTTCGTTCAGACTCTAACAGCATTCGGCCTATCCTCTATAGCCTCACCTTCGGATCAGTATGCAGCTTGCTCACCTTGCGAGAAGATATGTTTGTCCAGCCGTCGAATCCGTAGTTCGAGCTGAAAGACAGTTTAGTATTATCCAGCGCCGTTAAAGTATCAGAAGTCTGGGATCTGCAGGTTTTAAGTTCAAAAACGCGGGTTCCATGTACTAGCTGATTTCTCATCTCTGAAGTCTTTTGTATAACCGCCCAGTTAGGCGGGCCTATTATGTCTGGAAGCTTACGGTGCTGCGGCTCGAATATTTCCCAGCTATCTTTTGTAGCTTGTAACCCCTTTAATCGGCGCAAAAGCTGATCTGCCACCGTACTTTTGAAGCCAGAAGAAACAATCAGCTGCTTGAATGTACGGCGGATGGTTTTTTCGACGGTGAAAGAAACTGCTAGCAGTGCCTCCGCCTCATGGCCGTGTTTTGAGAGCGCCTTTATGCGTTTGACTGCATCGTGGTATCCGAGCTTTACGCTGTACATTTATCACCTCAAGTCTTCCCCCGCGCCAAGAACGGGCGGCAATCTGTTGTGAGACCACTCACAGGAGAAGGTGAGCTTTACGGGGCGTCCGACGCGCCTATTCCGTATCCCCCCCTACCTTTACAGTTACGTTGTAGCTTAGGCGGTGTCCGCCTGATATCAATCCACTGGATTGATAACTTTTGCGTTGCAAAAACGTGTTTCCAAGCCCCTCATCCCCGGCCCTTCTCCCCAAGGGAGTGCGCTTAGCCGAAAAGCTTGCGCCTCATCGCAACCTCTGCGCACTTATCTGCCATGCCGGACCCGCAAACCACAGGACGTGCCAGACACCTTCGCCAGAGCGCCAACACGCCTGAGCAGCAAGCGTGGGAGACGCTTCGCAAGCTTCGCGGGCATGGCTTTCCGGTCAAACGCCAATATCCGGTCGGGCCCTATATTGCCGACTTTGCGATCCACCGCGCGATGCTTGTCATCGAGATAGATGGCGCCATTCACGACCGCGCCGACATCGCCTGAGCGACCCGCTCCGCCAGCGCGAGATCGAGGCGCTTGGCTGGCGCGTGGTGTGGTTCAGCAGCGAGGAAGCGATGGATGCGGATCTACTATGGGGGCGCGTGGTCGAGCTGCTGGAGATGTAACCAAGCGCTTTCCCCTCTCCCGCGGGAGAGGGGCCAGGGGTGAGGGGGAGCAAGGTTGGCGTCTGCGTGATCCGCTTCAGTGATGAAGTGCTCAGGGCAGAGCATCACTGCGCACACTGCGCTTGATGAGAGGGCGCTCCCCCTCATCCCCGACCCTTCTCCCCAAGGAGAAGGGAGAGGACGTCCGGATAGTTTCCCCACCCCTCCAAACCACTCTCATACTCCCCGCCATGCTCAGCCGTGACTGGATCCTCGAAACCCTAGCAAAACTGCCGGTCTGGACCTGGCCGTTTTTCCTGCTTCAGGTCTGGGCGACGGAGCGCTATTACCGCGCCTATCGCGCGGCCAACCCCATCGGCATGCTCGGCGTCGGGGTCCTGCCCAATGGGCGGCTCGTCATCACATTACAGGTCGCGGGCGGGAAGAGGGCGGAGCCTTCGTGGCGCGACCTCGCGCCCGCCGCGCCGTGGAAACGTCTCGCGCCGGGCGCAGCATTCTCCAATTTTGCGCGCGCACCGCGCGTGCACCGTATCTGCACCCTCACTGCACCGCGGATGCACCTTGCGCGCACGCTTCAGCCGGCAAGACCGCTCGCCCCGCCATAGCTCCACGCGCCGAAAACCAGACCTCTAGCTCCGCACGTCTGACCGACCCTGCGGCCGCACGTGCTGGCCGATCATCTAATGCTCGCTGTCGCAGGCGCTTGTCGTGAACAGGTCTGCGATGACGCCCTCGCAATCACGGTCCTTGCGGTGGTGACGGTTCCGGTGAGGGCGATGGCGGCGGTCATGGCGATCGTACCTGTCGCCGTGCGGATAGCTATGGCCATAGACCCGGCGCTGCACGACCGGCGCGGCAATCGAGGCGCGGATTTCTGCGAGCGACAGCGACACTTCGGTAAACCGGTCCTGCGACCGCTCCCAGGAATTGAGTGAGCCGACGCAAGCGCCTTCCTGATAGTCGCGCTGATGCATGCAGGCAGCGTAGGCGCGGCAGGAGCCCTCGGCGAAGCGATAGGCTGCATCGAGATCGAGCTCGAAAGCGCGCAGGATCTCGGTGCGTTCGGTCTGCGGCCCTGTTGGCGGCTGATCCACGCGCAAGGTGCCCTGCGTCGATTGAGAGCGCTCGTTCACGTCCCCGCCAGAAGCAAAGCCGGTGACCAGAAGCGCGCGCGCCGCCTCAATACGTTCATCACGCTGGGCGCGCAGGGAGTCGACGTTGCACACTTGCAGGGCGGTATCGATGGCGATCGCGTCCGCGGTAGCGACAACGGGCGTAACACTCGGCGGAAAGGGATTCACCGGTGGGGGCACGTATACGTCGGGGCGCGTACAGCCAACGAGCGCGGCGGCGCCAATCAGCACGCTTAGAAGGGTCAATTTGCGCATCGGT
>Ga0208965_1000288_pt1 | contig 24817 bp, 19 predicted proteins | sample AOAMet1_07_M0_10_2_FD_188230 | JGI IMG/M metagenome (GOLD analysis project Ga0208965, IMG submission 188230) | Ammonia-oxidizing marine microbial communities from Monterey Bay, California, USA - CAN11_07_M0_10 (SPAdes) | ecosystem: Environmental > Aquatic > Marine > Intertidal zone | place...
ATCGAACCAGCGGGCGTTGTTGGCTCCGATGTGCTCTTGGCACTTGCGCTGCCAGGGGCTGATGATCTTGTGGTAAGGCTCTGCCGCTGGCGCAAAGTAGTAGGGTGAATTGACCCCTTGTTCATGAAAGTCCACATGCACCTGCGGCAACCATCGGCGGTATGCCGTCACGCGCCCTTGGGTTTCAACCTGGCTCTGCCATGCCCAATCGCGGTTCATGTCGAACATGTAATGGTTGCTGCGTCCCCCTGGCCAAGGCTCGTCGTGCTCCACAGTGCCGGGGTTGGCATCTGGAGCCAGCCCGGAAGTCTGGTCTTGGAAAGCCACATAGCGGTCACGGCCATCTGGATTGACACAGGGGTCGATGATGACCACGGTTTTGTCCAACCATTCGGCCACATCTCCATCGCCGGCGTCTTGACCCGTGACCAAGGCGTGCATGCTTCTGAGGGCAGCCTCTGTGCACACGGCCTCGTTGCCATGAACGTTGTAACTCAACCAGACAAATGCCACGCCAGGATCATTGGCGGGCAGTCCCGTTCCTTCGGCACGTGCCATGTTGGCCAGGCGAAGCGACTCCAACCGGGCTTGATTGGCTTCGGAAGTCACCACCAGCAAACCGAGCTCACGAAATTCCGATGTGCGGCCATAAGGCTCCCAGAGCGCCTTTTCCGACCCCGATGCCAATGACTTGGCATAATCCACAACACTGTGGTGACGGGTAAAACGGTCTCCCAGCTCGTAACCTAGAAATTCCGCCGGAGACTGGACTTGAGACTGGAGGGTCAATGCTGAGCAAATCAGCACCAACAAGGGGAACATCATCTTCATTTAGACTCGGGATTTCAAGGACAGGTTATGCCGAATTCCGCCAAGATAGCAAGCATGTCAGCGGTCGTTACAGCGTCGTCTCCAGTGATGTCGGCACTGCAATTTGACAAACAGCCAAACTGACCCAGAAGGAGCAGCACATCGCCCACGGCCACAATCCCATCACCGTCGAGGTCGGCCGGGCAGTCATCCTCATCGACTTCTCCGGTGCAGGTGTCGCAGTCCGACAGGTAGTCGTTGATCGTGCCCGGGTCTCCGTCATTACACGGGTCGCCCACGAAGATGCACGAGCCATCATTGAGGTTGGCAGCGGGATTGTAGTTGCATGCCGAGCCGGAGGTGCACCCTTCCACGGGGGTGGGCGTACCGATGCACCCGAAGTCCTCATCGCTGCAGTCACTCACGACATCGTTGAACGTGGTGGCATCCCCGTCGTCGCAGGGGTCGCCCTCGAAGACGCAGCTGCCGTCGTTCTGGTTCGCGGCGGGGTCATAGTTGCAGGCCGACCCGGAAGTGCAACCCGGTACAGTCAGCGGAATGCCCTCGCAACCGAAGCCAGGGGCGTTGCAATCGAGATAGGCATCGTTGTAGGTCATTGCGTCCCCGTCATCGCAGGGGTCCCCTTCGAAGAAGCAGCTGCCATCGCTGACTGTGGCCTCCGCGTCGTAGTTGCACGCCGAACCCGACATGCAGCCCGGCACATCCGTAGGCGGCTCCCAAAACCAAGCGAGGTAGACCCAATCGGGGTGGTCCACGTAAGGATTCCGGTTGCCTTGGGCCACCTCTGTTCTGTCGTTGCGGGTTTGCTCTACCGCATTCACGGGATCATCGAGGTGCCAAGCGTACAGGATTTGCGGATCACAAACACCCGATATGTCCCCTGCCTGGGTGGGGTACATCGTATAGAAATAGAACACGCTGCGCGCCACGTCTCCTTTAAACTCCTCCCGCGGCTCCCAAATGCTCCCAGTGCTTTCGCTGAAGTCGTCTGCATTGGAGGGCATCGACCCCGTGCTCAGGTAGTCCCCAGAACCATCTACACCATACCATTGGGCGCCGGCATCGGGCACCTCGCCATAAGGGTCATTTGAACGGGCTGAATTGGCCGAGCCGTGGCAAGGACGAATGGACCAAATGTCGGACTTCATAGGTGCTGCAGAATTGTAGAACGACTGTGGAACCACGTGTTCTGCATTGATGGGATTGGGATAGGTTACAAACCCACTGGCTTGTTGGAACCCCGTATAAATACAGGCTATCTCGCCCCCCGAAGCATCGACATAACCGTACATCTGACGGCGCGCTTCATTGTATCCCAAGTCGTCAAAAAGTCCATCGTACCAATTCGACTTGACCCAAGAGCGCAGCGGCTCAAGCTGGAGTCCATCGGGGGCGTCGGGCTGGGCCCAAATGAAAAAGGGGACAAATAGAAAGGCACAAAGGGCGCCCAAGGAGGGGATGGTCTGAATCTTCAAGGCAGTCTGAAAATACGTCCTGTCAAGGATACCAACGGGCATCATTCACAAAAGCAGTGTCACTCAAGGCGTGGAGAAACGCCACCAGGTTCGATTTCTCCTCTTCGGTCAAGCCAAAGGGCACCAAGGCGCTGTCTTGATGGGCGTGTCCCGCCCCTCCCGACATGTAGTGGTCCACCACATCATCCAAGTCTTGGAACCGGCCATCGTGCATGTAAGGGGCCGTATACCCGATGTTCCGCAGCGTGGGCACCTTGAAGGCCCCGCTGTCTGCCGGGTCTCCCGTCAAGACCCACCGACCGGGGTCTGTGGATACGGCATCCAAGCCATTGTTGGCAAAGCCGTGGTTGGTGAACAAGGGGGGCGTGTGACACCGGTCGCATCCCAGCCCCGCTGCTCCAAACAATTCCGCACCCTGCTCCACCGCTTCAGAGACGCCTCCTGCCCCGCGCTGCCAGCGGTCCCAGGGGCTGTCGCCGCTGAGCATGCTCCGCTGAAAAGTGGCCAAAGCCCGGGTCATTACAAAGGGGTCCAATTCCCTGCCGTAGGCCGTTTGCGATGGTATGGCATAATCCGAAGCCAGCTCCTCACAGGCCGTCACGATGTTGTGGCCCATCTCAGAGGGCTCTTGAAGGGGGACCAGGACCTGCATTTCCAAAGTGGGCACCCCACCTTCGGACATGAAATGGGGCTGGTACGCCACATTGGTCAACGTGGGCGCATTGCGTGTTCCCAACACCCCCAAAGCCCCTGGCGTGATGGCCTCTGGCGCACTGAAAGCCTGTGCCGACAGGTGACACGAAGCACAACTCACGCTGCCATCGACCGATAGCCTTTCATCGAAAAACAAATCCTTCCCCAACGCCCAGCGGGCATCTGTGAAGGCATTGTCTTCTGGGAATTCTGGGGCGGACCATCCTTCTGGCAACTTGAGGAGTCCATCGGCAAACTGCCCCATTGGAGCAGGCTCAGGTGGATCCGGGCGGCACCCTCCTATGGCGAAGGTCACCGCCACACAACCCAAAAGAACCCCGAGTTTAGACATGTTTCAAAGATGCAACCGCAGAATGGCACCGGTTGTTGCACGGCCTCAAAGTGTTCCGTGAAACTCAATCGAAAAATCGATCACCGTCCACGTCTCCGTTCCATACGCTGCGCCGGTGTACCGGGGAGCCAAATGCCATGAAGGTCCAAACGGCAGGAGCATGGACTGCGCTCTAGGGGCCAGTTCTTCAAAAACATAGAGGTCCTGAAACCACCCCTCCTCTTGCAACGCGCCCAGAGGATTGTTTGCAGGAGTCAGAAGGAGGCTTTCATAGAACTCCATGTACCAGATGTAACTGTCGTCCTCTGGATGGTAACTGATCTGGCCGGTGACAAACGGAGTGGGTCCGAAAAAGCGCACATGATTGAGCTCAACAGGAATGTTGGTGATCATCCAACGCTGATCGACCCAAGCGGTATCGAGAAACGACATGCCAGCGCTGTCTGTTCGCAGTTGAATGTCGACCGCGGCCAGGTGAAACTCAACACTGTCGAGGGGTACGAGCCCCGTCATGATGGCATCGCACTCCAATTCCCAAGCCCCCCGAACGATGGAGTCGACGTGCATCTCCCAAGCGGTCAAGAATCCCGTGAGGTCTGGGGTTGAAACGATCCCATTGCCATCATAATCTGGCATCCATGCCGATTGAGCCCCGGCAAAAGGTCCCAAAAGGAGCAACAAAAAACACGGAATCCCGCGTTGAATTATGGTGGAGAAATGCGACACGCATCAACGATTTGGCCTCGTTAAATTAACCCACACCCTTCATTATCACAACTTAATGAGCCAAAATCCACCCCTCGGGCGCACCAAGCCACCACAAAAACAAAATGATGGCGCACGCCACAAAATTGAGAACGATGCCCGTGCGCGCCATGACCGACATTTCGATGCGGCCCGAGGCAAAAACGATGGCATTGGGCGGCGTCGCCATGGGCAACATAAATGCACAACTCGAGGCCAGGGTCACAGGGACAGCAAAATACAGGGGGTGCATGCCCATGCCGATGGCCAATGCCCCTGCAACAGGCGTCAGCAGCAAGGTCAGCGCAAGATTGCTCATCAACTCTGTGGCAAACAATCCCATAATGGTCACCATTGCGAGCATGGCCAATACTGGCCAACCCCACCCAGCTGCTGCATCGGCCATCGCTCCAGCCCATCCCGCGGCTTCGAAGCCTTTGGCCAAGGCCAAGCCACCACCAAACAAAAGCAAGATGTCCCAAGGCAGCTTCCCCAAGTCTCCCCGGCCCAGGAGCCGGGGGGCCATGTCTTGGGCAGAAGGCGTGTCATTTTTGGATGCCGAACCCGAGGGGCTACCTGAGCGAGATCCTGCCGAAACGGCAAAGCAGCCCACCGCTGCAGCCACGGCGATGGAAGTGTCGTTGAGCTGAAAAAAACCGTCCAACACCACATTCAACGGTACGCGCAACATCCACAAACCCGCTGTTCCGACAAACAAGACCAAAACCCGTTTTTCTGCAGTGGTCATGGCCCCCAAGCCCCTGCGCTCTGCAGCAATGACTTCTGCGGCGCCGCTGCTCCCTCCCCGAGGGACCTTGTGCAACCCGACGAGCAAGGCAAAAACGGCAAACAGCAAAATGGCCGAAACCGGCAAGCCGATGGCGAGCCATTCGGTGAAACCAATGTCCAAACCGAACCGGTCCGATGCGACCCCGGCAAGGGCCGCATTGGGAGGTGTCCCCACCAAGGTCGCCATGCCCCCCACATTGGCAGCATAAGCGATGCCGAGGATGAGTGCCCGCCCCCAGCGAATGGGGCCGCCCCGCTCCTCCAACAGTCCGAGCACTGCAGTGGCCATGGGCAGCATCATCAGCGTGGTTGCCGTGTTGCTGATCCACATGCTCAACAGCGCAGTGGCCAGCATAAAGCCAAACAAAGTCCGCCGCGGCCCGCCGCCCAGCCCGCCCAAAAGGTGCAGGGCAAACCTGCGGTGCAAGCCATGGCGCTCCAGCGCCAAAGCCAACACGAACCCTCCGAGAAAGAGCCAAATAAAACGCGAGCCAAACGGCGCTGCTGTAGCGGTCAATTCGAGCACCCCAAATGTGGGAAAGAGCACCAAAGGCAAGAGGCTCGTAGCGCCCATGGACACGGCACCACCAAGCCACCACCACAACATCCACCATGCGGTACCCGCTAGGGCTGCACCGTTCACCTCACCGCCCGACGGTAAAAACAGCAAGGCCGCTAGAAAACCCAAGGGACCTCCCCAAAGGGCGATGGCCGTTTTGGACATCATGGCATGAGGGCGATGTACACCGGAAGGTGGTCCGAGATGTAGAAACCATCGATGATCTGCTCCTCTGCGCAAAACCACAGAACCGAGGCACCCCGCACCAGAATGTGGTCAATGCGAGGAGCACCCCGCATGCCCCCTGTGGCAAAACCCGTGAAGGTGCCAATGTTCTTGCGGCACCGCTTGTCCGCCACATCATAAGCGTCGCTCAGTCCGCCCCCTTCAAGGATGTTCAAACAAGGGCTTTCAGGCTCTGCATTGAGGTCACCGAGCAATACATCGATGTCGGCCCCACTCATCGCAAACTGCAGCGACAGCATTCGCGCCGCCAGGGCCCGTGCCTCTTCTCCAATGTGCGAAAAATGCGTATTGACTACCCGAATGATCTTGCCCGTTTTCCGATCGTTCAACAGCACGATGGTCGCGGTGCGCGGCAACTCGGCATCCCAACCCACAGAACCTGGCACGTCCGGTGTGGCGCTCAGCCATTTGGTCTCCGCATGGAGCAAGTCAAACCTGTTTCGGTTCCAAAAAACGGGACAATGCTCGCCCCCAGAGCGGCCATCGTCCCGGCCAACCCCGTAATGGTCGTGGTTGGGAAGGGCAGCCACGAGGTCATCGACTTGATTTACCAAAGCCTCCTGGAAGCCCAAGATATCGAAGTAGCCAACCGTCGAAGCCACTTTGGCCTTGCGCTGTTCCCAAGACAATGGGTCGCTGGGGTTGTCGTACCGAATGTTGAACGTCACCACCGCCATCTCGTCGGGATGCTGGCCCCACACAGGACCTGCCAGCATCCATACCGCCGCACCAGTGGCGGCCATCGCGCGAATTGCACCCATCATCATAACGGCAAGGTAGCATTGATGCGGGGCCTATTTTTGCGCTTGGGTGGCGCATTTTGCGCACCGAAATTCTTGACAGCATTCCATTGGCACGCAACAAAAGGCTCTTTCACAAGGGCGCCATGCTCGAACTCGACATCCTCGATGTGGCCTTTGGCGGCAAGGGGATCGCGAAGGTTCCCACCGACGGCGGTGACTTCACGGTATTTGTCCCCAACGCCATCACGGGCCAGCGCGTCCGCGCGCGGGTTTCGCTGTGCAAGAGGCGCCATGCCGAAGCCCGCATCACCGCAGTGTTGCGCCGGGCGCCAGAAGAAACCGAGGTGCCGTATCAGGCCATCCCCGGCGCGCCTTACATCACGCTTCCTTTGGCCGAACAAAGGGCATTCAAGGAAAAGGTGACCTTGGATGTATACCAGCGCATTGGAGAGGTCGAAAACACCGACGCGCTCTACGAGGGTTGGATCGATGCACCATCCCCATTCCATTACCGCAACAAGATGGAATACAGCTTTGCTGCCATTGGGCGGGGTCCCGATGCCGACCCAGATGCCGATTTCGGCGACGGTTTCCACCTCGGGTTCAAGGCCCGTGGAACTTGGTGGGCTGTGGAAGATCTAGAAGGTGACAGCGGCCTGTTCGATGCTCAATTTGAGCGCCTGTTGTCCGACATCCGCGCATGGTGCGAAGCGTCAGGACTTCCGGCTTGGCATGCCCCAAAGCGCGAGGGCTTTTTTCGTTTTCTGGTCGTCAGGAAGAGCCTTGATGCAGACCGGCTGCTGGTCAATTTGGTCACCACATCTCACGGCCTCGAGCAATTTGATGTGCACGACTTCGGAAGGCGGCTTGGAGAAGCCCTCGGGGAGCGGCTGGCCGGATTCATTCACACCCTCAACGACGATACAGGCGAACGGGTCGAGGCCCGAGAGGGGTCCTCAAAACTGATTTCCGGCGTGAACCATGTGACTGAACGGCTGCATGGCTTGTCGTTTGAAATTCAGATGAAGAGCTTTTTCCAAACCAACCCGCTGTGCGCGGAACGGCTCTATGCACAGGTGTTGGCTTACGCCTTTCAAGAGCCCATTCCCAAAGCAGACTCCGACAAAGCGGTCACCATGGACCTGTTCTGCGGTACGGGGACCATCGCGCAACTGCTCGCCAGAAACAGCAGCACCCGTGTGGTTGGCGTTGACCTCATCGAAGAAGCCATCGTCGATGCCCGCCGCAGTGCGGAACGCAATGGCGTCGACGGGTTAGAATTTCATGCTGCCGATGTTGGCCGGTTCCTGCTGGACCACCCGGAATACGCCGGGACCATTGGCACCATCGTCCTGGACCCACCACGCAGTGGCATCAGCCCCAAATCCTTGCGGAAGGTGATCCGGTTGAAGGCCCACCGCATTGTGTATGTGAGCTGCAATCCTGCCACTCAGGCCCGCGACCTCGTGACCTTGCGGGATGCAGGCTATGTGCTGCAGGGCTTCAAACTGGTCGATCAATTCCCGCACACCTCGCACATTGAAGCAGTGGCGTTGTTGGAATTCGACCCTTCCAAGGTGCAAAAGGCCGCACCAAAAGACGAAATTGCAGCGTCATGAGTGCCCCTACCCACAGCAACACCGGTGAAGCGGTCATCTTGGATGCCCAGCGCATTGCCCGATGCATTCAGCGCATTGCACGTCAGATTTTAGAAGACCACCACAGCGCCAAACGCATCGTGGTGGCCGCCATCGAAGGACAAGGACGGGTGCTGGCAGAACGCATCGCATCCGAGCTCCGCAACATCGACGCTCCAGAGACGATGTTCTGCATCCTCGGCATGGACAAATTCGCCCCATTGGACCACCCCATGGCGCTGGAAGACAGCGACGGCGCTCCCTTTGACAGCCAACTTATGGCCGGTGCGGTGGTGATTGTGGTGGACGATGTCCTCAACAGCGGACGCACCCTTTTGCACGGCGTGTCCCATTTCCTTCCATCCCGGCCCCGCCATGTGGGCACTTGTGTGCTGGTGGACCGGATTCACAGGAGGTTTCCAGTCAGGGCAGACTACGTAGGCCAAAGCCTCTCTACCAACCTGAAGGCCCACATCTCCGTGGAGCTAAGCGGACCCGGCCCCGACGTCGCCCTACTCAAAGACTGAAGTCTTCTCGGCTGCTGATCATGCGCCCAACCGAGGCCAACCTGGACTCATCCAAGGCGTCTGCATCCACAGAAATATGGGCTTGGCTGTAGTACGGCCGACGCGCTTCGAGGTGGGATTGAATGAACTCCGGCAAAGCGGCATCGGATAAACCATCCAGCATGGGCCGGTTTTTTCGTTTGGTCATCAACCTCTGGATCAAGGCCTCTGGATCCAATTCGAAATACACGACGGTGCCCTGTTCCAACATAAACTTCATGTTGTCTGCGTAGCACGGGGTGCCCCCTCCGGTGGCGATCACCCTGCGCTTTCCCTCCAACGCCAATTGCCGCAACGCTTGCCTTTCTGCTTTTCTGAACCCCTCCTCTCCCCAGTCTTTGAAAAGGTCCGAGACCTCCCGACCGAAAGATGTTGTGAGGACGGCGTCTGTATCGACAAAAGGCAGCCCCATGTTTTTGGCCAAGCGCTTGCCTCCCGTGCTTTTGCCGGCGCCCATGTAGCCTACGATGAAGATGCAGCCTTTGGCCATGCCCCTAAACTAAGGCCTGAACTGCCAAAACGTCACCCAAAATCAACCCTTACCGACAAAATGTCGGTTAGTGGTGAATTTCAGCCGGTTGGCACCGTATTCGCGCTGGGTATCGCGTCGGACCTCTCCGATTCCACAACACAACACCACGATCTATGGAACAACACGCATTTACCCTGAAGACCCAAGCTGTCCTCCAGGCCGCCCAAGAACTGGCGCTAGATCGGAAGCACACCCAGATTGAGCCCTTACACCTCCTGCACGGCCTCCTGTTCAGCCCTGATCCCCTGCCAGAGCGCCTCCTAGACCGGATGGAAGTGCCGTTTGCTGCTGTGAAGATCGCGGCAACAAAAGCGCTAGATTCTTTGGCCACATCAGACCGTGCCGCGGAAAAGACGACATGGTCCCAACAGGCCCAAAACACCCTGCGAACGGCCGTTGAATCCGCTCGAAAATCCGGCGACCAATATGTGGCCCTGGACCGCTTGTTCTCCGCCCTTCTCACCGTCAACAGCACGGCATCCCGCATCCTCAAAGACGCAGGCGCCAAATCCAGCGACCTTGACGCTGTTCTTTCAGCCTTGAGGAAAGGCCGTACAGCAGACAGCGCCAGCCATGAAGACGCTTTGGAGTCCCTGACCAAGTATGCCCGCAACCTGAACGCACAGGCACGGGACGGAAAGCTCGACCCCGTCATCGGCCGCGACGAAGAAATCCGTCGCGTCCTTCAAATTCTAACCCGGCGCACCAAAAACAACCCCATTCTCATCGGTGAGCCAGGTGTTGGAAAAACCGCCATAGCCGAGGGAATCGCCCACCGTATCGTCTCTGGTGATGTCCCCGAAAACCTGCTCGACAAGACGGTCCACAGCCTGGATATGGGCGCCCTGATTGCCGGCGCGAAATACAAAGGCGAGTTTGAAGAGCGCCTCAAGGCTGTGGTCAAGGAGGTCACCGAAAGCGAAGGCCGCATTCTGTTGTTTATTGATGAGATACACACCCTTGTGGGAGCAGGTGGCGGCGAAGGCGCTATGGACGCTGCCAATATTCTAAAGCCCGCATTGGCCCGCGGAGAGCTGAGGGCTGTGGGAGCGACAACGCTGGCCGAGTACCAGAAGTTTTTCGAAAAGGACAAGGCCTTAGAGCGGCGCTTCCAAAAGGTTCAGGTTGCCGAGCCAGACCGCGAAAGCACCCTCGCGATACTGAGGGGCATCAAAGAAAAGTATGAGGTCCACCACCAAGTGGAAATCCGCGATGAGGCTTTGGTACGCGCCGTAGAGTTGTCCAGCAGATACCTTCCCGATCGATTTCTGCCAGACAAAGCCATCGACTTGATGGACGAGGCAGCATCCAGATTGAGGCTCGAAATGAATTCTAAGCCCAAAGCACTCGATGATCTGGAGCGGCGCATCACACAACTTGAGATTGAAAAAGCCGCCATAGCCGGCGAAGACAACCCCGTCCGACACACCGAACTCGACATCAACCTCGCCAACCTGCGAGAGGAACGGGACGGGCTTCAGGCCAAGTGGACCGCTGAGCGCGATGTCATCGACCAGGTTCAAAGTCTGCGCACAGCGCTTGAAGACCTCAAAGGAGAGGCGGATCGGGCAGAACGGGAAGGAGACTATGGAAAAGTGGCCGAGATCCGATACGGCCTCACAGGCGAGCGCGAGGTGGAACTCGAAGCGGCCAAGTCCAAGCTCCTCAGCATGCAGGGCGAATCCCGCATGGTCAAGGAAGAAGTGGATGCCGAAGGAATCGCCGAAGTGGTCAGTTTGTGGAGTGGCATCCCCGTTGCCCGTATGCTCAAAGGCGACCGCGAAAAGCTGCTCGAGCTCGAAGCTGAACTCGGGCGCCGCATCATCGGTCAGTCGGGCGCCGTTACAGCGGTCAGCGAAGCGGTTCGACGCACGCGCTCGGGACTGGCGGACATGGACAAGCCCATGGGCAGCTTCATCTTTATGGGGTCTACTGGTGTGGGGAAAACAGAACTGGCCAAAGCGCTCAGCGACTTTCTCTTTGACGACGTCAAGGCCATGGTCAGGCTGGACATGGGAGAGTTCCAAGAGGGCCACACCGTGAGCCGCTTGGTCGGCGCCCCTCCCGGGTATATCGGCCATGATGAAGGCGGCCAGCTCACGGAAGCTGTTCGCCGCCGCCCTTACAGCGTGGTCCTGCTTGATGAAATTGAAAAAGCCCATCCGGACGTCTTCAACATCTTGCTACAGGTGCTCGACGAAGGACGCCTCACGGACAGCAAAGGGCGCCTTGTTGACTTCAGGAATACACTGATCATCATGACTTCAAATGCCGGTCATGCCGCGTTGACCCAACGCTTTATCTCGGCTCAAGAGTCGGGTACACCCGCCGAGGAAGCGGCCGGATTAGATGCGATGGGCCAAACAGCAGTGGAAGCGCTGCGGGGCTTCTTGCGGCCCGAATTCATCAATCGGGTGGACGAAGTGGTGGTATTCCACCCCCTCGAAAGGTCACATACCCGCGCCATCGTGGGCCTGCAACTTGCGCGGCTCAAAGGGCGACTGGAAGAGGCTGGCATTCAACTCAAGGCCACTCCCGATGCCTTGGACTGGCTCACGCATCAAGGTCACGACCCTGAGTTTGGTGCCCGTCCGGTCAAACGTCTGATCGAGCGCTCAGTGCTCAACCCCTTGTCACGCGCTTTGCTCGCAGGAAAGATCGACTCCAACCAGACATCGGTCATGGACATCTTCGATGGCAATATGGTCTTTCGAGACGCCCTAGAGGACGAGCACTTGATCTCAGTCAGCTAACGCTCAAAGGACATCCAACGCAAACATGGTGCGCCCACCAAGGCGGCCCTCGAGGTGGTCACCCGACTGCACGGGGCCGACTCCGGCGGGCGTTCCCGTGAAGAGTAAATCTCCCGTTTTCCATGTGCTGTACTTGGAGACATGCGCGATCAAAGCATCCACCGGAAACAACATGTCTGCAGTGTGCCCCTCTTGCACCACCGCTCCATTTTTGAGCAGGCTGAATCGGATATCCTGGACGTCACCACCGAGATCGGCCAATGGCACCCATGCTTTGGAAAGGACAGCACTTCCATCGAATGCCTTGGCCTTTTCCCATGGCTTGCCCGCCGCCTTGAGCTTCTGCTGTACATCCCGTGCGGTAAAATCAATCCCTAGGCCTACCTGGGTATAACAGCGACTGGCATGGCCTTCCTCGATCCACTTGGCAGCGCGGTCCATGCGCACGACCAGTTCTACCTCATAATGGCAATCCTCGGTCCATTCCGGGACTGCAAAAGGATGGTCCTTGTGCAGAATGGCGCTCTCTGGCTTGAAGAAAAACAAGGGCTCTGCCGGAACGGCATTGCCCAACTCCGCGGCGTGGTCTGCGTAATTCCGTCCTATGCACACAATCTTCATGCGGCAAAGGTGTGCCATGAAGCCGAAAGGAGCTTTGGCCCCTTTTAATCGGTCAACAAGCGCAATTCAACACGCCGGTCAAACCCACCTCCCCATTCAGGACGCTGCTCTCCGAAGTGCACCGCTGTCACGCGTTCTTGGGGTATGCCCCGCTCCAGCAGGTAGTAGCGGACGACTTGTGCCCTGCGCCGGCTCAGTTCCATGTTGGCCCGTTCAGAGCCTGTGGCATCGCTGTGCCCCGTGACGAGCAGCCGCATATCCGGCCTGGCCGCCATCCACTCTACCAATGTATTGAGGCCGTATTCTGCACTCAGCCCCAAAGCAGCGCTTCCGGTGGGAAATTGGATGGTGAGCGATTCGGGCATGCGGTCCGGCAGACCGATTGCTGGGCGACCTGGCATCCACTGACCATCGGTTCCCGCCGATGGAAAACCGCCCGGAGGGTTGCTTGCTGAGCCATTGCCAGACCTGCGCTCGAGGGCGTCGATGCGCGCAGTAAGGTTTCTCAAAGCGTCCACAAGTGCCCCAGTGGTTGAATCGGAGCTGCCTGAAGCCCCTCCATTGGTTGTCCCCAATCCCTCGAGGGTGCTGTTGTCGCCTCCTGACCCACCGAATTCGGGAAGCGGCTTGGCATTTAATGGATCGCTGCCGCCCCGAATCTGGGTCCAGTCGTTGTCCAACTCTGCCCGCGCCCTCACCCCTTTGGCGAGCGCCTTGTTGCTGAACACCCCCATATCGAGCGCCACCAATAGCAACACGTTTTCCAAGGCTCCCTGAACCTGAAAGTAGCTCCACTCCTCCGGCTCCCATCCGCGTGGTGCCTCGGGAATCTTCCAACCATCCAAGGCGGCCAAAGCCTCTTTCACACGCGGCCTAAACCGCTTGAATTCCACCAAAGTACCTTCCAAGTAGTACGGCACAGAAGCCTGTACAATCCTGCGCATGTCTTTCAATGTTCGCGAAGCAGGTGTTTTGAGGGTCACTTGGCCTTGTTGGAGCGTCACCTCTGAGGCCAGCCGTTCGGTCAGCACCTCCATCACCACCCGTTCATACCTGCGGGCAGCTTCAGAAGGATCGGAATCCTGCGCCGAAACTACCGAAACTCCCCTGCCACAAAACAGCCCTGTCAGCGACAGAACGCACAGCAAGCGGAAGGTGGAGCGGCGCAACATGGCTTCCGCAATTTAACACATTATCAGCGCACTGCGTGCTCCGCAGACGAATCCGAGAGGGTCATTTTCCCCGTCCGCGCAGGACAATCCAAACGGTATACGTCAGGATTTTGATGTCAAGCGCCAAGGACATGTTTTCCATGTAGATCAAATCGAAGCGCAGGCGTTGAACCATCTCGTCTACATTTTCCGCATAACCGTATTTGACCTGCCCCCACGAGGTGATGCCCGGCCGCACCTTGTGTAAATGGTGGTAATGCGCGGCCCTTTTCGAGATCAAATCGATGTAGTGTTGGCGCTCCGGACGAGGTCCCACAAGGGACATTTCGCCAATGAGCACATTGAAGAACTGGGGCAGTTCGTCGAAACGGGACTTTCTCAAAAAGCGCCCGATTGTTGTGATGCGAGGATCGTGGTCGCTCGACAACTGCGGCCCATTGCGCTCCGATCCGACATACATCGACCGGAATTTGTGGATCTTGAAAGGAACGCCCCAACGCCCTACTCGCTCCTGGTGAAAAAAGATGGGGCCTTTGGAAGAGAGCTTCACCGCCAACGCAATCGTCAACAGCACAGGCGCAAGGATCAACAGCGCAATGATGCTGATCACGACGTCCATGCCACGCTTGACGGCCACCTGCCAGGCCGGCATCATCTCCTTTCGAATGGCAATCAACGGAGCGCCGAAGAGGCTCTGCATGCGTACCATTCCACTCAAGATGTCATAGATGTCTGGAATGATTTTGATGCCCACTCCTGTGCCCTCTAGTTGGCTAATGATGGACTCCAGCTCCCCGTGCTCAGAACTTCGGACGGCGAGGATGACCTCCTCGATGGCATGCTCCCCAATGAGCGCCACCATCTCCTCGGTCGACCCCAGACATGGGATTCCTTCCAGTGTTCTGCATCCTTCTTGGCCCACCTGGATCAAGCCGACGAACCTGAACCCAGGATTGCGCCGAAGCGCCCTGATTTCACGGATGGTAGAGACGGCCTGTTCATTGCATCCAACAATCAAGGTGTTAAATGCCAGCTCTCCCCTGTGAACCCGTTTGACCGTCCGGGTGGTGAGCGGCAAGCGTGCCGCTATCACCAAAGCAGACTGGGCCGCAAACAACACCATGAGCGACTGGTAGTACTGGGTGTAGCTGCTAATGGCATCGTCCAAAATCAACACAAAAAACAAGATCAACGAACCCAACAGTGTCGTCAACAGCACTTGTCCGACCTCCATGGACCGGTGACGGCGGTATGGATTGCCATGCATGCCCGCCAAGCCATACAAGCCCAGCCAGAACATGGGGACAAACATCAGCCCGTACCTGAAGTTGCCATCCATCCACATGGCTTCGGGGAACCAGGTCTCGAGAAAGGCCGGAGCAAATTCCAACTCCTGCTTGCGGTAGAGATAAAGAGTGGTCCAAGCCATTGCAGAAGCCAGAACATCCCCCAAAACGTATCGGAAGGTGATCCAATGGCGCGCCAGCGAGGTAATGGGCTTGGCCAGCTCGGGGTTTGGAGTGGGCGAAACGACCATCAGTAGGTTAGAATGCGCACATTATCCACCCCGATCGATCCGGCGTCTCGTCCTGCTTCGAGGATGCACTCAAAATACACTTCGAAATGGTCCGCCGGACCTTGGGCTGTCACATTGGAGGCCAAATCAACATAGAGTTTGTTCCATTCTACAGCCCCACCAACCTCTTCGGTCGGATTGATCACCAAGGTCAAGTGCTTGGTCTCCTGTCCGTCCCTAAACCCGTACAAGCCCACCGCAAAAGACTGGTCACAGCGGTAATCAAACTCCAAGAAAACGGGCACCCCACCTTGAAGGTCATACTCCTGCTCGACGGTGCGAACCCTCACCAAGGGAGCGTCCAAATTGACCTCCATTCTCCCTGACTTCTGGCCTTCAAAGACCTCTCCTTCTGCCCCTGTTCGGTCCATGTCGCTGCCCGCTACGAGGCTCCCAAAGACATTGGAATTCTCAAAATCCTCTACGGGTATGAACCGAACATTTTCTACCAAGGCAACCGAAGGGTACAGTGTATCCCTTGCGCCGGGCGCTCCATCGACCACGTGTTCCACGGTCGTGTAAAAAGGATAAGGCGAACGGCTGTTGCTGATGCCGTTTTCACGGATGCCCGCAAGCAACGTGACTGGACTGCCGTTGGCATCTGAAGGCAGAATGGGAACGACAGCCGGAAGTGGAAATATCCCCACTACATCCGTGGCGCTGTAGACCCACAAATCGGTAATGTTGGTGGAGGCTGTTCCCTGGTCCTCTCCGGGCGTGAAGGTCAGCTCAGGTACGATGAGGTAACTCGGAATGTCCTGCTCTGGATCCATCATGGAGCAGCCCCAAAGCCCAAAAAGGACCAAACTCAGCTGGAGCGGTGCAGAACAGACACGGATGATGCGGCGGATGCGCATGTAGGTTCGGGTTATGGTGATCAGAACGCGCTCCATACCCAACGGGTGCAGCTCCATTCTAATGCCCGAACGCAAGAGGCCGCCGGTTTCATGTGCGACTGTCCGCAGAGTTTTCCACATCACCTTTCGTGAACAGCTTGAGCTCAACGGAGAATTTTAATGTGCCCCGTCTTTCTGATGATCTTCCGAACCAACGAAGTGGGATCCCGGTAAGTGACTTGGAACGCATAAATCCCGTCACGCACAAAGAACAACTTCTCGTCCAATGGTCTTCCATCGGCCCGCGCTCCACCCGTCCAATACTCTTCTGGGTTTTGACTCTGCCATACCAAGCCTCCCCAACGGTCAAAAATCTTGAGGGAATACTCTTCTGGCTCGCACTCAAAGACAGGGCGCCAGGCGTCGTTGATGAGGTCGCCATCGGGTGTAAAACCAGAGGGTGCGAAAACGGCACATCCACAGGGCACTTCCACCACCAAGATGGAGTCTGCTACGGTGCCACAATCGGTAGAATGGGTAGCCACATAAAGGCCTGACTCCGAAATAACGCGAATGCTCCCCGTCTCCCCATCGTCCCAAAACACGGGGTCTGGTGTGCCTGTATTGACGCTCTGAGATTGCCCTTCGCACAACTCGATGTAATCCGGAAGCCCCATGGGCGACAACGCCCCCGTTGGCACTGCGATGGCACCGGCCACATTGCAACCGGATGCGGTCTCGTTGGCTACAAAGAAATACACCCCAGGCTCTGTCACGGTGAGGCCTGTGGGGTCGGCAGCAGACCCATCCACTTCCCATGACTCCCAACCATTGGGCCACGGGATGAACGCGAAATCGCCCGGGCACAAAGGCGGCACATCAAATTCCGGTGCGTTGGCGTTTTGAGGCCACACATACGTGCTGTCCTCCCCTGAGCATTCGGGCAAAGGCGAAACCGTCACGGTCTGCCAACCTGAAGCGTCTCCTGACCAAGACCATCCGGTGGATCCATCGGACCACTGGGGATCGGAGACACCCGCCAACGGCACGATGTCCAAGGTCGCTTGCTGACCGGGGCACAGCGAAACGGTGTCTGGCAAACCGGGATCGGGGACTTGGTATACAGACACCGTGGTGGTCAATGTAGAAGTGACCCCACAGACATCGGTGATGGCCGCATCATAGGCGGTGGTGTTCAGTGGTGTAGCAATGGGCTGCTCCGCAGTGGCGTCATTCAGGCCTCCTGCGGGCGACCACAACACATTGGCTCCCGCTCCTGCATCGAGGAGCAAACCCACTCCTGCGCCAGAGCAGACCTCATGGACTGCGGGAAGTGTGGGGACGTCGGGAGTCAGCAGACCGATGGAGTAGTTGAGTTCAAGGGGGCATCCGGTACCCACGTGCGTGTAGGTCAGCACAAAAACGCCCGCCTCTGCCGTCCATGGAGAAGCCACGGCCGTGCCATCGACGGTCCAATCCTGCGTTCCCGACGGCCATGGAATGGCCTCGCTGGCTCCAGTGCATAAGGGGCCCAAAACGGGCAGAGATGCCGGATTGGGGTAAAGCGCAGCAATGGTAATGCTCGCCGACCCGGTGCATCCGCCATCACCCGTGACCTCCACCGTCTGCACCCCTGTCTCGTCTCCTGTCCAATCGCCACCCAAGGTGCCATCGCTCCATTCTGCAGAGCCGCCAGCGGGCACGGTGACGGAAAGGGAGACCTCTTCTCCCGGACAGAACTCTGCCGTGGCGGGCAAGGTGGGCTGCGGGACGGGCAACACCTCAACGGTGGTCTCCTCGGTGAGCACATCGCCACACACATCGGTCCACACCACCTGGTAGTCTGTGGTCACCAATGGCTGGGCAAAGGTCACAGCGGCAGAAGGATCGGAAAGCCCATCCACTGGTGTCCATGCAATGGAGCCGCTTTGGGCGCCTTGCAACACCAAATCAACGCCGTCTCCTTCGCAGACCGTATGCTCGGGAGGAAGTCCCAATGCAGATGTGGTCACGCAGACTTCTTGGGCATTGCTGGACCCTCCTGTTGAGCCGGTGAACCCCCACCAAACTTGGGTTTCTCCTTGAAATATTTCGGCCGCCAAATCTCCTGTCCATGACAACCGCAGATCACAATCGAAATAGACTTCAAGCACCTGGGTCGCGGGATCCCATTCCACCTTGAATTGATGGGGCTGACCGTCTTCGATGTTGGCCCCATCGGACCTCGCCGATACAGGACCATCGAGGTTGAAAAACGGAATGTTGTGGTTGTTGACTCCGTCCCTGAAAATGCAAACATGATCCTGCACGGGGTCTGCAAAATTTCCGTTTTGCCAAGTGTCAATTTCAACGCCAAGGCTGTTCCCAGGAACATCTGACCCCAAAAACTCATTGATTCCACCCAATGCGAATGGGCCAAATTCCTGCATGACAAAAGCAATGCCATCGGCGCCTGTAGCGTCTTGATTGCCGAGGTAAAGTTCCGCTCGGATGGTGAATCCTTGGGTCAGGTCCACTTGGTCGTTGAACCACACTGCGCCGACCTGTTGCAACACATTCTCGGTAATGGCATAGCATCCGCCACCAAGGCCAACGGCATCGCCCACAAAAGTGCATACGTCTTGGGCAGAGGAAACCGACCACAAGACGAGGCCCGCTAATAGCAATTGCAAACGCGACTTCATATTACAAATATGAACGCCACAGCCTGTGCTACGTTGCTTCAGGAAGGAATTTACACGTCTGTTTTGTAGACTCAAGCAGAAACAGCTGCGGCTGCCTTTGCATGGTCCGCAAGAAACTTCGCCAGACCACTGTCCGTGAGGGGATGCTTGAGCAACCCTTTGATCGCACTGAGGGGACCTGTCATGACATCGGCTCCGATTTCAGCACAATCAATAATGTGCATGGTATGCCGGACACTGGCTGCCAAGATTTCTGTATTGAACATGTAGTTGTCATAGATCCCACGGATCTGCTGAATCAACTGCACCCCATCACTGGAAATGTCATCGAGGCGCCCGATGAACGGACTTACATAATTGGCACCAGCCTTGGCCGCGAGCAAAGCTTGACCTGCAGAAAAAATCAACGTGCAGTTGGTGCGGATGCCCTTGTCAGAGAAGTAGCGCAAGGCCTTGACCCCGTCCTCGATCATGGGAACCTTGACCACGATGTTCTCGTGGAGGGCAGCCAAAGCCTCCCCCTCCTTCACCATTTCTTCAAAATGGGTACTGATCACCTCCGCGCTGACGTCGCCGTTTGTGATGTTGCAAATGTCCACATAATGCTGGCGCACAGCCGCACTGTCCGAGATGCCTTCCTTGGCCATCAAACTGGGGTTGGTGGTCACACCGTCGAGTACACCGAGGGCTTCGGCTTCACGGATCTGGTCGAGGTTGGCGGTATCGATGAAAAACTTCATGGGGGTGGGTTCAGGGTCGGGCGGCTAAATTAGAAAGCTGACCTCCCAAGCAGGTGCGCTCAAGTGTCAGTTTTGTCCACGCGGAATACCGGGTTCAACGGACCACCCTCACCGCCTTCCAGAATCCGCCGCCGTGTCCCAACCACGTCCCCCCGATCGGCAGAACGGCCTCGAAACGTCCGCCGCGGTGGTGCCACGCTTGCAACAGCCGTCCCAAGCCATCGCGGCATTCGATGCGTCCCGCAGGCACTTCCCAATGCACCAGGCCTGTTGTTGGATTGGGATAGGGCGCCCCCACGCCTTTGTTTTCGGAAACTTCGACGGAAGTGTCTTCCTTCCATTTTGACAAAACCCAAGCGCTGGTCATCGGCGTGTCATTGGCCAATGTACCTGCGATGTACAGCGCCGTTCCTTTTGAATGCACCGCCCCTACCCTGTGCCGATCAAACTCTTGGTCCTCCGTCCAGTAGGCTGGCGTTCCAAAGGCGGTGCCATAAGACGTCCACCACGCCGGGTGACAATCACCGTCCCATGCCACGACATCGCCCAAGGTCCCCACGGCCACTTGCTCATCCTCAAACTTCAAACCATAACCCCACGCCAAACCCGCAGCCCTCAAGGGCGCTTGAACCGGCAAACCGGGATCTAAGGAAGCCGTTGGAGGATAAGAGAGCTGGCCGTGTAAGGGCATCCATCCCGCCGACATGGTCCCTGCCGCGAGGGGCTCCTCACCTTGCGGAACCCCCATCAGCAGCTCAACACCGGCCCCCACTTCGTACCAATTCCAGCGGTGTCGCATGTCTTGAATGCCATGATTGACTGCGGCATCCTCGGTCCACTCCAACACCCCACCGTTGCCAAAATCGGCATCGAGGGAACCGTCGAAATGAAACCGCGCCACAAAGGGGTGAAAGCCTCCCGATGTGGAGACCGTGCCCCCCGCCAAAATCCGCATTTCAGTGGGAGGATTTAACGGTGTTCCGCTAGAGGTTGGGGCAAAAATCACATCCGTAAAGCGGCCGCTCCATTCGTGACGCACACTGTCTTCTACCAGCCACCCATCGGGATTGAGCACGATGCGACCAGCTTCTCCAAACTCCGGATGAAAGGAACCGTCTTCGGAACTCAGCAAGGCCAAGGCGGGCAACTCTCGGTGGGCACAACAGCTGTCATAGGCCGCACCTGCAACCACCATCCAGGGTCCGATCTGCTCGGCTTTGGAAGACACATCTGTGGGGCCCACCATGTCCATCCCCCCTCCATCTTGCCAGGGCCCCACGAACCGAAGGTCCACACTGCCGCCCTCTCCCCAAGTGGTGTCCTGCTGATCGGACTCAAAGGCCCGAATGCGCCACACTTGCGCCCAAGCAGAATCTGCTCCGACCTGGGCTTCCGAAAACATGAACCACCGCCCTGCAGTGGCGCTGGCTTTCAGGTCCACGGGCAGCTCGCCATAGAAACCGGCATTGGACCACAGTGTGCCCCCCGAAACTTGTGAGAAAGCCCGCCAACGGGACTCAGCGGTCCCAGAAGAATCGTAGGCTGCGCTCAACATCAATACCGACGTTGAGCTGTGGTCGAGTGCCACCGGAATTTCCCATCGATCCGACCCTTCGATTCGGCGCCCATTTCCATTCCATTGATCATCCAAGACCCATTGGGCATGGCCTGCCCAAGACCACCCAAGGCACAGCAACGCCAATAGTGGTCGGAACATCATGGATGGACCACCAACACGGTATGCTGTCCTGTTTCCAAATCCTTGACGCTATATGTCCCCGCAGGCCATCCCTGCAGGTTCACACCGCGGGCAAACAGGCGCTGTGGCCATTGGGCGACACACCTACCCATGGCGTCAAACACCCCCAAATTCTGGGGCAGGCGACCGGCAAAGTGCACTTGATCGCGCACCGGATTCGGGTAAGCATAGAAATCTGATGACGTTTGGAGCGTGGCTGCAACCCCGCTCATTGAGCCGGTCCACGTCTCCACCTCTTCGTCAATGGTCACATTCGTGCCATTGCCTTGACCCGGAGGACCGCCGCCAGCGAAGTTGTCTGTCTCGACCACCCCCCGATAAGCGGGGTAGAAATAGGGGTACTGCCCATTGTGGTCGGCATCGACCGTGGCGCAATACAAATAGGTCCCCTCGGGGTATTCAGGAGTCACTGCAAAGCGGCCGTTGAATGCGTCGAGGTGGCCCGACCCTTCTACGAACTCATGGTCCTCGATGTACGCCCCGAGCACAGCTGCGATGGGCTGGGCTCCCGGAGGGATGGGAGGCGTGACCAATTCTCCGACATCAGGACCGTATTGATTGGGCGCCAGCGCAGTGCCGTCGGGCAAGGTGTGCCGCACGGTGATGTCGCGCAATTGCCAGCTGGTTTCCAAACGCACCAGGCCTCCTGTTCCATCGGAGTTCTCAAAGCCGTAGGGCCCGTAAATCGGATACCCGTCGAATGCGAACCCAATCAATGGACTGTGGACCTGAGAATCGACGGTAAAAAGGGCGTCGCTGGGGTAATCCTCACACACATCGCTCATTGGAGCCAAACTGTTGTCGAAGGCATTGGGCACCTGATGGTGGTGGTACTGCCCCATCGCGGGATGGCCCTTCGCACAGTCAAAGCCATCGTTCTCGAAGAAACCGCCGTTCTGATGCCACAGGCCTTGGTTGTTGTAGCTGAAGGCATCCTGCGCATTAAAAATGACCACACCATTGATCAGCACACCCGTTTGTCCCAAACCGGTCGCGGTGCCACCGGTTGGACCTTCTTGTGGGTTGCGGGGAATTTGAAAGAGGTAATCCTGGCCGGTGGCAGTGGAGGGGTTGCCATCGGGGAAAGGAGCTGTCGCGTAGCGCGGAATGCCTGTGGCGTGAACGTACACATGATCGGCGCTGTATTGGACCAACTGCACATCGCATTCGTCTTGCATTTGAATGAGGTTGTTTCCATTCCAATACTGGCCTGTAGCGCCGTCCGTGTTGAGCAACCAAGAGGCAAGTTCGGGCTGGGCCGTTGCCGTTTTGAAGAACGCGCCAAGCGCGAAAATCCAGAGAAATATTAAACGCATGTTCATGGCGTTGTAACGGTTTGGACCAAGATGCGTTTAATTGGGAGATGCTTTCCCAAAAAGACAAGGCAAAAATCCGACAAGCGCTGGTTCAGAAAGCGGCGCATTTGGATAAGCGCATTGCGGAATACCGCGAGCTCACCAAGCCCATCCCTCCCAGCGAAGCCATTGGACGGGTGAGCCGGATGGATGCCATCAACAACAAATCGGTCAACGAAGCCGCACTCAGGCAGTCTGAAAAACAGCGACAAGGACTGGACCGCGCCCTTCAAAGGCTGGACGACGACCGATTTGGACTCTGCGTCAGGTGCGGCCAACCCATCCCCACCGGCAGATTGCTGCTGATGCCGGGGGCCACTTCATGTGTGCGCTGCGCCGGCTGATTTTGTTAGAAATTGTGACGGTTCACAAGGCCATTATGTCGAACTTAATGTGATGCTCATTGACATACACCCCGCTACGCCTGAGGAGCGTAAAATCGCCCAAGCTGCGGCCCTTTTACAGAAGAATGGGGTCATCATCATTCCCACTGATTCCGTGTATTGCTTTGCCTGTGCATTGGGCTCGTCAAAGGCCTTGGAGAAAATGGCCCGCATTCGAGACATCTCCCTGACGGAGGCCAACTTTTCTCTGATCTGCAAGGACCTGAGCCAGGTCAGCGAATACACCGCCCCAGTGCCTCAACCCACTTTTAAACTCATGAAACGCGCGCTTCCTGGCCCATTCACTTTCATTCTGGATGCCGGAGTACAGGTGCCGAGGCTGTTTAGAAAATCCAAGCGCGAGGTGGGCATCAGAATTCCCGATCACAACATCCCGAGGGCATTGGTAGAAGCACTAGGTAAACCCCTTGTTGTCAGCTCAGTCCACTCCACCGAAACGGACTCTGAATACATGACCGACCCAGGGCTGGTGCACGAGAAATACACACAGATCGTCGATGCTGTTGTTGCGGGAGGCATAGGAAACATTGAGCCCTCGACTGTGGTCGATTGCACGGGCGACGAAGCCGTCATGGTGCGTCCGGGACGGGGGGTTCTTTGAGAACGACTGCCGCAGGTTTTGGGAAAAGCATTCAGAGGACTTTTCCAAAAGCGGGGTTCCCCTGTTTGTGGTTCCGAAAGTCCTAGGAGCATGCATGGCAGGGGGCTCGTCAAGGTGACATTTGTCAATGATGACAGAATATCTGGTGTGTAGGGCTAGCTTGTAGCCTATGGCATACCCCCGCTTTTTGTTGTTCTTTTTTCTGCTGTGCACCTTCGGTGTTTCGGCCCAATTGGTGGCCGATCAAGTCACCCTCATGGAGGCCAAAAACCTGCCCCATTCTTTGAGCCCAACTCTCGAAGCAGCTTCTGCCCGTGGCCTCAAGTTGGATGCGGCGGCTTTTCTGGACTTGAAAGCTGCAGCACCGGAGCGGTTCACGTGGTTGGTCCCCTTCCCCGACGGCACCCTCAAAACCCTGCGATTCAGGCGGTTTGAGAACCTCTCTGAACACATGGAGATTGCGGTCAACGACGCCAATGGATTTCACACTGTAGACATCCAACCCTCCTTGGTCACTTATGAACTGGAAGGTGGAGAGGCTCAAGGAACCCTCATCTTGATGAAAGACCACGTCATGGCCAGTTTCTCCATGGATGGACGGCGCTGGGAAATCAACCACCGCGGAGAAGGCTGGCACGCCCTCTTCCCCATCGACGCATCTACCGACGATCGGATATTCAGCTGTGGGGTTGAGGATGCTGCTCCCCTTGCCCTTGGCGGTGGCGCGGCGGCACAGATGAGCAGTTCATCCTTGTTGGAATGCGTGGAAGTCGGCATTGAAATCGATCAGTTCACCTACAGCGCCTTGGGTTCAGACGTAACCGATGCCGTCGATTGGGCATTGGCCATTCTCGCTGCCGTAGACCAGATCTACCGCAATGAACTCAACGACCTCATCACCCTTGAGGCCCGGTTCATCCATGTCTGGACTTCTCCCGACCCCTATGCCTCCGTCGTCAACGATGGAGGAGGGTTGCTCGGCGCCTTTAATTCTGAGTGGAACAACAACCCCAACTTCAACGCCATCCCTCTGGACCTCAAGCACTTCTTTACGATGCGCACCAACATTGGAACCGGTGGCATCGCCTACCTCAATGGCCTCTGCAACAGCTTTAACGCGGGGGTCAGCGGCAACCTGACGGGCACCAC
>Ga0208965_1000291_pt1 | contig 24696 bp, 18 predicted proteins | sample AOAMet1_07_M0_10_2_FD_188230 | JGI IMG/M metagenome (GOLD analysis project Ga0208965, IMG submission 188230) | Ammonia-oxidizing marine microbial communities from Monterey Bay, California, USA - CAN11_07_M0_10 (SPAdes) | ecosystem: Environmental > Aquatic > Marine > Intertidal zone | place...
GACAGCGGCAGGGCACGCGGCCCATCCTCTCCGTTCTCGATCACAATTTCCGTTGGGTGACGCATTGGCACAGCCTTTCTTGCCTCTATAGATCGCTCGCATCAGCCGAACGTTCAAGGGAGACCTATCAGACATGAAACTCAGCTCAGACATCAGCGCGGTAATCACAGGCGGCGCATCGGGCCTCGGCGCGGCCACGGCAAGACAGCTCGCCTCGCACGGCGTGAAGGTCGCTCTGTTCGACCTCAACGAGGAAAAAGGCGACGCCCTCGCCAAGGAACTCGGCGGCGTTTTCTGCAACGTGAATGTCACCGACGAAGCTTCCGTCGACGCTGGCTTCAAGAAGTCGCGCGAAGCCATCGGCCAGGAGCGTATCCTGGTGAACTGCGCGGGTACGGGCAATGCGATCAAGACCGCCAGCCGCAACAAGGAAAGCGGCGAAATCAGCCACTTCCCGCTCGACAAGTTCGACCTCATTATCCAGATCAACCTCGTCGGCACCTTCCGTTGCATCGCCAAATCTGCGGCTGGCATGATGACGCTGGACCCGATTGACGGTGAGCGCGGCGCGATCGTCAACACTGCTTCGGTGGCTGCTGAAGACGGCCAGATCGGTCAGGCAGCTTACTCTGCGTCCAAGGGAGGCGTCGTCGGCATGACGCTTCCAATCGCACGCGATCTGTCGCGCGAACTGATCCGCGTCAACACGATCCTGCCGGGCATCTTCAACACCCCGCTGCTGCAGGGTGCTCCGGAGAATGTGAAGCAGGCCCTTGGCGCGCAAGTGCCGAACCCGGCCCGCCTCGGCAACCCGGAAGAATATGCATCGCTCGCAGAGCAGATGATCACCAACGCCTACTTCAACGGCGAAGATGTCCGTCTCGACGGCGCTATCCGGATGGCACCGCGCTAAGCGCCCGCCACATCAGACCTGATGGAGCCCGCTCAGAAATGAGCGGGCTTTTTCATTCAGTCCTGCCGGGCTGGCAGGAACTCGCTGTTGCGCAAGACAAGCGCACTCACCAGGGAAACAAGGACGCCGACCGGAAGGATTTCGGTGATCGTAATCGGGATCCGAAATAGCGGGTTTGCGTACATCTCGGCGAAACCGCGCATTTTTTCAGCATAGGCTTCAAGCTCTGCGCCCGACATGCCGTCGGCCTGCGCCTGCTCGATCCCGGCCTGCGCGTAGTCGGTACCGAAATCGAGGCCGGTGACGGCCAGTGTAATTTCCCAGCCGAGTGCATAGATGATCCCGGCAATCGCACTGATTGCCAAACCCATACCGAAGGCCGGCAGGAATTTGATCACGCCGCCTTGGGCGATATCGCGCTGGCGCTTGATGGCGAAAAAGATAAGGCTCAACGCGACCAGCATGGACGCATAGCCATAGACATGGCTGCTACTGCCGCTCTCGAGAAAATTGTCACCTGCGCTGACCACAGCGGTGAACATGAAACCGCCCGTAATCAGACCTGCCACGAGTCCGGCGATCAATATCCGTTTCAGCATCTTATCGTCTCCTTTTCGAGGCTTTCTTCTGGGGCCAAGTCGGCTTGGTCGGCTATCGCCCAAAAGGGTGATTTTCGTAAAATCACCCAGTTTTCCTTCCGCTAGGCGACGATACGCAGCGCTCGTGCCTTGCTTACCGCTTCGGTCCGGCGGCGCGCTTCAAGTTTGTCCAGAAGGCGCGAGACGTGCGTCTTGACCGTATTCGGCGAGACACCGAGCGTGCGCGCAATTTCCTTGTTCGACTGACCTGCCGCCAGAAGCTCGAGCACCTCATACTCGCGGTCACTGATGCCGAGCGTAGACCGCGCCTCCGGGTTGCCCGTCGCTACGGCCGGCGCAGCTTTGCGGAAAAGCTGCGCCCCGACCCAGATGCCAAGAATAAGGAAGACGAGCGCCAGTAGCGAGATGAGGAGTGCGCCGGACCGGAAGCGCGCCAGATGCGCATATTCGATCCATTGCAAGACCAGCACGCCACCAGCAAGTAGCAGTCCGTAGGCGGTCAGGCTTAGAGCTGACACTGCAGGTTTGGCTGTCTTGCGCGCGGTCATGAAAAATCCCCCAGCCTTCAATAAAGACCGGGGGATCCTGTTTGGCTAGCGCTGCTTTATGCCTGGTCCTAGCGCACCTGCGGCCGCATGATCGTGCCGGAAAGGTTTGCCAGCACATCACGCGCGTCGAAATATGCCGGGTCATCCGGAGAGGGGCCGCGGCCCATCAGGATCTCAGCCGACGCTTCGAACCGCGTCACCTCACGGTAGTCGGGGGCACGTGAAAAGAATGGATCATTAAAGCCGCCCCAGTGGTGCGGATAATAAGCGATCGCGCGGCCCCTTGGCCCGTAGAAACGGTAATGCGGGCTGAAATGGCTGTAAGTGCCGCCAACCGGCACAAAGCTGCGGTCAGCATCCGTGGTACGACGGACCATCCGGAAATTGTCATAACCCGACTGAACGGTCAGTTCTGCCGCGCGATAGAGCAGATAGGTCTCTACGGTCTGGCGATCCGTCAGGCTATTGCCCGAGAAGTTCACGACCCAACGGTTCTGTTCGATCTGTTGTTCGGTGTAACCGCGATCCGACGGGGTCGCCGCCTGATAGGGAGTCGCCGTTGCACAGGCGCCAAGCAGCGCAAGCGATGCAATTGCCGGGATGAAATATGCTTTGGCCATGCCGTTACCCTCGTCCTGTTTCCGTTGAAACTATATCGGGTCGAACTGAACGCCACACAACAGATCGATCAAACTGCAGTGATCGTTGAACACGCAGCCGCCACTAACGCGTGCCGCGGGGTGGGTAATCCTTCTTCTCAACGAACGCGATTGTCTCGACAACGTCATCCAGCGCCGGGCGGGCAAATGGAACCGATTGCACCCAGCCCATGTGATAGTCTGTGCCCTTGAAAACGAGCAGGGCTGGTTCGGCAAATACGTCTGGTTCGTCATCATTGATGGCGCTGGACGTATAGAGGCCGAACTTCTCGATGAAGTCCTCACCGATTTCATAGGCGATAGGCAGCTGATCGAGTTCCCATTCCTCATGGGCCTTATCCGCGCGGGATTTCTCTTCCATGGTGGCGGCGACAACGCTGATGCCCTTGCCAGCGATGTCCTTGAGCTTGCTGCTCAACTCTTTCAGCTGTTTCTTGCAGAGCGGGCAATGTAGACCGCGATACACCACGATCATGCGCCACGGGTGCGCGTCATCATCTTGCTCGCTGAGCGTCCACTTGGTTCCGTTAATCAGGTTCAGGGAAATGGGGGCTGCGCCCTGGCCGGGCTTGATCTGCGTCATGTAGGCTCCTGTTGATTCAATACGCAGAGCTAACAGGTGAAGCACTCGCGCGTTCCGCCGCGGCGGCGGTGCGCGACAAAAAGCCCGCGGGTCTGACGCCGCGGGCTTTCTTTAGTCGTGTTTATAACCGCAGCGATTAAGCTGGCGCGTTACCAAAGACGGTTTTCACTTCGAGGAATTCCTCAAAGCCATAATCACCCCATTCGCGGCCAATGCCGGACTGCTTGTAGCCGCCAAATGCGCCGGTCGCGAAGTCCGGACCTGCGCCATTGATGTGGACGTTACCTGCACGGATCTGGTTGCCGACCTTGCGGGCATGGTTGAGATCAGACGACTGCACATAGGATGACAGGCCGTAGACCGTGTCGTTCGCAATGCGGATGGCGTCTTCTTCAGTGTCGTAAGGCAGGATGCAGAGAACCGGGCCAAAGATTTCTTCGCGCGCAATCGTCATGTCATTCGTGACGTTCGCAAAGACGGTCGGTTTGGTGAAGTAGCCCTTGTTGAAGCCTTCCGGGCGGCCGGTGCCACCGGCGACAAGGGTTGCGCCTTCGTCGATGCCCTTCTGGATCAGGTCCTGGACCTTGTTCCACTGGTTGCCGTTGGAAATCGGGCCCATCGCACCGCGTGGGGCTTCGTCGCCTGCGCCAACCTTGACCTGCTCTGCGGTTGCCTTGGCAATCGCGATGGCCTCTTCTTGCTGGTCCTTCTGGACGAGCATACGCGACGGGGCGTTACAGGACTGACCGGTATTGGTCATCATCTGCATGACGCCGCCAGAAACGGCTTTCTTCAGGTCCGCATCCGGCAGGACAATGTTCGGGGACTTGCCACCGAGTTCCAGAGCGACGCGCTTGACGGTCGGGGCAGCGGCCTGGCTGACGAGAACACCCGCGCGGGTGGAACCGGTGAAGCTCATCATGTCGATGCCCGGATGCTGGGACATGTATGCGCCAACGCCTGGGCCATCGCCGTTTACGAGGTTGAAGACACCTGGTGGGACACCTGCGTCATGAAAGATTTCTGCCACGATCATCGCGTCGAGCGGTGCAATCTCAGATGGCTTCAGCACCATGGTGCAACCCGTCGCAATCGCAGGGGCGACTTTACAGGCGATCTGGTTCTGCGGCCAGTTCCACGGCGTAATGAAACCACAGACGCCTATTGGTTCCTTGCGGATCAGGGTTGCGCCGCGCTCTTCTTCCCACTGGTATTCACGCAGGATTTTGGCAGCGGCCATATAGTGCCCCATGCCGGCTGGCACCTGGGCAGCGCTGGCAAGCCACATCGGTGCGCCCATCTCGTCAGAGATGGCTTTCGCCATGTCGCTCGCGCGCTCCTGAATGCCTGCAGCGATCTTTTCCAGAAGCTCTGCGCGGAACTCGACAGAGGTCTGCGAGAAGGATTCGAAGGCGGCTTTCGCGGCCGCGACGGCCTTGTCCACATCAGCTTCAGAGCCGAGCGAGATGCGGGCAAACGGTTCTTCGGTTGCCGGGTTTTCAACTTCGAGCGTGCGCGGTGTTTCCGGGTCGACCCATTCGCCGTTGATATAGAATTTGAGATAGTCCTGCATGGTCCCGTTCCTCTCACTTGGTTCTTGTCTGTTGCCACGTATCTAAGCGCCGCGGCGCGCAATTAAAAGCGCTATCGCCCCGTCACCCTTGTGAATTCGAATTAAGTTCAGTCGGCTTTGCCCGCACCCGTGAGGCCGCGGCGGGTTTCAAGATAGGTCGCAAAGCTCGCCAGCCAGTGACTGCCTGAATAATGCTCGTCAGAGACCGCGGCAATGCAAGCCTTCTTGTGGACCTCGGCGGCGGCCACAAGGCCCGCGCGTCTCGGGTCGCCTTCAGGCAGTCCTGCGGCCATGCCTTCAAGCGCCCAGGCGCGTGAAAGGTTTACGCCGTCCAGATGCACCAGCTTGCCATCGGAAGGGTCCAGCACGATGCCGGGCGCAAGCCAGTCTGCGCTGCCGTCCTCAGGCAAATCTGGTAGAAAGCCGGAGAGCCAGGCGGCAAATTCCTGCGGCTGCAGGATGCGGCGCATCAGGTCAGCTTCCATTAGACATGGCGACAGGAAATCCTCGCCAGACGGCTCATAGCCAATAGGGCAATTTACATCCTCAAGGTGGAAGCTGCGGATCTTGTCGATCAGGGTCTCTTCCAGCGCTTCGTCGCCGACAGTGCGGGCATAATCCAGCATCAGGCCGAAGGCGAAGGCCGTCTGATTATGCGTGCCGAGCCGGATGGGATAGGAAAGCTTCGGCAGCCAGTCCATCGTATTGGCGACGATCTCGGCTTCGAGCGGGCGCAGTGTCTCGCGCCATTCGGAAAGCTGCGGGTCGGAGCTTTCTTCCAGTTCGGCGATCAGCTGAAGAAACCAGGCAATGCCATAGGGGCGCTCGAACGAGGCCCGGTCCTCGCGCTGATAATAGGCAAGCTCGCCCTCAATGTTCTGCGCCGTGAAGCTCTGCGCCAGCTTGGTGCGGATTTCGTCTTCCAGCGTGCTTTCGGGCGCGGTGTTCAGTGTGCGTACCAGAAGCCAGTGGCCATGCACCGAAGAGTGCCAGTCAAAACAGCCATAGAAAGCTGGCGTCAGTTCGTGCGGCGCGCGGGCATCATCATCGGACTGCATGACGTGACTGATCTTGTTCGGGTATTCGCGGTGCACGCAGTCCAGCGCAAGGCGGGCAAAACGGTCGGACAGGGACAGCGTGCCGTCGGTGGTCTCGCTCATGCCGGTCGCACTCTCTTCAGGCATGGCGTGGGCGGGCAGGGCGAATAGCGCCGCAGCGGCGAGAAGTGTCTTGAGAGAAGCGTTGAGCACGACGTCTGAAATCCTCCCGCTGACATGACCGTGACGCTAGTGATAGACTTCGCGCAGCGCAAGAAAAAGGGCCGACCCTACGGCCAGCCCTCTCAATTCCTTCCAAGTGGCAGAAGAATCAGTCGTTGAGGCCAAGAGCGGCTTCGACGTCGGCCCAGTCTGCGATCTTGAAATTCTGGTCGACTTCCGAGGTCGGGTTCGCATCGTCCTGAACGATCACGATACCGCGCGGATAGCCCGGCAGGGCTGCCGAGGACACATCGAGGCCATCGGTATGGGTGACTGCATCAACGCTGCCGTCTTCGCTTTCAGTCACCGTGAAGATGCCGCGCACCGCATGCGGGGCAGCCCGGTCGTAGACGACGAAGCGGTCTGCAGCTTGCGCCGAGGCGACGAGATATCCATCGGTGCCTTCGCCGACCCAGAGTGACAGGCCTTCGACATCTGCGACGAGACCATTGCCGGCCTCGATCGTGTCGACGATCTCAGGCGTGCTGTCTGGCTGACGCAGGTCCAGCTTCCAGATGCCGTGCTCTTCCTCACCGATGAAAGCGATGCCTGCGCCATCATCGACAACGCAGCCTTCAAGCTGCAGCTGGCCGAACTGGCCGACTTGCAGGCTACGCTGGAACGTCACGCCGTCCTCGCTGCTGCTCCAGATCTGGATGGAACCGTCCTTATAGGTCGGGATGATAAGCGTCGTGTCGTCCACCTCGCCCATGCAGATGCCATAAGGCTCTGCCTTGCCGGTTGGTACATCGCCGGTGTGCGTGACCTTGCCGGTCTCTGCGTCCACGCTGAACATCGTGATCGAGTCGAACTCATCATTCGAGGCCGCCGCAACATTGCCGCGAACATCCACATTGTTGACCTGGCCGACATCGAGGAACTGAAGCTCAGCGCCGGAGAGGTCGTAGACGTGCAGGCCCTCATCCTTGTTGGTGCCGAGGATGCGGCTCTTGGAGACATCGCCCGGATGCACCCAGAGCGCGGGGTCGTCGGCGCGGTCGCCTGTACCGGTCATCGGGTCGGTCTCGAAGGCGGCTGCAACAGGCGCAGCGGCGATGCCGTCATCGATCCAGACATCATCGGTTTCGCAGGCAGCGATTGTCATGGCGGCAGCGCCGGCGAGCAGAAGAAGACGGAAACTCATGCTTGGAAACTCCTTGGAGTGGACTGTTTGAAAAGCGGCGGGCCGGACACGCATGATGCGTTCCGGCCCGCCCTCTGGCCAATGCGCCAGTGATCAGTAGGTCAGGCGGGCGCCGAAGACGACCGTGGTGCCGAACTCGTCATATTGTGACAGGCGGCGCTCGTCGCCGAAATAGTAGTATTCCGGTTCATCGGTGAGGTTCTTGCCTTCCAGATAGATCTGGAGGTTGTCGTTGACGGCATACTTGGCAGAGGCTTCAACCAGCAGCCGGTCATCAGTTGTCCGGTCCAGGTTGGCGTCCACCAGCTCATCGAGATAATCGCCGCGATAGTTGGCCGACACGCGCAGGTCCCATGGGCCCTTGTCATAACCAAGCGCGACGTTCCAGATCATGTCCGACTGCTTGAGGAAGCGCACATCGCGGCCATCCGGCAGTGTGGCTTCGCTCTCGGTCAGGGTCAGGTTCGCCGAAACGAGGAAGCCCTGAAGTGCGCCGTTGAGATCGCCAAGGTCCTGAACATAGTTGAATTCCATGCCGTAGATTTCGCTCGAGCCGACATTGATGAAGGTCGAAATCTCTTCGACTTCGCCGCTATCTGTGTCGTCGCCATTGAGGAGCTCAGCCGGAATGGCAGACAGGTCCACATTGCCCGGCACATCGCCAATGTCGAAGCTTGCCGGGAAGATGGCGTTGGAGATGTCCTTGTAGAAGACACCTGCCGAAAGAACCGAGAGCTGGGTCGGGTAGAACTCGATGCCGAGGTCGAAATTGTCAGCTTCCAGCGCGTCGAGGTTCGGATTGCCGATCTCTGCTTCGTCGCGGTCATCATTGATGAAGACGAAAGGCGCCATTTCACCGAAGGCCGGGCGCACCACAGCGGCATAGTAAGCCGCGCGGCCGATAAGGCGGTCACTGAACTCATACTTCGCGTTCACGCTCGGCAGGACGTTGGTATAGTCATTGCTGAAATTCGTGACGGTGGCAGTCAGGTCATCCTCCTGCACGACACGGCCGCGCAGGTCGATCTTGGATTGCTCTATCCGCACACCCGGCACCAGTGTCAGCGCGCCAAGGTCGAACGTGCCCATGACGTAGCCGGCATAGATCTGTTCATCGATCTCATAGTCTTCGCCATTGGAGTCGAAGAAGCTGCCTTCCTCATCGAGATCGCCCGGGCCAAAGGCGTTGCGAAGCGAGCGGGTGAGGGCTGGATCAGGCCAGGTTGGCTGCGGATTGCCGATGCGCCAATTGTCGATGAAGCTGTCGCGGGCATAGCTGAGAAGGTTGATGGAGCTGTCTTCATAGACCAGCACATTCACATCGCGGATCTTCTCCCGGTCACGCACCTTCAGGCCAGCCTTCCAGGTGACCGGCGTGTCGCCGATCAGGCTGTCGCGAGAGATGTTGAACTGACCCGCGAACTCGGTGTCTTCATTGACCGTGAACTCACGCTCATAGGCGTCGAGATCATAGTTTGACGGATCATAGACCGCGTCGAGAATGGCCCCACCAAACCAGACGGGGCGTTCGGGCGTGGAGAAATCGATAATCGCATTCTCGCCGACATCGTCCTGGATATCTTCATAGCGGAAGGTCGCGTCATGATTGTCGCTGTCGTCTTCCTCTGCATAGGCGTAGGAAAGCTCATAGTCAGCTTCCCAGTCGCCCCAGACCGACTGGCCGCCAAGAGCCACCGTCTGGATCTGGCGAACTTCGCGGCGGACACGTACTTCTGCGCCCATCTCGTTAAGCGGCAGCGACGCGGTGAACCGCGTGATCTGTGAGCCATCGGCCACGACATCGTCGCCATTGGCATCCTCATCGGCGACATCGCCCAGGTCACGGAACTGGAGGACGTTGCGAACTTCGTCGTCTTCGTAGTTGTTGAACAGGGTGCGCAGGTAGAGGTCGGTCGTGTCGTTCAGGCGCCAGTCGAAATTTGCGACGAGACCCATGCGCTCACGGTTTAGGCCGTACCAGCGCTGCTCATACCCATCGCTGAGATAGTAGTCGCCATTCGAGAGCTGGCTCCACTCATCGGCTTCATTGTTGTGAGTTTCGATGCGCAGGTCCTGATAGTTCAGCGACACGGCAACGCCGAGCCTGTCGCCGAATACATCGGAATAGGTCAACGTGGCCTTTGGAGAGAGGTCCTGCGAAATCTCGTTATAGGCGCCTTCCAGCTTGGCGCGGATAAAGCGGCCGTCGCGGTCAAAGGCCGAGATAGTGGTGAGGTTGATGACGCCGCCAAGGCTGTCCGCATCAACATCAGGCGTCAGCGATTTCTGAACCTCGATACCATCGAGAAGGTCGGATGGAACACCATCCAGCAGGACGCCGCGGCGATCTTCCGGCGATGGAGTCCGCACGCCGTTGATCGAGGCAGAGATAAGGTCGGTATTGATGCCGCGGATAGAAACATAGCGGCCTTCGCCTTGGTCGGTCTCGATGGACAGGCCAGGCACGCGGGCCAGCGAGTCGGCAACCGTTGTATCTGGGAAGTTACCAAGGCCATCGGAGTCGATCACGTTGATGATCGCATTGGAGGCGCGCTGCTGGTTGATCGCGCCAGCCTGTGCGGCAGCCGAGCCCACAACCAGGACATTGTCGAGGTAGCGCACATCGCCGCCAAGCTGGATGTCGAGCTGTGTATCGTTGAGGACGCTGACCGTTTCGCTGACAGGCGCTGCGCCGATATAGCTGACCGACAGCGTGTATTCGCCGGCCGGGATATTGGTGAAGCGATAGTCACCATAGCGGTCGGTCGTGGTCGAGCGGTCGAGCCCCTCGATCCGGACGATCGCGCCTTCAAGCGGCGCTTCGCCCGTCGCGTCGGTGACCTGGCCGCGCACGATGTCTGCGGCAGCGATTTGCGCGATGCCTGCGCTAACCAGCGCGGTTGTAATAAGCTTGCTGTACCGGAATTTCATGTGAACACACCCCTCTTTAACAAGAGTGGGCGGTTAGCATTCATGCGCGACGGTACGGCGACGGTTTCGTATCAGAACGGTAACGCTATCGCGACGCTTGTGTGACGGCGTGTGGTGGTCGCCGTTCAGCGCCGTTTCATGCCACCCAGAATGCCGCGCAGGATATAACGTGCGACGTCCCGGGCGATCGTGCGGGTCGCTGTTTTCATGGCCGCTTCGCCAACGGACTGGCGGCGGGAAGAGCGCCTGCGCGTCTTCTTCTTCTCAAGCTCACGCTTGGCCTTTTCCTCCTGCTCGGCAAGACGCTCTGCCTCTCGAGCGGCGGCTTCTTCTTTTGCGCTCAGGATTTCGTACGCCGACTCCCGGTCGGCCACATCGTCATACTGACGCGCGACGGGGCTCGCAGACATGATGCCAGAGCGTTCGTCATCGCTGATCGGGCCGAGTTGCGAAGAGGGCGGGCGGATCAGCGTGCGCTGGACCACGCCGGGGGTTGATTTCGCATCCAGCGTCGAGACGAGCGCCTCGCCGGTGCCCAGCGCAGTGATCACTTCTTCTGTATCGAAGGTAGGGTTCGGGCGGAAGCTTTCCGCGGCGGCGCGCACGCCTTTGCGCTCGGTCGGCGTATAGGCACGCAAGGCATGCTGAATACGGTTGCCAAGCTGGGCCAGCACGCTGTCGGGCAGGTCGCGCGGGTTCTGTGTCACGAAATAGATGCCGACCCCTTTAGAGCGGATCAGGCGGACCACCTGCTCAATCTTCTCAACCAGGGCCTTGGGCGCGTCCTTGAAGAGAAGGTGAGCCTCGTCGAAGAAGAAGACGAGCTTCGGCTTTTCAGGGTCACCGACTTCGGGAAGTTGTTCGAACAGTTCTGACAAAAGCCAGAGCAAAAAGGTCGAGTAGAGCTTGGGGGAATTGATGAGACGCGTTGCGTCGAGCACGTTTACGATGCCGCGTCCGTCATCTGCGTTGCGGATGATGTGCGAGAGGTCGAGAGCTGGCTCGCCGAAGAACAGCTCCGCGCCCTCACGCTCCAGCCGCAACAGGTTGCGCTGAATGGCGCTCAATGACGATGTCGCAACATTGCCATAGCGAAGCGAGACCTCTTCGCGCACTTCCTTGTCGCCCAGATGGATCAGAAGTTTCTGAAGGTCTTTCAGGTCCAGCAGGAGAAGACCTTCATCGTCAGCATACTCGAAAGCGACGGTGAGGACGCCTTCCTGCGTTTCGCTGAGGTCCATCAGGCGCGACAGCAGCGTCGGTCCCATTTCCGCTATGGTCGCGCGGACAGCGTGTCCCTTCTTGGCAAACACATCCCAGAAGACGGCTGGTACGTCGTGATAGCTGTAGTCCTCAAAGCCGATCTTCGTAGCACGCGACATGAAGGCGTCGTGCAGCTTGAACGTCTCGGTGCCGGATTTCGCGATGCCGGACAGATCACCTTTCACATCGGCACAGAAGACGGGTACGCCTTCGCTCGAAAAGCCCTCTGCCATGATCTGGAGGGTCACCGTCTTGCCCGTGCCCGTTGCGCCCGCAATGATGCCATGGCGATTGGCCTGTTTCAGGAGCAGCCGCTGCGCCTCGTTCTGAGCTTCACCGCCCCCGCCGATATAGATGCTGTCGCCCATGTGCCTGCTCCTTCGTCTCGCGGAGGCGGAAGCTAGCCGTAAACGCCGCAGCCGCAAAGTCCCGGTGGATGGCAAATGAGCGCGCCAAGTGTTTTGACCTCGGCTGACGCGGGAGCCATTCTGAAGACCACCCATCAGAGACTAGAACAAGGAGGCTGACCTTGAGCAAGAAATCCAACCACTGGATGAATTTCGATACCAGCAAGCACGGCGAGGTCTTCGGCAATTACCAGAAGCTCTATGATGGCGTGGACGCCGCGGCCGCGGTCGCGTTCGTGGTCGGCTCTGCGCTGTTCTTCAGCGAGGCAACCCAGACAGCGGGGACCTGGCTCTTCCTGATTGGCTCCCTATTTTTTGCAATCAGGCCTTGCGTCCACCTCGCACGTGATTTCCACATGTCGCGTCTGCCAAAGAACGGCGACAAGCGCAGGGAGAATAGAACGGAATGAGCATGCGGTCGGGCATCGTCGCCCTCTGGATCATTGCGATTGGGGTCATCATCGCCCTGCTTTATCTCGGCCGGGCCATTCTTGCGCCGTTCGCGCTGGCGGTGTTCCTCTTTCTCATCATGGAAGGCTTCACACGCCTTATCCGCGAACGCGTTGGATTCATGTCCGAAAATATGAGCCGCGCCGTTTCAATACTCGGCACACTTCTCGGCTTCGGTCTCTTCATTGGTCTGCTTGCGCAGGGAATTGCCCAGTTCAGCGATCAGGCAGGCGAGTATGAGGAAAAGATCAATACGCTCATCGCCGACGTCTACCAGGCAGTGAACATGGACCAGGCGCCAACGCTGACCGAGATCCTCTTTGACGAGCGTGGCCAGCGCTTCTTTGCGACGATTGCAGGTGCGATGGGCGATCTCTCCGGTGATCTCGTGATCATCCTGATCTACGTCGCTTTCCTGTTTCTCGCGCAAAGTGCCTGGGCGCCGAAACTGGATCGCATCTTCCATGATGATGCGACGCGCGCGCAGGTCAGCAAGATCGGTCACGCGGCTCGCCGGGGGATCGAAACCTATCTCTGGACCCAGACGGTTATCTCCGTCATGATTACGGTGCTGACCTATATTACGCTGGTTGCGCTCGGGGTTGAGAATGCGATCTTCCTCTCAGGTCTCATCTTCATCCTTAATTATATCCCGACCATAGGTTCTATCGTTGCTGCCTTCGTACCCATGCTGTTCGCACTGGTGCAGCCGGAAGTTCCAGGCTGGATTCCCGGCGGTGCGCAGGACGGCTATGTCTTTGCGGCAATCGTTTTTGCGGCTGTCAGCTTCTGGCAGTTCATGATCGGCAATTTCGTCCAGCCACGCATCATGGGCGAGTCATTGAACATATCTGCACTGGTCGTGCTGCTCTCGCTCGCAATCTGGGGCGCGATCTGGGGCATACCGGGCATGTTCCTGTCCGCGCCGCTCACCGTCCTGATCATGATCCTTTGTGCGCAATCAGAAACGACGCGCTGGATCGCGGTACTTCTGTCAGCGGATGGTGACCCCGGAGGCACACTGACCGGAGAGCCAGACAGTATCGCGCAGAATTCTGCAGAGACGACTGCCAACTGACCTTGGCAGAAATGTCCGACACTCACATATATCGCGTGTGCCGGAAGCCGGCTACGAACTTATAGCTCGTTCTAGATAATCGGGCCTCCGCGTGCGTCCCCCCACCCAGCCTGCGGAGTTGCCCGTAGGGCCCGCCGGACACGTCCCCGTCTGGCGGGCCCGCTTGGGCCTTACTCCTCAATCCTGTCTTGCCGCTCCCGACATGAAGCCGCGCACAGCGTCGGCTGCGAGCGTGAACTGCGCGAAATTCGCGTTTGCCGATGACAGTGTGGATAGCTGGCTGGTCAGGGCCCGTTTCTCGCTATCATGCACGCGAAGCCAGTCTTCGAGGCTGCCTTCTTCAAGCGCCATGGCAGTCGCCTGCGCCTGGTGACGGCGAATGTCCTCAATCAGGCGGCGCGTTGCGAGCCTCTCCCAGTAATTCGCGCCTTCCATGCCGTTCAGTGCGTCATGGCGCAGCCGGTCGAGGCGCAACGCTTCGCCCAGTTTGAGATAGGTCTTGAGGGCTTCGTCGATCGAGACATTCGGCTCACTTGCGAGGGCATAGAGTTCCACTGCTGCTGGACGAAGCGGCATCAGGGCCGCCCTGCTGGCGAAGGCTTTGTCGAGACCTGCATTGGACAGGGCTGTGGCGCGTTTGCGGGCCTGCTGTGCCTCGAACCCTTCCAGAGAGCCTTCAAGCGTATCTTCCAGCGACTTGAATGCGCCGCAATATCGCGCCACCGTTTCCTCGACGGCTGCGCCCGGCTCCAGACGGATAAGCGCCGCAGCCGTATCGGCAACCGCTTCGGCGCCGATCTGCATCAGCTCTGTCTGCAGGCTGGCGCGCACTTCATTGTCGAGGCGGTGAACATCCTGCTGGAAGCCCGGCAGGCCGATCAAGTTGGCGGCAGTTTCGAAGGCGCGGCAGATCTCGGCGTTTTCTGCTCCGGTCCGCTCCCGCAGTCGCATCAGCATGAGCGGGCCACCCGCATCGATCAGCCGGTTGGCAAGCACGGTTGCGATAATCTCACGGCGCAGCCTGTGGGCGGCCATCGCATCATCAAACTGGTGTAGCTCGCTCGGGAAATACCCCTCCAGAGTGCGCACGAAATACGGGTCATCCGGCACGTCGGAGGCGACAATGTCATCGAACAGCGTGATCTTGGACCAGGCCAGCAGCACGGCAAGCTCCGGCCTCGTCAGCCACTGCTTGTTCTGCGCGCGCTCCGTCATGTCGGACGTTGCAGGCAGGCCTTCCACCTTCCGGTCCAACACGTTGCGGCCTTCAAGATAGCACATGAGCCGTTCATTCGCTTCGTGATCGCGCGCAGCGGTCGCTTCGGCGACGCTCAGCGCGCCTGTCTGCGAGTAATTATGCGCCAGCACATGCGCCGCGACATCATCGGTCATCGATGCCAGCAGATGATTGCGCTGCCCACGTGGCAGCGCGCCGCGCCGCATCGCCTCAGAGCAGAGGATCTTGATGTTGACCTCATGGTCAGAGCTGTCGACGCCGGCCGAATTGTCGATGGCGTCGGTATTGATCCGCCCACCGCGCTGCGCGAATTCGATGCGCCCCGCCTGCGTCAGGCCGAGGTTCGCGCCTTCGCCGATAACCTTGGCTTTGAGGTCGCGGCCATTGACGCGGATCGCATCATTCGCCCGGTCGCCAGCATCGCTCTGCGTTTCCTGCGAAGCCTTCACATAGGTGCCGATCCCGCCAAACCACAGCAGTTCACACTCGCTCTTCAGCAGGGCATGCAGCAGCTCATCCGGCGTCGCCTCATCGGATTTGAGGCCGGTCATCTTCTTCATCTGCGCGCTCAGCGGAATGGACTTCGCGCTGCGCTCGAAGATGCCGCCGCCCTCGGAGATCAGTGACTGCTCATAATCCATCCAGGATGAGCGCGGCAGATCGAACATCCGCTTGCGCTCCTCCCACAGCCGCTCAGGGTCCTGCGGGTCCGGATCGATGAAGATGTGCATGTGGTTGAAGGCAGCTGTCAGCCTGATCTGCTTGGACAGCAGCATGCCATTGCCAAACACATCGCCAGACATGTCGCCGCAACCGATCACGGTGAACGGCTCAGTCTGGATGTCCTTGCCCATCTCGCGGAAGTGGCGCTTCACCGCTTCCCACGCGCCCCGCGCGGTGATGCCCATCTTCTTGTGGTCATAACCGGCAGAGCCACCCGAGGCGAACGCGTCGCCCAGCCAGAAGCCATGCTCCAGGCTGATCTCGTTTGCGATGTCAGAGAAGGTCGCCGTTCCCTTGTCGGCCGCGACGACGAGGTACGGGTCATCCCCATCCCAGACGACGACATCGGCAGGCTGGTGGACCTTGCCGTCGATCAGATTGCCGGTGAGGTCGAGCAGGGAGCTGATAAAGGTGCGATAGGCAGCGATGCCTGCCTGGTTGCGTTCCTCGCGGCTGGCATTGGCCGGGATCTGCTTGGGAAAGAACCCGCCCTTGGAGCCGACTGGAACGATCACGGCATTCTTCACCTGCTGGGCCTTCACAAGGCCAAGTACCTCGGTGCGGTAATCATCCCGCCTGTCAGACCAGCGAAGGCCGCCGCGCGCCACCTTGCCGAAGCGGCAGTGAACGCCCTCGACCTGCGGGCTCGCCATGAAGATCTCGCGGAAAGGCTTCGGCGCCGGAAGGTCGGAGATCTCTTGGCTTGCAATCTTGAAGCTGATGAAGGGATGCGCGGAGCCATCAGGCCGAGTCTGCCAGAAATTGGTGCGTTGGATCGCCATAATGAGCCGCGCGACGCGCCGGATCACCCGGTCCTCATCGAGCGACGAGACCTCATTCAGGCGCGCTTCGATGTCGAGGCGCTTGGCCTCAGCCTTCTTCGCGCGGGCTTTCAGGTCCTCGCCTGTGCCCGGGTCAAACCGGATCTCGAAAAGTTCCAGCAGCGCGCGGGTCAGGCCGGGATGGCGTTGCAGCGCCTCGATCTGCGTGCCGCGGGCCGGGTCGAGACCCGTCTGGTGCCTGTAGGCACAGAGCGTGCGCAGCAGGGCCGCTTCACGCCATGTCGCTGAGGCTGTGAAAACGAGACCGTTAAAGCGGTCATTCTCTGCCCGCCCATCCCAGATCGCCACGAAGGCCTCTTCGAAACGGGCCGCAATATCCGCGGGGTCGAGCGCCGTGCGGCCAGCGGTGCGCATCTTCAGCGCGTGAACCCAGTACGTGTCTGGCCCATCTGCGGCGGGCTTGGGCTTTGGATTGACCGGATAGCCTGTCTCGAAATCGACGAAGAGACCCATATTTTCAAAGATCGGGACACAGTCCGACAGGGCGATGGCGCCATTGCGCGAATAGATCTTGGCGGAAATCTCCGACTCCGGCGCGCCTTCAGGGCGGAAGGCGCGTAGGCGGATGGGCCGCGCCGGTCCAAGGGCGCGGATTGCTTCGACGTCGATCAGCGCCTCTGCGGGCGGGAAGGCCTCGCGATAGGCGGCGTTGAACGCACCGCGGAAAGCGTTCGCTTTCTCAAACTCGCTGTCAGGGACGCCAAGCCCGGCCAGCGCCTCGCGGAAGGTGTCATCCCAGGTCCGCGCGAGGTTGGCCACATCGGTTTCCAGCTGCTCGACATCCGGCTGGACCGACCCATCGGGCAGTTCGATCAACAGGTGTACCCGCGCCAGCGGCGAGGCATCAAAGCGCGGCTGGAAGGAGATGAGCTTGCCCTTGAACGCCGTGGTCACATGCGCGCTGATGCGCTCTCGCACAGCGGAATCATAACCGTCGCGCGGCACGAAGACGAGGACTGAAACAAAGCGGTTGAACCGGTCACGACGCACAAAGAGACGCGTGCGCGGCCGCCCGACCAGATGCAGCGCACCCTGCAGCAGCGGGATCAGCGTCTCCGCGTCGGCTTGCAGCAACTCGTCACGCGGCCAGGTTTCCAATATGTTGGACAGCGCCTTGTAGTCATGGCTGCCTTCGATCGCGCCTGTGGCCTCAAGCACGCGAGCAACGCGCTGGCGTACCAGCGGAATGTCGCGCGCACTCTGATTATAGGCTTCGGCGGTATAGAGCCCGAGGAAGCGCGTTTCGCCGACGACGTTTCCTTTCGCGTCAAAATGCTTGACCCCGATATAGTCGCAGAGGGCGCGCCGGTGCACGCGCGAGGACAGCGTTGATTTCGCCGCGATCAGCGGGTCCGGCTCCGACAGGAACACCCCGATAGCCGGGGTTAGCACCAGTGGCTCAGAACCACGTCGCAGCACGTTGCGGTCCTCGTCACGCAAGAGGCCCAGATTGGAGCCGTCGACCATGAGCGGCTCTTCTGGCAGCACGGTGCCATCCTCGGCAGTCTCGAACCGGTAGTCGCGCACACCCAGAAAGACGAAATGCTCATCTGCCAGCCAGTTCAGAAAGGCGATGGATTCCCTGCATGTCTCGTTTTCACAGGATGGGTCGTTCTCCAGTCGCTCGATCTCGCGCTGCATGCGCGCCTGCATTTCTCCGAAATCGGCGACAGCCATTGCGACGTCGCGAAGCGTCGCCTCGGCGCCGTCCTTCAGCGTCTTGCATTCAGCGGCGCTGAGGGCCGGTACATGGATCTGGATCAGCGACAGGCGAACACCTTCGCTTGTCGTGAGGATGGGGTGAAAAAGGGCGCGGACCTCAAGGCCCTGTTCAGCGCAGAGACCCAGCAGAGAGTCGACGAGGAATGGTGTGTCACGGGTGACTGTTTCCAGCACGCTCGTGCCGGTCAGGCGGTCTTCATCGCCGCGCCCGTCTCGCACGCGGATGCGGGCGCTTTCGCCATCATAGCTTGCCGCGAGGTCTGCCATGCTGGCCGCCTGCGCTTCAATGTCTTTCGTGGACAGGAAGGAAAGGTGTTCGGTCTCGGCAGTTTCGCGGAAGTTCTGCAGGATATCTTCCAGTCGCACCTCGCCGATGGGCGGGGTGGCGTTTTGACCGGCGTCCGACATGTCGAAGCTCCTGATTGGCTCGTTCAAAGCCAGCTTCTATCTGCGTCGGAAGGCCGGGGCCAGTGCCCTTCGCACGCTGCAGGTGCGAAGGGCACGGGTATTTTAGTTCTCGGATTCGCCGCTGAGCGCTGCGGAAAGCTCGCCAATCTTCTCGCTACGGAAGGCTGAGCAGAGATTTGCTGCTTCCTCAGCCTGCGCCAGAGAGCGTTCATAACCGGGGATAAGGTCTGCATTGCTCACGAAGAAATTCTTCGCTTCGGCAATCGCCTCTGCCTCACAGAATGACGCCACGGCACCAGCGGACTGTGCCTTGCGGATCTCTGGCGTGCGCGTGATGACATCGTTGAAATTGGCCTGGTAGAGCGCCCAGGCTTGTTCGCGGTTTGCATCATTGCGCAGCGATTGCTGCATGACGGACCAGGCTTCCTGGCCCTGCCAGTCTTCACCGCTGACTTCCTCATAGAGGGCTTCGAGTTCAGCTTCGCTGACATTCTGCGCCAGCACGGCCAGAACGATTCGACGTTCGCGCTGATCGTTCGTGTTGCGGGCATAGTCGAGCGCGGCCTCATAGAAGGCTTCGCCGCCATTAATGGCGCCATACTTCATCGCAGCTGCGAACTCTTCCGGCGAGACGGCAGACGGGTCTGCTTCGCCCTCGACGCCGACAAGGCGGGCGGCGCGGTCGGCGAGTTCGCTACGCTCTTCGTCCATGTCACCCATCTCAAGAAGGCCGACATAGAGATCAGAGAGAAGCAGCGTCTCGTCCTGGCCGAGGCTGTCTTCGCGGGCCTTGAGCGCCTCATAGACAGGCCGGTAGGTCTCCTCGACCCAGGCGGTCATGTCTGCGCGGTCGTCTTCAGGCAGGCTGCCATAAAGGCCCTTCGCAATGCTGACCGACTTAAGGGCAACGTCCCATTCGCCTTGCGCACCAGCTGCCAGCGCGTCCAGCAGGGCCGGTGCGGGCGCGTCGCCAGCACGGAATGCGGCCGAGACGCTATCGAGCAGGGAGAGCTGCTCCTGCGCGCTCAACGTGTCGAAGTTCTCGGTCAGCGCGCTCCAGTTTTCGTCAGAGAGGTTGAAGCGCCAATAGCCCCCAGCCGCATTTGGCATCACCCAGTTGGCGCAACCTGCTTCAAGCGGAAACTCGGTCGTCTTGCCGGTCAGCATACGGCGGACCGTCTGGTCGCCTGCCGGGCCGTCGACACGCATCGAGAAAGGCACCTGCCAGGTCTGGCCGTCCGGATTGATCTCGGAACCGAGCGGCGCATAGCGCTGCTGGGTCACGGTGATGAGGCCGGTCTCGTCCTCGTTGCACGTGGTCTCGACATTGAGGTACGGGATGCCCGGCTGGAAGATGAACGAGCGGAAGCTCTCAACAACACCATTGTCGCCGCTGCCTTCTGCGACCGATTGCATGAAATCATCGACATCGGCTGCATCGTCCTCGAAGCGCTTCATGTGAAGGCGGATTCCTTCACGGAATTCTTCGGCGCCCAGATAGGATTCGAACATTGAAAGGACGTGGCCGCCTTTGGAGTAGGTGATGCCGTCAAAGGCGTCATTGATGTCCGCATTGCGCTCGATCGGGTTACGGATCTGGCGCGCATTCTTCAGGCTGTCCGCCCCCATTGCGGCGATGCCGCGGCGCTGTGTGGCGCGGTCAAAACCCTGGTCCGGATAGATATCGTCCATGGTCTTGTAGCTCATCCATGTGGCGAACGCCTCATTGAGCCAGATATCGTTCCACCATTCCGGGGTGACGAGGTTGCCGAACCACTGGTGCGCAAGTTCATGCGCATGCGTGGTCAGGATACCACGTTGGCGGTCCACCGGCGTGCGGTCAGAGATCAGCAGCGCGCTCTCGCGGTAGATGATTGCGCCGGCATTCTCCATGGCGCCATAGGCAAAGTCCGGCACCGCGATGAGGTCCAGCTTCGCGTACGGGTAGGGATAATTGAAATAGGTCTCCTGCTGGTCGACCATCTCATCGGTGATGTTCATCGCGACCTGAAGCTGGTCGCCCTTACCTGCAGGGGCAAAGCCGCGGAACGGTACCTGCTTGGCCCGCAGAGAATTGGCCGGAAGCGGCGCGCCTTCGCGCATGTCGTATGGGCCAACTGCCAGCGCGACGAGGTAGGACTGGATTTCACGGGTCGTCGCGAAGGAGTGGCGAACCATGCCGTCATCAAGCTGGGTCGTGCCGGTCAGCGGCGCATTGGTGATGACCTGATTGCCCATCGGGGCGGTAACCGTCAGCGTCCAAGGCGTCTTGAAGCGCGGCTCGTCGAAGCCGGGGAACATGCGGCGCGCATCGATCGGCTCCATCTGGGTCGCAAGGTATGGCCGCCCGTTCTGCGTCGCCTTGTAGAGGCCAGCGAGACCGAAATTGTAAGGCGCGCGATAGTCGAGGATCAGCGTCGAATTGCCAGCCGGGACAGGCTCGGCAAAGTCGATCTTGGACACGCCGCCATCGGCAAGGCTGCCCTCGAACGTGCCTTCGATCTCCGTGCCATCATCAAGGCGCACGACGGCGCTGTTGATCGTCTGGTCCAGCGAGTGCAGCCAGATGCGGGCATGCGGCTCATCAAGGCGGATGTCGATTTCAGCCGTACCGGTGAAGCCATCCTGCGCCGGGTCGGTGACAAGGTTCAGGCGATAGGCCGTCGGGCGAACGCCCTCCGGCAGCTGACCGGCCGGCGGCGTTTCAAGTCGAACGGGCTCATTCTCGGCGGTGGTCGTCTCGCCCGATTGACCGCGTTCGCCCGGTCCACATGCGGCAAGCAGCGCAAGGCTGGCGGCAGTTACTAGGATGGACGTTTTGAACCTGTTAAGCGACATGCACGATTCTCCGGGCAGAATTGATGGGGCGTTGGTCGGCGCTACTGATCGCGCAAAGTCGTTGCAGAGAAAAGGTCTGAACTGGAATGAACGTATCCAGAAAGGAAACTTCATGAAACGTCTCTGGCACTGGCCGCTCGATCCGGGGTGCAGAACGGTTCGGCTGGCCCTCGAAGAAAAGAAGATCGCTTTCGACGCCAAGGTCACCTGGCCGGGCGCTACGATCAGCGAGCTCGCCAACCTGCCGCCCGGCAGCGACCTGCCTGTCCTTCTCGATGCATCCGGCGAACAGAAGATCGTCGTCTCCGGTACGCATGCAATCCTTGAATACATAGAGGAAACCGATGCCACGCCGCGTCTGATGCCGCTGCTCGCAAAAGACCGGGCCGAAGTGCGCCGCCTCTGGCAGTGGAGCGAGACCTCCTTTGCCGAAGTGAACCGCTCCCTCCTGGCAGAGCGTGAGAACCAATGGGTGCGCCGGTCCAAACAGTCCGACACTACGCGCCTGCGTGAAGGCATTCATGCGCTGAAAAGCAAGCTCGGCTTCCTCGAAGGCCTTGCCGGCGTGCGCACCTATATGGCGGGCCGCACGCTCAGCCTTGCTGACCTCTCCATCGCCGCGCACCTCTCGGCCTATGACTATTTCGGCGATGTCCCGTGGGACCTCACGCCCGATCTCAAGCAGTGGTATGCCCGGATAAAATCGCGTCCGTCCTTCCGTCCGCTTCTCGCTGACAAGGTGGAGGGAACGCGCCCGCCGCGCCACTATGCCGACCTCGATTTCTAGATGGCAGGCGCCGCCATCACGCTTGAAGCCTGGCTGAAGGATGAGGCGCTGGCGCTTGGCTTCTCGGACTGCCGCATCTGCCGCGCCGATGAGGCCTGGCCAGTGGGGGACCGCCTCGCCGAATGGGTCGAGGATGGCCGCCACGGCGAGATGGCGTGGATGGAAGCGACGCTCGAGCGGCGCAAACACCCGACGAATATGTGGGAGAATGCCCGCTCAGCCATCATGCTGTCGGTCAATTACGGCCCGGAGACCGACCCGATTGAGGCGCTGAAGCAGACCTCCCACGGCAACATCTCCGTCTATGCACGCGGCGGCGACTATCACGACCTCATCAAGAAACGGCTGAAACAGCTCGCCCGCGCTTTCGTTGAAAAGGTTGGCGCCGAAGTCAAAGTCTTCGTCGACACCGCGCCCCTGATGGAAAAGCCGTTGGCCGCGCGCGCCGGCCTTGGCTGGCAGGGCAAGCACACCAACCTCCTCAGCCGCGAGTTCGGCAACTGGCTCTTCCTCGGCTCCATCCTGACCGACGCAGACCTGACGCCAGACGCGCCCGAGGCCGACCATTGCGGCTCTTGCACCTCCTGCATCGATATCTGTCCGACACAGGCGATCACCGCGCCTTACCAGCTCGATGCGCGCCGCTGCATCTCCTACCTCACCATCGAGAATGCAGGTCACATCCCGGTTGAGTTCCGCGCCGCGATGGGCAACCGGATCTATGGCTGCGACGACTGCCTCGCCATCTGCCCGTGGAATAAGTTCGCGAGCCGTTCGGCTGAAAATAAGCTCTGGGCCCGGCCAGAGCTTAAACTTCCAGAACTCTCAGACCTCGCCGCCCTCGACGATGCAACCTTCCGTGAGGTCTTCTCCGGCTCGCCGATCAAGCGCATCGGGCGGAACCGTATGCTGCGCAACGTCCTTATAGCTATCGCAAATAGTGGCGACGCCGCGCTGGTGGAGACCTCCGTCATCCCGCACCTTGATGACGAGGCGGCGATTGTGCGGGGCGCGGCGATCTGGGCGCTGGCCTGCCTTGATACCGCCCGCTTTGCAGCGGAAAAGGCCGCGCGCGAAGCAACAGAGACGGATGAGGAAGTGAGCGCCGAATGGCAAAAGACACCGGCATGAGCCAGTCCTCTCGCGGACCGATACTGACATGGACCCTGCGCATCCTCAAAATCCTCGCCGCCCTCTTCGTGCTGGTGCACCTCTATACGCTCGCACTGAAATGGGCGCCTGTTCCTGGCACTATCCTGATGGGCCAGCGCATCGTCGAGGGTGAAGATTTCCGGCGCGTCATCGTCCCGCTGGAAGAGATTTCGCCAAATCTCGTCTATGCTGTCATCGCCGCTGAAGATGCCCGCTTCTGTGAACATGACGGGATCGACTTCGAAGCCGTCGGCCAAGCCCTTGAAGAGCGCCGTCAGGGCCGCTCACAGCGCGGCGCCTCGACCATCACCCAGCAGACGGCCAAGAACACCTTCTTCTGGAATGGCGGCGGTTTTGTCCGCAAGGGCGGCGAAGCCTGGTTCGCGCTCTTCATCGACGGCACCTGGGGCAAGCGCCGCGTGATGGAGCAATACCTCAACACGATCGAATGGGGCGACGGTCTCTTTGGTGCTGAAGCTGCCGCCCGCGTGCGCTTCGGCAAACATGCGAGTGAGCTGACAGAGCGCGAAGCTGCCCTTCTGGCTGCCGTCCTCCCCAACCCGCATGAGTGGCGCGTCGACCCGCCGGGCAACTATGTCAGCGGCCGCGCGGGCACGCTGCAGTCACGCCTGCGCGTGGTTGCAAATGAAGGGCTGGCGAGCTGCGTGCTGTAGTTCGGCTCAGCAACGCTCCGCGGAACTGATGGCAAGTGATCCGGCCATGGACGCCGCCCCCTGAAGGAAAGGGTTGTCACTCTCGACCACCACATCGGCGATGACGCCATCCGCGTCCGAACACCAGCGCTCCCGCGGCGCTGTGTCGAGGTCAGCCCATTCCTTTGGTGCAATGCGCGGTGCCTCTGCGAAGGCAGGGCGTGCCGCAACCTCGATCACGTCACTGTCGACTGCTTCATCACACCAGGCGGGCCGCTCCCGGCCAAGACGCGCACAGGCAAGTGCCTGCAACGCGTTCTCGGCACGCGCGGTGGTCGCCGCAAAGACAGGAAGGTCCGCTTCTGGCGTATCCTCGGTACTCGTGCCCGTCATGGCCTCGGCCTCCACGGCGTCGTCAGCCCGTGCGATGACAGGCGACTGGACGGCGCTGCGCGGTTCAATCTGCGGGGCTGGTGCAGGGCTAGGGGCAGGGGGCGGCGCCTGCTCTGCTTCAATTGGCAGGGGGGCCCCGGGTTGCGGCTCAGGTTCGGCCCGTTCAGGCGGCAGTTCGACCAGCTCGACCGGAATAAAATCTGGTGCACTCTCCGCACCCTCGATTGGGCCCGTCGGGAAACGCAGAAATAGAGCAATCATCGCTCCATTGACGCCCATCGAGGCGAGCACCGGCCAGCTGCGTCTCATCAGATGAACCGGCAAGGCCCCCACCTTGTCGCCCTAGCCCTCAGCGGCGAGGCGCTGGGCTTCCCGGATGTGGCCCCTCAGGACGAGCGTATCGATATTCTCCCGGTCGAGCAGTAGCGCGCGATTGATGTCTGCCTCCGCAGCGTCGAGCTTGTTCTCCTCAAGGAAAAGCTGCGCGCGCATCTGCAGCGCATCGACAGAGTTCGGCACGAGTGCCAGCGCCTC
>Ga0208965_1000293_pt1 | contig 24630 bp, 25 predicted proteins | sample AOAMet1_07_M0_10_2_FD_188230 | JGI IMG/M metagenome (GOLD analysis project Ga0208965, IMG submission 188230) | Ammonia-oxidizing marine microbial communities from Monterey Bay, California, USA - CAN11_07_M0_10 (SPAdes) | ecosystem: Environmental > Aquatic > Marine > Intertidal zone | place...
AATACAATACCTCTGATTTCTTGAGAAACAGATATATTGTAAACTAATAGTATTAAATATAGCAAAGAATATTTTTTCATTGTAAGAGGAATTTAGAGTTAAAAATTATGGACCAAATATAATGCCAAATTATAATATAGATAGTATAATTTCTAAGTCAAACATTCATCACATTGACCTTGAATTAAAAACTGAGCTAAGTTAACTTTTCTGTTGGGAATTACAGGGGTTTCAATGTTAAACGATAAGCAGTCAACTTTTCCACAATCTAAACATTGAAAATGAGGGTGGAGATCCTTGTGTTTGTCAGCTGAGCACCCATTACATTTTGCATACCATTTTAAACCATTTTTACCAAGAAAAGAATGCAAAACACCATCGTCTTCAAGTTTATCCAATACACGATAAATGGTTGTTTTATTAAACCTTGAGTTAAGTTTAGTGACTAATTTTGTTACTGAAATAGCAGATGAATTATTATTAAATTCATTGAGTAGTACTTCTACAGATTTTGTTTTTCTAATAATTCCCATAAAACAAATATAGTGCAACATAGTTGCAATAAAAAAAAATTATATATTTTTGTTGGCCTAATTATTTTTAAGATAAGATAATGATATTAACACAAAAATCCGATAACATTGGAGCTATAGCAAGTACATTATGTCTTTTACATTGTATTGCAACTCCTTTAATTTTTATTGTTCAAGCAGGGTCTCTAAGCTGTTGTGGTTCACCACCATCCTGGTGGAAACTTATTGATGTTCTATTTGTAATCATCTCATTTTTTGCGATTTATAATTCAACACTTACATCTAGTAGTAAAATAATTAAAGTTTCTCTTTGGTTCTTTTGGTTTTTCTTATTTTTTATCATCTTAAACGAAAAAATAGGATGGTTTCATTTAAACGAAAGTCTTATATACATTCCTGCAATTGCACTTACAGTTTTACATCTTTACAACAAAAAACATTTTCAAACTAACAGAATATAATTATCTGAAATGTTAATAAAAACCTTTTTTGTTAAATAGCAGTATTACTAACTCAGCTGTTTTTTTTATTTAAAAAAGAAATAATTTTTAAATCAACTCTCAATATTTTATAAATTTTAAAATATTAATTTTATTAATAGAATAAACTTTTTTAAATAATAATAGTCATAGGAATAAATAATTTATATTTAAACTTATGAAATTCCTAAAAACTATTTTTAAAATTCATCTATTTTCAATCTCATTATTATGTGTTCTAGGGTGTTCTGGAGACGAAAGTTCTTCTATTATAGATGATGATGAAGTACTTCCAATAACAAATTATGATATTACTTCATTATTGAGTAAATTTAATAGTACAGGGATGACTATTGAAATTAATGCGAATACTGTAGTTTTTAATACTAATGACCTACCAAATCATAAATCACCTTATTATCTTGATACCGAATGGCAAAGTGAATTATATGAACCTTATAATGGAACAAATCCGCAATTCAATTTAAACCCTAATAGAATAGCTGAGCAAAATATCACATTTACAATTCCTCTTTTCCCCGAGGAAGCCTCAAATCATAGAGCAACAAATTTAGGTCCTATTGGAATTGCTAGAAATGGCGTAGTTTTCTTTAATCAATATGCTGCAGGAAACAGTCCTTTAACAAATGAAATAAATTCTTTTGATCAATATCTTGGTCACCCTGCTGGTATGGGAAATTACCATTATCATGTTGAACCAACATATCTTACTGATCAGTTTGGGAATAATGTTTTTCTAGGATTATTAGCAGATGGATTTCCTGTATATGGACCCTTTGAAAATGGGAGTGAAGTTACCAATAATGATCTTGACGAATTTCATGGTCATCAAGGGGCAACTGCAGATTTCCCTGATGGAATTTATCATTATCATGTTACTAGCCAAGACCCTTATATTAATGGTAATGGTTATTTTGGAACACCAGGTAATATTTCACAATAACAATGTTTTCAAAATATAAATTAATAGTTATCGTATTATTTCTAATTAGTTGTTCAAATATTAATCATTACCCTACAGAAAGTGTTGCTGCTAATGATCCAAATTTTAAATTAAACAATGGGGTATTAAAACTAAATAATATACCTTTTTCAGGTTTTACCTTTGACTTATATTCTAGTGGAAAACTGAAGAGCAAAAAACAATTTTTAAATGGGCGCAAACATGGGTATGAAAAATACTGGTTTTTAAATGATTCCTTATCAACGTTAAGACATTACAAAAATGGTGTAAAAGTTGGAATTCATCAATCATGGTGGAAAAATCGACAGCAAAAATTTGTATATCATTTTAATGATAATGGAAAATATAATGGATCAATTAAGGAATGGTATCCAGATGGACAACTTGCCAAAGATTTTAATTTTATTGATGGAGTAGAAGATGGGGCACAAAAACTATTTAAACTTAATGGAGCGATTAAAGCCAATTATACTGTGATTAATGAAGAACGTTTTGGCTTAATAGGCTTAAAGAAGTGTTATACTGTAGCTTCTGGTAAAAATGAAATTCAATGAAAAATCTTTTAATCATTTTTCTTTTTGTGGTATTTAATTCTTGCAATAAAGGGTTGAAAAAAGAACCAAATACAGATAAATTACCCTATTTTATTTCATCTGATTTTACACCGACATGGTTTAAAGATTCAAGAGAAATTAAAGGAAAACATAAAATTCCAAATTTTTCTTTTTTGAATCAAAATGGAGATACAATTACTAATGAAACTTATAAAAATAAGATTTATGTTGCTGATTTTTTCTTTACATCTTGTCCTGGTATATGCCCAAAATTAACAAAAAACATGGGGGTCATTCAAGAAAGATATAAAAATGATAATGATGTTTTGTTATTGTCACATACAGTAATGCCCTGGACAGATTCTATTCCTGTATTGAATGCATATGCTAAAAGAAACAATATAAATGATAAAAAGTGGAATTTAGTAACAGGGAATAAAAATAAATTATATAGTATAGCTAGAGATGGATATTTTGCAGATGAAGATTTTGTAAAAACTAAAGATGTAAGTCAATTTATTCATACTGAAAACTTCATATTAGTAGATGGTCAAGGTTTTATAAGAGGTGTATTTAATGGAACAATTCCTATGGATATAAAAAGATTAATTAGACATATTGAAATCCTTAAAAAAGAAGAGATTATAATTCATTAATAATATATTTAAAAATGAAAATAAATAAAAATTTAATAAAATCATTCTTTATTTTTTCAATCATAACTTTATTTATTGCTTGTAAGAAAGATGATGATACTATTCAAGTAGATGAAAGTGAAGACGATATCGTTAACGCTCAGCCAAATATCTTATTTATTATGGCTGATGATATGGGTAAAGATGCCACATTTGGTTTCTCTGAAGGAAGTATAAAACCAAATACTCCAAATTTGAATGCTATAAAGAATTCAGGGTTGTCATTTAATAATTTTTGGGTTAATCCAACTTGCACACCTACAAGAGGTTCAATTATTACAGGTAAATATGGCTTTAGAACTGGTTTAAAGTGGGCAGGTGATCAAATTACAACCTCAGAAAAGATTTTACAGAAATTTATCAAAGAAGAAACTAACAATAAATATGTTTCAGCTATAGTTGGTAAATGGCATTTATCAGGGAATAACCAATCTACTAATCCAGAAAATTTTGGATTAGATTATTATGCAGGAATTTTATCAGGTGCAGTTCAAGATTATTATAACTGGAGAATAAGTGAAGATGGTTCATCATCTAATGAAACAACATATGCTACAGAACATCTCACTAATAAGGCAATTGATTGGATAGGTAGTCAAGAAAAACCTTGGTTTATGTGGTTGGCATATAACGCTCCACATACGCCTTTTCATATACCACCAACTAATATGCATTCACAAGGAGCACTACCAGAATACAGAGCAGGATTAGATGCAGTTCCTTACTATTTTGCAGCCATTGAAGCTATGGATTTTCAAATTGGAAGATTAATTGAATCAATTCCTGAAAATAAATTAGAAAATACAATTATAATTTTTATAGGTGACAATGGAACACCTAACCAAGCAGCACAGTCTCCATATACTAACCAAACAGTTAAGGGATCATTATATCAAGGCGGTATAAATACCCCTATGTTTATTTCAGGTTACGGTGTTAATAGAACAGGTATGGACAACAATTTGATAGTTAGTACAGACTTATATTTAACAATTGCTAATTTATGTGGAGTACAAGGGACTCAAATTTATGATAGTAAAAGTTTTATTCCATTGCTAACATCAAATACTACCATAAGAGATTTTCAATATTCTGAGATGGATAATGGAACAAATGATAGTTGGGCTATTCGTAATTTAAATTATAAATTAATTGTTAATGCCAACGGAAATGAAGAAATGTATGATATGATTTCAGATCCATATGAACAGAATAATCTTTTATTGTCCAATTTATCTAATGATCAACAGTCAGCTAAAAACATATTAGAATTAGAGCTATCCGCAATAAGACAATAAGTTTTATTAAATCTACAAGTATTTTAATAATACACTAAATTTTTAATTTTTACTTATGTATTATCTTGTACTATAATGTTCTGCGTAAAGAACTTGGAAGTTCAAAAGCCGTAATTTCTTTTAACATAATTGTTGACGATATGATTCTAAAGAAGTCATATCTACAATTATGTGTAAATAGCTTGAAATAGGACTATACAGGAATTACTATATATTTGTACTATAATTTATATTATGTTAAATAGAATATTTAGTAAAGTAAATCTTACCCTATTCAGTGAATAGAAATAAATCATGTAACGTGTGATTGATAAATAGTCTACTTTTGCGCAATGAATTTAGAAAAAACTTCAAAAGGTTCTATAAAGGTTACTTCTCAGTTAGAGTTTATTTTATTGATGGCTTGTTTAATGTCTATCGTAGCATTGTCTATAGACACAATACTGCCAGCTTTAAAACCTATAGGTTCTGCAGTTGGTACTACAAATGCAAATGAAAACCAATTGTTGATTACGATGATATTTTTGGGATTAGGATTCGGTCAATTGATCTTTGGTCCAATATCAGATAGTTTTGGAAGAAAACCTGTGGTTTACATTGGTTTTCTTGTATTTATGCTAGCAAGCTTTCTCTGTATAGCTGCTTCTAACATTGAAGTTATGGTTATAGGTCGAATTCTTCAAGGAATTGGTCTTTCTGCTTCCAGATCTATAAGTATTGCTATGATTAGAGATCGATTTGAGGGTGATTATATGGCAAAAATTATGTCTTTTGTAGTTACTATTTTTATTTTAGTACCCATTATTGCCCCTACTTTGGGTAAATTTTTGTTAGACAATTATGGCTGGGAATCTATCTTTTATAGCCAATTAATATTTGGAATTCTAGTTTTAATTTGGTTCTGGAAAAGACAACCCGAAACTCTTCCTGAAGCTTATAAGAAAAAATTTTCAACTGCAATTTTTATTCATGGAACTAAAGAGTTTATGAAACATAAATCAGCAGTTATTTTTACTTTAATCTCCGGATTAGCTACTGGATCTTTTATGGTTTTTTTGAGTACATCTCAACATATTTTTGAGGTTCAATATGGATTAGTTGATGAGTTTCCTTATATATTTGGAGCCTTGGCGTTTTCGGTTGGTTTAGCAACTTTTACAAATGGAACACTGGTAGTTAAATTTGGAATGAGAAGATTAGTAAACATCTTTGTTTTATTATTCTCATTAACTTCTTTATCCTATACTCTACTTTTTTATGAAAGTTTAAATCCTGATATTTTTATTCTTATTTGTTTTTTAGCTGTTCAGTTTTTTTCTGTTGGGTTCCTTTTTGGTAATGTTAGATCATTAGCTATGCAACCATTAGGTCATATTGCTGGAATTGGTGCTGCAATTAACGGGTTTGTTTCTACCATTATGGCTGTTCCTATAGCAACTTTTATAGGGGGTTTTATAGACACCACTGCCCTTCCCTTATTTATTGGATTTACTTGCTGTGGCTTTGGCTCTTTACTTTTGTTATTATTTGTTAAAAAATCAGTTTGATGTCTTTAGAAATTATTTATCAAGACAATTATTGTTTATTAGTAACTAAACCAAATAATGTATTGGTTCACCATGCTCATCATTCTAGAAATAAAATAGATGAAGTATCATTAATTCAATTAATAGAAAATCAGTTTGGTAAAAGGTATTACCCTATTCATAGATTAGACAGGAAAACATCTGGAATTATTTTATTGGCTTCTAAAAGAGAATATGTTGCTTCTTTTCAAGCTTTATTTACAAATAATGAGATTCAAAAAATATATTACGGGGTAGTTCGTGGTTTTTCACAAGAGCATCTAATAATAGATTCTCCAGTAAAAGGAAGAGATGCATTAGTATACAAAGATGCCGAAACTCAGTTAAAACTTTTAGATAAAATAATACTTGAAATCCCTGTAAAACCCTATAAATCATCACGATACAGTTTAGTTGAACTAAAACCCAAAACCGGAAGAATGCATCAATTACGCATTCATATGAATAAAGTTTCTACTCCATTAATAAATGATGCTAAATATGGAGATAAAAACCATGACCTTATGTACGCAGAGCAATTTGGTTGGAGAAATCTTTTTTTACATGCAGGCTCACTGGAATTCATTCACCCATTTACAAATCAAAAACTAACATTAAAGTCCTCTTTTTCAGAAGATTGGATACAGTTGTTTCAAAAATTTTCTTGGAAAAATCCACTCAAATAAAAACTTATTGCTCTAAAGACTGACTCTCAAAAGCAATAAGTTCAAATGAATTAAATACTGGTGTTACTTCAATTGGATTACAACAAACTTCACAGTCTTCTATATAGGTCTGTTTTTGGATGCTATTATCTAAAAGCATTGAGATTTCCTCCCAGCAATAAGGACATTGAAAAAAATGCTCCAAAATTTATTCTTCTATAACTTTTAAAACTAATTTTCCTTTTTTATCACCGTTAAATAAACGCGCAAAAGTTTCTTGAAAGTTTTCAATGCCTTCATAAATATCTTCTTTAGACTTCATCTTTCCTTCCGCTATCCACATCCCCATTTCTTGAGCTGCTTTTTTATAATCTTTTGCATAGTCCATAACTACCATCCCTTGCATCGTAGCTCTATTAACAAGAAGACTAAGGTAGTTGCTAGGGCCTTTTACCATTACTTTATTATTGTATTGAGAAATAGCACCACAAATAACTATTCTAGCATGCATTCTTAGTTTTGTTAATGCAGCGTTTAAGATTTCACCACCAACATTATCAAAATACACATCAATACCTTTAGGGCATTTTTCTTTTAAGGCTTCGTAAATATTTTCAGATTTATAATCTATGGCAGCATCAAAACCTAATTCATTGATAAGGTAGTCGCATTTGTCTTTTCCTCCAGCAATACCAATTACTGTACACCCTTTAATTTTTGAAATCTGTCCAACAATACTTCCCACAGCTCCAGCTGCTCCAGAAACTAAGACAATATCCCCTTCTTTAATTTTTCCAACTTCATGAATTCCAAAATAAGCTGTCATACCTGGCATTCCTAATGTTCCTATAAACAATGGCATAGGAGCTAAAGTGTCGTCTACTTTAAACCAACCTGCACCATCAGTAACTACATATTGTTGAACACCTCCCCAACCTGTTACACAATCTCCTACTTTAAAATTTGGATGATTATTAACTTCTATTACTTTACCAATAGATCCAGAACGCATTACCTCATTTATACCCACAGGTGCAATGTATGACTTGCTATCGTTCATCCATCCTCTCATCGCTGGATCTAACGAAATATAGTGATGTTGAATTAAGACCTCCCCTTCTTTAAGCGTTGGAATTGCATTAGACTCTAGATTCCAAGTAGTATCATTAGGGAAACCAATGGGTCTTTCTTTTAAGATAATTTGTTTATTCATCATATTTTTTTAATGTTAGGGTTTAATAATTTAATAATTTTTTTAATTCATCCACAAATCGATGTTTTGGCAAATATTGTTTTTCCAATTCACCCTGAAATGGAATTGGAGTTTCTATGCTAGCCACTCTCTTAACTGGAGCATCTAGAGATTCAAAACAATTTTCAGTAATTAATGCAGAAACATCGCTAGCAATACTTCCAAAAAGAGAATCTTCTTGTAGAAAAATTACTTTTCCAGTCTTGCGTACTGATGTGTAAATTGTTTCTACATCTAAAGGTTGTAATGTTCTTAAATCTATAAGATCTGCGCTAATTTCTGGATTTTTTTTAAGCGTGTCTAATGCCCAGTGTACACCAGCTCCATAGGATATAATACTGATATCACTTCCTTCTTTTAAGACAGCTGCTTTTCCTATTTCTACAGTGAAGTAGTCATCAGAAACATCTTGATAAATAGAACGATATAGGGCTTTGTGTTCAAAAAACAGCACTGGGTTTGGATCATTTATAGCAGCACATAAAAGACCTTTAGCATCTTCTGGAAAAGCGGGATATATAACTTTCAATCCCGGTGTTTTGGTAAACCATGCTTCATTAGTTTGACTGTGAAAAGGACCAGCACCTACTCCTGCTCCACAAGGCATCCTTACCACTACATCAGCATTTTGATTCCATCTATAGTTAGATTTTGCTAATAAATTTACAATAGGATTAAATCCAGAACTTACAAAATCTGCAAACTGCATTTCCATAACAGCTTTCATTCCATTTAAAGAAGCACCATATGCAGCTGAAACTATGGCTGATTCGCAAATAGGAGTATTTCTTACACGCTCCCTTCCAAATTTATTGGCAAACCCTTCTGTAATTTTAAAAACACCTCCATATTCTGCTACATCTTGCCCCATAATTATCAGATTATCATATCTTTCCATAGATTCATGTAACCCTTTTGATATGGCATCTATTAACCTAATATTTGATTTTTGATTTGAAGCCACTATGATTTCTTGTTGATATTCTTTATAAACGTCTTTAAGTTCTGAGGTTAAATCTGCTTTTATAGTTTCTTCATCGAAAGCTATTTGTAAATGTTCATTAATTTCTTCTTTGAATTTTACTGAGGCGTCAGTAATTTGTTGTTTAGTTAGTATATTTTCTGAGCATAAAAAAGTTTCAAAGTTTTTTAAAGGGTCTCTATTTGACCAGGTTTCCATTAACTCTTGAGGAACATATTTGGTTCCACTAGCCTCTTCGTGACCTCGCATTCTGAAGGTCTTAAATTCTAGCAAAATAGGGCGAGGATTTTTTCTGATATCTTCAGCTAGGTTAGAAACCTTTGTGTATACTTCTAAAATATTATTTCCATCAATAATATGGCTCTCCATACCATAGCCCATTCCTTTATCGGCAATATGTTCACATTTATATTGCTCAAAAGTTGGAGTAGATAATCCATAACCATTATTTTCTACACAAAATAAGACAGGTAAATCCCAGACGGAAGCTACATTTAAGGCTTCGTGAAAATCACCTTCACTTGTTCCTCCTTCTCCAGTAAAAACTGCACAAACTTGATTGTTATTTTTTAATTTATTAGCTAAGGCTATGCCGTCTGCTACACCTAATTGAGGACCAAGATGAGAAATCATTCCTACAATATTAAATTCTTGAGTTCCAAAATGAAAACTACGATCTCTTCCTTTTGTAAACCCATTCATTTTGCCTTGCCATTGAGAAAATAACCGATATAAAGGAATGTTTCTTGTTGTAAAAACCCCAAGGTTCCTATGCATAGGTAGAATGTATTCGTCTTTGTTTAAAGCAGCTGTTACTCCAACAGAAATGGCTTCTTGACCAATTCCTGAAAACCATTTAGAAATTTTTCCTTGTCTAAGTAAAACAAGCATTTTCTCCTCGATTAAACGAGGTTTTAACATTTGAAGATATAAATTGGTAAGTGTTTTTTCTTCTACACCTTTTAAATTATATTTTAAAATATTACTCATGAATTATTTTAATTCTATCGTTATAATTTAACGAAAATACTATTTTCAAATTCAAATATGATTATAATTAATTTAAAATCTTATCAGTATTAAAAAATGAGTTTTAATGTTTTTAAATATGAGTTATTTCGTAAAAAAAAAACCTTATCAAATTAGATAAGGTTAAAATATTTTTAAAAATATAATGCTATGAATTTAAAGTTCCTTAAAAATTGCATGCATCATTCTTTTTTTATCATTTATACTTTCTTCAAGTGCAATCATTGTTTCAGTTCTACTCACTCCAGGTATTTCATCTATTTTATAGATAATGTCTTTAGCATCATTAGTTCCCTTTGCTCTAACTTTACAAAAAATATTATACTTTCCAGCAGTAACATAAGCTACAGTTACATTAGGTATAGCATTTAAATTTGAAATTACGTCTTGGGTCATAGATGTTTTTTCTAAAAAAACACCAACATGAGCAATGAAAGAATAGCCCATTTTTTCATAATTAAGAGTTAATGTAGAACCTTGAATGATTCCTTCATCTTCCATTTTTTTAACACGAACATGAATTGTGCCAGCAGAAACTAATAATTTCTTGGCAATATCTGTAAAAGGTGTTCTCGCGTTTTCGATTAAGATATCTAATATTTGATGGTCTATTTCGTCAAGGATAAATTTCTTCATAATATTAATTATTCAAATAATACTACAAAAGTATAAATTTAATTAAGCATTTCGGCAGTTTTTGTGAGAAAAATTCAAAATTTTAACGAACGAAATCGATTTCTTTATGGAAAAAATGCTTAGAAATATCGATATTTAATTTTTGGGGAATAAATTTAACTTCAAAATTTTCTAAGATTTCATCAAATTGAAATGCTTCATTTGGTTTATTTTGATATTTGTATAATACGTCTCTAAAGTATTCATTGTTTTCGGGTATTTTAAAATATGAATTAAATTCACTAAAACTATTGGTTAAACTTATATGATACAATCCTTGAAGAATGGAAATAAAAGTAAATTCTCTTACTTTTTCTCTTTGATAATCATCCTTATAATGACCAGATTCAATAAGAACAGTTGAATATCCAAGTTTTTGAAAATTATCACCTGTTGCGGTTGGATAGAATGTATCTGTATATCTTCCAACATGTTCAGGAATTATTTGTTGCAATAACGCATTCATCGCAGCAATAATATTCATAGTTTTCTTTCTAGTCTTGGTTACTTTTCTTGTTTCATCCTCTGAGGGTGCTAAAAAAGAAATCGTTGCTGGGTTACGAGTACCCTCTACACCAAAAATAGTTCGTTGATCGTGAAGATTAAAACAAAATTTTGGATTAAAATCATCAAGTATTTTCCTCAATAAGATACTCTCCTTAGCTTTTCTCTCAACAGCATCCCTGTTTAGGTCAATTTTATTGGCATTAAACCTTGTAAAATATTCTGCTCCGTCTGGATTAAGTATAGGGATAATTTTTATGGTGCAACTTGATAGAATCTGGTCAACAATTTCATTATCAGAAGTATTCATGAAATTAATTAAATCTATAGCAGATTTTGTTCCAGTACATTCATTACCGTGCATTTGTGTCCAGATTAGAATCTTTTTTAAGCCATTACCAATTTTTATTTGATAAATATTTCTGTTTTCCTCTGATGTACCAATTATTTTAAAAGAAATTTTAGAGGTAGTATTTAGTTTTACAAGAAAATTTTCAAGATCGTGAATAGTTATATATCTTCCTTTAACAGAAGTATCTTTAAATTCTTTAGCAATTTTAGTTGCCAATTCAATATTTATTGATGTATCGATATTATCCATATTCTTAAACAAAAATACAAGATTCATTTTAGTATCATCTAAAAATAATTATAATTTTAGATTGGTAATAAATTACAATTGTTACCGTTTTTTAAGTATAATTGTAATTATTGTAAACACATTTATACAAAATTACAATTGTAATATTGTATCAATATTAAGTTTTCGTAAATTTAAATAAAATTAATATAATAGCATGTAAATCAATAATTTAAACATTTTAATTAAAGTTAAGCTTTAATAATATATAAGTTTTTATAATTTTATTTTGCTAAAATTTGGAAACTAATTTTATGAAGTATACATTTGTAACTTATATAGAAGTTTACAATGGTAAACAAGATAGATTTTACAAATAGATTAAAAATAATACTTGAAAATCATCAATTAACAGCATCCTTATTTGCAGATAAAATTGGTGTACAACGCTCAAGTATTTCTCATATTTTGTCTGGAAGAAATAAACCTAGTCTAGACTTTGTTCTTAAAGTTACTAAAGCATTTAGTGATGTAGACATCTATTGGCTATTAAATGGTAAAGGACATTATCCAACTGCAGTAGATAATCATACATCAAGTTCAACAAGTAATAGTTCTTTAGTTTCCGATAAAACACCTACTACTCCACCCAAGAGAATGGAAAAAATTGTTGTTTTCTATACTGATGGTACATTTGATGAATACTGGAAAGGTTAACTATTGAATCAAATTAGCAATACCTGTTCTTATAATTTCTATATTTTTGAATTTATTGGAAAGGTTTACCTTTTTTTGCTTTTGAACCATTTGCCTTAATAGACTTATACCCACCTGATCAAAATTATATAGTTTGTATTGATTCCCTTTTGTAACAACATCATTCACTAAGTTTTTAATAGCTTCACTATTATTACTTATTGCTATTTGTTCATAGGCCTTTTTATAGATTTCTTGAATCTTAGGATTATTATTTAAATACATTCCAGCTAAAACATTATTAGCGATAAAGGCCATTTCACTGTCATCTTTCTCTTCAATATAAATGCGAGTTAGTGGCGTTGCTATAATATTTTTAACCTCTACAGGTAATTGTTTAGATTTTTTTACAGCATATTCCTTATCTACATAATACATTGCAACCAATGCCTTCCCTACAACGCTAAAAGACTCACTATTCAGAGCTTTTAAAAAAACAGGTCTTAATTCAGGATCTGTTAATTTACCTAAAGTTTCAATAGCTGAGGCTTGAACAAGTGTCTTAGGATCATTTGTAGCTAATTGTTTTATGGTGTTTATAGCAGATTTTTTTGACCATTTATTAATTAGATTTATTTGTTCTAGGGCTAGTATTCTTATTTTATAAAAATCATCATTTAAAGCTTCATTAATGGCATTGAAGGCTTGTTTTTGATCTTGTTTCTCCGCAACTTTTAATAAAGCTTCTCTTTTGTGTAGATAATTATCAGCATTTTTAAGTTGAAATATATAATCACTCAAAATCTTATTTTCGGAAAACTCCGCCAATAACACACCGTCTGCATTAACTTGAATTAAATTAGGGCTTTTGCTTTCAAAAATAAACTTAAAAGAGCTGTCTCTACCATCTACGAAAACATGATGTCTAGTTTTTGTTCCATTTTCAAAAATATCAATAGCCATAGGAAATTTAAACGCATTATTTTGCGTTTGAACAAAATTAACGGTCACTGTTTTTTCAAGAGAATTATAATCATAAGAGACTTGAATATTTGGATGTCCTGATCCAAAGAACCATTGATTGAAAAACCATTGCAAGTCCTTTCCGCTAACTTCTTCCAACGCTAAACGTAACTGAGAAACTTCTGCTGATTTGTATTGATATGTGTTTAGATATTTTTTTAATCCTGAGAAGAATGCATTATCACCTAGATACTTTCGCAGCATGTGAAGTATTGCCCCACCTTTATTATAGCTAACCAGGTCAAACATATCTTCTTTATCATTATAATAATACCTAACAAGTTTTTTTTCATGATTACTGGCATCACTTAGATAGGGTTTAATGTTTTCAAAAAGATGAGCATCGGCGTCAGTTTTACCATACTTATATTCTCTCCATAAGTATTGACTGTAATTTGCAAATGATTCATTTAGTGCTAAATTACTCCAACTCTCAGTGGTTACTAAATTTCCAAACCAATGATGAAATATTTCATGAGCAATTGTATTCTCTTGTCTATTTTCATCAATTAATTGTCCTTTCATTTGATACGCAGATTCTCCATGAATAACAGCTGTGGTATTTTCCATTGCTCCGCTGACATAGTCTCTAGCAACGATTTGACTGTACTTACTCCAAGGATAACTTACTCCAAGTTTATTTTCAAAAAAACCAATCATTTCTGGTGTGAGTCCAAAAATTTCTCGAGCTAAGGATGCATATTTTTTTTCAACATAGTAGTTTACAGGAATGTTTTTATAAACATCTTCAATTACCTCATATTCACCTATTCCCATAAAAAATAAGTAGGGCGCATGTTTTTGATTAAATTTCCAATAATCTGTTCTATTTGCTCCTTTTACTTCTTTGCTAATTAGTAATCCGTTTGAAAGTGTTTTAAATCTATTGGGAACTGTTATGTAAATTTCTTGACTTGTTTTTTGATTGGGTGAATCTATGGTTGGGAACCAGCAACTACTTGCTTCTGTTTCACCCTGGGTCCAGATTTGAGTGGGTTTATTTGTATCTGATCCTGTTGGGTTTATAAAATACAAACCCTTAGCTGCTGAGATAGCAACACTTCCTTTCTCCTTAACTTTTTCTGGCCTAGCTGTGTATTTTATATATAAGGTGTAACTTTCTTCTTTTGTGTATTCATTTTGAAGGTCAATTATTAGATGTTTGCCATCATAAGTAAAGTCAAGATTTTCACCATCTAAACTTACAACATGAATGAGCATTGCCTTGGCATCTAAAACAACTTTATTTGTTGGGTAAAAATGAGGTTTTAGAGTAAGCCACTCTTCACCATTTAATTCTTTTTTCTCAAAATTAAAATTAACCCTAAGTTTTGTATGAACAATATTGTTAATTTTGTCTCTCTCCTTTCTGTAGATTGAGGAGGGATCTTGATTTTGAGAGTAAAGAGAAGAAAATACTAAGAATAAAACGGCAACAAATAATAACTTTTTAAACTTCATGTATGATTTATATAGGATTCAAAAGTAGTAAATTATAAAAATGTAGTTGTTAATCCCTAGTTAAAAGAACAAAGCATAATAATTAAGTAGTTTAGAAAATCACTTTTATAGTGTTATTATATAGTATCAAGAACTTGCTTAAATTGCTGGAGACCCAACTTACTGGAATCAATTTTAAGATATTCTATCATTTTTATAATTTTAGAGGGATTCATATTTTCACCTATAACTCTTGCCAACCCTACTCCTGTTTTTTTGGAATAACCAAATACAATAACTTCATTGATATCGGTAGCAACTCCATTGTAATAGATAGCTACTCTCATTCCATTCATATCCATTTTCATTAACTTTTTATACAAAGGTGAATCATTCAGGATTAATGAAATTGTTTTTTTTTCAATTTCATACGCTTCATCATTGTTTAGATATGGAAGTCCTAATAGGTTAACTTTTTTAATACTTTCATAGGTTTTTTTTACATCTAGAGGTGCTTTATCAGTGTTTAATTGGATTAAGCTCATGGGAAGATCTACAGACATGAAGCCAGGTTTGTCTTGCTTTTCAACGATATATGTTTGTATTGTTTTTTGTTGGTTGCAAGAAACAAAAATGGCTAAAACTGATAAAATGATGGCTGCTTTTTTCATATTTAGTTATTTTTTGTAAATGTGTCTGCTAAAGTTGACATCTTATTAATATCAATACTTCCTCTTAATGAAACTATCAACGCTTCAGACATTCCATTGGTTCGCTTATCAATTCCTTTTACTAGCATAAGAACTTCACTAACAAGATCTTTATTCGTGGTTTTTTTTACGTAAATCCAAACTTTAGAATTGCCTTCTTTGAGTCTCATTAATTCAATTAGCTTTTGAACTTTTACAGCATTTTTCACCATACTCTCCATTTGTGTGGCTATCTCTGGTATTTTTGTGGAAAAGGTTTTGAATTCATTTAAATTTTCCGTCATTTTAAATACTTCTGTCATTTTATTACCATCATTTTCACTTTCAAAATTAAATTTTGATAAGATTTTAAAGGCATTTTTACTTATGACTACAGACATAACTCCGTCCATATCCTCTAATTTGTCAAAAGTAGATTGTCCATAACTTATTATTGATGTAATTGCTAAAGCAATTAAAAGAATTATTTTTTTCATTGTTGTTAAATTTAATTGATGATATTACTTATTATTTTTAAATATTTTATTTACTGAATCTTCATAAACATGAAGTTTTTTTAATGCTTGACTTCCCTTATTTAGATGTGATGAAACTATTTTTAATGCGTTGGTAATTTGAGTTAGATTTTCAGCTGCTTGTTTTTTTTCATTGTACTGATTAATTTTATGTAATCCTGAATAGGCACCAAACAATAGTAGTACTGAAGCTACTACCATTCGCCAATTATTGTTTTTAGTTTTAGTATTTAAAATAATTTTCTTGGTGTACGTTTCGTCAGTATTACTTATAAAATAATTGAAAATTAGTTGATATTCCTTTAAATGTGGAGCAACTTTATTTGAGGAGAAATAAGTTCTTAGAATATTTTCCTCTTCTAATGTTGTCTCAGCATTTTCATATTTTACTAGTAATTTTTCAATGTTGGTTAATTCCATAACTATGCTGTTTAATAAGTTGTTCTCTAATTGTTTTTCTAGCTCTAGACAATGAAACTCTAACGGCTGTTGGTTTCATATTTACCATTTCACAAATTTCTTTAAAATCATATTGTTCAATATCTCTTAATTGAATTATCAATTTTTGTTGATCTGGGAGATTATCAATAAGTAAATGAACTCTATCTACACTATCTATATATTCCAATTTTTTATCTAAACTGGTCTCTTTTTCCTTATAATTACTATGAATTAATGTTAAGTTACTAGCTTGTTTGGATTTTAGCCGATCATAACAGTAATTTTTAGTCATTGTCATCGCAAAAGCTTCTGTATTTCTGTAGCCAGATAACTTGTCTTTGTTTTTCCATAACTTTAATAATAACTCTTGAGTAGCGTCTTCAGCTTCATCTTGAGAAACTAACAATCTTTTTGCTAATCTAAAGACCTTACCTTTGAAGGGTAAAACTACTTTCAAAAAGTCAGATTCATTCATTTTATAATTTCTAAGCTTTACTTTTAAAAAAAACTTCAACTCTTCGACGAAGTGTAATATAATTTGTTACATCAATAGACAAAAAAAATACTATTTATACTTAAATTGCGTTTCTATTGTTATTGTAATACAAGTTATGAAAGAAATAATACTGAAACCTCTAATTTTAATTTTATTTGTAAATCTTTGGTTACAAGGTTGTGATAAATCTGATAATGAATTAAACCCATCTGTTGAAGTACAAGATTTTATTTGGAAAGGCTTAAATGCTTATTATCTATATCAAGAGGACATAGATGATCTATCAGATAGACGCTTTAGCTCTAATCAACAATTAGAGAGTTATTTGACTGGTTTTGACACTCCAGGAGCAATTTTTAATACATTGAAAAAGAATTCAGATTCAAGAACATTATTAATAGAAAACTATGAAATCGCCGATACCCCTGAGCCGTTAAGAACTTCATTTACTAATGGAATGGAATTTGGACTTTTTAAAGATTTAAATATACTGGACACTATTATAGGGGTTGTTTCTCATATTCTTCCAAACTCACAAGCAGCAACGAATAATATATCAAGAGGTGATTTTTTCTATGCTGTTATAAATGAGCAAACTGATACTATTTATTTGCGAGAAGATAATTACAAAGCTCTTTTGATAGAATACCCGCAAGACACCCTGAAATTACTTATGGCTAATTTTGATGGAGAACTTTTAGAAAAAAATGATTTACGAGTAGATTTGGTTAAAAAAAATCATCAATATTCACCAATTTTATTAAAAAATGTATTTAATCTTGGGGCAAAAAATATAGGCTATCTATTGTACAATAATGATTTTTCAGACAATTATATAGAGGATATAAATGCCACAATATTAGAGTTTAAAAATCAATCTGTAAACGAATTGATAATTGATTTGAGATATGCTATAGGAAGTTATTCTGATGCGAGAACTGTAACGGAAATTGCTGCAATGATTACGGGTCAATTTACTGATGAAGTATTTATCAAAGAAACTTGGAATAATAAAGCTCAAACTTGGTTTGAACTCAATCAACCAGATTCAGTGGTTACAAAATTTCCAACAAGGCTTCAAAATAATTCAGTAATTAATAATTTAAACCTAACAGATGTTTATATTATTTTGAATGGTGATGGATTTTCTGGCTCTTCAGCTACAGAATTACTTGTAAATAACCTAAACCCTTACATTAATGTTCATGTTTTAGGAACTAAAACTGATGGAGATAATTTAGGAGCTATCAAATTATATGATTCTCCTGATTATGATGCTTTCAATGTCAATGAAAATCATACATATGCTTTAAGACCTGTAGTATTAACATTGCATAATAAAGAAGATCAAACTTATAGTTCTGGGATTACACCAACTGTTTCCTTATGTTCTATGGAAGATCCACTAAACTTAGGAGAATTAGGTGAGACATCAGACCCCCTACTCGACGAAGTACTTCAATATATAACCACTGGAGATTCAGGATTAAACCTTATATGTAACCCGTTTGAACTTGAAATGCTCTATAATTCTATAAATTCTCAGAGAGTTTTTGATCAGGGAACTTTTATAAAACAAGATTTACCAAATTTAGGACGATAATGAAAAACAGTAAATATACATTTATAGTACTTTTATTAGTGACACTCACATTTTTTACTTCTTGTGAAAAAAGTGATAATTATATGGCTAGCGAAAATGATGAAATTCATTTGTTCATTTGGAGAGCTATGAATAATTATTATTTATGGCAACCAAATGTTCCAGACTTGTCGGACACAAGGTTCACAAACATTGGGCAATTATATGCTGAATATTCTAATTTTTCATCTCCAAGGGATTTATTTGAAAGTTTAAGATACCAACCAGGAGTTGTAGACCGTTTTTCATGGATTGTTGATGATTATGTAGCTTTAGAAAATTCTTTTCAAGGAATTAACTTAAGTAATGGTATGGAATTTGGTTTAGTAAGATATGCTAGCGATGCAACCAAAGTGTTTGGATATGTTCGTTATGTTATTCCACAATCAGATGCTGCAACTCAAAATATAGAAAGAGGAATGTTATTTACAGAAGTTGATGGGATTCAGTTAACAGAATCTAACTATAGAGATCTTCTTTTTGATGATAACACTAACTACACCATTAGTTTGGCAGAATTTAATGATGGAAATCCAGTTACGAATTCAATATCCATTAATTTATCAAAAACACAACTACAAGAAAATCCTGTTGCAATTGTTAAAACAATTGATGAAGGATCTAACAAAATAGGATATTTGTTATACAATCAATTTTCTAGCAGTTTTGACGGTGAATTAAATGCTGCATTTGCCACGTTTCAATCAGAAAATATAACAGACCTAATAATAGATCTTCGCTATAATGGCGGAGGAAGTGTAACTACTGCAACATATTTGGGCGCTATGGTTACCGGACAATTTAATGGTCAGTTATATTCTAAAGAACAATGGAACACTAAAGTAATGAATGCCTTAGATGCCAGTGTTTTTGAAAATAATTTTACTAACCAAATTGTTAATAAAGATCAAAATCAAAATATAATTTTACAAGAACCTATTAATTCACTTAATTTAAATCGTGTTTACTTTATTACCTCAGGAAGCTCTGCTTCAGCCTCTGAATTAGTTATGAATAGTTTATCCTCCTATATAAATGTTAGTTCTGTAGGTAAAAAAACAATAGGTAAAGTTCAAGGCTCGGTAACATTATATGATTCAGACAATTATACAAGGACTGGAGAGAATTTAGCATCAAACCACACATGGGCGCTTCAGCCGCTAGTATTAGAAATTAAAAATAAAGATAATTCTAACGAACCTAATGGAATTGAGCCAACTGTAGTATTTCCAGAAGACTTTAATAATCTGGGAGTGTTAGGTGAACGAAGCGACCCACTTTTAGATAGAACTGTTCTGTTAATTACAACAGGAGGAAGATCAGGGATTCATAAAACAAACTCAATTCTTAATTTAGAGGAGATTAGTGACTCAAAGGCTATTAATCCAATGAAAAACAATATGTTCATAGAGTTGAAGAAATAAGAAATAATATCTTTTTAGGCATCAATTATATCTGCTCTAAACTCACTATTGTTAAGTTTATCTCTTTTCATGGCATATTCGTAACCAGAATCCCACCATTTAGACATCTTTTTTCTATCAAAAACTAATGAATTAGTTGTCAAAACCGTAGGGGTGTAATATAAGTTTAACTCTACATTATTTTGTTTTGCTGATAATTTACCAATAGTAATATTATGCTTTTCAACATGCTCCATCATAAATTCTTGAATGGTCAATAACAATGAAAATGGATTCTTAGCGGGCATTCTATTAATTTGAGTGATTTCAGTTTCTAAAATAATAGCATCAATTACTTTTGCTCCCCTTTCAATAGCTTCTCTAATAGGAATTAAGCAACCAAAACCACCATCACCGTATTGATAGCCATTCTTTTCTAATAAACTCATAAATGGAATATAATTACAGGAACCCCAAATCCAATCACAAAAATCTTCATAGCTATGTTCTTGTATTGACTTATATTCAATTCGATTGGCTGTAAAGTTGGAAATAGTTACGACAACCTCTTTTTTTTCTTTAAGTATAGTATCATAAATATCTTTAGTGATTTTTTTAGTAATTAACTTTCTCAAGTTTTTACTTTCCCCAAAGGTTTTACTTCCTTTAAGAAAACTTAATAGTGTTGCAGAATGCCGAATATTTACAATAGTAACTCCATTTTTATTAGTAATTCTGAATGGATTAATATTAAAAATACTACGTTGATTGACTCCTGTATATATAGTTTTAAGAGCATCTATTTCACCTAGTGCTAAATGTGAAACCATCAAACTGCCCGTAGATGTTCCTAAGAAAATATCATAGGTGTTTTTCTTTTCCTTTAATAAATATTCAGCAACACCGCCTGCAAATGCCCCCTTACTTCCTCCACCAGAAATTACTAACGCTTTCTTCATTATTCAACAAATGATTTATGTATTTTCGTTTGTATAAAAATACCAAAATGAAATCATTATTTGCAGGAGTTTTTTTATTTGTTTTTTTTACGTCGTGTACTAAAAATTATAAGCCTAGAAAATTAGATAATGTATATATTAAAGAATTTAGAATTGATAGTACTAGCATTCGTTCTCTTGTAGCTATTGATTCTTTGACAATGTATTATGCAGGTTCTAAAGGGTATGTTGGTTATACAAATGACGGAGGTGAGATTTGGCACACAAAACAATTTAAATATCAAGACTCAATCTTTCCTAATTTTAGAAGTATAGCATATAATGTAAATACGAACTTGGTTTATGCATTATCTATAGCAAACCCTGCTTTACTATATCAATATAATTTTTCAGATTCATTTATTGTATATGAAGAAAATCATCCAAAAGTTTTTTATGATTCAATGAAGTTTTTTGATGAAAAAAATGGCATTGCTATGGGAGACCCAACAGATGGAAATTGTTTATCTATTATACTTACAAATGATGGCGGTAATACATGGAATAAAATTCCTTGTAAACAAATCCCTAAAGTTGAAGAAGGAGAAGCCGCATTTGCTGCTAGCAATACAAACATAAAAGTTTTAGGTAATACGGTTTGGATTGTTACTGGTGGCATAAAATCTAGAGTTTTTAAATCTATTGATTTAGGTATAACTTGGAAGGTTTATGAAACCCCTATTATTCAAGGCTCTAGTTCACAAGGAATCTACTCTATTGACTTTTTTGACAAAAAAAATGGAATTATTATCGGTGGAGATTATTCTAAGCCTGAAGAAAATTTCAAGAATAAAGCCATTACTTCTGATGGTGGAGAAACATGGACTTTGGTAGCAAATGGGGAAAATCCAAACTATAAAAGTTGTGTTCAATATGTACCAAATACGAAAGGTAAAGAGATTTTTGCAGTAGGCAAAACAGGAGTCTCCTACTCTAATAATGGAGGGTTAAATTGGAATAAAGTAAATCATGATTCTTATTATACGATACAGTTTGTAGATAAAAACACTGCTTGGTTAACAGGTAACAATAAAATAGGAAAGTTAATTATTCCATAAAATGAAATTTAAAATTCTTTTATTATTAGTAATAGTATTCAATTCATGTTCAAAAAAACCTCAATTTATAAGGGTATTCAATTGCGAAGTAGAAACCTTTTCAAACCTAGAAAGAATTGAAGATGTGAAAAATTTATTTTCTGTTTATTATCCAGATCATTGGAAAACTAACTTCTATTATGACAATAATCAATCTTCAATTTTTACAGCAGACACAACGAAACAATTAAAAGAAACTATATTGCTAGATATTACTCATATATCTAATAAAATTGTTTTCGACTCTAATTTTTTAAAAAAATTTGAATCAAATTTATCTGAGCTACAACTCACAGAAATAAGTGCAAACAAAATAATTTTTAAAGAAAAACCTTCTTTTTATTCCGAAGCCAAAGGGATGAATAATAATTTTAATTATTACGTATTTAATCTATTTATAAAGTTAGATGAAAATAATTATATTCACTCTAAAATTGAGATTTATGGAGATGCGTTGAAAGAGGAAAGAATCTGTATAGGAATCAATTTATTAGAAAAAACTATATTTTAAGATGATAAATAAAGAGCATATTACTAAAAGATTTTTAAGTTATGTAACCATAGATACAGAATCTGATCCTAATAATCCTGAATTTCCAAGTACTGAAAAACAATGGGACTTAGCTAGGCTTTTAGTTAAAGAATTGTCAGATATTGGAATGAACGATATAACATTAGATAAAAATTGTTATGTCATGGCTACTTTACCTAGTAATTTAGACTATGAAGTTCCAACAATTGGATTTGTTTCTCATATAGACACCACTCCTGATTACACTGGTGCAAACGTAAATCCGCAAATTCATCATAACTATGATGGAAAGGATATCATTCTTAATGAAAATGAAAATATTGTTTTGAGCCCATCTTATTTTGAAGATCTACTTCAATACAAAGGACAAACGATCATTACCACAGATGGTTCCACTCTCTTGGGAGCAGACGATAAGGCTGGAATTACTGAAATTGTTTCAGCAATGGAGTATCTAATCAAACATCCTGAAATAAAACATGGTAAAATAAGAATCTGCTTTACTCCAGATGAAGAAGTTGGAAAGGGTGCTCATAAATTTGATGTTGAAAAATTTGGAGCAGAATGGGCTTACACCATGGATGGTAGTCAAATAGGAGAATTAGAATATGAAAACTTTAATGCAGCTGGAGCAAAAATTATAGTTAATGGAAAAATTGTTCATCCTGGATATGCTAAAGGGAAAATGATTAATTCTATGACCATTGCAAGTGATTTTATCAGTAGGTTGCCTAAGAACGAAGTTCCAGAATCTACGGAAGGTTATGAAGGCTTCTTTCATTTATATCAAATTGACGGAAAAGTAGAACAAACCATTTTACACTATATTATTAGAGATCACGACAAGGAATTATTTGAAAACAGAAAAGATTTTATAAAGTCTGTTGTTTCTAATTTAAATAAAGAATTAGGAAGTGATATTATTGAAATTGAAATTTCTAATCAATATTATAATATGAAAGAAAAAGTAGTTCCAGTGATGCATATTGTAGATATCGCTGAAGAAGTAATGAAAGATTTAAACATTATTCCACTTATTAAACCGATTAGAGGGGGTACAGATGGATCTCAGCTATCTTTTATGGGACTTCCATGTCCAAATATTTTTGCTGGAGGACATAACTTTCATGGGCGTTATGAATATGTTCCTGTTGAATCTATGATGAAAGCAACTGAGGTAATAGTTGGGATTTCTGAAAAAGTAGCTCTTAAGTTTAAAAATTAAGATAGCTCTGAATGTCTACCTTTTACCCCTTTGAAAAATGCATGAAAATATTCAAAATCTTTTTCTTTATTATTAGTGGTTTCGTAGGGTTCAGAAAATTTAATTTGCTTGTGTTCAAAATCTAAGGTAGCCATAACTATAGGTACATTTGCTCCTTTTGCAATATAATAAAAACCAGTTTTCCAATTCATTACTTTTTTTCGTGTTCCTTCTGGAGAAATTCCTAGACGAAACTCTTTCTTTTTCTCAAAAATTTGAACAATGGCATCAACCATATTACTACTTTGACTTCTATCTACAGGTGTACCACCTAAAGCTCTAAATATAAATCCAAAAGGCCCATCAAATAAAGAGTTTTTACCAATAAAATTAACTTTTTCACCTGAAGAATTTCTAGCTAAAATAGCAATTGGAAAATCTTTCCAGCTTGTATGCGGTGCTGCTATGACTACATATTTTTTTAAATGCTTAGGAAAGTCACCTATTAACTTCCATCCTAAAATTCGTGTGAATATAAATTTTGATAATTTTTGCATCTTCAAATTTAAAAGTCATAAATTTAAGGACTTATTTTTAAATGATGATGGATTTACTTATTTACTTGATTATAACATTA
>Ga0208965_1000299_pt1 | contig 24413 bp, 19 predicted proteins | sample AOAMet1_07_M0_10_2_FD_188230 | JGI IMG/M metagenome (GOLD analysis project Ga0208965, IMG submission 188230) | Ammonia-oxidizing marine microbial communities from Monterey Bay, California, USA - CAN11_07_M0_10 (SPAdes) | ecosystem: Environmental > Aquatic > Marine > Intertidal zone | place...
CCTTCGCCATCTCCAGGCAGCAACATCCGACCAGGCTTGAGCTGGGACAGCTGCTCGGCAAAAAACGCATTGGGATCGGTGCCATAGACGGTGGGCTCACTCCCGTATCGGGCATCCCACATCCTACCAGGGCTCTTCATATCGGACATGCCCCCAAGTTCGAAAAATTCCAGCGCAGGCTTTAGGCCAAGCTGGCGTGCCACGCTTCCATCTCCCGGATCACCTCCGGAATGTCTTGAACCAAAAAGTAAGTGGTTTGAATTTCCGTGGTGGTGAAAGGCGTGGACATCACACCGTCCAAGGTGAATTTGCGCAGGTCGGTGCGCTGGGCCCAGGCGTGTTCCATCTCGCCAAATGAGCTCATGATGCCCGCTCCAAAAGCCTTGGAGACGCTTTGCTCTTCTACAAACCCGAACTCCACGAAAAACCAATACAGACGCTGTAAGGCAATGACGGCCTGTTCATTGCCCCGCAATGACACCCCAATCTCTCCAAAGCGCTGCATAAACAAGGCGAACTCAGGATTCATCAAGGGAGGCACGTGACCAAAGGTGTCGTGGAACATGTCGGGTTCCTCGAGGTAATCCAACTGGTCTCTGCGGCGCACCCAAGTGGACGTGCAAAATTGTCGTTGCGCCAAGAGGGCAAAAAAGTCGTCCACAGGAATCAAACCCGGCACAATCGCCAAAGACCAGCCCGTCGTGGCTTGAAGCTGCTCTGTCATGAGGTCTACCCTCGGGATGGTGGACGCAGTAAGTGCGCTCATTTGGTCCAACGACTCCAGGTAAAGCTGTGCCGCCTTGCCCGTCAGATTCTCGCGCTGCCGGCCATAAAGAAGCGCCCAAGTTCCGTGTTGGACGTCGTCGTAGAGGGGCTGTATCAATGGCGCATTCATGGCAATGGGCTCTTCCCTTTAAAATACAAAGAAAAGCGTCCTTGTTCTCGGTGGTGTCCTCAACAGCAGCCTATTCGAGCACGAAACGCTGACGTCCCAGCACTTCGCCACCGGCTCCAGTCCACACCACTACATACACGCCGCGCTTCCAGCCCGAGACATCCAAGGTGCGTTCTACAACAGGTGCGAGGCTCAGCGCCTCTCGTCCAGCGGCATCGACCACTTGGAGCTTGACCGCCGCCGTCGGAGCCGCAATCCGCACTTCATCCCGAGCAGGGTTGGGATACACCATCCCTACCGCCTCTGACACTCCCGCATTGGGACCACCTATGCCCACCGAAACATCGCCGTTGGCAAAGGCATATTGCCCCCGCCTCAACCGAGAAACTTTGAACACTCCACTCCCATTGAATGCCGACCCCATTTGGATTTCATAATCGGGGTATTCCACCCACGGATCCCCTGGCGTCGCGCGCCAAGCCAAGAAGGCCTCGGCTTCGGTGTCGCCGTACAAATCGAAATCAAGCTCGCCGTCATCGCCACCTCGGTAAGTGAAGCGCGCGTCCAACAGGAACCCCTCGTCCGGCCAAATGCCGTCAATGGTCCAGAAGTGGGTACTGCTCAATTGATCTACATAAGCGGCCTTTTCTGCAGGGGTCTCCCCTGCAGCACCATCGGGGCCCGCCCAGTGGTGTTCCACCCTCACCAATGCGCTGTCCCCGTCCTCAATCGCGTCGCAGCCAATGCGCATGTCCACCCATGGCAGGTTCTGCAATGAGGTGGTCTCTGTCAGCCAGTAGTCCAAATCCATGCGGCCTTGGTTGAGCCTTCCTTCGGCATTGAGCGCTACCATCACCGGATTGATCTCGGTGACCACATCTGCCGTGGTGTATTGTCCGCCGACCACAATCTGGGCGACTTCACGGTTTCCTTGGGCATCCCACACGGTGACATCGAGTGGCTCGTTCTCATGATGGCCTTCGCAAGCCCTGAGTTTTTGTTGCAAATGCAGCGTCGTCAAATGGCCCGTAGGAGCGCCCAGCCCCATGGTGGAACTGCTGTCCAATACCCACGTCGAAAAACCAGGTTGGCGGATGTGCGCTTCAAACCAAGGGGCTAGGTCAAGACCTGTAGCGGCCTCCCAAGCTTCCTCCAACATGACATCGTCGAGGGCCCCGCCATAGTGGGCCGCCAAAACCGCCTGGCCTCCAGAACGGAAAAGGTCGTCGCCCAAGTAATTCCGGAGGTTGTGGACCACAGAAGCGCCCTTGTTGTAGCTGTGGCGCCCGTAGATGTGGGCATCAGGAATGGGCGATAGCGGCCAAAAACCCTCGTCGTCGAGGTGGGCCTGCTCGAGCACAAACAACTGGTTGTCCTTGACCATTTCCACAAAGTCCTCGCGCCCACTCAACGACTCCTCAAAGAGGTGGCTGGAGTACTCGGCAAAGCCCTCCTTGATCCACATGTGGTTGTGTATGAGCGGAGACAGCATGTTGCCCCACCAATGGTGGCCCAATTCATGGCCATAAAGCCCCTCGTTTTGGAAGTTGGATTGTTCCAACATCGACAACGGATATGCAATGTTGGTGGGGTGCTCCATCGCCCCGTCAGTGGTGATGACATAACCCACGCGCTCCCAAGCGTGCGGTCCCCACCAGTCTTCCAATGCATCGATACAAACAGGGAGGTCCACAAAGCGGTTGCGCATGGACTGCAGGTTGCCAGGACGGGCTGTCAATCGGATGGGAATCTCTCCATAAACACCTGTGTGCAGGGTGTCAAAATCCACATAATCTGAAACGGCGATGGTGCTCAAGTAAGTCGGGATCGGCTGCTCCATATCGAACACCCTCCGAATTGTATCGCCCCCCAAGCTGTCTGTGGCCACGAGGTTGCCCTGTCCATGCAGTGCCTTTCCGCCAGCACTGGTCACCGCATAGGTATAGCCTGCCCGTTCGCGAAAAGTATCAAAGCAAGGGTACCATGCCTTGCCATGGTTGGGCGGAATGCTGGTCAATCCAATGCCCAAGCTGTAGATGTAATTCGTGGTCAGGTACATGCCTCCCCAATACGGGTCTTTTCCTGGCTGCCCGGCATACACCATGTGCACCTCATGGGGACCGTCAGCAAGCCAGCCGCCGGCGGGGGCTTCGATCGCAATGGTGTCGCCCGCCTGGACATAGGGCCATGGAGCTCCGTCGAGCTCTACCTCACTCACTTCCAAAGACCCCGTCAAATCAAACCACAACTGTGTCGCCCCGGCCTCCAAGGTTTCAAAGGTCACTGTAGCTGCGCCCGAAACCTGCTGGATGTTCGCTGTAGTAACATCCAGCTCTAGGCCGTAATGCAAAACGTCGAACGAATCGCTCCGCGCCAGCGATTCCGTCATGTCGATGTTGGCAGAGGAAGCCGCCCGCATGGCGGCCAAATCCGTCACAGAAGCATGGGTATGGCGGCACCCGTTGTGGAGCAAATCACGCGGCACCGTCCTGCGCAACACGGGGACCTCTGCTTGGGAGAATACAGACCCACTGATGGCCAACATCAGCAACACAACAAAATAGAATCGAGGCATGGTGGGAAGATACCTCAGCTGATCATCACTCCGTGCGCACCACCATCTCATCCAGAAACAGCCAGCTCTCTGAACCCGCTGCGGCATGCCAGTCCGGGCATGGCCCTGCATTGGACACGGTCATCCGAACATATCGGGCCGCAGAAGAACCCGGACGCACTTTAGCGCTCAAGGAAATGCGCTCTTGCCGGTCGTCCCGGGCGAGCACATCCCCCACGGCAATCCGCGCCAAAGACTCCCACTTCATGCCGTCTGCCGATCCTTCCCAAGACACCACGGCAGGCAAGAAAATCCACGCGTCCTGATAGAGGTAGGTGCCCAGCTCCAATTCAGCCACTTTTTCGAGCCCGCCCAAATCCACGGTGGCCGCCATTTCCTGTCCTTGCTGGGCCTGCCAAGTGCCATCTCTAAAATCCTTTGAACCCAGCTTGCCATCCACCAATGCACCATCACCGCCGCCTGTGTACCAAGGGCTGGGCACAAATGACAAGGTCAAGGGCCGAAATGCGGCATCGTGTCCGTCCAATGGAAAAGTAATCCGCTGGTCCGTCCACTGGCCCCTCCGGCCCACTTCCATTTGAACCAACCCTGGCCCTTTCACGACAAAAGGCTGATCTGTGCGCAATGAATCCGCACCGCTGCCATTCCATTGGCCCCGGCCTTCCACTCCCCTTCCCAGCGCCACCACCTTGGCCTGCACCCCTTTCTCAGTGGAAGGCTCGGTGTCCAACCGAAATGGCGGCGATTCCAAGCCGTATTCAATACCCAGGGCATCCATGCGCTGATAGTGGTGGTCCAAACGCGCTAGAAAGTCACCGTATGCTCCGTCCCGCGTCGTGTGGCCAGGACCACTCCAATACACTTCGGCCAAGGCGGTCAATCTGGGGTATACTTTGGATTCTACAAGGTGCTGTGGGGCATGCTCCGTCCACATGTTGCCTTCTCCACCTAGGATGCGGCCGGGCCCATGGGTGAGGGAATCTGGCAATGGGTTAAAGCTGTATGCCTCTTCCAAATCTGTACTGCGCAGCGGGTAGTCCAGGTAACAGTGGCTGGTGGGAGACACCACCACATCGGCGCCCAAGTGAACGGCTTCCGCAGCCCCCTCCATGCCCCGCCAACTCTGCACGGCAGCACCTTCGGGCAGCCCCCCCTCGAGGATTTCGTCCCAACCGATGATGGTCTTGCCTTTGGTCGCCAGATAACGCCCCATGCGCTCAATGAACCAACGCTGCAATTCTTGCTCATCGGCCAGCCCCTCCTCTTGAATTCTGCGCTGGCATTTGGGGCATGACATCCAGCGCACTTTGGGTGCCTCGTCACCCCCAATGTGTATGCGCGGTCCGGGAAACAACGCTACGACTTCGTCCAACACCTCTTCCAAAAAGGCAAAAGTGCTGTCGTTTCCTGCGCAATAAATGTCCTTGAACACCCCCCAACGCGCAGGGACTTCAAGGGGCAACCCCGTGCACCCCAGCGAAGGATAGGCCGCCAAGGCAGCCGAACTGTGCCCCGGCATTTCAACCTCCGGTATGACCTCAATGTGCCGCGCAGCCGCATAGGCCACCACCTCTCGGATGTCTTCCTTGGAGTAAAACCCACCGTGCCGGCTCCCGTCGGCCTCTTTCCGCCACGCTCCCACCTCGGTCAGCTCTGGCATAGACGCGATCTCAATCCGCCAACCTTGGTCTTCTGTCAAATGCCAGTGCAGCACATTCATCCCATGCAAGGCCAACACATCAATCTGCTTCTTTACAAACGCCACATCTTGGAAATGCCGACACCCATCCAGCAACAATCCGCGGTGCTCCAAAACAGGAGCATCCTCCACCCTAACACCAGGCAAAACAAACCCCTCGGGACAGCCCGTTTCGCATTCCCAAGGCAACATCTTGCGCAACGTGGTCCAGCCCCGAAACAGGCCTTCGGCCGAAGCCGACTCTACTGTAACAAGGGCGCTTTCGACCGCAATCTGGTAGGCCTCCCCGCCTGCTTCCGGGCCCGACAAGGAGAAACGCAAAGTCGGCGAAGCACTCGAGTCCAACGCGATGCCCGCATCCTCCAACCACGCCTGAACGACGGCCTGTTCTGCCCCCCATTCAGCCGGCCACTCCACCCTCAGAATGCCCTCGCATTCAAATGGACGACCCCCCAATGTCACGGACTGAGGCGCCGGAATCAGACCTTCGACTCCCCCTTTTAGGCGCGCATCATCAGACCCACAGGAACCCAAAAGCAATGCCACAGCTAGCCACGGCGTCAAGAAAAAAACAGGAGAGCGCTTCATGCGCCCAAGGTCGTTAAATGCTGCGAACAGCGGCCACCAACTCCGAAACATGCGTGGCAGAAACCTCCGTGCGGGTGCTGTCAAATAGCCCTCCTGCCTTGTGGTTCGAAACCGCCACCCGGCAACTGGCATGAACCGCCTCTACGCCAGCCTCTACCAGCGCTTTTGCATGAACAGGCAACACTCCGGCACCCCCCACCACTTGCAGCCCTGAATCTGACCACAGGCGAATCCGCTCCAACCCATCTGCAGCTTTGGCCGCTCCGCCACTGGTCAGAACCGACTTGACGCCCGCATCCCTAAACATGGCTGCGCAATCCACAGAAGGGTCCACCTCATCTGCTGCGCGGTGAAAGACCACATGATCGAGGCCAACCCCTCGGTGGAGCATGGCCAAGAGGTCCAAATCCGGCAAACCGTCTCGGTTCAGTCCACCCGTCACAATGCGGTCAACACCCAGGGCCAAAAACCCTTCAGCCTCCCTCAGGATTGCCCTTTTCTCGGCCCTCGAATACACGAAGTCGCCCTCTCTGGGACGAACCAATACCCGAAAGCCCAAGCCCAATTGCTGGGCCATGGCCAAAGCCTCTTCCGCAAGCCCCCTGCCAGGCGTGACCCCCCCCGATGCGAGGTGGGTACAAAACTCCACCCGGTCTGCCCCGCCTTCTGCGGCCAGGCAAACATCCTCAGGGGTAGAGGCCACAACCTCAACGCGGCACTCCGCCATAATTCAGGCAGTCACGGGTTCAGCAAATAAAGGCAGCTGCGACATCCGCGCTTGCACTGCATCGCCAACTTTGGCGATCACCGCAGGGTCTTCAGAATGACAAATGACCTCGTCCATCCAAGCCACAAGTTGCTCCATGTCAGATTCAACCATGCCTCGGGTGGTCACTGCAGGCGTTCCGATCCGGATGCCCGAGGTCACAAAAGGACTGCGCGTATCAAACGGCACCATGTTTTTGTTGACCGTAATGTGGGCAGCACCGAGGGCGGCATCCGCCGCCTTTCCTGTGATGTCTTTGTTGCGCAGGTCAATGAGCATCAAGTGGTTGTCCGTCCCACCGCTGATCAAGTCATAACCGCGATCGGTCAACGCCTGGGCCATGGCCTGTGCATTGCGCACCACTTGTTGGGCATACGCCTTGTAAGCGGGCTCCAAAGCCTCTCCAAAGGCCACGGCCTTTGCGGCGATAACGTGCTCCAATGGTCCGCCCTGCATGCCAGGGAACACCGCACTGTCCAGCAAAGACGAGAGCTTGCGTACGGTGCCTTTTTGGGTGGTCAATCCCCAAGGATTCTCCATGTCCTTGCCCACCATGATGATGCCTCCACGCGGGCCGCGCAGGGTTTTGTGGGTGGTGGAGGTCACGATGTGACAATGCGGCATGGGATCCTTGAGCAAGCCTGCCGCAATCAATCCCGAAGGGTGGCTGATGTCGGCCAAGAGCAACGCCCCAACGCTGTCGGCAATCTCACGGAAACGGGCATAGTCCCAATCCCTGCTGTAAGCCGATGCACCGCAAATCAGCAACTTGGGCTTCTCACGTTCGGCCGTCTCGGCCACCTTGTCCATGTCGATGATGCCGGAGTCCTTCTCGACACCATAAAAAACCGGGTCGTACAGCTTTCCAGAGTAGTTGACAGGCGACCCGTGGGTCAAATGACCGCCATGGGCCAAATCGAAGCCCATGATTTTGTCTCCAGGCTTGAGACAGGCGAGCATCACTGCGCTGTTGGCATTGGCCCCACTGTGCGGCTGCACGTTGGCCCATTCGGCTCCAAATAGGGTACACAAACGCTGGCGAGCGATGTCCTCGACCTGGTCCACCACAGCGCATCCGCCGTAATAACGCTTGCCGGGCAGGCCCTCGGCGTATTTGTTGGTCAGCACTGAACCTTGGGCCTCCATGACCTGGTTGCTGGCATAATTCTCGGAAGCAATCAGCTCGACGCCTGCAGTCTGGCGCACCTGCTCCTGTTGAATCAAATCGGCAATGATGGAATCGCGCATATTTTCTAATTGAGACTTCGAAATTAAGCGTCCTTCTTGGCTGACGCACACCCCGTTGACAAATCCTTTACCGAAGTGCATCAATGGCCGTTTGCCCCCCTTTTTATGCAGAATGCCCCACCCAGATGACAGGATCATCTCGGCAGGGCATTCCCTCTTTTTGATGGCAGATTACTCTACCTCAACATGAAAACCGGTGTGCATCTCCACACCTGTTCCATCTGTCGCTTCCATTTCGAAATGGTACTCACCCACCTCAGCATCGGCAGGAACCGCCACTTGCACTGAGAAAGAAACCAACGTATCACCTGACGCCACAAGAGATTCAGACCACACCACAGTTTCGTCTGACTCGCGAATCAGGAGCACCTCAGCCTCTGAGATTCCGTCAGAGTCCCCCACTGTTCCCTGCACCGCCACTTGCGCACCTGGCGCCCACACGGGTTCTCCTTCCCAAGAAGCGGGATCAACCCCGTCCACAGTTTGCAAACTGAATTCTGGAATGTGGTCATTCTCTACGTGGAGCAAGGTGATGACATCGGGCGCTGCATTGCCCTCGGCATCTACGACAGACACCACAAGGTCCCAAACGCCACGCGCTTCGAGCGGAACATCAAATGCGAACTGCTCTTCTGCTTTGGTTCCACTGACGGCACGGGTCTCAAGCACAGCCCAATCGGTTCCTGAGTTCAACACAAAACCCTCTTCTTCACCTTCCTCATGTTCGTGCCCTTCGGCAGAATGCAAATCCCAGCGGATTTCACCCAAATCTGTGTCGTCGCAGAAGGCGTCTTGCACCACCACGCTTGTTCCAGCATCCACCTCAATTTCGTCGAACATCACACTGGGAAGTCCAGTCAGGTTGTCTGCATCACAAATGGTGGGAACCTCCGTATCTGTCGTTCCACAAGAAGCCAGACCGATGGCCGCGGCTGCGACCGTCATTACTTTGTACATCTTCATATCACTAAAATTGTTGTTGTTGTTGTAATCGTGGTGTTTTCCTGGCATCTCCTCCCCTCACATCGAGGGAAAATTGGAGGGATGCCCAACGCCCCTGGGCCACCAATCCCAAAGCGCGATACGCACTCACGTGGTCAAGCCACGCCACATTCATCAGGTTGTGCACCTCAAACTCGAGGGCACAACCCGACCATTTCCACCCCCATTGCACGCCCCACAAGGAGGCTGCTGGAGTTTCCGCTTCATTGCGCGCTGTCAAACGCGCCGCTGCAATCCACCTGTGCTTGAGAACGGCCCTTCCATGCTCACGCCACTTGACTTCGACCATGCTGCGCACATCGGCAGGAGCAGTAAAAGGCAAGCCCAACCCTGTCTCCAATGCCCATTGACCGAGCAGCGCGACTGAGTTCTCAAACCGCACCGCATCCGAAGACCAGTTCCAAGACGTTTCAAGCCCTGTTCGAAAAGCGTCTTTGGCTTGAAAAGCATAGACCTGACCCGCATGGGCAATGGGCGCAAAGGATGCCAGAGGAGTCAAATGAATGAACCCCTTGTGCACAGCAGAAAACCCCCTCAAATCCCAAGAGAAGCCCTTTAAAGGATCCTTGCTCTGGCGGGTCAGCTGCATCCGAACCTCGACACTCTGCTCGGGCCGCAAGTCTGGGTTGCCTTGTTCAAACCGAAACGTCCCGTGATGGATGCCATTGGCCCCCAGCGCGTAACTGCTCGGAGCGCGGGAATGAAGGGCCACTGTCCAACTTCCACGCAGGTGCGCATCAAACACCAATGGATGGTGCCAATGAAACGCTCCTCCCGGGAACCAACGGCGCAATGCTGTGGTGCGAACGTCGACCCCAACTTCACTTCCATCTGAGGCATACAACAGCTCGGTATGGGCCTCATGGACGTTGTGAACCGCATCAAAACGCACCCCTAACCTGTCCTTGCCTCGGAGGCGTTCCCCTACGATGGAAGCCCGCCGACGTTTGTGGTTCGGCAGCAGAAACTCCCAACCTGTGGTCCGGCCATCCAGCCCTTCAAATTGAACACCGAAAGCACCGCGATCCCCTTCCCACTTGCCCTCACCAAAAACATGAAACTCTGCCAAAGAAAGGCTCAGGTCAGTCTCAGGCTCCGGACCAAAACCATGGGCATGGGGCGGCGCAAATTCTTTTCGGTTGTGCTGAGAGACAGACAAACGAAGCGTCCTCAGGCGGCGCCCCATATGGCGCCATTTTCCCTGAAGCTGCATGCGTCCTGCGTCTTGCAACGGGAGTGCCCACTCATGTGCGTGGTCATCCTGTTCCAAGTCGCTTTGATCTGGAACACCAATGATGCCGGGAAACAACCCTTGCTTCACACGGCCCCACCGCCACTCCAGGGTGCCCCAATCGCCATTGCTTCCGGCCAACCGAAGTCCCACAACGCCATGCATTCCTTGGCCAGACGTGTTGGGCAACCTTGGACTCGAAAGCTCATATTGCCGCCCGATGTACTCAAAGGAGGACTGACCGACATTGCGGTTTCCGTGACGGCTGATGGACCATCCTGAATGCCACTGAACCCGCCCTTTGCGGCTTCGGTGCAGCACAAATAGCCGACCAGCACCGTCTCCGACACGGTAACGCATCCCGCTCTGGGTGCGCGTTCCGTTCGAGTTCAGGAGGCCCATGGAAGCCAAACGGATGGCGCCTCCCATGGCTTCAGGGCCCAGCCAGACATGGCCTCCTCCGGGAACCGCTTCTACCCCATCGTAAAGGGCAGCGTCGATTAAGAGTCCATGATCGGCCCCCCATCGCCCTCCCGCTTGGGGCACACCATCCTCCAACACCGCCACCCGCGCCCCCATCAATCCCCGGAAAACGGGTTGAATCAACCCTGCCCCCAAGTCCAGACCACGAATCCCAGAAACCGACTCCAAAGTGGACAACACGTCTCCGGAATTTTGGGCGCGAATCCCTTCGGGTTCGTCCTCTGCACCTTGACTGGACACTTCCGCAGAAGACAATTCCACCTGAAGGACATGCAGCTCGATGTCCACATGCTCCCGCCCATCGACCTCCACCACCGCAGCTTCAGCCCCGTGCGAAATCACGCGGAGCGAGTCAATCGGAGAAGAACAAGCCACAGTAAAGTGGCCCTGCTCATCCGCAAAAACAGTGGCGCCACAAGGCCAAGCTTGGATGGCAGCCGAAGTACAAGGGGTGGAATACCCCGCATGGTAAACGTGTCCGTGGACAACCGATGCATTCTGCCCAATGGCGGCGACAGAAGCCGTCAACCAAAGACAGAGGCACACCACTGCGCTGAGCAATGGTGGACAAACCGATCTACACGACATCGTCTCCAGCAGTTGTGGAGAAGGTGACATAAAAAAGAAGGGATAAGAATGAAAATCAGACGATGCTGATTCCTTCCGGTGGCCCCCTCCGATAACGGTCGCTGTTGGCCAGATTGTCCTTTAAGGCCGGAGACGTCCGACCCAGTTTGACCTCAACACAATGAGGCTTACCAAAAGAAATGGACAAAAAAGGTGTCCCCTCATCAGCAGGTGCCCACTGCCAATCGCACAGGTCGCATGCGTCGGAAGCAGCCAAACCAGCTGTGCGTTCCTGTCCATGGTCTTCCGAAGCGTGATGCGCATGGTGTGAACATCCGTGCTCGCCGCCGTGGGCGGGCATGTGGTGTTCCACAAGGTGCTGCAAATGCAAGGCCGGAGCCAGTCCCCAAAGGACCAACAACACCACACCACCAAGCCTTTGAATAGGACGCATTCAGGCGCGAAGGTAGTAGCCATTGTGCGGCCAAAAACAAAGGCTCACCCAACCGTTTGCAGATTTCAGGACCAAACATGGTGTCCGACAAGGGAATCCGAACGAATTTCGCGCCTTCAAATTCAAGGGCACCCTATGAGCGGAATCCGAAATGTTGCCATCATCGCACACGTCGACCACGGCAAGACCACATTGGTTGACAAGATCATCCACCATTGCAACGTCATTGACCCGCGAAAAGCGACCGGTGACCTGATCCTCGACAGCAATGACTTGGAGCGCGAGCGCGGCATCACCATCCTTTCCAAGAATGTAGCCGCCAACTACAAAGGGGTCAAGATCAACCTGATCGACACCCCTGGTCACGCGGACTTTGGCGGGGAAGTCGAACGCGTCTTGAAGATGGCCGACGCAGTGCTGCTTCTGGTAGATGCCTTTGAAGGCCCCATGCCGCAGACGCGATTCGTCCTGGGAAAAGCGCTGGAACTCGGCCTCATCCCCATCGTCGTGGTCAACAAGGTGGACAAAGAGAACTGCACACCCGACATCGTGCAAGAGCAGGTGTTCGACCTGATGTTCAACCTCGGTGCCACTGAGGAGCAATTGGACTTTGCTACCGTCTATGGTTCGGCCAAAATGGGATGGATGGGACCCGATTGGGAAAACCCCACCGACAACCTCGAGCACCTTTTGGAAGTCATTTTGGAGAGCGTGCCCGAGGCCCCTTACGTCGAAGGCACCCCCCAGCTTCAGATCAGCTCTTTGGACTTTAGCCGCTTCACCGGGAGGATCGCGATCGGCCGCTTGTTCCGAGGCGATTTGCACGCCAACCGCGACTACGCGCTGTGCACCGCAGATGGAGTCCGGAAAGTGCGCGCCAAGGAATTGTTTCTGTTCAGCGGACTCGGCAAGGAAAAAGTCGACCATGTCAAGTCAGGCGACTTGTGTGCCATCACGGGCATTGAAGCCTTTGATATCGGAGACACTTTGAGCGACTTGGAGCAACCAGAGCCCCTGGAGCGCATCGCGGTCGACGAGCCGACCATGAGCCTTTTGTTTACCATTAATACGTCCCCATTCTTGGGCAAGGATGGAGAATTCCTGACCAGCCGACACATCCGTGAGCGGTTGGACCAAGAGCTCCAAAAAAACCTAGCGCTTCGCGTTCACCCCACCGACAGTGAAGACAAGTGGACCGTTTTTGGACGGGGCATTCTGCATTTGTCGGTGCTGATTGAAACCATGCGCCGCGAGGGCTATGAGATGCAGATTGGCAAACCGCAGGTCATATTCAAGGAAGTCGACGGCGTTCAACACGAACCCTTCGAACATTTGGTCATCGATGTACCGGAAGCCAATGCCGGCAAAGCCACTGAACTTGTGATGATGCGCAAAGGCATGTTGCAAGTGATCGAAGCAAAGGGCGACATCCAGCACATGGAGTTTCGCATCCCATCGCGGGGGCTCATAGGCTTGCGCAACATGGTGCTCACCGCGACACAAGGTGAAGCGGTCATGACCCACCGGTTCGAAGACTACGCTCCCTATGCCGGAGACCTCGAAACGCGACAAAGCGGTTCCTTGGTCAGCATGGAAACCGGACAAGCCAGGGCCTTTGAGATTGACCGATTGCAAGACCGTGGAACCTTCTACATCGATCCAGGCGAAGACATCTACAAAGGCCAAGTTGTGGGCGAATGTGCCCGCGACCAAGACATGGAGCTCAACCTGATCAAAGGAAAGAAGCTCACCAACATGCGGGCTTCTGGCAGCGACAAAGGCCTGCGCATTGCCCCCGCCAAAAAACTGTCCCTTGAAGAATTCTTAGAATGGATCGCCGATAGCGAATACCTCGAGGTGACGCCGGGCGCAATGCGGGTGCGCAAAATTCCGTGATGTCACCCACACCCCTCATGTGGAACGATTTGCGCTTATAGGGAATCGCACTTCGATTCCAAGGCTACCTTGCGGTCATATGACGCAGCCTCAGCTCGATTTACCTACCGTGCGATTTGCACGGGACACCACTGGTTTCGCAAAGACCCTCCGCCAGCGCGTGGAATCTTATTTCAAGGAGAACGGCATTCACAAAAAGGCCAATGGCGCTATGGTCTTTAAGACCATTCTATTGGTTTCCCTGTATCTCGCCCCCGTCGGACTGATTGCCAGTGGCATCACCGGAGGTGGATGGATGTTTTGGGCCGCGGAAATCGTGATGGGACTCTCCCTTGCTGGCATCGGCATGGCCGTAATGCACGATGGCAACCACGACGCCTTCAGTGAGAAGAAATCAATCAACCGGCTCGTCGGTGGCGTTCTTGAACTCGTTGGTGGCAACAGTGAAATGTGGCAAATCCAGCACAACGTGCTGCACCACTCCTTCACCAACATCGATGGCTTAGATGAAGACATCAATCCTGGTCCGCTGTTGCGCTTCAGCCCTCTAAAGCCACACAAACCTTGGCACAGGTTCCAACACCTCTACGCCTGGTTCTTTTATGGACTCATGACCTTCATCTGGGTCACTTTCAAAGATTTTGTCGCCCTCAATCGCTACCGCAAACTTGGTTTGCTAGACCGGATGGGCAAGTCCTACAACAACCTGATGTTTCGCATCATTTTGTCCAAGGTGATCTACTACCCCATCGTATTGGGCCTCCCATTGGCCTTTAGCGGACTGGGGGCCGGACAAATCATTGCTGGATGGTTGCTCATGCACTTCTTTGGAGGGTTGACGCTCGCCCTCGTTTTTCAGCCTGCGCACGTCATGGAAGACCACGACTACTTACTCGCAGCAAAAGGCGGCAAAGTGGACGTTGACCTCTTGAGCCACACTTTGAAGACCACTTGCAACTTTGGCACCAAGTCAAAGTTCCTCACGTGGTACAGCGGAGGTTTGAACCACCAAATCGAACACCACCTCTTCCCACAGATCTGCCACGTGCACTACCGTGCGATAGCACCTATTGTGAAGGCGACGGCAGAAGAATTTGGATTGCCTTACCGCTCCGAAACAACTTTCGCGGCAGCAGTTCAGATGCACACGAATCAGCTGAGGCAGTTGGGGCGAACAGCCTAATTGGACCCTGTGGAACTCAAAGGTTCCACATCAACTCAACGCCGAGCAGCCTAGATAAAGGCCTCTGATTGACTTGCGAAGCAGGCAACAGCTGGCCAGGGCCTACTGCATAACCTACTCCAAGGTGAGCGGAGAGCGTCATCCGTTGTGCAACCAGCATTCGGCCTCCGGCCAACATCCTAAAGTCCTTTTTGGATTGCTGATACACGCCCTGCTGGGCTTCTTCAGTGACAGATGGACCTGTGCCAATCGTCCGTTGGTAAACCTCTTGGGTGTAATCCAATCCGATCAATCCCGTGACCCTATGGTCAGAGGATGCGGATGGATACAACCGGATTCCAACATTGCCCGTCCACGCAGCATCAAAATCCGAAGGACGCGATGAAAAAAGTGGACCTTTCGTCCCATTGCCGCTGTTCATCCAACCAAATCCTGCCAAGATTCCCCACTCTGGGTGCAGTTGGACACCACATTGGACGTTTTTGAAACCCGACACCCATCGTACAGGATCCGACCCCAAGGACCACTGCGCAGATTGGGCATGCCCGAACTGTGCTGTGAAGGCCAAGGCCACGATGATGGGAAAACGAAACAACATTGTCATGCTCTACGAACAATGTTAAGGCAATGTTACCAAAACCTCAAGGCAAAAGGAAAATAATACCAACCGCTCTTGACTTACATCTGTTTATGTACTAAATTATGAGTTATGTCGAAGATAAACAGCGACTCAAGGGTCTCCCACCCATTGACCAAGCAGCATGGAAGCTGGCTTACTGAGGGGCTCATGGACGCTGAATACAAGGAATATGTGCTTCTAGCCTGGCTCCAGAAGGTCAAAGAGGACCTCAACGGCTCAAGACTCTATCCAGCGTTGGCGGATGTCATCGACAAACACAGGGAGCTGACCGCCATTCAAAAGGGCCTGGAACAAGGCAAGGAAAACGGCCCTGTGATCGGACTTGACTTTACCCGTATGCAGCTGCTAAGAGGTCAAATGGAAAACCCATCCTCCATGGAGGACTATTTAATGGATGTGATCAAGAGGGCCTTGCCGCATTTAGACGCCACCATGCAAGAAGGAAAAATGCTCTATGACCTCATTGACTCCAAGGTGAGTTTTGGTCCAATCGGCATACAACCTTTGCACATCAATGAGGGGTACCTGATTGTGACCCACGGTGAGGCCAGCGGGCGAAAACTCATCGCATACAAATACAACAAGTCTCGCATAACACGAGGCGGGGATGCCTTTTTGGAACTGAACCTCCGGTGCTTAGAGTCCCGGGGTTTGTCCCGGTTCGAAACGGCCAATGGAATCAAATGGAACCTCATCCGGCGTTACCGCGAGTTGCCACAACCCGCGACATACCACGTCCACATGGAATGGTGCATTCCAATAGAGCCCACACTCTTGCCGATTGCAAGACGGAGGTTGCTTCAGGAAATCGCCCAATGCTAGGGCGAAGGTTTATTTGATGATGGTCACTTTGATGGCGGAAGGGCCTTTGTGGCTCTGTTCCACCTCAAACTGCACTTTGTCTCCTTCGGAAACCTCCTCCTTCATGTTGGTGACGTGCGCAAAGATGCTGTCCCTGGTATCGGTGTCGCGGATGAAGCCGAAGCCTTTGTCAGAGTTGAACATGGTCACAACACCGCGGCGGGTCTTGTCGACAGGCTCCATGTCCTCGTCTTTGGGCACACTGATCTGAATGTCCTCTAGGTTGATTTCCTCGCGTTCTGTGGGGTCTGGAGGAGTATCAACGATCCTTCCAAACTCGTCCACATAAGCAAACATCTCAGGGCTGTCAAGCGTACGCTTGTTGCCCTTCGCTTCCTGCTTCTTGAGGTCCTTTTCCTTTTTCTTCTTGGCGCGCTTCGCTTCTCTTTCACGCTTGCCGAATGTTTCCTGAGATCGTCCCAAATCGTTGATTTTGCTGCAAATGTAGAGCCTTCATGCGCTATTGCAGTCACGCGAGCGAACTGTTTTCCACCAATTGCATCCAAGAACGGCCTCCGGTCCTTATTGGACTGATATAATCTGCCACATCCTCCCCCGGAATTCAACGCTACTTCCCGGGCTTGCCGCCTGCATCGCCCGAGCCAACGGGGCATCAGCCGAAATGGCCCGCCAAGTTTTTTCCTTTTCTACATCAAAGGCGCCCCAAGCCACACCCATTACGAATCCACCCTGGTCTGTAGTCACAACCGCCCCTGGACGCACTTCTTGACGCCCCCGAGCCGGCTCAAGGGCGTGCCATTGTCGGATCATGCCCTCCACACGCGATAAACGTCCTGCCGCTTGTTCCATTTCCATTTGGACCATCGCCCTGCCGGTCTCATGCTTGTCTCCTGCCGTGCTCTTTGATTCTCCCTCCAAGCTGCCTTGAAGTTCTTCAAATGCGCGTCGGACGCGTTTCAGTCCCGCATCCATCGACGCCTCCAACGCCTCTACAACTTCTTGACGGCTCAACGGACTCATCTAAACAGTATGCGCCAGGTGCCATCGACCTTGACCAATTCAGAGGAAAGGCCCTCCGCTGTTGGAAATTCAGCATGTACGATGATGATGTCATCGGTTTCCATCTCCGCACGCAAAAACATGTCTTGCCACTCCGCAGCCCGCGCTGCCACCTTCTTCTTGTGCGCTTCTGCAAACGCTCCACCTTCGGACAAAAAAGCAGACGCTTCAGACCTGTAAGTCGCAAAGCGCGGGAGCACAAACCGGGCCACCCATGCTTCTGCTTCTTCCCAACTGCCTGCATCCAAAGCTTGGCTGTAGGCCGTGAATACGCGGCGCTGCTCAGGGGTCAGGGCGTGAAGGTTGTCCTCCACCCACCATTCTTTGTGCTCCAAGGCCATCATGAGAAACTGGTAGGAGCGGCCGTCAGGATCCACCTTGATCTGATATTGGCCTTCGGACTCAGAGATGGCAGAACAAGAATAAACAGACACCTCGAGCCTGTTCTTGGCGGTTTCCTTCTCTTTTTGGGCCCTGGCCTGCACTTCCTGAGAAAATCCCGAGATGCGCCGGTTGGAGCGCTCTGTTTTCCACGAGGTCCATTCGATCCATGCCTCTCGTTTTGCGGGACGCACAAACTCTGCAGCCGCGGGCAAATCACCATTCAATTGGGCCCTCAAAAATTCCTGAGCTACCGGCTTCCAGCCCTGAGGACAGCTGTTGTCGACACCCTGCGCCCAATGCACCTGAAAGCCGGCCACGAAAGACAACAAAAGAAGCATTATTCCATACTTTGCCATGTCTCAAAAATGCCGAATTCCGGCGAGAGAATAGACTTCTCCGTCACAATCATGTCAAACCAAGCGGATTTCTCACGTGTGACCTCGCCTCCACACCTCCTGGTTCACTTCAAAATCAGCCCCCGTCTTGTCACAATCGATCGGCGCAATTTGTAAGAACGGATGCAGGACGCAACCTTTTAGTGCGAACCATGCTTGTATCCTTCGAACCACTACCACAATGAGAAACTTTTTACTCCTGTGTCTATGGGCAGCTTGCTCTTTTGCAAATGCACAAGATGACTGTCTGTACCAAGCTGAAATTGTCATCACCACAGAAAACTGGGGGGAAGAAGTCAGCTGGACGCTCTTCGACGACAATGGCGACGTCGCCATTTCTGGATCGAATTACGAGAGCTACAACTCGTATGTCGCTGTCGCTTGCTTGAACGATGCTTGTTACACATTGGAACTGGTGGACTCGTTCGGAGATGGCTGGAATGGCGCTACCATTTCACTGAATTATGCGGATTTGGGCATCATGCTAGGCCCGTTGACCATAGAACAAGGCGATTACGCCAGTTTCTCTGTGGGTGTCGACAGCGATTGTAATGGCCAACAAATTGAAGGCAATGGAAACGGAGGTGGGATTGCAGACATCTGGGGCTGCATGGACACCAACGCCTTGAATTATGACAGCACAGCCACCGTCCACTGCTGCTGCCAATACCCAACAGATTGCAGCAACAGCAATATGCTCACGGTCGTTCAGACTGGCTTGGGGCAAGATGTGTGGTGCGATTCTTTGTGGAGCGGGCCTGTGGCTGAATTCTCAGTTTCTGGACTTGGTTTTTGGTGGAACCCCAGTTTTCAGGGCGCCAACGACGAGGGACAATGGGTCATGGAAGGATGCATTGCCGATGGCTGTTACAACCTCTTTATTGCGGGGGCCAACTGCTCGGGCTTGGGCACCGTTGAAGTCTTATTGAATGGCGAAACGCTCAACGTCTATGAACTCGGAGACGATGTGTGGATTTCCGAAGGCTTGGGCATCAACGAGGACAATTGTGAATTCAGCACCTACGGGTGCACAGATCCCGAAGCCCCCAACTATGACGCCAACGCCAATGCAGACGATGGGTCGTGCCTCGAGCCATGCGATTGCCCCGACGTCTATGACCCTGTTTGCGGGGTTCAATTCAACACTGGACAGACGCTCACATTCAACAACATGTGTGAACTGGAGTGCGCAGGAGCCTGGTTTCAATGGGAGGGTGACTGCAGCGATGTCCCTGTTTACGGATGCCTTGACCCTGAAGCACTGAACTACGATGCCAATGCCAATGCCGATAGCGGATGGTGCATTTACCTGCCCGAATGCGATGGCACTGCCTTGGTGACCCTCGCAAGCTATGGTTCCAACGCGGACTCCCTCCCTGGCGATTGGTTTGGGCCTGGACCGAGTGCCTACTTCGAAAGCGTTAACGGCTATTACGGAAATTTCGTCACCATCTCAGACGAATTCGGCGGTCACACCAGCTATGGGTGTCTTGAAGACGGGTGTTACAACTTCTACCTGTTGTCCAATGGTTGGAACGGCGGTACCATGGAAGTCACTGTGGACAATGGCTTCAATGAAACCTACAGCCTTGCTGCCGACCAATTTCAGGCGGTCTACCCTTTCGGCATAAATGCTATAGGTTGTGAAGTATTCATCGCAGGTTGCACCGATCCAGAGGCCATGAATTACAACAACCTGGCCACTGAAGACAACGGAAGCTGCGAATACCCCTTTTACTGTCCTGACGACCTCATCACGGGCCAGCTGTATGTGTGCACCTTTTCAAATGGAAACGAGGTCGCCCTCACCATTCTTGACAGCGACGGCGAGGTCTTCTACAGCCAATCGGGCTACGCCGACTTGGCCATCGACTACATCGACGTCTGCATTGACCCCAATGAATGTTACACCGCCATTATGAGCAACAACGCTGGCGGGAACTCATGGAACGGAGGCTACTTCTGGATGCAAAGTCCAAACGTAGAGTGGGTCAATGGTTCACTAGAAGGTTCCACGACCGAGTCCATTGAATTCGGCACCGGCGCTGACTGCGTAGACACCAACAACATCTGGGGCTGCACCGATCCCGAGGCGTTGAACTACAACGACATGGCCAGCAACGATGATGGCTCATGCGTCTATGACAACACGGATCCAGTAGACCCCATTGACTGCGGGAGTGACAACCTCGTCACAGGCCTGTTTTTCCAAGGAGACCCCTTCATTGACGAGGTAAGCTGGGCTGTTCTAGATACGCTCGGCAATGTTTTGATTGCAGGCAACGGCAGCGGCCCCAATGGCGCTGACACCCCTGTGGCACAGGGCTGCTTGCCCGATGGCTGCTACACGGTTGAACTCTATGACAGCTTCGGAGACGGATGGGGTGGCGGACTGCTCATCATCACTGCAGACCCAGTGGCGTTGACTTTCACCCTTGAAGAAGGCGAATTTGCATCCTTCCCCTTGGAGCTGGGCATCGGCTGTGGCGAAGCCCCCCTTACAATTTGGGGCTGCACGGACCCCGGAGCCTCCAACTACAGCGTCGGCGCCGATGCCGATGATGGCTCTTGTGAATACGCCTCCTGTCCGCTCATTGAAGTCACAGTAATGACTTACACCCTGTCGGACGGCAACGAAGTGGGATGGACCATTGAAGGCGAAACCGCAGAAGATTCTGTGTGGTTCAGCTCGATCCCAATGGGAGACTTCGGAGCCCAAGCCCACACCTTCTGCATGGCTGCCGGTTGCTACACCATGAACCTCTACGACAGCGCAGGAGACGGATGGGACCAAGGTTGGATTGAAGTCTGGACAGACGGCACATTTATGGCGGCATCCTCTTACGAGGAAGGCGGCACAAACACGATGTCCATGGGCATCGGCATGGAATGTGGCGACGCCCCCGACGCCACAGGAGGCGGAACCAATGCCGGAATGAGCGGCTGGGACGATGCCGTTGACTTTAGCATATACCCCACCCCAACTGGCGAAATCGTCAACGTCCTCGGAGAAGGCTTTGACAATGAGTTCCCTGTAGTGGTGCGCATCAAAGACATGATGGGCAAGTTGATCGCTGAGCGCACCGTCCTTCCAGGAGAAGGGAAGTCGGCTTGGCAGTTCGACGTCCGCGATTGGCCCGTTGGCATTTACACCGCCGAAGGCATACAAGGCACCCGCGTAGCGTTAGGCAAGGTGATGGTGGCCCGATAAGTCGGCCATGCTCACCCACTCCAATCAACGCTTACACAATTAAGCCTGCTTCCTTTGATGGTGTGAAACTTCAGAAATAGCTTCGCGCCGGATACCGTTTGAGGTATCAACAATTGTGTATAACTGATGTTATCGCATTGTGAACGACAACGGACCTCCAATGGGGGTCCGTTTCGTTTTTATACCCCACTATTGTCATGTCAGCAACGACAACGCAGCGCTTCGGCGAGGCGACCCCTCACGGGGTGAAGGCTTGCCTTCTGTCGGACCCCCGAAAAAATGGCCCCGGCCAATGACGCGGGAAGGACTTAGGTTCTGCTGGCCTCCAACACGAAAGTGGAGGAGCCGCCGACCTCCGGCGCAAAGGCATCCTGAGAATGGATGGAGCCTCGCTCACACAGGAGCAATCCTGTGCCCGACCAAAGGAGGCACCGCACCCTACCGGTTTACCGGACCTGCCTCGGCAGTGGGGACCAAGGCGAGAGCCAAGGTCATCTCTTCGGAGACAAAAGCGGTGGGTGCAGAGGACTTCGGTCCGAAGCGCTGAAGGAAGGCCCGAATGCCGAAAGGCGGACGGTCCGACATCGGATCACCCTGTGTGATGCGATGCGCCGAAGAGCCCAGGGAAAGGCACGCCGCAAGGCAGTTGACCCCGGGATGCTAGGGCCAGAAGGGGCGACCCCGAAGGCCGACTCAATTCGCTTGCGAATTGAACCGCGCCAACCGCAAGGAGGGCCGGGTGCATCCAGGACAAGTCAATGGTCATAGACCACGCCGATTCCGACACTCAGAGGTCCAGAACGCCCCTCAAAAGGCGAAGCATGAAGAACCCCCGTTACTTCATGAGCAGGGCACCTTCGGGTGGACCATGCCTGGAAGAATCCGCATCAGAAACTGAAGGCTTAGGCTGGAAGCGGACGGTGCGGATTTCTTATTTCATCCCTCTCCACTCTTGGGCCTCAACAGGCCCGGCGGCTTTGACAGCCCTCGAAGTGCTTCGGTCAGGGCAACTTCCGTTTGGCAATCCGCTCCAAAGGCCCAGGACAAGCCTTTTGGTGGCAGGAAATGCAACCTGACACCACCAAAGAATATGTGGCCCCACTAGGCTGGGCATTGAAATCTGCAATGCGCTTTTCAAAAGCAATGGCCAGCGCTTGGTATCCGTCTACGAACATGCTCGAATCCGTTGGCGCCAAATCATTGAGGTCGTATACGCTGAAGGCGGCGTCATCCCACTCCCCTCCGACATCCAAAAACCGGGTTCGAAAATCGACCAGCTCTGCATCCAATTGCCGCATGGACTCTGCCAAAGGACTGGTGCGGTTGGGTTGGGTTGGCGCCAATCGTGGACCCTCGGAGGTAGGGGCGTTGCCGCATTGAGAGGATACCAAGACAAATGCAGCCATCACCACTGCCGTCCAATGCCGGCTGTGCAAGATTGGATCAGCAACCATCATCAGTCCTCAATCATCACGCCAGTCGCCGTGAAAGCAAGCTGCAACTCCGGCTCGGAAATGGCCGCGATGTAAGCTTCTGATTCACCCGCGTCTTCGGCATAATGTCGGAGCATGTCCACCGTCAAGGTGTCAAAGAAGGCCTCCCCCTCCACCACCGTGCGCTTCCCTTCGGCGCCTTCGGTTGGCACAAAAAATCCGTAGTCCAGAAAACGCACGAAGACCGTGTCTTCTCCTGAAGCCACGTCCATCCAACACCCTTTCTTGGCGCATGTGCCTGTAATTTCTCCCTCGAAGCGAACGGCAGCACGCCCTTCGGTCTTTAAGGCCGAACGCAATCCTTGGGCATCTACTGCGCCATCCAGGTCTATGACAGACCCGTAGTACATGCGCCCGGCTTCAGAGTCTTGTTCGACAGGCGCTTGGTCTCCGCCAGCACATCCCATCCCCATCACAGACACCGCCATGACAATGGCCCATCTCAAATCGCGTGTCGTCGAAATCATCATGGCGGAAAGCTACACTTCCAGCGGCTTAGCCGCAACCACCTGCAGCCTCTAGGACAGGCAAATCATTGAGATACTCCCCTGATGCTTCACATCATACCTTCTTATGCACTTTGCACACAAACTGCTGCATTTAGTTAGTGTATTTCTTACACTTGCAGTTCAGATCGCCCCCATGTGCAAATACCCTCTATTTCTCTCAGGAATTGTCTGCTTTGGCCTTAGCGCGCTTACCAGTTGCCAGCCCTCACAAGCTCCTGAAAACAAAGATGACCGCACTGCTTTTGTAGACAGTGTACTTGGGACGATGTCCATCGAAGACAAGGCTGGAGAAATGACCCAGCTCACCTTGGACATGGTATGCGTGGGTGCCCCTTATGCTTTGGAAGAGCCTCACCGTTTGGACACTGCCAAGCTCCAAAAAGTGCTGGTGGATTTAAAAGTGGGCAGCATCTTGAACTGTGGCGGGCACGCATACGGTCCCGAACAGTGGCACGGATTGATTGGAGGCATCCAAGCAGCGGCCGCCAGAAAGTCCACAAGCATTCCTGTCCTCTATGGAATTGATGCCATCCATGGCGCCACTTACACTTCTGGCTCTGTGCTCGGCCCCCAGCAAATTGGCTTGGCCGCGACATGGGACACGGCATTGGTTCGGAAATTCGCAGAGAACGCCGCCATGGAAGTCACCGCGTCGGGCATTCCGTGGAACTTCTCCCCCGTCCTCGACGTAGCACGAGACGCCCGTTGGCCCCGCTTCTGGGAAACCTTCGGAGAAGCTCCAAAGTTGGTCAGCGACATGGGTGTGGCCATGGTCAAAGGGTACCAAGAAGGACCCAGCCCCATAGCAGCGACCCTCAAGCACTATGTGGGCTACAGCCGCCCCCTCACTGGAAAAGACAGAACCCCAGCTTGGATTCCCGAGCGTCAGCTTCGCCAGATTTTCATTCCACCTTTTGCTGCAGCGATCGATGCGGGCGCCGCAAGCATCATGGTCAACAGTGGTGATGTCAACGGCATCCCCGTTCATGTGGACCACCACATCCTCACCGACATCCTCCGCGACGAATTGGGTTTTGAAGGCATGGTTGTCACAGATTGGGAAGACATCAAGTACCTCTTTAGTAGGCATATGGTGGCGGCTGATTACAAGGACGCGATTGACATGGCCATCAATGCGGGCATCGACATGAGCATGGTCCCCACAGATCTAGAGTTTCCCGTGCTTTTGGCAGAGCTCGTGAGAGAAGGACGTGTGACCGAGGCGCGCATGGACGAGAGCGTTCGACGCATCTTGGCCATGAAGTACGACTTGGGCCTGTTCGAAACTGGAGGTGTGCCACCTTCCATGGCCG